>VFQQ010000294.1_pt1 | contig 113264 bp, 197 predicted proteins | sample 3512341 | NCBI WGS metagenome assembly VFQQ01 (sample SAMN10412373, study PRJNA504923) | tailings metagenome | isolation source: Relicate 2 Philex TSF1 revegetated site | place: Philippines: Tuba, Benguet | collected 2017-08-29 | reverse complement strand
GTTGAAGTAAACGTAGACAGGCAGGCAGGTGTGCAGCGGGCGAGGCATTCATATGGGCAGAAGCCGGGGCAGGCAGGTGGGCGTGAGCGTATGGCGAGGCACGCAGGTGGGCATGGGGCTTGGCAGGCAGGTGGGACAAGCAAGTGTGCTCATGACAACCATAGGCAGCAGTTGGGCAGCCATCGCGCCCACCCCCCTGCCCTCAACCGCACCTGCGCCAGCTCCTCAGGCTCTCCCGTCCACCCCTTCTGCGCCTTCTCAAGGTTCTTGGTGGCCTGCCAGCGGCGCAGCGGCGTTGGAGAGCGGCGTTGGTGCGCCGCAAATTTGAGGAGCAGCATGCAAACGTTTGGATCACGCCTGGCTGGGCTGATGCATTTTAGTGGGGCGTTCTCGCGTGCATGCTGCCAAACCATTTCCACAGCCAGGCCGGCCGGGCAAGGCCAGATCAGCAGCAGCTGTGCGCCTGTCATTCATCCCCACCTGCGTGTACAGCTTCTTGCGCAGCAGGATCACGCCCAGCTCAAAGTAGTCCTGCGCAGTGGGCAAGCAAGGGGAGCACACAGATTACGCAATGCTCAGCTATGGTGCACCGTCGTCCCCCGCCGTGTGCCCTGAATGCCTGCTGCTCAGCTGATGCAGCTGGCCCGCGATTGCTGCCTGCCCTGTTGCGCACAGGCCGGGGCTTGCTGGCTCAACAAGCATGCACGCAAGTTTCCATTGCGGCCTGCCTCACTGGTGGCTTGCTGTGCGCACTTGCAGGCGCTTGCAGGCTCAGAACAGGATGCAGCGCAGGCCCTAGCAGCCCCACACCTCGCTGGTCGCCTCCCCGGTGCGCACGCGCTCGCCCAGCACCTTGGCCGCCTCCTCCAGCTCCCGCCGAATCAGCACCTGCGGCGGCGGCGGTTGGGACGGTTGAGACATTGGTTGGTTTGTGCAGAATGAGTGCAAATGCGCACTTGGCGCAACACAAGTATGCTCGCGTTGCAACACCGCATTATCACACGAGGTGGTGCTAATCTACGCTAAACTGCACATCCCAGCCCAGCGCACTCGGTCGCATGGCGCATGTACGGCTGCAACCGGCAGGGTGCCCCTCGATGTGCCCCCAGCGGCCTGCACCTGCATCGCCCCAGGCCCCCAAGCAGCCCCGGCCTCCAGCCCCTGGCCGCTCCCAGTGCACCGAAAGCCAATATACGCACCTGGCGGACCACGAGGTAGGCGCCCACCACCAGGAAGCCCATCAGGGTGACCAGATAGACCAGCTGCACGGGCGCCTCCAGTCCCTCTGCCACCTCCGCCACCAGCTGCTGCGCATGCGTGGACAGCAGCGCATCGCCCAGGCCGCTGCTGCCCAGCTCCAGCGCCGCTGCTGCCGAGGCGGCGGCCTCGGGCAGCGCCGCGGGGGCTGCCGCTGGCCGCGCCGCGCGGCGGAGCGCCAGGCCTGCGGCGGGACGGGCGGGCGGGAGGGCAGGGGGCTTCATGCGGGGCGCACGTTGTTTGCGCACCGCGTCAGGCCTGCACACCGAAACTAGGAGCGTGAACAGCCTGTGTGAATGCTGCAGCAGGGGCCCACACTCACTGCTGCTGCCCAGGGCGGGCGTTGCCGCTGCGCTGCTGCCGGTGCCGCGCGCCGCCAGCGGGCGCCGCCACCGCGCCGCCGCTGCTGGCAGAGTGGCGCACGCCGCTGCCTGCATTGCTCCTGGCTTTCGGTGGACCGCGCACGCCCTGCTGTGGGGCAATGCGGCCTGCGGGGCGCGGCTGCGGAGCGGGTCGGCTTGCGAGCGGGTTGTAGGGTGCGCTGGGTGGAGGGACGGCTTGTGCTTCGGATGCACGGTGCTTCCAACTGTGCGCCAATTGGCGCAAGGGGCCGATTGGGCAGGGTGGTGCCTCATGCGAGTGTGCACAGCAGGGCAGGATAACTTGCAAGCCCACCAGCGGAGCCCCACACCCGCCTCCGCAGCAACCACCAGCCCAGCAACCATGCAGTCCATCACCGTGCGCGCCCCCGTCGCGGCCCGCCCCGCCACTGCCCTGCGCAGCCAGGTGGGAGGAGCTTGCAGCGCAGATTCGGTCCGCCCCAGGCGTCAGGAGTCCGCTGGGACCGTGCTCAGCCATGCGCCGGCCCGCTGAGCCGCCTCTCCGCGCCGTGCCACTGCAGGCCCGCACCGCCCGGCGCGTGGTGGCGTTCTCCGCCCCCAAGCAGGAGGCCATCGAGGCCGCCATCAAGGTGCGTGGCAGGGCGGCCAGGGAGCCGCTCGCCTCCCCACCTTGGCGCGGGGGAGGGGCAAAATGTGGCGATCGGCGGCCGCGCGCGCGTTTGCTGGGCACCACGGCGCGCTGCCAGAGCGCTGCAACCGCGCGCGCACGCTAGGGAGCGGTGCAGCCCTGCTTGCGCCCGCCCCCGCCGCCGCCCGGCGCCCTCGGCGGCGTTGCCACCGGGCCGATATTTTCTTGCGCGCACGCCTGCCCAATTGGCGCTGCCCTGTCTGCCTACTTGCCTGCTGCAGGAGGCTGAGGAGACCTGCGCGGGCGGCCCGTCCGGCGAGTGGTGAGTCGCGGCCGCTGAGGCCCGAAGATTCGCGCGGGATGCTTTCCCGCCTCGTCAGGCGCTACAGCCACTTGCGACGCCCGCCGCTGCACGCTCGCCTGCTGGCCATTCCATCACCGCCCATCCCCTCAACCCTCCCTCCACTTTGCATTTTTTGCCCTGTGCAGCGCCGCTGCCTGGGACACCGTGGAGGAGCTGTCCGCCGCTGCCTCCCACGCCAAGGATGCCCAGGCCAGCAGCGACCCTCTGGAGGCTGTGAGTGCGGGGCGGGCAGGCAGCAGGAGTGCAGTGTCATGCCACCAATTGTGCAGTGGGAAGCATGCCAGGCTGAGCAGTTTGTGCGGCAGCAGGGCCTGACGCTGCGCTCGTCAGCGAGTGCGCCGGCGAAACCTTGGCCTTGCCACTCAGCACAGCCAGGCCAGCAGTGCGGCAGCCACCCAGGCTGCGGAGCTTTCTGGATGGCATGCTGCAGCACTGCTGGGCTGCAGCTCTGGCTGATTGGCCGGCGGTGCAGCTGTACATGCGGCCGATGGCTGCACTGTGATGCGGATGCGTGCAGCAGGCAGCACATAGGCCCCAGCCTGCCGACTCAGCAGCTGGTTCTCTAGGCATTGAAAGTGCAGCAGAATTTCACCGCCCCCTTTTGCGCTGCTACACATCCAGCACCTGCCGCTGACCTGCCCGCCGCCCCTGCCCCATGCGCCCTCCCTGCCGCAGAAGCGCGTGGCGGACTGCGAGACCGACCCCTCGCAGCCCGAGTGCCGGGTGAGGCGGCCTCCTGGGTGCCCTCTGCATGCTTTGGATGATAGGACCGAGAATGGTGGCAGGCAGCAACCCGGCCCTCGTTGGCGATCTGCAGTGGCAGGAAGCAGACCCCAATTTTCATTGGCAGGCAGGCCGCAGCCCCCCGCCCCAACTGACTGGCTGCTATATTTCCACCCGTCTGCCCGCTGCAGGTGTACGATGACTGAGCGTAGTCCGCGTGGCTGAGCCTAGGCAGCAGCTGGCCAACCCTGTTCTAGCGCCCCTCGAGCCGACGAAGCTTGATCGCAGCCGCCGGCTGGGATAGCCCGCCGGGCTGCCAGGCCGCCGCCCCGCCCCAATCCGCTTGGCCAACATCCGATCCTCCTTGAATTCAGCGCAACGAGCCAGCTTCAGCAGCAGTGCTCCTCCCCCGTCTGTCCACGAAGCCTTTTTCGGCGCCCTGCTGTTCTGTCTGTATTCCTTCCTCTCTTGTGCCTCGCCCCCTCTCCCCGATATGTATCAGGAACTGAGCTGCTTGATCCCAATTGGTTGCTTTGTGGTCCGGTAACACAGCGGTAGATTGAGCACAGTGAGCAGGGAAGAGATGGCGGTGGCAATGGCAGGGGAGGAGAGGTGTGCGTGTGGAGCCAACTCCGGCCATGCGGTGGGTGTGGCGGGTTGCGAAGTTGACGGCAGTAAGGGGCAGTGCTGGCAGGGCAAGGGCTGGCAAAAGTGAGGTCATGCTTCATATCATAGAATACAAGGGAAGGTAGCAAAGAATGTTGGGTGCAGGCAACAGCAAAGGGCATCGAAATGAGGCCCATTAGCGGCCATCGGCTGCCGCCGCCTCGGCCGCCGCATGGGCGCGCATGCGTTCCATGAACTCTGCATTTAGTTCAGCACATGCGGCCTCCTCGCAGCTGACTGCCACCGGGATGCCTGCCGCACGCAGCGTGGCCACTCCCTGGCCGCCCACCAAAGGGTTTGGGTCCACAACGCCGACGACTACACGTGCCACGCCCGCCGCCACCAGCGCCCGGCTGCACGGCGGCGTGCGGCCGTAGTGGTTGCAGGGCTCCAGGGTCACATAAGCAGTGGCGCCAGCTGCAGCAGCGCCTGCCGCCCGCAGCGCATACACCTCTGCATGCGGCATGCCGGCGCGGGGGTGGTAGCCCTCGCCCACCACAGCGCCCGATGCGTCCACAATGACGCAGCCCACGGCGGGGTTTGGGTGCGTCTGCCCCTCGCCGCGCCGCGCCAGCTCCAGCGCCCGCCGCATGAAGGCGGCGTCGGCGGCGGTGACCTGCTCAGCCGCGGCGCTGGGCTGCGCAGCTGGCGGCGCGCTGCCGCCGCCGTTGCCTGCAGGGGAGACGGAGAGGAGCAGCGGGAGGAGCAGGCGCGGTGAGGCGGGGCACAGCACTGGAAGTTGCCATAGCAGGCAGAAGAGCAATGCTTGTCATGGGAGCCAAGACAGCAGCGGCTGGGCAGCACGCCGCTGCCAGCAGCAGCAGACTACCCCGAGCGGGCACGCACCTGCTGCCGCCGCCGCCGCCGCCGCACGCCGTGGCTGCCTGCGGGGCGCAGGGCCGCTGGGCCGCGCCGATCTGCACTGCGATGTTCTGTTGGGCCATGCCTGCGCCCGGACAGGCGGGCTAGGGGCCTGCAGGCGAGCCTGCAAAGCTTGCGGGACCGCCATGATGGCAGGGGTGCTCCAGCCCGCTTACAAGCAACGATGCAATGCCGGGAAGTGGTCCAGGTCCTTCTGCAAGGCCGGCCGGCAGTGCCGAGTGGGGGAAATGCAAGTGCTGTGCTGGACTCTCTCGTGTGGGCAGAAGCCCCTTTGCCCCGCTCCTCCCCGCCATTCCGCGCGACCTTCTAGTCCCGCCCACACGTTCTGCAAGCTCACGAGACCACTGCGCCCCCACAACACGCCGCGGCGGGACCCTCCACGTCCAAGCACCAGCCCAGGTGGGTTTGGGGGTGCGCAGCCACTTGTGGGACCTGCCGCAGCCACTTGTGGGGCTGAGACGCGCCGCCCGGCCGCTTGCGACGGCCCCAGGCCGCAGGAGTCTTTCCGTCGGCACCTTTCGCGCAGCCTCCAGCGCCCCCGAACGCTTTGGCAGCGTGCAGCAGTTGTTTAGCAGCCGGCCGGGGGCCCGGCAGCCGGTTAGCCGCGGCTCGCCACACAAGTGCCCCAAACGCGTGCCGCCGCCACTGCAAGTCGGCTCCCGCCAGTTCCGCGGCCGCCCAGAGCGCTCTGGGACGGCCACCGGGCACGAGCAGGGCTGCAGGCGCCGAACCATCCGCCACCCGCCGGCGCCTTCTCACGCCGCCGCCTCCCTGCTGCCCCGCCCTGCAGAGTTCCAAGACACGCACTTCCAAGCACCCCACCCCCTCGTCCAAGCCCCAGCCCCGCTCTCGCGAATGCAAGGGTTCGGCCTGCCCCAGCACCCGGGCCAGGGCGGCTACCCCGGCCCCGCCTTCCCCGGCGCCGCGCCCGGCTTCCCTGGCATGGCCGGCCTGCCCGACCCGGGCGCGAGCCTGGGGCAGCCCGGCCTGCCGCAGCCCGGCATGGGCGCCGACCCCGCGCAGCTGCAGCAGCTGGTCCAGCTGCTGGGCGCCAAGATGCTGCCCAAGCAGACGGCGGTGGTCGAGTGCCCCAAGTCGATGGTGGGACGCGTCATCGGCAAGGGCGGCGAAACCATCAAGTCGCTGCAGCAGTACACCGGAGCCATGATCCAGGTGAGCGCAGGGGGGTCACTGGCTGGCTGGCTGGGCTGGGGCGTTGCCGGCAGGCCTGCCGAGCGGGCCCCCACTTGCGGCTGCGCAACCGCCCAGAGCTGGCCAACCGCCGGGCACCCCCACACATATGCCCCCTGCCCCTGCCTGCTCTTGGCACAGCCCTCACCGCTCCCTCTACTCCCCTGCCCCGCAGATTGACCAGTCCACCGACCCCACCCGCGTCACCATCGCCGGCAGCCCGCAGTCCCTGCAGCTGGCGGTCAGCATGGTGAGTGGCGGCAGCGTGGGAGGGCTTCAGAGGGCGGGGCGGCGGGCAGGGTTTGGTACGCAGGTTGGCAGCCTGTGTTGCAAGGCCTTCAGCCCTTGACCACCAGCTTATGAGGCAGCCCAGGCACGCAAGCCCCGCACTCACATCCGCCGCCTCGCCTCCCTCCTCCCGGCCCGCAGGTGAACGACATTGTGCGCGGCACCTTCAAGGGCTTTGCCATGCTGCGCCAGATCGCGCTGTCCTCCTCCCAGCCCGGCATGCCCGGCTTTGGCCAGCCGCAGCCCGTGTACGTGCAGGGCTACGGCTTTGTGCCCCCCAGCCAGGTGCGTGGGTGGGGCGGCTGCCACTTGGCAGGGCGTGGTAGTGGGCGGATGCCTGGTGTGTCCCAGCTGGGATCCTCCGCCCGCCGGCTGCGTTGCGTTTGCCGGGTGGCCAGCCCTGCCCGGCTCTCAGGCCCTGCCTGGCCTGCTTGAATGCCCTGCTGCCAGCAGCAGGCCGGTGGCGCAGTCAGCTGGCTGCACATTGCTAGGACTGCCTCGCATAGGATCCCAACCTTTCTTGACCGCCGACCGAGCCTCACCACACCCCCAACGCCTGCCCATTGCCTACTGCAGGTGTACAACCCTGAGGACCCTCTGGCTGCCGCCAGCATGCTGCGCACCAGCCCGTCTTCCGGCCCGCTGACGCCGCCCATGACGCCGCTGCGCGGCCCCGGCGGCGCCGGCCCCGGCGGCCTCACCAACGAGGCCTTGGCCGCACTGCTGAGCCAGCAGCAGGCGGGCATGGGCGGCATGCCCGGCATGGGCGCCCCCGGCCCCTCGCAGCAGGGTGAGTGGGCTGGAGCAGTGTGCTGCTTGGCCTGCCTCGGCTACTGCGGGCACTGCCTGCTGGTGCCTGCCTGCCTGCATCTGCCCGCCTGCCTGGTTGGGCTGTGCCCCTCCTGCTCATCCTCCTGCTGTGCTCGACCTTCCCTTGCCGCCCTCGCTCCTCCACCCTGCAGACGCGCTTCTGGGCCAGCTGCTGGGCCAGCTGAGCGGCCCGCCGCAGCAGGCGGCCCCCGCCAGCATGGCGCTGCCGCAGCACCCCGGCCTGGCGCAGCACATGGCGGCGCTGCAGCAGCAGATGCAGGGTGGCCCCTCCGCCGGCGGCGGCGAGGCCTCTGACTCTGCCATCCAGGCGCTGCTGGCGCAGGCCAGCCTGATGTCCCTGGGCGGCGGTGCCGGCGGTGTGGCGCCTCCCTCTGGCGCGCCCACCTCTGCCCCCGGCTCTGCGGTCGGCCTGGCCTCCCCGCCCGCCGGCTCCGCGCCGCGCGGCCCCGGCTCTGCCCTCTCTGCCGGCGCGCTGTCCACCGGCACCGCCTCGCCCACGCACTCGCTGTCCGCGCCCATGCCCACCCCGCTGTTCAACGGCGGCGGCGGCCTGGGCGGCGGGCAGGGCCCGCCCTCTGCTCGTGGCGCCGGCTCCTACCTGGGCACTTCTCCCACCGCCACCCACTCCTCGGCTGGCGACACCGGTGAGTGCAGCAGGCGCCGGCATGGTTGGTGGTGCACTGGCGTGGGGCAGGTGCCATGTTGTACTGCAGTTTTAGCGGGGGGCTGGCTCAGCGGGCTGTGGGAACACTCTTCTGGGGCTGTACTGGCTGTACTGCTGCAATACGTGCAGGGGCAAGCAGCTGCTGAGCATTGACTCGCAACAAATACCCTGCTTCAAGCTCACTTGCATAGGATCTCTGCCCTCACCCGCCCACCCTGCTCCCCTCGCCCCGCCCCCGCAGGCTCCGGCCGCACGTCCCCCGCCGCCCCGCTGGCGGCCGCCAACCCCGCCCTGGTGACGCGCCGCCCCGGCTCCGACACTGGTTCCCCCCTGGGCCGCTATGGCGCCGTGGGCTCGCCCTCTTCTCAGGGCGCCGCCTCGAGCGGCATTGGCGCCGCTGCCGAGGAGGCGCTGGCTGCCCGCATGGGCGGCCTGACCACGCGCGACCTGGCGGTGCCCACCTCCTCGGCCACCTCGGTGCAGGTGCGCGCACGCTGGCTGCTGCCCCGTGTTTGCGCGGTTTTGTTGGTGGTTTTTTTGGGAGTGGGCAGGGCTGCAGCGCAGCAGTGGATTGCAGGAAGGAGCTTGGCCTTGGTCAAGTGGGCACCTCTGTGCTGCACAGCATTATTGCCTCGCCACTCACCTGCCCCGTCCCCCAACCCGCACCCCCTGTGCCCCGCAGGTGGCTGAGCAGAGCCCCAGCGCCGGCATGCTGCCGCCCGGCTGGGCCCAGGTGACTGATGGCCAGGGCCTGGTGTACTACGTCAACCACGTGACGCAGGAGGTGCGCTTTCCCTCTCAAACAATGCATGCTGGCTAGTTGGGATGCTGCAGAGGGCAAGCAATCTGGCGCCCAAGCGTGCCTGCATGGCCAGCCTGCCAGCTCATCTGTTCACGGCACTCCTTGGATTAATGGTCGCCTCGCTCACATCAACCTCTCCACCCCCTCCTACCCTCCTCCCCCGCCCTGCAGTCCTCGCTGACTCGCCCCACCGCCTCCCCCCAGGGCCAGGCCGCCATGTGAGCGGGCCGCCCTTCGGCTGGAGGCGCCCGCGGCCCGGCAGCCGCCGCGCGAGCGGCACACATCTGCGCTGCCGCCGCCGGCCGCTGCCGGCTGCCGCCCCCTCCCCCCTGATACCGCCATTCCAGAACCCAGCACCCAGCACCAACCGTGCCAGAGCCGGCTGGCTGAAGGAGAAGCCAAGCAGGCACGGGCCAAGCCCAGACCGCCCTGCGGCGCGGCGCGGCGCGCCGCCGCCCCCACGATACCCGAGGGCTGCGGCGCCGCCGCCGCGCCGCCCCGGCGCTGTACATACGCCCACCGCACACGCTGAAAACCGCACTCGCACACTCGCCCTGCCTATCCCGTTCGTTCGGCCCCTCCCCCCTGCTCCCTGCATCTTCTTCCTTTCTTCCTCTCGCACTTTGTCGTACCCTCTCACCGCCCCTCTGCGCCTCGGGACACCCCCCTTACACATCAATTTGTTTGCACTTGGAGAGCGCGTCGCTTTGGCGGCTCATGCCACACAACAGATGATCAACAGCCGCCTCTGTTTGCCATCATCCCCTGCACAACCTGCTTCCCGCCAGCCCTTACAATATATCCCCACATTCTTGCTCTAGTGTGTCCTCATGCCGTGCCCTCCCCCGGCGGATCCCCATCATCGCTTTGCCGCAAGACAAACCCCAACCCGCGCCGCGCCACCCGTGTCCTGGCGGCCCCGTTTTTTCACACCCACGCCAAAAATCGCACTGCAGTGCTGCAGGAACTTCCTCCTCTCGCAGCCCATAAACACCGCCCCCTTCTGCCGGCCCCCCTCAGGCTACCGCACTGCCCATCGTCCAGCGCGGCACGCAAACGCTACGCCACGTCTGCCCCGCTGAATTTTGCTACTAATACGCCCCTTAGTTGCCGCCCCCCTGCCCGCTTGCTTCAGATAAACTTGCCCTGCCTGATGCCCCCCTTTCATGCACCCCATTAGACTTGCCCCTGCGAATTCGACCGTCCCACCGTTTTTGGGCCCCTTCACATGCTCCTTTGCTTCTCCCCTCGTGCGTGACTTCTTGTTTGTAAATGCCTGACCAAGCGAGCAGTACAGGAGAGGGGCGAGCAGCAGCAAGGCTGGATCAAGGGGGGCTCCAGAAGTAGCAAGTGGAAGCGCACGTAAGGGCGGCGCGTGAGCTTGCGGCGCAGTGCCACTGGGCACTCATGTCCATGCAGAAAACTCACGGCAGGCAGTCACGGCGCTTCTCGCCACTTGCACGCCTAACGCACCGCACAGCGCACCGCACCAACGCTTAAAACAGGGACCAACCAGGAGGGGCCGCGTGCCCAACCCTCCGAGCCGTGGCGCACCCAGCCGTCCGCGCCTCCTTGGGCGCCGTACGAGCAGCCGGGATCGTGCAGCACGGCCATGACGGGCCGCCCGGCCTTGGCGGCAGTCGCCGCCGCCGTGCTCGTGTTCCTGCCGCTTGCCGCGGCGCAAATGGTGTCCCCGCTCCAGGGGCAGGGCCGGCCCAACAACAGCACGCGAGACGTCTTCTTCTCCATGCACCTGGACCGCCTGTTAGATGGTGAGCCAGCAGCCCAAGAGAGGCGCAAACAAAAGCCTGCCGGTGGAGCCCGCTATCCGGCTGTCTCGCCGGCCACAGCTGGGGGAAGTCTGGTGCTGAAGGGAGTTGGGCCTGAGCCTTTTTGCCCTGCCTCCTGCCGCAGTGGACGACCGCAAGTATCGCTTTTCGGTGAGCAGGGCAGGGTGCTGACGGTCAGCATCTGGCCCGCTGTGCATGGGATGGGCTGCATGCTTGGATTGTGAGCACCGCCCCTGGCTAACAAAAAGCAACCCTTGCTCCCCCACACCACTTTGCCTTGCAGGGAATCTTCTTTGTAAGCAGCAGGAGGGGTGTTGCGGGGCAGCTTATTGCATGCACTGTCTGCTTTCATGCCTGCAGCACAGCGCACCACTTAATCGGCCGAGGCTGCCGCCTGATGCTGCACAGGTCACACTTACGTGGAACGATTCGGAAGCATGGTACAAAATCCAAAACAACACTGCCCTCATGCGGTCGGGGCAACGTAGTTGTACGTTTGAGTGCACTGACTGGGGGCGCGGCGTATCCTGCTGCGATGGTGAGGCAGGCTTGACAAGGGGCTTGCCAGCAAGGGCTGGGGATGTGAGATGCGCAATCCATTGTGGCCACCTGCAGCCGTTGCAGTGATGGCTGCCTTTGTGACCTGCTCCGGCCTTCCCCTCCCATGCTGTAGACATCTTCCTTCCCTCGATTTGGTTCCGGAACGCATTCGCTTTTGCGCAAGATCGGCCCACAGGCTACAAAATATGGGCGCTGCCGCCGCCGGATACAGCCGTGATGTGGCTGTCCGTGGTGCAAGGCACGTATGCAGGCGCCTTTGCGGTGTGTTGGCAGCCCTTGCTGGCGCTGTGAGGCATGGTGGAGGCAACCTGGGTCTGTCCTGCATTATGGCGGGCGTCTGGCACATTGCAGCCAGGAGGTAAGTTCAGCCTCGAGTTTCAAACTTGCAATCGCCTGCGCCCCCGGTCTGCCCTGCAGGCGAGTTCTTCCAGCAGATGAACCTCAAGCACTACCCATTCGACAGGTGTGAGGGGTTTATTGCAGCACTACGGCGAATTCCACTGCCCTTGGGTTGCCGACTGGCTGCCAAAGCAGCAACAGCCGGCTGCCATCATTGATCACATCGCTCACCTGATTCCTGGGTCTCTCCAGCAAAACCCTGTCCCTCTTGCTTGCCCCTCATGCTCTGTGCAGCTTCGAGCTGGGCATCGCCACAGAGGTGCTGGACACGGCTGAGCCGCCGCACCCAGGGCTCAACTACTATCTGTCCGCTTCGGGGGCGCAGCGCTACATGTGAGCAGGGATGGGGAGAAGATGTCCTGCTGCCGAGGCGGCACGCTGCAGATTTGGGGATTGCCGTGCCGGCTTCCGCCCCACTCTGGCTGTACGGGGATGACGGGGATGCTGTGCTGCACGTGATGTGCTGCTGCCTCGCTGCTGCTGCACTTGGTGAATGGCGGCACGCTGCCTCCCCCTCCCCCTCACCCATGCGCTCTTGTGGCGGCGGCCCACCTGCCCTGCCTCAGGTGGGCTTCGGCCAGGTAGGGGCAGAGGCTCACTGCTAGGCATAGTTAGAGTAGTAGTGGTGCTCCGGCCAGCAGTAATGATGGCAGGTGGCGAAACAAGTCTGCACCTGGGCCGCTCCCACACTTCATCACCTCAATGCCTGCCTGCCCCATTGGAAATGGCCTCAGCTTGGCTGGGCAGGCAGCTGAGCACCCATGGCAATGCTACCAAAGAGCATCGCATCCAGCGTGCTGGCATGTCCATCTGTGAGTGGCTGCAGGTATGGCGTGGGAGACGATGTGTCGGACTGGACCGTCACCAAGATTGCAGTCAGCGGCAAGATGAAGAGCAACGAGAGCGTGCTGTTCCAGGTGGGCCGCCTGCTCCTGGACACTTTATTGTGCTCTGTTTGCTGTGCGCTGTGCGCTGTGCTTGCTGTGCACTGTGCGTGCTGTGCGCTGAGCTGACCATGCGCTTCATCCCCCTAGCTACGTGCCCGCACATGTGCAAGACACACTCTGCCCCACAGCTCACACCCTGGTACGGCACTGCGCACCGTGTGCCCACAGCTGACAAGCCCCGACCCCAGCCACCCGCAAGACCCGCTGCCGCTGTCCACCAACAAGGCATCGGCCACCATCACTCCACTGGTGCCGGGCGGCACCTACCGCTCACAGCTGCCCATCACAAGTGCGCATGGGCGCTGCTAGGAGCCTCTGGCTGCCAGGGCGCCGGTGCACCGGTTGTGTGGCCTAGTTCTGTTTGTGGCAACTGCTGCATGCCGCAGCGCTGCTGACCTGCGCCCTGGCCGACCTGTTGACTCTGCCTGCCCACTCCCCTTGCAGTGCTCTTCATAAAAGTCACTGTTTCGAGAAATTGGAGCTACCACGTGCTGAACACGATCCTGCCGGTGAGTTGAAGTCATGAATCCCCCATGCCAGCAGACTGGGCTGCCACATAACCGGGCTGTGTTTCTGGCCTGCAAATAGTGGCTGGCATGGCAGGCGCACATGCTGTCGCGATGCGGCCTGCAGCTTCATCACCCTTGCCTGCTCCTACCATCATACCATGCATGCAGGTCACCCTGCTGGCATGGATGTCTTTTGTGGTGTTCGTCCTGCCAAGGAAGGAGCTGGCGACTCGTCTGGGCGTGGCTGTCACGCTCTTCCTCGCCCTCGCGGCCGTGCAGGTGGGTTGCATACCATGCGCTTACAAGATTGGCCTCATCTTGCTTTCTCACTGGCATCCCCAGTGTGAAAGTGCAGCTTTTTGGCAACCCGTGCCCCCGACCCAGTTGACGTGTAATGCCATTCTGCACCCCTCCTATGCCCCTTGCTCCACAGTTTGTGGTGACCGCCGACCAACCCAGCTCCAGCTACATCCTGCCCACGCAGCAGGTGCGCTGCAGCACTGTGTGATGAAGAATACCAGCCTTGACCGGCCCGTGCCTGCGCAGCTGTGCACCGCATGTGGCTGGGCCCAAGGTGCCCCTACAGCCGCTGTGTTGTTGTGGTGCGCTGGCAAGCTGGCCTGTTCCTGCACTGCTGAAGATAACGCCTTGCCATCCTTTCCACTCTGCCCAACGCAGCAAATCCTGTGCACCTACAGCCTCCTGCTCATCATGGCCATAGAAGCAATCGTGGCAAGTACCTTCAGCGCGCGCCTGCCTCTGCGCCTCAGTGCATGCAACGCCTGCAGGAGATTGTGTGTCGTGCCTGTACGGGCCACCCCTACCCATGCCACTGTGCCTGACCCTCATTGTGCCTTCCCCGCAAGGCGGTTGAAGTGCTGTTTTTTTTCCCACTCTCACCCGCAGGTGTGCATGATTGAGACGTACAAGGAGCGGCAGCAGGATGCAGAGAAGCAGCGGGAGGCGCGGCGCCGCTACCTGGCTCGCTGCAGAGCGGTGCAGGAGCTTGAGCGGCAGGTGGGTGCTGGGTGCCGGTTTGTGAGGTTGTCGTCCATGCACACTTGCCTGCCCTCTGATGGCACGCTGCCCTGCCATGCGCGCAACTCTGCTGCCATCTGCTTGCTGCTGCTCTCTTCTGCCGCGGCAAGTGGGCTGCCCGGCCGTGTGGTGCGACACATTGCGATCTACAACTGGCAACTGGCCCCTTGTCCCAGGTGGAAGAGCGGCAGCGGCACCAAAAAGACCTGGCCGCCGCTGGCGGCCTGGCAGCCGCAGCAACAGCAGCAGCACACGCACCGCCACATGCGCCACATGCGCCCGGGGCAGCAGGCCCAGCAGCACCTGAGCTGCACACGCAGCCGAGTGTGGACCTGGCGAATGCTGCGAGTGGCAGCTTTGGCGGCACCAATGGCCACGCAGGCAGCGTGGACAGTGCGATAGGCAGCCAGGGCTACGAGCGGCCAGGAGGGGCGGGCGTGCGCCGTAGGCTCACTCGGCTGTCGGTGGGTGGCTGGGCATGTAGTGGGGAAGAGCAGGGGCTGGGCAGCAGAGGGCAGCAGAGGGCAGCAGCTGCAGCGGCCATGGCCCACATCAGCTGCCATGGCGCTGCTGAGATGCGCGTGCTTGCTTCTCTACTGCAAGGATAGAGCCATTCTGGTATGTCCCACGCTCTGCATTATGCACCCTCGTTGATGACGCTCTGCCCCACTGCCCCCCTTGCCCCCAGGCGCTGAGCAAGCGAGCAGCGCTGGTTGAGCTGCGTGCTGTGCTGCAAGACGACGACTACTACTGTGCCTGGCTGGCGCAGCGGGTGGACACCGTCTGCGCCATCTTCCTGTTCATCGCATGTGAGCATCACAGTAGGCTGTGCCATCTTCCTGTTCATCGCATGTGAGCCTGCCGTTCCAGGCTGCTCGTTGCACACTGGGGTGGCACACGCGTGCTTTCGGCTGCAGCGAGATCTTTGGGCCGTAGCCCGGCTGCTCGGATAGTGTCAAGATTAGCTCACGCAATGTGAGACTGTACCGGACGCTTTTGTGCAGATAACGTGGCGGTCATTCTGATCTACTCGCTCCAAAGCGGCTGTGAGTGGAGCGGGGAAGGGTGTGGCACGGCTGCTGGGTTGCCGCTGTTTTTTTTTTTTCTTTTGCTGCAGTGCTCCGGTCTTGCCAGCGTGTATTTAGTGTCGCGCTCACCAGGGCGCCCTGTTGTCTGCATGCAGATACCGACCTGCTGGTGGGCTGGGAGGACTCATACGGCGCAGCCGAGATTTGAGAGCACGAGTATGGAGAAGGGGCGGCTGCCGGCTTCGTGTGCCGCATTGCTGCTGTTGGTATAATGCCGTCTGGCTTCGCAGTGTCTATCATTTCGTTATGCATGCTCATTGCTTCAACTGACTTATCATTGCTGGCGAATATGTTATGTAAATGCCCTTGAAACGGTGGGCGGCTGCGCGCACGAGCGGCGTGAGGCTGCCACGGAGCGGCAGCGCAGCGGGGCGCAATGGCATGCGACCCGCTTGAGCTTCCCAGCTCTCACCGCATTTGTGCGACGGCGTCTTTTGTTTGTCACGCCCGCAACCTGCGAGCCGGCTTGGGGGAGCTGCAGCAGGTGTGGGTGACTGTGCCTGCAAGGGCAGCGCCGCCGCTTTGCAGCCGGGTTGTCATGCTGCCGCACGCCTTCTGAGCATTTTGCGCGCAGCTGGGCCGCCTGCAGCGTCGCCCTGCACAGCCGCCGCCGCCCGGCCGCCGCTCACGCCGCTGCCCTTCCGCTGCCTCTCTACAGGAGGTGCGGCCATGATCAAGCCCCCGCCTGCTGGCCCAATTGTGGCTGGTGTTGCGTTCACTACCGTGTGGATCATGGCTTTTGACAAGACTCCCATTGACAGCCTGAAGAGCCAGCTAGAAGGTGCGGCCGCGGGACGACGGGGGGCGGCGAGTTATCCCCAATTTTGCACGTGGGCTGCTAGTTTTGGAAGGATGAAAGGAAGGATCGAATCCTTGAGTTCCTCCTGCAGGAGATTGCGTTTGCCCATCTCTGCCTGCCACCAATGCTCGGTTTGGAGAAGCCTGGTTTAGCCCACATGTGCTCACGTCGAGTCTCCCTCTCCCTGTCCTCTGTACTTGCAGGCTGGCAGGTGAGCCTCTCGCGCCCAGCCAAGACGGAGGATGGTCAGTCCAGCAGTGAGCCTGCACAATCGTCTTTCACGCTGAGGATTCGTTAAAGTGCCCGGTTTGTTGACCGCCGATTCCTGGCGTGCTTGCCGGCCCCCATGCCCACGTGCCAACAGCCCTTGCCAGCGCGATGCTGCCGCTGCACTCTTTTCCTCGTTACATCCAGCTGCAGCAGCCCTTCCCTCCTGGCATACCCCAATTTCCACCTCCTCTGTTTCCCTCCGACGCCTCTGCAACACTGGTTTTCATTTTTCGTTTGCCTCGCCACTACGCATGTCCGTTCTGCTGCCACCGATACTCATCAGAGCCCCTCATCAGACCCGCGCTAACATGTCGTCTCCGCTCCTGATCCGCTGTGCTCATTTGTCCACCCAGCCCCAGATGGCCAGACTTGCTTTTCCAGGCGTGGTTTTCGCGGCACGCCTTTCCGGTCCCCTCAGCTCTTCCCACCCGATCTGTCCAGCCAGCAAACCCCTGGATTTCTGTACATCAATTTGTTTGCACATGTAAGTTTGAGCATGCTTGGGGAACGAGGGCAGTCGAGGGGCTGGGAAAAGGCTTAAAGCATGGCCGTTGGCTTGCCGTGCAGGACGTGCACCGGCGGCGACGGCGATTTGACGTGTGTGGGGCTTGGGGTCGGTAACTCTCGTGCACCATTTCACCTCCCTCATCATGCCTGCGGGGCCCCTGGACCGCTGGCTGCAGCGGGGGCCCGCAAGGCAGCCGCTTCAGCCGGTGCAGGCGGAGCCCGCTGCGATCGAGCCGCGCGATCAGCAGACGGCGTCACCGCCAGCCTCCCTCGAGCAGCGGCAGGAGGAACAGGAGCAGTGTGCGCCCGGGCCAGCGGCTGCGGGCGGCAAGGCCTCGCTGCTGGCTTTCTTGAGGCCTCGTGAAGACGATGCAGACGAGCCGCCACCACGCAAGCGCCGGCACACGCAGCGGTGAGCAAGTGGGGGCGGCTGCGACGGCTGTCGGAGCGCCGCGACAGAGGGCGGCAGCTGGACACTCTGGAAGCTCCCTGCTTTGCTTTCTCCCGTGCCCAGTAGCCGCTTCCCCACCCCTCTGTCAATTGCAGGTTCGTGCATGACTGGCAGCTGACCGGGCGTATGCAGCCGGGTGCGGCGGCCCTGCTGCGGCACCGCCATGCCGCTGCCTTCCGTGAGCAGGCGCTGCTCGAGTCGCACGCCTGGCAGCGGGCGGTGCTGGGCGGCGCGCCCTTGTCGCCAGAAGAGGCGGGCGCCATAGCTTTTGCGGAGTTCGACAGCCAAGGCGAGCTGCTGGTGGTGGGCAGCGAGGAGGGGCTGCTCAGCGTGCACGCCACCGCGGCGCTGGCGGCAGCGGCGCGCCAGCACCCACCTGCCGACGGCGCGGCGGCAGGGCTGGCGCGGGCGCCCCAGCGCCAAGCCTCCACCGCCGATCCGCTGCTACTGCTGGACACGCACCTACCCAAGCTGCGGGCTGTGCGGTGGAATGCAGCTGATGAGAATGTGGTGGGGGTGGCCTCATCTGCCACCCGCCAGCTGCACCTCTACGACCTGCAGCACACACAGGCGAGAGGGGGCCAAAGGATTGCCAATCACTTCACTGTTGCAGGTTGTGTATCTGTCAACAGCAGGGGTCCCTGCCGTGAGTGCTTGCTTTGCCATTGTATCGCCGCTAACGTGCAGCAGACCTGCTGACCATGGTGCCCTCGACCATGCTCCGCCACTTGCAGGGCCAGCCCAAGCAGGTGCTGGCCATCCCACAGCAGTCGGCCTCCGCTGCGCTAGGCGGCAGCACGGCAGTGGGCCTGACTGACCTCGCTTTCTTCGGCAGCGGCAGCGGCAGCGGCAGTGGCAGCGGCGGCGGCTACCTGGTGCTTGCCACAGGCATGGGCGGGCAGGTGTTCCTCTGGGACGCACGCGCCAAGGCAGCGCCCTCTGCCACGCTGGCGGCGGCAGCGGCGGGAGCGCTGTACACTTGCCAGCTGGCGCCAGACCAGCAGGTGGTGCTTGCGGGCAGCCAGAGTGGCGAGGTGAAGCTATGGGACCTCAGGTAAGAGCACCACCAAGTAGGGCGAACTTGCTTGAATTGATCAGCAGTGGGGCAGGATGCGAGGTGACCAAGTTGCCGACCATGTGTTCCTGAAGTGAGCAGCTGCTAGTGCAATGCACATGAGCAAGTTGTGTCCACCCTCCTGCTTCTCTGGCCCCCTGCCCACCTGCCGCAGGGGTGGCAGAAGCAGCACGATGCGGTTTGGCGGCACGGTACACCACCACCCGCTGCTGGCCTCATTCAACATCCGCTTTGCACTGACCGGCGTGCCCGGTCTGGCCAGCCAGACGGCCATCCCAGCCAGCGCAGTGCACTCGATGCAGGTGTGCATGGAATGAGGTCAGGAGATGATGTGCACAGTTGATGGTGTGTGGCTGCAATTGGCACCTTTGCTGGCTGGGAGGCTACCGAAGCTCACACGCTTGCTGACGCCTCCAGCCCGCCCTTCCGTGCCACAGCTGGACCCCAGCGACTCGCGCCGCCTCGCGTTCCACCTGGGCTGCAGTTGGTCGGGCGTGCTGGACCTGTGCAGGTAAAGCCGAGTTTTGGTGGGCTGCCATATGTCCAAACCTGAAGCAAGCTTGCAGACATTTGCTGATTGCAGTCTGCGCCCCTCTCCCAATACAGTGGGACCATCACGCACCTGCATGCGCCGGCACATGCCTACGCGGACGATGCGGCAGCAGGAGAGGAGGGGGCGGGCACCGCGGCTGGAGCCGGCGGCGCCATGCAGATGCTCCTCAGCCTGTCCACTGCGGCTCCAGGTGCGTCCTCAAGCAGCAAAGGGCAATGGGCGCTCATGCATGCGTGGCGCAGGCCGCAGCCTAGTTGGCTCAGATGCCCTCATATATGTTTGCCTCCTGCTGCTGCTTGCTTGCACCGCACTGCACCTGAACAAAGCGCACATCCACCCCCTTGCATGCAGGCCTGCACCGGCGTGCCTGCTGGGCGCGCGACGGCCGCTTCTGCGTGCCCTCTCGCCGCGACGACAGCCTGCTGCTGCTGGACTTTTCGGCTTCACAAGCGGCGGGCTGCTATGCGCTGCGGGAGGATGCGGAGGAGCCCGGCTTTCCCGGCGGCAGCTTGCCCAGCCTGGGAGGCAGCGGCAGCCTGGGTGGCAGTGGCAGCAGCAGCAGCGGCTTCACCAGCGCACGCGAGTGGCATTCGCAGCCGGATGCTGCCCTGGTGCCGTCAGCAGCACAGGTGCAGCTCAGCCAGGCGGCGATCTGCGCAGCAGCACACCCCACGCAAGATGTGATTATGGCCGGGAGCATTGCAAGCTGCATGTCTGTGGTCGGCTTGGCATAATGAATGAGCAGCTGGAGCCAATTTTGATGCCTCAGCCAATATTTTCGTGCTCCTTCAGCCTGTTTGATACATGCTATCAGGCATACCACAACGCATGGCTGCACCAGACGGGGCAAGCGAAGTGCATGAATACAAGCAAAAGCAATACAAGCACCTAGCCGCATTACATGATGCTGCATGAGCTGTCACTCTCCTTCTTCTTCTTCTTGCCGCCGCCCGGGCTGCCCGTAGGCCGCCGCTGGCTGGGCAGCGTCTGCTGCTGCCGCGCCGCCTGCTGCTGCGCCGCCTGCCTCCGCTGCTCCTCCTGCTGCCGCGCCGCGGCTGCCGCCCGCCGCTGCTCCTCCTGCCGCACCCGCTCCTCCTCCTCCGCTTGCAGCTGCATCGCCAGCGCCAGGTCTGAGTCGTGGGTATGCTCACCTGCAAGGGGGCAGAGGTGCGAGTGAGGTGGCGTGGCTGCATTTCTCCGCAACGGCTGAGCATAGATTCAGCACCAACACTGCATGCGAAGGCATTCGTACAGCTTGCAGCGACCCGCACCCTTATGCCCAATGCCACATTCACCTGTTGCTGCCGCCGCCGCCCACTGCGAGTCGAGCGCCGCCGCCTGCCGCTCCCGCGCCTGCTCGTGGCTGGCGTGCGGCACAAACGGCCGGAACTGGCCATCCACCAGCTGGGTGTCGTTCGACACGTCCATCAGGTGCTCCCACACCACATCTGCGCCCAGTTGGCCAGTGATAGGGAGCATGGGGCAGAGACCGGGTGCAGGCAAGCACCTCCACACATACATACAAACTGGCAGCAGCACCTGCCTGCGCCAGTGTTGCTTCCACGGCTGGGCACAAGAAGGCTGCAGCCCAGCCACCCAGCACACCGCAGCGCCTCTGCTTGCCCTGCCTGATGCCGACCGCAGCGCTTGCCGTCGCCCACGAAGCAAGCGCACTGACAAAGCAGGCGCACCTGGCTCGTACAGGAAGCCCTCGTCCGTCACCAGGATGTACAGCTGGCCCTCGTGCTTGAACAGCGTGGAGAAGTGGTTGTTCCTGCCAGACAGACAGGGGTGCCAGAGCAGGGCAGCAGATGAGCAATGGCACCGGGGAGGCACAATTACTTGGTGTGGCTGCACCAAGGCTGCTTGAAACACTATTGCATTCTAGGCGCAGGCTGCCCCCCCCCCCTCTGCGCTTGGCACGATCGTCCGCTACCCTTGCCCAGCCGCACCTGAAGAGCACGGCCAGCTTGTTAGGGCCCAGCCCCTCCTGCAGCGCCACCAGCCCGTGGTACGTGAGCTGGCTGGAATGGCTGTCCAGGAACTGCTGCACCAGCAGCGCCTCGCGCACAGCCGCCTCGCCGGGGGACGTAGCATTGCTGGCGCCACCTGAAGGCGCACCCCCAGCGGCTGCTGCGCCTGCTGCTGCGCCTGCTGTGCCTAGCCCCACGGTACCGCTGCCGGCAGCATCATCGGGCTGCATGGAAGCGGCAGAGGGGTGCGGCGTGGCGGGAAGGTGCCCTGGGTCCACTGCCAGGCCGCGCTGGCTGGTGCTGGGGCTGTCAAACGGCGACGGCGGCAGCTGCACTGCCCGCACCGCCAACCGCACCGTCACTGGCCGTTCCGCTCCGGCCGCGTCATCCACCACCAAGCTGAGCTGGACCTGCTCCCCTGGCACCATGGCTAACAGCAGCGGCTCTGTGACGCTGCCGCCGGCAGGCAGGGCCGCCCGCAGCGCCGACGTCGCCTCGTCACCGTCCCCATCCTCTGTGTTGCCGCTGCTGCGCACCGCCCCGCTGGCACTGACATCGGGTAGAGCGCCGGTACCGTGGCTGGTGAAGCTGGGAGTCACGGTTTGCGAGGTGAATGCATCCTGCAGCACAAGGCACCCGGCGGCCGGTGTGAGCGAGGAAGGGGCAGGGCAAGAGAAACAGCGCAGTCCAAAACTGCGCTTTCCAAAACTGCGCTGTCCAACACCGCGTGTGATCTTTGTTTCAGGTAGCCAAGCTGCGACGACTGCAGCCAGCAGCCGCGGCAGCGAGCAGCAGACAGTGCACAGCCCTCACCGTCACTAGGTCGGTCAGCATGCGGTTGACAAAGCTCTGCATGCTGGCGCTGGTGGGCATGCTGGCCACAGAGGCGGCTCGTGAGGAGTCACCCACAGCTGCTCCGCCCGCTGACTTGGCAGAAGCCGGCCCGCTGCTGGCGCTCTCCACATCCCGATGTGCCGGCAGCGACACATACAGCGTATGCCGCAGCGCCGCGCTCAGCTGCTCAGCGCTGAGCTGGCCCGGAGACTGCCCCGGCGCCTGCTGCGTCTGCTGGGCCTGCTGCTGCTGCTGCGCCTGCTGCGCTGCTGCCACCGCGGCGGCTGCGCGAGGCGACAGCTGCCCGCCGCGGAAGGAGCCCGCGGGCGTCAGCTGCCGCGGCGTGGCCTCCCGGCCCAGTGCATTCACCAGCTGCAGCGTGAGGGTGGGGAATGCCAGCCCATGCATCAGCAAGCCCAGGACAGGCCGCACATGGCAGCAATTGTGCAGTGTTACGTGAACTGCTTCCTCGCAGGGATAACCACAACACACACGCTGGCAAACACTCCACACGCCACAAGTCCGTAGTGCACCCCAGCCGCACCTGCACCACCAGCTCATTGTAGCTCTTGTGGCCCACGGCTGCTGCGGTGGGCGCGTCCTGCGGGTCCACCAGCCAGCCGTGCACCAGCGGGATGTCCAGCAAGTCAAACACAGCCTGCAGGAGTGAAAAGTTGATGAGTTGCATTGAATTGCGCATATGCAGTAAATGCTTGGCGGGGGTTGGGCAGCAAGCACAGCAGAGCCGGCCGGCAGACCCAGGACGAGCAGGGCGGAATGGCAGTCTGGGTGGCCCCACTGCCCAGCTGGCAAAAGTTGTTCGCATCAGGTGGGCAGGGAAGCTGACCGTTTCGGGCGTGTACTCAAAGCCGGCGATGTCGTGGAACCGCACGTTCACGTCGATGCCGGTGGTCAGCTTGGGCAGCAGCGCAATGGCGTCGCTGCAGGCAACGGCAAGCAGCACGGCGCTTCACAGCCGCAGTTCCGGGCAGTGCGCCGTCATGTGCTTGGTGAGCAAAGCAAGGGCAACGCCTGCACCAACAGCGTCCCAGCAGTGCATCCGCGCCGAGGGCCTGCCCTTGCTGCCCCCTGCTGCCACACACCTCAAGTTGTGCGCCAGGCTGGCCCGCTGCTCCTCGCTCAGTGCCGCACCGCGACTGCCCTCTAAATTGTTGGCATCGAGCAGGTAGCCAGCCACCATCTCAACCAACCGAGCCTGCAGGCAAGGGCAGCGCTCAGCGGGTGTGGGTGTGGTGTGGGCGCTGAGAGCCCTCAGGGGCCGGCGCCCAGCCACCCACAACACAAAACTCTTTAAAGCCCACAAACTGCCCAATTAGGCGATTGCACGACGTGTTGGGAGTGCAGTAATAAGCTGCAGTGCACTCGTATTGCATCGAGCGGCACATCTCGCATCGAGAGGCAGCACCCAGCATCGACAGCCACTACCGCACCTGCGACACCTCGCCCACACCGGCTGGCAGCTGTATCTGGTTGCGCAGCAGCAGCACGTTGGCAATGGCCAGCAGAGGGCACGGGCCGTTCACATCCTGCATCAGTGGGGGCGGCAAAGGGAGCTGGGTTGCAGCGGCTGCACAGACCTCCGGCAGCTTGCCTACAGCCGCAGCCTACCCCTCTTCAGTCCATTGTGTGTGCTTCATCCACTGACCTGGAGCAGGATTGGGACGCGCCGGCCTTTGAAAGCAATCGTCTTCACTCTGTGCGCGGTGTCGGCGGCGCCTGCCGCCGCTGCACCCGCCGCTGCCTCTGCCGCCATGGTCGGCTGCCGCCCACTGCCGGGGCTGTCGATCGCCAGCCCACCCCCCGGTCCGTCGACTGCACGCCTCGGGTGAGCCGTCGGGTGGCGAGCACAGTGCTTGCTCAGCGCGGCGCCGGCTTCAGCTGCCCGGCCAGGAAGTGATCAACCCCACTGACCGGCGGGTGGGGAAGCCGCAGGCGGCTGCGCTCCTAGCGAGTTCAGTTTTGGCCAGGGCACAACAGCAGTGCGCCTTTGCCAGCACCCCAAGCTTCCAGAGGCCAGAGGAACGGTGGGAAGAATGCAGCGCACGGTGCGTCGATGGCTCCCAAGAATCCTGCTGTCGCTTAGCGGGCGCCGCCGGCTCCGCGTGCCGCTGCGTCCGCGCTCACGCATGTGCACGCATCTGCGTTGCTGCACTGCGGATGCTGCTGATCAGAGGCGCACACTAGTAAGGCCCCACACTCAAGTTCAAAGCAAGGGCAGCCATTTGCGGCCTGATAACGCTCACAACCTGCTGAAGGCTTTTGACGGGCGGCGAACATGCAGCATACACTTCTCCAGCCTATGCCGTGCACTGCTGTGCAGTCCCCCTGTTGCCCAGCTAGTCCGGAGTGGCCGCGTGAACCTGCAGCTAAACCTCTTGCCCAATTGGCAAGGAGAATTTACAATCTGTGTGGAGAGGTGGTCAGTACGGGCAACGAAAATATTTAAACCAAGGCTTACGTGGGAGAATCGACGGCTCTTTGGCAGGTGGGGCGACGAGCTGGCCCAGACAGTAAGTGAGAATCGCGTGTAAGGTGCAGTGCCACTCAGTGAGGCATGGTGGCGGATGAGCCTCAAATGAAAGACCAGTTTCGATGAATGAGCGCGAGGCATTGAGAGGTACGGGCTGGCTGCCCTGTAGCGGGGCCAGCAAAAACGCGAGCAACCTCGTGTTGCAAGGAGAACAGGGGTGGTGGCTGAGATGTGGGAGCAGGATGTGCACACTCGGTGTAGTAACGGGCTCGGTGTAGTAACAGGGCTTGGTGTCTCCTCTACTGGGACAAAACACGCATGCATTGGTAATCGGAATGCAAGCATCCGTTGCGGGCAGAACTATGCAACTGCAGGGCATGGAGCCATGCTGCACCGGCAGGGCAGGCAGGCAGAGCAAGTGGGGCCATGGGCCACAGGATCAAGCTAGGTGTGAAAACACAAAACTCGGGCGGCCAGCGGCCGTCATGTGCATGAGCGTCGCTATGGCGCAATGGGCCATGCGGTTGCAGCATTGGGAGCCGCGTGCAGCTCGGCAGCAACTGCCGCCGCTGCTTTCCGAAGGATGGAGGGGCGGTGGGTCCGCCCATTGCTGAGGTCTAGCAGGCGGATGCAGCCCGGCACTTCTGCCAGCGCTCGGCTCAGACCTGTCAAGTGCAGGCGCTCCGCACGAAACAGGTAGTGGGACACAGCTGGCTGGTCGTCTGAGCCGCTGCTGGGGCCGTAGCTGCCGCTGCCCTGATTACAGGCGCTGGCATCCGTGCTGCGCCGGCGGCGGAGCGCATCTGGCGGCTCACGCAGGCTGACCACCAGATGGCCTGGCATGGAGGACAGCCGCAGGCAAAAGGTGCCGGGGCGGTGCGGCGCCAGGGCCGCCTCTGCTTCGGTGCGGTCAACATCGAACCCGCACACCAGCTGGGCTTTCTGGCAGGCATACACGCCGGGCCCCACCGCCTGCAGCACCGCCAGCTGCGGCGTCAGCCAGGCCTCGAAGCGCCGCAGGGCTGCCGCCGACAGCGGCGGCTGCCCAGCCTGCAGCCCGGCGCTGAACCCAGCCCGCCGCGCCAGCGCAGCCAGCTCACTGTCGAGCAGGGCACGGGGCCCCAGCCCCAGCTCCTGCCACTGCTCTCGCAGCAGGCGTAGCAGGGTGGGCAGCTGGCAGGGGCCCTCATGCTGCCGTAGCACCGTCGCCGCGGGGACGGCACGCTGTGCGGATGCTGGCTGGAGGTGGCGGCGCCGCTTGCCGTTAGGCCACCGCAGGAAGCCCTGCATTGAAACAAGCGACGGGCTCGTGGTGCTATGTTGGCAAGCTGGGCAGCACTGCAATGCTGAATGGATTGGCTGCCCGCTCCGATGCTGCGCATTCGACGCCAAAGCACCGCGACTGTACCTTGCTGGTGCTCTGGAGGATGGCCAGCGGGCAGACCAGCAGCAGGCCCAGCAGCAGTGCAGCGCCAAGGAATGCGAGCCATGACATGGCCGTGTATCAGCAGCGTGATGCGCCTGCACAGAATGGAGAGACGAGATGGCATGGGCCAGTGCAACACAGGCCGGATGCACATGCAGAGCAGTGCAGGCAGCACGAGCGAGGGGCCGCTGAAGGGCCAGCGGCGGGAAGGGGCTGCACATCCACTGGTGCAGCGCTTTCGGCCATCTGCACCGGCTTTTCATGGTGCAGCCGACGGTAGGATGTCAGGCAGCCCGCTGGAGCAGTTCTCGGCGGCGGTCAGAAGGGCAGGGGGCCACTCACCGCCGCTGGCAGCGATATGCGTCGATTTCATCGCCAGTATGCAGCGTTTGTCGGGCGTGGGACAGCGACGGAGTCACAAGGACGCCCGCGAGCGTCGCTGGCTGCGCCGCAGGGTCATGACCGCGGGCTACCGGGGTAATGCGGCCAGTTGCGCACGCTTGCAGGCAAACCAACGAGCAGCGATCCTGCGATCAGAGTGTTCTCCGCCGCAGCCTGCCTGCTGCGCATGCTGTGCACCTTTCAAGGTCTGTTCGCGCGAGGCTGCTTCATGCGCCGTGCACACATGCAGGGGGATGAGCGCTGACTCAGAGCACCAGCCACCAGGCAGTTGTCCCCAATTTTCGTACAAATTCAAAGGTCTGCTGCTATGGTGCATCCTGCAACATGCCTCTGCGCACGATGGCGTGGCCCCGGGTGTGGAAGGGGCAGGGGCCACAGCCAAGCCCGCAGCGGACGCTTCCCCCCGCACCCAAAAACCAACCATTAGAAACTATCCGACACACCGCCACACATTTCAGGGCCAGTCCGCCGGCGAGCCTGCACCTTTGCAGCCATCGCGACAGCCACGTCTGCGCAGGCTGACGTTCCGGAGTAGCCAACGCTCCGCAACCTCACAACAGCTACTCATGGTGAGCATGCCTGGCTAGCACGTCTGCGGCACAGGTGTTACTGCAGATTGGACATTTAACAAGGCGCACCGGGAATGAAACACCCGGCTTGTACAACTGCCCTAAGCATACAAAAATTGGAGCAGCAGGATGGCTGCAAGAGGCTGCCACTAACAGGCATACAGCTAGCTATGGTAACACTGACATTCTAACAACGGCTGTTGTTCAGCAGCCGGCAGCGTCACCGTTGTGGCCTGCCTGCTGCCGCAGCTGCTGCCGCCTCGCCTGCCTCTGCTTGCCGCAGTGCCGCCATGACATCTTGCTCCTGCTCGGAGGCAGGCAAGCAGCAAGAAAATTCAGCGAAGGATGGCGTGCAGATTGGCTGACTGCAGCAACCTGTGTTGATATGAAGCCAGCGCAGCCTGGAGGTTGTGCTGCTGCGACAGCATGCAAGTGTGCAGATGTTTGAGGTAGCAGGGGAAGAGAGACACACCTGCTTGATCTGCTTCAGCCTATTCCGCGACTGCGTCTTGCTAAAGCCCGAGAAGCCCCACCTGCGCAGCAAGGAGCACGTGGGCAGCAGCTCGCACAACAGCACCGCGTCTTCAGGTCTACTCGCTGCTGCGCAACCCCTGCTGCTGCTGGCCAGGCAGCGGCATTGCAGGCCATGCAAGCGCCGCTGCAACTCTTCAGCGCTTCACGGTCGCGGCTGCGCCTGCCGAGCACTCACGGTTTCTGCCACGCCCTGCAGGGTAGCAGCAGGCAGGCGGTCAGTGCAGCCACATCTCGCAGGCAGCAGCGGCGACGGCAGCGGCAGCGGCGGCGGCAGCGGCAGTGCTGGCTGGCAAGAGTGGGCAGGCTGCCGCAATGTGTTTCTATGTAGATGAGATTGCAATTGGCACGCGAAAGCGCCTTAACGAGCAGGCCCGGCGGGCCCAGTGGAGGAGAGGAAGCCAGCAGCGCTGGAGCGAGATCTGAGACAACTCACCGACCGCCTGTTGTCTTCTTGACCGTCTCCAGGACCTGGCAGGCCCTGAACAGGAGGCTGGTCGACTGCCGCATGCTTTGCGCCCTTCTTGCTGTCCGCCTTGCTGCTGAAATGGTTCACCGATTGAACTATGGCGTGGTGCAGGTTGGGTTGGCGCTTGGCAGTCAGTGTGGCGCGCGCTGCATGGAACACATGGAGCATGCGAGGGTGTCCCCTCCCAGCCCGCCGATCTGGCCGCCGATCGCCTGAGATGCCGCCTTGCATCATGCCGCTTGAGACCAGCCCCGCCGGTCGATGATATGTGCTGATGTGCCGCTTTGCCGCGGGCCCAGCCCTGGGCGTCTTTTTCCTGGCCCTCCTGGCCCTTCTGGCATCAGCTGCAGGAACCAAGGTAGCCGGGGCGGGTGTCCTGGCGGCAGCGCTTGCACCGCAGCGACCTGCAGGGAGGGCAGAACGGACGGGCGCACCGCCCTTGCGCACCGCCCTCTCCCGCCCTCCGACACGGCCCCGCTCGGCTGCCGCAGCCCTGCTCACACACCCCACTGGCCCCCCATACTTCGCAGGTGGAGGTGTCAGAGGCAGGCCCGCTGCTGAAGGCGGTCGCTGACCCATCGGTGCGTCACGGCCGCTACGCCCCCCGGCCTAGCCTCCCGCGGTACTGCAATCTGCCCGATATTTTTCTACTTTCCATCCTTACAGCTCACGATGCATGCCCATTCTACCTGCCCCCAGGTCACCGAGGTTGTGCTGCAGCATGGCGGCAGCTTCAACATCACCCGCGACAACCGCCCACGCAAGGTCATCGAGCTGCGGGGCCGACAGCTGCTCATGCGAGGACCACAGCCGGGCGGCCCCCCTGCTCATGTGGACGGCGGCAGGCAGAGCATGATAATGCGGATGACAGATGGCGGACGCCTGGTGCAGCAGGTGCAGCAGCGGGCCCGCACACTGGGGCGTTGCATACAGCTGCATGTCTGAATGAACACACGCTGGCCACTCGCCTCTGTTCACTCTGCTCACGCGCAATCATGCACAATTACGCTGTTTCAACTGCTGCCCTGCTGCGCCTCGCTGGGTTGCCGGGAAGCGCATGCGCCCCGATCTGCAGATTCTCATCGTGCTCCACTTCTGGGTGCTGACCGCCCCGCCTGCGCCCCACCCCCCCTCCCCGGCAGGACTTGTTTGTGCACGACTGCATCCTGGATACAGTGCCCATCTTCTGCTTCAGCTACCACGGCCCCCACGGCCACTCCGAGCTGCACAACAGCACGCTGGCAGACTCGCGCTGCAGCGACACCGCCGCCAGCCGCGGCATCCAGTTTGTGCTGGGAGTCATGCTGGTGGCGGTCAACCGTGGCTCGCCGCCGGTGCACCTGGACTCGAGGTGCGGCGGTCAATCGCTCCAAGCGGCTTGTGCACAGCTGTGGGCCGTATTTGCATGGCTGGCTGTGTCCTCGAGTGCAAGCTTTACTTTGGCGAGCAAATCAGCGCTGCCGCTCATGCAGCACTCCATCGTGCTAATCAGGCAGGCCTGTGCGCGGGTAACTGGGTAACTGGGTGGGATGTTGAACCAGCAACCCGTAACCCGTTTTGTTCCGGTGTGCAGGCGCGTGTGGATCGAGGACAGTGGTGTGATGGCCACCCAGGAGACAGGTGCTGGCAACTTGCATTGGCAATGCACACACTTGGGATTGCTCAGGATCTGCTGGGCATCCAGCCCTGCACCAACTGCCAATGCCGGAAAGCCCCCTAACTCGCAGCCTGCATGTTTTGTGACAGGCTGCTTTCCTGTGCCCTTCCCTTGCACAGGGAGCACCTGGAGGTTCACAAATGTCACTCTCATGTGCACAGGCTCCGCGACACAGCCCTCACAGCACAAGATGCAAGGGCTGCCACAGCTGCTGCTCAGCGCACCAGCCGCACTGCTGGCTGCGGTGCTCGCGTGCACCGTTGCAGCGTTGTGGTGGCGCAGCCGCCTTGGTGGATCCGGTGAGGTTGCTCCCCAGGCATTGAAGCCACGAGCATGGGTTGGCTTGGGTGGAGCAAGCGGCTGAGCCAGTAACTCTGCTTCATCCTGCGGCAGCCTGTCAAATGCGGGCAGCTTGCGTACGCCCTGCTCAACTCAGCTCCTACCCCTTGGCTGCACAGCAGGGTCCATGCTACTTCCTGACAACCTGCCGGAGGTGGCGGCAGCCCGAGAGCGAGGCATCTTGATAGCAGAGCGCATCGGGCGAGGTGCGCTGCTGCTGCCTCCTGTGCTGGGCAGGCTGTGGGCAGGGGGGCCAGCCTGGCCCAACCTGTGTGTGCATCCGCTTTTGCAGCGCTGCTGTGCCATCCACTTCCTGGCCCTGTGCGGAACAGCACTGGTGCACGCTTCTGCGATCTTGTTTGCTCCGCTCATGTCTTGAAGCATGCATGCCAGTCCCAAGCACTGCAACGCGCCCTGCGCACTGTGCAGCCACGCTTGTAGTTTAGTGCAGGCCCGTCCCAAGCAGCGCCAACGTGCCCTGTGCCCTGTGCAGGCACGTTTGGGGAGGTGTATCGAGGCAAACTGCTGCGCACCGGGGAGGCGGTTGCTATCAAGATCCTGCAGGTGGGTCCTATCCAGCCTCAGAAACAAGCCATCTGTCTGCTGGCCAGGCGAAACGGCAGCAACTTCACCTGTTGAGCAGGCCCAACTTGCATGCATGGCCCTGCAATGCTGTGTGCTGCTCCTGCGCTGCACCTGGTGTCCTTTTGTGTCATCCACCTTGTGCATTCTTCTGTCGCTCGCGCCTGGCACCGCCTGCAGTTCCCTGCCTCGGAGCACAAGCAGGCTCGGAGGGTGGTCCGTGAGTGCCGCATCGCAGCCAGCACATCGCACCCCAACTGCGTCAGCACACACTCGCATTTCACCATCTCAGTGTGCCGCAAGCTGGCCCACACAAACGCCGCCGGGTGAGCAGGCAGCCGCCGCTGAGGACAGCACTGCTCTTGCCGTTTGGTCAAGCTGCCAGGCATGCACAGCCGACGCGTGCTGATGCCAAGCAGGCAGGGCGTTTTAGTTTGTCCCCGTAGCCTGCCCTTGTCGGACATCTACTTGTCCCTCACTTCCTCGCCTTCCTTGCACTGGCGCAGCAGCGGTAACTGGCGGGAGGATGGCGGCTACCTGTTTGAGCAGGACTACAGCTGCCTGGACGAGGACTATGACTGGGAAGCGCGGCTGAGCTCCCAGCTGGGCAGCGCCGGCAGCGAGGGGCGCGGCAGCCGGCCCGGCAGCGCCGGCAGCGGCGGGGCGCACAAGCCGGCGCCGCTGCTGCTGACGTGCCTGGTGATGGAGTACTGTGCCGGCGGCACGCTGAACCAGGCAATACAGCGAGGGGCATTTTATCGGGATGGCCCCCAGCCCGAGCTGCACGAGGTGGGTAGCGGTGGTTTGTCTGAGTCACTCAATCTGCGACTCCAACCCCCTCGAGCTGTCTTAGTGTGCCCACGTCCCCTGCCATGCACCCACCGCTGCCGCATTATTGCAGGAGTTCATCCTGCGCACCGCTCGGGACATTGCGCATGGGCTAGACCACCTGCACTCCGCGCTGTCCTTAGTGCACCGCGACCTGTGAGGCCAGCACAGGGCGGGTGCTTGATTGATTGACGGCCTGCCTGTGTGCAACAGCTGGTGCAGTGCGCCTGGACTGGCCGGTGCAGCACGCCTTGAGTCCTGGACCAACTGCCACAAGAGGCAGACGCTGCGGGGAGCCACTGGCTGGCTGGGTTGATCCTTGAAAGCTTGCACAGGAACACGTGTTTGTTAACCTCCACCTGGCCCCATGCCCGGCTGCCGTGCACGCAGGTCCACCAACAACGTGCTGCTGTCTCCCAACCCCCAAGACCCGCGCGGCTTCAGCGCCAAGCTGTCCGACTTTGGGCTGAGCGTCACGCAGCAGCAGTGGCGCACTGCCACCACTCTGGAGGGCAAGGGCACGGTGAGCGGTGGTTGGGCGTCTGGTGCACGGGTCTGCAAGCGCCGGCTGAGGTGGCAGCAACACGGTATGCATGTGAAGTGGTGGCTGCCCCTTTGCCTCAGCGCTTGCGTACATTGCCCACCACCTGCAACTACCAATGCGGCTCACTTTCACTTCTTACCGCGCACCAGCACCTAAGCAAATTCAAGCCCCGCCTGCTTCTCTGTCCCTGCGCCTTTGCAGCTGGCCTTTATGCCGCCTGAGGCGTTTGGTGACAATGCCGAAACGCTGAGCGAGAAGCTTGATGTATACTCCATGGGAGTTTGTGGTAAGTCAGCAGCGGAAGCAGCTGCTGCGACCCTGGGTGTGCAAACCTGAGACCAGAGCGTCTGCTCCCACTGTGCCGCTTGCGCTGCAGCCTGTGCACCAGCGCCACTGCGGTGCGAAACCAACACTGCCAACGCCTGCGGTCCAGCGCTCTGCTGCTCATCACCCTTTTGTCATTCTGCTCCCTCTGCCCCGCCTGCTGCAGTGTACTGCATGTGCAGCGGGGGGCAGTCGCCCTACCCCGGCCTGACTTCCTTCCAGCTGGTGGCGCGAAAGATGCGGGACGCCCAGAAGCTGGGGGAGGGCAAGCCAGTGGCACAGCTGGAGCTGCCGCGAGGCACACCGGCGTGCTTGCAAGCCTTCATCCGCCGCTGCTGCTGCGACGCCGAGCACAGGTGGGCTGAGAATGGGGGCTGTGTGGATGTGGGGTGGGTTGCATTGAGGGGCGTGCGCTGCTGAGTCCGGGACTTGCTCAAACTTGCAGCAATGCACAGCCCTGCTGGCGCGTCTGCCGCTCCCCTGCTAGCCTTTCTGTGCTGTCCATGCGCTAGTTACCCAGGCTCTGCTTCCCTGACCACGTGATGGCTGCAGGTGGAGCGCACATGAAGCGGCAGAGTATGCCGAGCTCGCCCTGTCGAAGCTGGCGGGCCGATGACGCCGCTCCCGCTGTGTCACGCCAGCCAGAACGAACCACTACCCATCTGATCGCAGAGAATAAAGCCGTCTAGAAAAGTATTACTCTGTACTCCAACGTTGCTCACTGTTCAAGCCCACGATGTTTTGCCATCCGTGCGCCGTGCTCACGACGCCCGCCTGCTGCGCTGAGCTGGCCAAGTCCAGGCCGCGCGTTTCGTTATGTTGTCCCTAAACTCACCTACTGTAACCACAGATTACATTCACATGCCTCCCTGGCCTGGCGGGGAAAGGAGGCGCCAAATACCTTTGCGGGTGGCGCTGCGGGCCGTGCTCCTGGCCTCGGCATGGCTCTATGTGGCAGCTAACGCCGAACAGGTGCGCCAGGGGCAAGCGCAAGGGCCGCCTGAATGCTGTGTACGCCTGTGTCGGCCCATCGCGGGCACGCCCTTGCTAGCAGCTTCTGCGGGCTTGCATCCTGCGATTGGAGGGCATGTGGCCACTCCCGACGCGCTGTGACACCCTCCAGCCCTGCCATTTGCCTGCCGCCGCCATCAGGCCGCCGGCCTCCGTGCGGAAGTGGCCACGGTCTCGGACTTGAGGGCTGCGCTGGCGGATGAGGGTGTGTCCCACGTGCTGCTGCTACCCAGCGGCAACTGGAACTTCAGCCGGGAGCAGTGGGGCGATGCGGCGGTCAAGATTCACCGCCCAGTGCTCATGGAAGGCGTGGCCGCTGCGGACGGCAAGCCGCCGTATGGTGAGGGCTTGCTGGAGGCGGGCTGCAGCCTGGCATGGCCGCTGGCTGGACAGCTGAGTTGCCTGTTGAGCTGAAAAGCGTGTGCTGCAGTGCCAATTCCAGTTTCCCACCCGCGGCCGTGCATGGCACGCGACGCTCCGCCACATGGGTGGCCGCGGTGGTCTGGACTTGCCGCACTGCATGTAGGGGCCACCCAGTGCCACTTGCCCCCACCTCCACTGCCTATCACCCCCATGCCCGATCTGCAGTGGATGTGAACCAGCTGACTGAGCTGGTGGTGGTGGGAGCAGGGGGCCGGCTGCACCAGCGCCACATCTTTGTGGACGACTGCATGCTGCCCGTCATGCCGCTGCTGTGCTTTGCGGTGGGCGCGGACGAGGGCAGCCTCATCATGGACCAGCTGGTGAGCCGTCCAATCAATCTGTGGACATCGAACACTTCTGGCGTAGCGGTGTGGCGTGGATCATGCCTGCAGGGAGGCAGCCGGCACAGTTCCCCGCTCAACTGCCAACGGTGGGAGTGGCAGCCAGAGGGAGCACACGCGGGGCTGCAGTGTGCCATGGCACCACTTGATAAGGCTGCCGGTCCGCTCCGCGAAAATGCAGGTGCTGTGCGATGCCTCGTGCACAGACATCTCGCGCTCCACCGCCGCCGACTGGCTGCTCAAGGTGAGGCATGCAGGCAGGCAATGCAACGCTGCGCTACAGAAGGGCCACCCTCCCCAGGCGGATGGGCTTTTGGTCGGCCCTGCAGCTGCACTGCTCTGTTGCCTGGCCATGCACGCCAGCAGGCGCGCGAAGACTTGCTGCCACCAGCTGCCCTGCTGCCAGGCACTGCCGCCTGCTGTGAACTGGTCACACTGCCTGCCTATCCACCCTGCTTGCGTGCAGTCTGCTTACTGGGCCACGTGGAAGACAAGCTGGGTGCTGGTGGACGAGCGCACAATCCACATTAACGACACAGGTGCGCGGCACGGCTGCTTTTGCACCTAAGCACTCTGGCTGCACTGGCCGGCACTGGGCGCCCAGTCAGTACGTCGCTTCAATTATTGGCCGCCAAGTTCTCAGCACACTGCCCCCTTGCTCCTGGCAGGCGACATTCGGCGCATGCCGCAAGGGGTGACCTGGCGCATCATCAATTCCACGTTTCGGTGCACCGGCAACGAGACGCACCCGCTGCCCGCCGCCGCGGCCGGCAGCAGCGACGATTCCAGCAAGGCGCGCTTTGCAACCGCCATGGTGGCGGCCATGGCGGCGCTGCTGGCGGGCGCCTACTGGCTGGTGAACAGGAACGGTGCGTTTTGGGTGGCAGGCAGGCTGCATCTAGCTGGGGAACGGGCGACGGTGGCTGGGTGCAGTGAGAGGTTTTGGCGCGATGGCGATGGCTGCTGCGGCGTGCCAGCCAATCTGTCTTTCACAATACAGCACTAGCAACGCCTGCGCTCCTGCCCATGCACCGTTCTGTGCGCAGTTGTGGTTGTACGGCCCGATGAAAATGCTGAGCTGGCGGTGGCACGGGCCAAGGGCATCGCGCTGCTGGGCGTGATTGGTACAGGTGGGTTGGGCGGCTTGCTTGGCACTGCCGTCACACCATTGGTGGCTCATCACCTCAGCGCAACACGTCGGGAGCACTGCAGCCCTTGGAAGCCGCACAGCTGGTGCTGCACCTTGCCGTGCACCGTGCCCAGCAAGAATGGTTGCTCACGCCCAGCTGCCCCCTGCTCTTGCACCCCCGCATGCCCTGCACCCTCATGTACTGCTGACTGTGCTCCTGCTGCAGGCACGTTTGGGCGTGTGTATCGTGCGCAGTACCGCGGCCGCACCGTGGCAATTAAGATTCTGGATTTCGCCGACGCTGACAAGCGGGTGAGAGCCGACAATGTAGCCAACAGCTTTCCTGTACTCCCTGCACTTTGCTCCAACTGGGCTGTGTCATGATCCCCGCCATGCCTAATTCATGCACTGAATGGCGTATCGCCTTCTCCCACACAGGCGGCGGAGCAGGTGGCGCGCGAGTGCCAGTATCTGATGGCGTGCCGCCACCCCTGCATTACTGCCTGCCTCACTTTCTTCAATGTTACCGTGCGGAGCCATGGCAGCCGGCGCGACCGCCTGCACGCCAGCAGGTGGGCCAGCAGGGGCAGGTGGGGAGGGGCTGCTGTGCTGTTATCATGCCTGCCCAAGTTGCATACTCCTCAGAAGCATGCAGGGCAGCATGTTCTGAGTGGTGCTTGGCGCCCTGCTTGCTGGGCATCACGGCCTGCCATCCTCTCCTTTTGTTGTGCCTACAGATACCTGCTGGCCCCCAATTTAGAGGACCCTCACCAGCAGCTCGAGGCAGCTAGTGGCAGCCAGCGGACCGCGGGCGGCGCAGGCACGGCAGCAGCAGCAGCCGCAGTCGCGGCGGCAGGCGACCCCCCAGGGGGCTTTCCGCCCTCGGATGCCGCCGCCGCCGCCGCAGCAGGCCAGGGGCTGCACACAGCTGCGGGCGGTGGCAGCCCCGTCAGCACAGATGGCAGCGACACCAGCAGCATTGCGGGGCTGATCGATGGCAACATGACTCTGCTAGTGCTGGAATACTGCTCACTGGGCAACCTGCACAAAGCCATCGCGGCCGGGCGCTTCCGTGACGCCCGCCGGCAACCCAATCTAGTGAGGCCGGCGGCAGCGGCAGCACCTGGGTTGGGCAGTCAGCATGGAAGCCAATGCTGCATGCAGCTTATGGCACCCGCCAGTCGACTGCCGCTGTCTCACCGGGGCTCGCTCATTAGCGTGGGTGCACCCCACTCACCCCACTCACCAACCACATCCCCACCTGTGTGCAGGACTGGGTGTGCCGCACCGCGCTGGATGTGGCGCTCGGCCTCGAGCACATCCACACCCAGCAGCGAGTGGTGCACCGGGATGTGTGAGTTGCAGGGGGCGTAGCGGGGGGCAAGGGCCTCTAGCTGCATGGCCGTGCCAGCTTAACTTGCTTACTGCTGCTGGTGTTGAGCCCGCTTGCGCAACCTTCCTGCCACCCGCCTGCTCGCGGTTTCTGTTCTCCGGCTGGTTGGTCGCTTGCATGATTGCATCCAGCGCTGCCTGACAACCCAACACACCTGCAGGTCCACCAACAACATCTTGCTGGCGCCCAACCCGCAAGACCCGCGCGGCTTCAGCGCGAAGCTGTCCGACTTTGGTGCGCAATCAAGACAAACTACCTTGTGGTGCCTGCGTGCATGACAGCCACGACCCCGACCGGCATACGCAGTGCATTTTTTTGTAGCAATGTCGAGCACGAGCCTGCCCGGCTGCCGTACCTGCAGGCCTGTCCACCGCGCTGGCGGCCCGCCAGACGCACCGCACCTCGCAGCTCAAGGGCACCGTCGACTTCATGCCCCCAGGTGGGTGGGCAAGAAGGCGAATGCGCCAGCGCAGTATTCATGTACGGCTTGCAGGGCGCCACAAGCTAGTGAATGCTCTTGTTCCCCCTGTTTGGCGTGCCGCCACGCCCAGCTGCTCAAGCAATTGGTTTCCGCCCGCCCCGGCCCCGCCACCCCTGCAGAGTTGTTCACCAGCGGGGAGGTTCGGTTTGCGGTGGACATCTACTCCCTGGGCATCGTCATCTACTGGCTGGTGGCCGGGGAGGGGCCGTACGCAGGCCTGCCGCCCTACCAGGTGAGACATGGGCTGCCGAGCGGGGCCTTGGTCTGGCATCCTCATGCGCGGCTGGGATGCAAGGGGCAGGTGGAGGACAGCTGGTCTAGCCAGCCACCTCACGGCTGCCTCTTTGCTGTGTGCCAATCGCGCCGCTCCGCTGGCTGCCAACATGCCTTCCTCCCGCCCCTTCCTCCCTCCCAACCACAGGTGGTGGGCAAGAAGCTTGCGGAGGCGCACCGTAAGGAGCGCCTAGCCCTGCCAGACTCCATGCCACCAGTCCTCAAGCGCCTGGTGTGGGACTGCACGCACAGCGACCCGCAGGAGCGGTGAGCGGGGTGTTTAGGGCGGCCAGGATGGGGGCATGCAGTTCCTTGGCGCAGCAGGTGTGGCCTGGTGGGCTGCTGACCGCCATTTGCAGCGTTGGCAGGCGTGCAGTTCTCGCTCCGGTCACAACTTGAATGTCACTCGCTGCTCACCAGTCGTGCTCCCTTAAACGGCCACACTGCAGGCCCACTGCCGGCGAAGCTGCCCGCCGGCTTGCGGACATGATCGGCACTCTGGACCCGCCCAGAGACGGGGATGAGCCGCGGAGTGACAGCAGCGATTGAGCAGAATAAGATGACGCCGGGCTGTCCCGGGCCCACTACAGTACGCGCTGCTGCGCCGCACAGCTTTGTTGCTTCCCGCATGGCGTCACCTGAACAAATTTGCCTTTTCGATGCCAATAAAACGCCAGCCCAAGCTTACCCCTTCTTTCTCCTGTTTTTTTCCCAGCCGAGTGCGAACTTTGGATAACATGCTGCCCAGCGCCCATCCATCTACCTCCCTCCTTGTTTGCAAATCTTGAATCCTGTTGACCCAGTGTGTGTGCCGCGAAGCACCGCTCGGACAATGCCTGCCTGCTTGAATTCGCTCCTCCATTCATTCCGCCTACCTCCACAACCCCTTGCTCATGCACATAAGCATCCTGACATGGTGCACTTTCCAAACGTTGCAGAGCAATCCTTCAGAACGGCCATTTCATCTTTGCCCTCAATTTGCTCCCGCCCACTAGCATTCCAATGCCTCCACACTGCGTTCGCCACTTACACTCACGACCACATGCTCTACCTTTTTGAAGCGAATTCTAGCAAATGTAAAGCCTGCAGATGCGAAATTACAGGCGCGCATCGGCCGACAACGGTCAGCTGGAGGCGCAGCGCACCGGCGCTGCTGCATCCCTGCATCCTGACAGGTGCCACCGTTCAGTGGTCGCCTCCTCACATTTCGATCGTCTTGTAGAAGGCCCGGCTGCGTGGCCCAGGCTGCTGGGGTGATGGCGCGGCCACCCACTGTCGCGGAATTGGAAAGGGGTACCGTTCCAGTGCGCTTACCAGGTGTGCATGGTTGCGAATGATCGGTTGCTGCGACGGCAGCCCACGCCCGAAAGCCTGCAAGCCGCCGCCGCCGCTCGACTGCCGCTGCCGCCGACGGCAGAACAAGGGGGCATTTTGGCCTACATCCACTTCTCTGGAGCAGGCCTGGTGGCGCACTGGCCGGCTGTGCACATGTGGGCAGGCAAGGATGGCCTGCACCGGCTCATCGAGCTGGCAGGTGAGGAGCCGGGGGCCTGTGGTGGGTGCCTAGCTGTGCGTAGCCGCCGCTTGCGAGCGACCCTGCCCTTGTTGCAACTCTTGTGGCAACTTTACAACATGTCGCCTTGCCCTGTCGCCAGCTCAGCTGTGCAAGCACGCCCTGCCCCTGCTGCCTCTGTCTCCTGCTGCAGGTGGTGCCCAGGTGGAGGCCATGGTGAGCCCAGCTGCCGATGGGCCCTTGGTGATTGGTGACATGCAGCACCTCATCCTGCTGGGATGCAGCCTCAGGGAGTTCCTGGACGGTTCCTTGGAGCGCCGGCTGAGGGAAGCACAGCCGCCGGGCATGGCTGGGGGCAGCAGCAGGCTGCGTCTGTACCTAGCTCAGTCCCCGCTGCTGGCGGCAGGGCCGGGGAGCAGCAGCAGCGACACATGCTGCGGCGGCAGTCGGGGCCCGGTCCCCGCAGCAGCAGCTGCAGCAGCAGGAGCAGGAGCAGGAGCAGCGGCGCCCATGTCGGTCAATGGCAGCAGCAGGGGCAGCGGCAGCAGCGAGGGCTATGAATCAGCCACGGGCCTGCAGCCAGCGGCATTGTATCCACTCATGGCTGACCTTGGGTTCCCGCCGCCACTAGAAGCGGCCCGTCAGCCGCTGCACGCCGTCAACTTCTGGGCCAGCCTGCAGGCCATGCGCTCCTCCCTTCACTACGACCCTTACCAAAACCTGCTTTGCGTGGTGCGGCAAGCGGGTTGTGTTGGGCTGGACAGGTTGGCCTGGGCTTGCGCCACCGCACGGGCCGCCATGCCGGCACTTCTGGCTGGCAGTGCAGCATGCAGTTGTATTGTACCTGCTGGCATCCAACATGTCTGGCACTGACGTGCTCCCTGCCTCCATGCCCCACCTGCCTCTCCGCAGGTGCGGGGGCGCAAGCGCGTACGCCTGGTGCCGCCCGCCGCCACGCCGCACCTGCAGCCGCAGCCGGTGACGCACGAATCGGCCAACCACTCGCCTGTTGACCTTGGGGCGCCCGATTTGGAGCGCTTCCCGGGCCTGAGGGCTGCACTGGCAGCAGTGCAAGAGTTTGAAATTGAGGCAGGAGATGCTCTGTTCATCCCAGAGGGCTGGTGGCACCAGGTGTGGAGGTCTGGGGGCCTGGTGTGCATGTGTGGTTTGTTCCCCTGGGGCTCGGGCCCCTGGTGGTCTGGCTGTGCAGCCACTCTGTGTGATGTGGCGGGCTGGACATGGGCTGGCCAGGCATGGTTGCCGACGTTGACTCTCACCACGTGCCCTGGTGCTCACCTGCCGCCATCATGTGTGGGTGCACTTCTTGCCGCAGGTGGACAGCGAGGCAGGAACCCTGGCTGCCAACTTTTGGTGGGAGGGCGCTGTTTCCGCGCAGCTGGGCGGCCCAATGGACAGGTGGGGGCAATGACAGTAACTCCAAGCATGCTACTGCTGCTGCTGCTGCTCCGCATTCTCTCAAAACATGCAGGCAGAGCAGCTCCTGCGTAAACAACCAGCTGTCTTCCACTCGTTTTTTGGCGCAGGTATTATTTCCGGCGACTGGTGCAGAGCCTGCTGGAGCAGCAGAAAGCGGCCGCCCTTGCGGCGCTGCCCCGCTGCGACCTCTTGCAGGCCGCCGCTGCTCTACCGGCCGCAGGGCTGGGTGGAAAGCAGCCGCAGGAGGAGGGAAAGGCAGACGGCGGGGCAGCAGCAGGCGAGCCGCCCGGCTTGACGGCCGAGCAGGCGGCAGCTGTCAAGCTGCTAGTAGCAGCTGTCACAGTGCACCAGCAGGCTGCCGCACTGGCCGAGCCTCCCCCTGTCGTGTGCGCTGTGGTTGCCACGCTGGCGGCACACTCAGCGCAGTGCCTGCTGGACGTGCTGTTGCACCTAGCGCAGCAGCAGCCTGAGGTGGCAGCCCACCTGCTGCTGCACAGCCTGGACCCTGCCAGCTGGGAGCTGCTGTCGGGCGCAATTGAGAGGCGGCAGGAGGAGCTGGCGGCAGAAGGTGGGGAATTGGTATGCGTGCACAAAGAGAGTGGACCGGGAGGCGCCTGTGCAAGCTGTCTGCCTTGTGGGCATCAATGGCATGTGGCATGGTTGGCACATGTCTGCTGGCTTGGCTTCTGGATCAGAATGGTGTTGCTGGGTGAGAACTGCCCCTCCCGTCCCTGCCCAAATATGATGCCAAGCTGTTGCTTGCATGCAATGCAGGCAGTGCAGCAGCAGCAGAGGAGGCGGTGGGAGCCCTGTGCGATGAGCTGTACAGGTGGGCCAGGGGACGGGCAATTCCAAGCGCCCAGGTTGCAGAGGTGCAGCGCAATCAGATCTGACGTTGCTTGGCCCTCCCACTTGCTGTGCAGCTGCGTCGATCGGCATGCTCTGCTGGACGCCATTTTGCAGCGCAAAGAGGCGTTTTCGCGGCAGGCGCTGCGGGCGGTCTTAGCAACTGAGCTGGCGGGGCCCCACTGAGCATGCGCCATGTGCCCATGCACTGCCTCATGTTACCGCAGCTGCCTGTGGCGAAATACATTAATGCTTCACAACACGTGTTGAATGGCGGTGTGAAGTGCGTGCCGCCAGGAGACAAACAAGGCTGCACTGTCCATTCTGCTGCTTACTCGCCAAACAGCTGCTGCAGCTGCACGTACTGCGCTGCCCTATGCCGCGCCCCGTGCGTGGCAGGCAGCTGGAATGCCGCTGCGCTGTCGGGGACTTGCCGCAGCCGCCCACCTGCCGCCGCCACCGCCTCTTGCAGCACGTCTGCTAGGTCCTGCCAACAGCAGCCAGCGGGAAAAATCAATCATTAGCTCAAGCACGCTATGATGTAGTGGCGAATCGAATGTGCCGTGGCAGCAGCAGCAGCAGCAGCAGCAGGGATGCTCGGTCGTGAAGCCGGCAGGCAGCAGCACATGCTCGCCTGCAACATCGGAGCCGCAGTTGCCGCATCATCCAGCGGCAGGTATGCTACGTCCACTGCTATCCCCAGGAACGACTGCTGCGGCGCCTGCATGGGTGCAGGGGCAGTGGAGCAGTGAACCGATCACACCTGATCATAAGCTTTCGCAAGCACAACCGACATGGTGTGGCTGCCCCTCACTTGAACTGAGTAGCAAGAGGCATACCTGTACAGCTCTCGCCAAGCAGACGTTGAAGTCTCCTAGCCTATGCCGCATGCCGTCCAGCTGCATGCTGCCGCGGGCCTGCATGGAGGTGGGATGCTCAGCAAGCCCTGAGATTCTGGGCTGTCCAGGCATGCGCTCATCAGCGTGAGCAGCACCACACCACAAGGGCAGCAGCGGCAGTTTGCCCACTTTGAACATGGCCAGGCTGTCCAGGAAGGCCTGCATGTTGGAGCCCGCCTGCACCACCTGCCGCGAAGCCCTGCACAGCAAACAGGATGGCATAGCAGGGCTATCATAGGCGTGCCCAGTTGCCACCACAAGGGCAGAACATGGCTGCCATTGGGCGCAGACCGCATGTTGCATGAGCAGCGCATGTGGACACACAACCCCAAACACATTGCAGCACCAGCTCACTTGGACAGCAGGAACAGCTGATCTGGCTCATCACTAATGGACACGCGGTGCAGCGACACCGCTTCGCCGCCTGCTGCACGCACTGAGGGCAGGTCGTCTGCCCCTCGCTCCGCCACTCGCCGCAGCGCCGCCGCCTGCGCGCTCCAGCGCTCAGCCGCAGCTGGAGAGCTGCCCAGGCATGCAATCGCGTCTGCCAGTGCGTCGTAGGACTCTCTCCGTGCGGCACCATCTGCCGCAGTCCAGTACAGCAGCCTGCGATGGGCACAAGAGGGCGTCTATTGATGCAGTGCCGGCGGCGGCAGGCGGGAGCAGCGGCGGAATGCCCAGAGTGGGGCTGCAAGTGCCCTGTCGATCTGTCACTCACATATGCACTCCCATGATCGCGTTAACCGTGCGCACGGTCTCCAGGACAGCACAGAGCGTCAGCGAGCGAAGCCAGCGGAGAGGAGCAGGGGCGGGAGGAGCCGGCTTGCTCAGCGATCGCTTAAATTACTCGGGATGAGCTCATGGCAGTGCCCTGGAAGGCAAGCTGAGCCCGACAAATGCCGGCATGGAGACGCTCGGCCTCATTTCTGCGCCTTTGTCGTGTTCTGCCGCTTCTGCGCTTCAGGCATCACTCGTGGATCATCGCATCACCTGCTCTAGCCACCTGAGGTGCGCGCGGCGCGTTTCAGGGCGGTCAGCAAACCAACTGGGCGTGCTTGGCGCTGCAGAGCTGCCGGCGAGTTTGGCTGCGTGATCTGCGACGGCCGACGCGGGCGCTGCCTGCGCACAAGCCGCTGCTGACCCACCGCCGCCGCCGCTTGACCGCCGCCCACAGAGTCGTCTAAGGAGCCTCCCAGCAGCCCATCAAAGCAGCAGCAGCAGCAGCAGCAGCCATGGACTCGGGACTGTGGCGGCAGTATGAGACAGAGTACTGCACCAAGGCGACGGAGCTGAGCAACAAGGTGGAGAGCCTGGCGGCGCTCTCGCCAGGTGGGTGCTTGGGCCTCTCGCAGCGCAAGGTCGCTGGACCTTGCACAGGGCTGGAGTGCAGCTCCCCTGCCCAGCTGGCAGCAAGCCTTGATGGCTGCCTCACCATCTGCCTTGCCCCACCTGCCGGTTTTCAGAGCAGCGGCGCAGCGGCATGCGAGAGCTGGAGGCGGCAGTGCGGGAGGCGGAGCAGCTGGTGCGCCTGAATTCCACGTCTTTGCACACCAGCCTGTGTGCTGCGACCTCCTCTGTCATCACTGCAGTCTCACTCGGCAGCTGCTGCAGTGCATGATGCTGACCATGCCGACCCTCCGCCGCGTCCGCGTCCGCCGCTTCTGCGCGCAGCTGCAACGCATGGACATGGAGGCGCGCAGCTACTCGCCCGACCAGGCGCGCCAGCTGCTGCAGAAGGTGAAGGAGTACAAGGCCGATCTTGCAGCGCTCAAGGAGAAGTCGCGGCGCGCAGCGGCGGGTGCAGGCGGCGGCCCCGAAGCGCGCGCTGAGCTGGGGCTGGCGGGCGACTACTACCAGACGAGCGCGGGGCAGCGCGACCGCCTGCTGTCGGCCACCGACCGGCTGAACAAGACGAGCGACCGCATACAGCAGGGGCGGCAGCAGCTGCACGAGACGGAGGTGAGGCGGCAGCAAGGGTTATTGGGTGCCAGGTTGTGTGGTTGAGTGAGGGCAGGGTGTTGGTATGTGTCAAAAGCACGTGCCGGCACCGCGGGTGGCAGGAGCGGGCAGCCACCCACGCCAGCACCAGCAGCACAGCCCACAGCTCCAGGGAGACGGCAAAGGCGCTGCCGCAGCGCAAGCTCGCTGGTCAGTCAGTGACGCGCCCAACCCCTGCCACCCTGCCGGGCAGGCAATCGGCGCTAACATCTTGGCAGACCTGCAGCGGCAGCGGCAGCAGATTGAGCATACACGGCAGCAGGCGCAGCAGACTGATGCGAATGTAGCAACGGCGGACAGCACACTGAAGCGTATGAGCCAGTGGTGGCGGCTGTGGTGACGCGGCAGTGGTCGCAGGCCGCCAGCAGCAGGCGGGCCGGGAGCAGCAGGTAGCAGGCCAGCGGGCAGCAGATTAGAGGGGCGGGAAGCCTCAGGTGGCTTGTCATTCATTTGAGTTCCGTTCCTCACTACCTCCCTTCCTTGTGCTCCCCTCCCTTGCAGGAGCTGGGGGTGCAGATCCTGAGCGACCTGCAGCGGCAGCGGGAGACGATCCTGCACTCGCGCGACACGCTGCACACGGTGCGCGCAGCAGCTGCTCGGGCTTGGCGCCTACAGACGTGTGCTGCTGCGTACTCTATCAGCTTGTTTGGGTCCAGCGAGCGCTTCACTCAGCCTGCACCGCCCACCACAGCCCCTTGGCTGGCTGACTAAGCTATTTCCCCGCTTCACTGCATCCTTTTTCCCACCATCTCGTCCATCCCCCCGCTCCTCATGCGCCAGGTGGACACGCACATCTCTCGCAGCCGCCAAATCCTGTCCACCATGAGCAAGCGCATCCTGCAGAACAAGCTGATCATGTGGGGCATCATCCTGGTGAGCGCCTGTTGGGATAGCTGCTCGTATAGATGTTGTGCAGCTAGCAGCCAGCCCGCATGATGTTCATGCCGAACCGCTTAGGCGGCAGCAGCGAGCGCCAAGCGGACTTGCAGTGCACCCTTTGGATGCGCATCCCACACTGTTTTACCTGCTGCCCCTGCCTGCGCAGCTGCTGCTGGGCGCCATCGGCCTGGTGCTCTGGGCCAAGTTCTGAGGCTGGCACAGGCCGACCGCCTGCTTTTGGGCTGCAAGGCTATGCCGGCACGGCATCGCACGACTTGCAATATCAGCTGGTGGCAGCAATCTAGGATTGGACCAGCTACCTGCAACCTTGTGGCCGTTACCGCTCGAATGCTCACAGATAGTGACATGTATCATTTTGTTTTTGACCCATATGTACCTTTACACCGCTCCGCTTGTGCACAACCCTGGCTCTTGACATTCTCGGCTGTAAACCTCCAGCTCTTCAGCGCTGCATGAGGCGGTAGCTGCCGCGCGCAGCTGCCCAGGCGGCGGCAGTGAGCAGCAACCTGTTTATGCCCCTTGTCGCTCTGCAGCTGGCTTGCATTGCCCAGCAACAGCTCAGGGGGGGCCAAAGGGGAGCGAAATATGGGCGCCAAGGGGGTTGGCGACTTTAGCGGCCCAGGTTCGTCGCCTGAAGGTTTCACTGCCTTGTCCCACACCCTGTATGCATCGCCTCTCTGCGCCAGCTGTGCACTGGGTCACAAGCTGCCGCCGCCGCCGTCGCCGCCTGCCACTGCGTGCTGCCGCCGCTCCCACAAGCAGCCTTTCTGCACGGCGTGGGGAGCTTTGACCCAGCTGCCGACGGTGTTATAATCTGGACGCGCATCACACCTGGCATTAGCAGTAGCAGCGGCAGCAATGGAGGCCAGGAGGCCACTAGCAGCGGCGGCAGCAGCGGCACGGTTGCGGTGGGCTGGATTGTGTCGGAGAGCGCCGACTTTTCCACCCTCACTGCCAGGTGGGCGCACAGCGGTGCTTTAGTCTGGCTTGCTCAATTGGTGATCGACCATAAAAAGCTAAGCAATGATTGTGTCGCTTCCTCTGCTCACATCCTTGCAGCGGCACGTTTTCAACCGAGGCCAGCCGGGACTGGACGGTAGCAGTTGATGTGGAAGGCCTGCGGCCAGCCACCAAGTATTTCTACCGTTTCAGCGTGGGCAAGCTGCACAGGTAAGGGGCGTGCGCATGCAAAACGGCTCCCCGGCAAGTGGTGCTGGCTACAGCCTCAGCCTGCGGATCCTTGGGCTCGCAGCTCATGGCCCGCCGTCCCGCCCCCTGCCCGATCCTGTGTGCAGCGTGGTGGGCGAAACGAAGACCACGGCCTCAGGGCACCTGGAGGAGATGACCTTTGCACAAGTGTGCTGCTCCAACTGTGAGGCAGAGGGCAGTGGGCTCTGGCGTTTGCATGGAAGCCCTGCCCGCGGTGGGTGGGCGGCTGGGTGCCTCCTGCACTTCTGCGCCCTGCAGCCTCAAATTGCCTCCTCCCACTGTGTGCATGTTGCGCCGCCCCAGGGGGCTTTGGACGCTTCCATGTGTACGACTTGGCGGCTCGGGTGGATGGCCTGGACTTTGTGCTGCACTGCGGGTGAGGCTTTTCTGGGGGGTGCTCCAGGCCTGCCGCCAGCCATTGCCGTTCATGACCAGTGACATGTTCTGACAGCAAGCTCAGTGTAGCTGTGGGCTTATCCATTCTTGAGTATCCCGCTATCTTCGTTCCATGCAACCTGGACGGCAAACCTAGCAGAGACTACATTTACGAGTGAGTTGCAGCCCGCATTTTGCGGGAAGGATGTCCTCCACCTACAGAGTAGTGCGATGCACCCGGGCTTTGAGCACGCATCTTGTCACACCCCTGCACACCGCTGGCACACTTCCCCTTGCAACAGGTACGGCAAGGGCTATTATCCCGAGCGCCGCTTCCAAGCACGGCACGGCCTGCGGTGAGCCAGCCCCCGGGCTGTGAACAGTCAACTTGTGCGGTCCGCTGGGGGCCCTGTGTGATGTCGATCCCACCACCACGTGCTGGCACATGCCCATTGTCTAACAAAAGTGGCATAACCTCGACAGGCCCAAGCACCAATGCAAAACGCTGGACGACTTCCGGCAGCGCTACGCCTGCTACAGGTGCGCTGGAACAGGATGTGATTGCTGGGTGGTTGCCTCCACTTGCCAATGGCAGGAAGGGTTGTATAGCAGCTAGGTCATGGCCAATCAGCCGCCTGCCAAGCTTCGATCTCTGCCCATGCCCTGTTCGCCGCAGGACGGATCCAGATTTGCAAGAGCTGCACCGCCGCTTCCCCTGGGTCTGCGTGTGGTGAGCTGGGTGGGGGAGCGTGCAGGCAGCTGCAATGGTGAAAGGCGTATTCCGCCGCTCTCGATGAGTTTCGCCACGAGTGAACCGTGCCGTGCTGCTTCACCCCTGCACAGGGACGACCACGAGATTGCTGACACCGCCTCCGTCACAGTGAGTTGTAAATCAACCAAGTTGATGCGATGGCTTGGATGGATGGGATTAAAGCCAGCTGTGCGCAGCGGTCTGGCTCTGACCATACCTTCGTCAGCATGCTATTGTGCTGATCGGCATACTGCTGCTGCGCCCTGGCTGCAACACAGACCTCGGACAACTCAGATGGGGCCAGCCGGCAGGAGTGGGAGGCGCGCAAGCACAGCGGCGTGCAGGCGCGTGGGCAGGGCAGGACAAGGCATTATGCACCCGGCGCCGTTCAACACCTCCCAGCTGGGTTGCACGGCCATTGTGATCAGCCTCACTCCCGGACCCATGCCTCGTTCCGCCAAGCAGGCCTTTGCGGAGTGGGTGCCGGTGCGGGGCTTGCACCCGGGTGCACCCGACCTGGCTGGTTGCCACCGCACCCTGCACTTTGGAGACCTGGCCACGCTGGTGAGGGGAGGCAGCTTTGCACACGTGCAGCTGCATCAATGTCATAAGGCAACTGCCCCCGAGCCCTCTGGACTTTGCCGCTGCGTTTGCGCTTGCACATACCTGTGTCTAGACTGGACATAGGCAGGCAGGCCGCTCAATCGGCATTCTCGTAGGTCACTCCCAGCAGCATCCCTCTCCTTGCCTCTATCAACAGATGCTGGTTGAGAACCGGCTGGCGGCGCGCACACACCCCCTGGACCCCTCCTCAACAGCCTTCTACAAGCAGACCGCGCTGAAGCACCCCTCAGAGGTTTGCGAGCCTGTCTTCGGCTGACCTTGCATCCAGTCCTGCCATGCCTCTTGATGCCGTGCCAACCAGCACCTGTTCTACCAGTCCGAGGGCAGAAAGCCCACATGTGCGTCATGCTGTGGCAGGCAAGCATCCATTACCGAGCTCCAACTGCCTTTCACTGCCTTCCCTTGAACAGTGGGAGGACGGCCCATCCATGCAATCCGCCAAAGAGGAGTTCCTGGCTCAGCTGGCGGACCCACAGCGGGAGCTGATTGGGGCGCAGCAGGTGGCGGACGTGCGGCAGGCGGTCCAGGAGTCTGGTAAGAAACGGCAACTCACATTGCAGCTGCACGGCATGTGACGCGCTGCGCGAGCGCCTGAGCAGCGGGCGCTGGCCAGCAGCTGCCCTGCATTGTCAGCTGGTCGTCGTGGAAGACAAACATGTGCCCATGATCAACATGCCAAGCTGTTTTGGGCCTCACCCAGCTCCCACATTACATTCACCCAACCGCAGTGGCGGCGGGCCGGCCCTGGCAGGTGTTCCTCAGCCAGACCGTGTTCTCGCAGCTGCGGGCGCCCAAGCTGGGAGAGACCGTGGGCCTGCAGCACCGCCTGCTGGCCTGGATCTGCCGGTGCGCGCATGCAGCTGGTGTGCATGCTGCAGCTGGCGCAGCTGCTAAACACTGCCTTGGCTTGTGTGCGCGTCTCCCTAGCTGTGCTTGCTGTTGGCTGGACAGGGCTGCAAGGAATACCCAGCCTGTGATCCATTTGCAGGACATGTCTCATTCCCACCTTGTCTGTATCCCACTGAGCAGGAAGGCGCTGAAGACGGCTGTGAAGGAGAGGCGGGCAGGGCGGGAGGGAGCCCAAATGGCACGCATGTACCTTGCCATGGGTGCGCTGCCTTGATTCACAGTTCGACTTTGCTGCCTGCTATTGCTTGCACCCTTGCCTGCTGCGAGCAGCAACAATAGAGTTGCATCAACGATAGCGCTAGCTTGGTGGTCCTCCTGCCTTGGGTTGTCGCAACCTGCCGCTTGCCGTGCAGCCATGCCACACCACTTGCCTGCTGTCTCACGCACGCGGCAACCCTGGGCTGTAGCAGGGCGCTACGGGCTGCCCATGAACCCGGGGGCCTATGACGGCTATCAAGCCGAGCGAGCAGAGGTGAGTGGGGTGATGAGTGGTCCGGCTTGCTGCCATATGCGGGCTACCCAGCATGCTTATTTTGCGTTGCAAGGGCACACTGGCCTGAGAATGTGATGTTCCAAAGTGTACTGGACGTCTCAGTCCACCTTCCCTCCGCTTTACTCCACACGCCTGGCAGCTGATGGAGGCGTTCAGCACGCCCGGCTGCAACGCGGTGGTGCTGGCGGGTGACAGCCACAACGCCTGGGCCCACGAGCTGCTGGACAAGCGGGGCAGGCGGTGAGCTAGCACGCGTGCTGGCGTTACATTGGGTGGGCTCGGGCAGTGCAATAGCAAACCGCTGGTGGTGAGACGCTGTGCAGCTGCTCGGAACGCTCGACTTCCGCCCTTTGTCCATGCTGCTTACCTATTGCTGCCCACCCCGTGTGCAAGCAGGGTGGGTGTGGAGTTTGATGCGCCGGCGGTCACATGCCCCGGATTTGCGGAAGACATCTACTCGCGCTTTCAGAGCCAGGCAAGAATTTGTGCGCATGCCTGGGCTGGCTGCAACCTTGCCTGCCTGCCTGCCTGCCTGCCTGCCCAACAAGGTGGGGGAATTCTGTGCTCCGGGCTGCATAATTTCGTTGCAGCTCACGTGGCGTCTGCACATAGGGCCTCAATCTTGCAGGTGGGGCGGCTGGCCAACCTGTTCCCGCTGTACCTCTTCACCCCCTGGGTAGAGGACAGCCTGCAGGTCGGTCAGGCTCTTACATCAACAACAGCAGGTGTCAGGCGCTGCATGGTTGCATTGAAGTCATGATTGCACTGCAAGGCGTGCGCAGCAGGCCGGCCAGTCATGCCCGCCACCAAGCCGCACTTTTCTTGACATGCACTTTCTTTCAGTTCCTTCCCGCTCCTCTCCACCAGGCCGCCAACCCGTCGACGCTGCGCTTCTGCAACCTGAACCAGCGCGGGATGGTGCTGCACCACGTCACCCACGGCCGCTGGCACGCGGAGTTCCACTTTGTCAACGGCGTGACAGAGAAGGATTATAGGAATTATGTGGGCGCAGGTGCGGCAGTTGGCACTCTGCTTGTGGCAGGCATATGTATGCTGTGGGCCATTCTGAGCACACGGCCCCAGCATGCCCGGCACAGCAAGAGTCACCTCTTGCAACACTGTCTGCGTGCTTCTATTTCGACCTGCAGCCTTCAATGTGGAGCAGGGCCGGCGCGGCATGCTGCACAGGGCGTTCCGCCACCTGGTGAGGCAATTGCCTTACTGTGCAGTTGGGAAACAGTTCCTGTACACCATGCAACAGCCATATTCTGTCTGGAAAATGAGGCCAGCAGCTTGAAAGCAACTTCACACACTGCTCGTGCCACACCATACTCTCGCAGACGATCGACAAGGAGATCCCCAAGCGCCAGCAGTCCAAGCGCTCCGCCTTCCTGCGCCTGCTGCGCGGCACACGCAGCATCGACAAGCAGCCATAGCGGCGCACCGGCGGGAGCGGCTGATGCATCAAACTGGTGGCAACATGCTCACCAAGTGCGTGAGGTGGCAGTGCACGGACAGCACACTGAAGTTTGAACTGTTGGTTGCTCAAATGTGGAATGTGAGTTTACACAGCACAAGGTCGGTGAGATGGTACAGGTCCGTCAGCAACGGAAGGTCATAGTCGCAACCCACGGCCGCGCTTGGCACAGCGCCGGCCCCCAACCCAAAAATGGACGTCCAACTGATTCAGGCGGCAGGTTTCAATTCCTCACGACTGGGCAGACACCGGGGGCGCAGAGCCGAACAAGGGGTTGGTCCAACCCGCATGGAATGTGCCGTCCCCTTCAGCTGCCACAGCCGGCCGCGGCAGCGCCTCGCGTGCCAGCAGGCTCAGCTGCCGGCAGATGGCACGCAGGCGGTTGGGCGCCTCGGGCGCCGCTGCCACCGCTGCAACAATGCGCTGCTCGCTGACCTGGCCCTCGCCTGTGGGGGTTGCAGCAACAGGGGGTAACAGTGGGTGACCGGGATTGACACAAGCGATGTGCGTGCACTCCCATGCAACATGTCCTGCTGAAGACCCCAACAGCATTAGCAACACTCGGGCATGTCCGTTTGCCTCTCACTCTACGATCCACAAAAGCCACTCACCGTCAAACCAGATGCGCGGCTTCGCCTGCACCGCGCCCAGCGGATAGCTGGCCGGCAGGCGCAGCGTGGCCCCAAACTTGACTTCGGCATCCAGGTTGATGAAGGAGAGCGCCACAGAGCCGTCTGCGCAGGCAGGGGTGGCCAAAGGTGGAGGGATGAAGAGGCAGGCAAGATGCACCGCAGGCTTGCAAAGGTGGCAACTGAGACGCGGCCATGGCTGCAAAGCTGCAAAGCTACATCCGGGCGGAAGCATCCGCAAATTCCTTACCAGCGCTGCACGCCACGTCTGTAAGAGCAGGGAAGGCCAGGCGCAGGCCGTCCAGCTCAGCAGCCAGGTCAGCCAGCCTGCTGAGCCGCGCTGTGATGGCCTGCACCAGCGCCGCCACCTTGGCCCCAGTAGGCTCCACAACCCGCAGCTCTGGAGCAGGGGCGCTGCTGCCGTCTGGGCAGCCCGCCAGCGCGGCCAGCAGGGCGCGGCAGCCAGCCGGCGCCTTGCACTCTCCCTCTGCATGGCAAAAGGAGGGCAGGAAGTGTTGGGATGTCAGCTGCCATGCAGGGTTCCACACCTGTCGTCAACAGGATCCCATCCCATGGCAGCACACAGATAGCAAGCCTGGCACCCTGGCTTGCACACCTGGCAGCACCTCAACGGCTGCGGTGGCCTCCACGCGGCCGCCAATGTCCAGGCGCACACGGAACAGGTCCGCCAGGCGCAGCACCACCTGCATGGCATGGAAGGTTGTCGCGGTATCACACATGAACCAAGGGATGAAAGAGCAGCCAGGGGGAGCACTGCGTGCGGCACGCAACGTCGGCTTTTGCAGCGCACCTTGCTGCTGACCACATCCTCTGCCGCGCTCTCCAGCTGCCAGCCCAGGCACGACTTGAGGGTGTCCAGGTCCTCCAGCTGTTGGAGGTTGTACAGGATTAGGCAAGCAGGGATTAGGCGAGGCAGACGGGGCAGCATGAACTGGCGGGTGCAACCCAGCTTTGCAGGTGGTGGGCGTGTGTGCGCGGTGCCAAGCCAATGTACCACATAGCCTGGCAAGCCGTACTGCAAGGGGCACACTGCCGCAACCGCCAGCAAACACAATTCACAGGAGTGCACCTTCTTGAGGATGGCGTCGGGCGTGTAGTCGCGCCCCAGCCCCCCCTGCTGCCCCTGGCTCTGCATCAGCGTCATCTGCAGCGCGTCGGTGCGGCCCCGCAGCGTCTCCCGCTCCCGGTGCACCGCCGCGTGCTCCTCCTGCGCAGTGCAGCAGGTATGCAAAGTAGGCAAGCTGCCATGCAAGCAAATAGGAGGCAAACCCCACCTGCAAGTGACCCAAATGCGTCATCTGTTCATGCCCTGCCATGCATATCCGGCCTGCTGAAGAAGCCCTGCCGGAAGCCTGCCATGCTTGAGCACCCTCAGCCCACTCACCCGCAGCTTGGCCACCCGCTCCTGCACCTCCGCCAGCCTGGACCGCCGCTCCTCATTGGCCGCGCTCTGTTCTGCAATGGAGGCCCGCATGCCTGCCACCGCGGTGCAGCGGGCAGCCGCCTCCTCGCGCGCTGCCGCCTCCTGCAATAGTCATGCGGTGTTGTTTGCATTCAGCGCAAGCGGTGGCTTGGCACAACAGCAGCCAGGTCACGACGAACCACATGAAGTGTGCATCCAGCCTCTCTTACCAAGGCCTGCCCAGCCGCCCTTGCGGCCCCATACCTTGCCCCGCCCCCACCTGTGCTATGCGGCGGTGCGCATCCGCCACAAACTGCTGCGCCGTCGAGACCACATCCTCCATCTGCTGGTTCCAGCCAGCCGCCAGCTCCAGGTCGCCCTGCAGCGCCTCCAGGTGCCGCCGCAGCTTGCCCCCGCGGCTCTCCTCCATCTGCCCAGCAGGGTAGATGGGAGGATGGGAGGGTGCATTAGTGTGGTGGGCGACCGGGCAGGTGGGCAAGGTGCACAGCAGGTGGGCAAGGTGCACAGCAGCAGCAATTGCTGTGAGCAGGTCACACTGTGTGGTTGCCCACATGCTCAACGCAAACCTTGCTCACCCACCCAGGCACTTGCAATGCATAATTTAGCTCTGTCCCCGGCTTGCCTGGATGCGCACGTCCTTGAGGCAGTACAGCGCCTTTTGGCGGCACACCTTCTTCAGCAGGCCCACGTGATCCCGCAGCTCGTCCAGCTGGGGATAGGGGCAAACAGTTGGGGATGAATGCAGGGTGCTGTTGAGCAGGCATTGCTTGCCCACGAGCCATGGCCGCTGAGCATGAACTAAAGCAAGTTTGTGGCAGCTGGCAAACAGATGCACACCTGCTCATCATCGGCAGCAGCTGCCCGCTGGAAGGCAGCAGGGTTGAGCTGGCCCACTGTGGCCTCCGCCTCGGCAGCACTGTGATATGGATGGGTGTGGCACAGAGCGCATGTTTGAATGGTGGATGATGCAGGGCATGGCCTCTCACTGCCTGCCCATGGCAGCCTAATCCCGCTGGCCTGGTGCCACAATGCTGTGGCTTGCAGGGCATGGATGCATGTGCTGCCTCACAGGCCAGCAAAGGCTCCCTATCATACCTGACGCGCCGCGCCTGCACCTCCTCCTGCAGAATGCGGATGCCGTTCTCCAGCATGGACACCTGCACAGAGGCACACACACCGGAGGATCAATCCTTCTGCCTGCTATGTTGGGATTGCAGGGCTGCCGGTTGAGACGACAAGGATGGGGGCGCACGAATTGCAGGCAGGCTGCCATTGCCCCAATGACTAACCCCCCGCAAGCAGCAGACAGCTACAAACAGGGGCATGCCTGCGGGGCGATGACCGACAGCAGGCAGTACGCCTCGCCCAGGCTGGCGGGCACTGGGTTGGGCTGCAGGTCGGCGTAGTTGATGGACGCGCCGCGCCGCAGGTTGTCCAGGAACTGCACCTCGGCCACCTTGCAGAAGTCCTGCGGCAGGGTGGGTGAGCGGGGGAGCAATGGAAGATGGGCACCGTGAAGGCCAGGCGGAGGGCAAGCTGGGTGGCAAGCCCGTTTGCGCTGCCAACTGCACACAATCTGCTCCCTGCACATAGCCCACCTGGAAAGTCATGGGCGGCGGCACGTGCTGCGGCGTAAGGCCGCCCAGGCGGTGTGCTGCTGCTGCTGAGCCGGGGTAGCGTGGCAGCGAGGCGGAGCCTGGCAGCCCAGCAAAGTGCACGCCCCGGGCAGCGCTGCCGGGGTAGTGCTGCGCCACTGCTGAGCCGGGGACCGGCAGGTAGCCGCCGGTGGCAGGCGTCCGACCCAGCGGCGTGCGTGCCAGCTTGGGGCCTCCTGGAATCTGCAGCAGGCAGGGCAGAAACCAACGATCAAATGCATGCACTGTAAAGTATAGGCGGACGCAAGACAAATGCGGTGTCAAAGTTTATCCATCCGCCAACGTTCTGCAAGCGCAGTGCATGCCATCCCAGAAGCCCACCTGGTTGTCAGCCGTCATGTCGGCGTCAATCGGATATGCCACCGCTGCGGGGCGCACGCTGCCTGGTGTGCGGGCCAGCCGGTGCGTGCCGTGCGTGCCATGAGTGGCAGGCGTGGCCTGCTGCGCCGCCGCTGCCATGGCTGCCGACCGCGGCTGGCTGCGCAAGCTGCGGGCATTGCTGTGCGGTGTGCCGTGCGCTGAGCGCGGCTGCGTGGCTGAGCGCACCGGCACTGGCGTGCGGTGCAGCTTGGGGCCGCCGGGGATGGCGCCACCACTGCCGGCCACAGCCTCGTCCAGCGGATAACCTGCAGGCAGAACCGGCATGGGCTGCCCTTAATATGTTGGCGGGTGCCACATGCATTAAGTTGGGCATGCATGCAATGGTAGCATTGAGCTGACCCCAATTCATATGCTACATGTAATCCAGGCCGCAACCAGCAGCGCACCTGTGCCAAACTCGTCGCCTGCTTGCTGCAACGCCGGCGACGCAAAGCCGTCTGCCTGCATGGCCTGTGCCGCTGCCTCAGCCGCCTGCTGCTCCTCAGCTGCCGCCTCCAAGTCCTCTGCCAGCTCCATGGCCTCATCCGGCTCAGCCAGCTGCTCCTGCTCCTGCTGCTGCTGCTCCTGCTGGACCGGCTCCCCTGCCTGCAGCTCAGGCGGCCGCTCAAACTCATCCAGGTCCAACGAGTAGCTGGTCAGGCCGTTGTCTGCACCACCGTGCTGCACCAGCTCTGGGGTGCCTGCAGAATGTGGAGGCAGGAGGGCCAGGCAGGCCTTGGCAATGAGGCGACAAGCAAACCAAAGCCGTGCTATCGGCAGGGTGAGCAATTGAAAAGCACACATCAGGCTGCAAACAGCAGAATTTACATTCCGCAGCACACCTTCCATTCCCAGTACCCACGCACGAGCCAAGACCCACCTTGGCGGCCCAACAGCTTGGCACCAACCATGGAGGCCATGGTGATGTCAGCCAGCAGCTTGGTGGTGCCGATAGTGCGCGCTGTGGCAGCATTGTCGCCGTTGTGGCCGCCGCTGCCCCGCCTGGCGCGGCCCGCGCTGCCGCCGCCTGCTGCCGGAGCGCGCTGCTCAGTGAGCAGCAGATCGTCCTCCTCCATGGAAGCGGTCTCAGCCAGCAGGCGGGTGGTGCCACCGCTGCGCAGCAGGCGCACTGTGGCAGGGTTGTGGCTGTCGGCGTAGCCCATGCTGAGCGCCGCCCGGGGCGTCTTGGCTGGCGGCAGCGCCGGCTCGCCGCCTGCTTCCTCGCCTGCCGCACCAGCCGCCTCCTCCTCAGCTGCGGCTGCAAGCGCTGCTGCCTGCTCCGGGCCGGGGGCCAGCACAGGCGAGCCCTGGCTTAGCATGCGCATCTGGCGCTTCAGGTCTGCCAGTGGGCCCACGTCCTCCTGAGCCAGGCTGTCCTCGTCCACAAGCAGCCGGTCCGTCATGTCGCGCCCCAGGACTGCAGGGATTGGGGAGCAGGCGAGTGTGCAGGCTTGAGGCATCTAGATGGGACAGAGCATGCGTACGGTCCATCGCCAACCCACAACCAGAGCAGGAAATGCCCGCAAACAGGCACATGCAAGCACTAGAAACCAACATCCAGACCTGCACATGCGATGGGCAACCTCTGCACTCACACTTGGCACCACTGGAGCGGCGGCGGGAGCGCGTGCGCGAGGCAGGGCCATCCCCAGCGGGAGACAGCCCCGATCCTGGCGCCTCGGCCACGGCCGCCAGGCTGGGGTGGTGGTGGCCGCCGGCGTGGTGCAGGCCGTGCCCGGGGCTGCCCAGCGACAAGTCTCCATCGTCCGCCAGCAGGCGGCCAGTGGCGTCCTGCATGGAGAAGCGCCGGCTGTTGATGCTCATGCGCCGGGCATCCACGCTGATGCGCCGCGTCTCAAGCGTGTTCAGGCTGCTGTTGGTCACATCGGGGCTGTGCGCCAGCGCCGGGTGGTCGGATGGTGCACCGCTGGCCGCCGGGCCCTGCTGCATGTACGGCGGCAGGAACGCCGGCGCCGTCCAGTTGGGAGGCGCCCCAAAGGGCCCTGCCGCTGCGGCAGGCGCCCCAAAGGGCCCGGCTGGTGCCGCCGCAGGCGAGGGTGCTGCGTGCTGCTGCGCCGGCGAGGGTGCAGCGCCGGCTGCCGGTGCTGCAGCTGCATCGCCAGCGCCGCCCGCCTGCTCAGCTGCCGCCAGCTCTGCTGTGGCAGCATCATCCTCCACATCCTTGAGCAGCAGCGAGTTGCCCGTGGTGTCTGGGCTGCGCGCAAAGCGGCTGTCGCCGGTGGTGTTGTCGCAGTACATGCGATTGAAGGTCTGGTCGCCCATGATCATACGGCCTGCGGGTGGGCAGAGGGGGTTAACGTGATGATGCGGCAGCCAGGAAAGCAGGTCAGAGAAGCTGCGCACCTTCGCAATTGCAGCAGCATGGATGCAAAGCTAGCCACTGCGAGGCAGGACAAGGCACAAGGACCTCCCTTCCCCCTCCAAGCGCCCAGCCTCGAGTCACACTCCAGCACGCACCATGCATCTCCAGGTTGATGTCCAGCGTGTCATCCTGCCCCGGCGCAAAGCCCCACTTGTTCAGCTGCCGCGCCTTGACAGCCGCCAGCTCGTCGGTGCCGCCGCCACTCGTGCGGCCGCCCGTGGCAGGCACAGCCAGCGTAGGCTCCAGCTCCGCCGCGCCCACTGGCTCATCAGCTGCCGCCAGTGCGGGATGCTCCTGCTGCTGCTGCTGTGCGAGCTGCTGCTGGCCGGGGCTGGGAATGATGCTGGGCGCTGGTGAGGCCGCCGCAGCTGCCGCCGCTGCAACGAGCGCTGGCGAGGGCCCGGCTGCCGCAGGGGACGGCGCTGCCATCGGCGCTGGTGACAGGCTGTGCTGCACCTGCTGCGGGTGGTGCTCCAGCACCCGGCCAGCTGGCACCGTGAGGTCCATGCCAGCGGTGGCATCCTCATCTTCGGCCACCAGCGCGCCGAGCCCCGGCAGCGCGGCTGTGATGTTGGCCGTCACGTTGCCGCTGCCGTCAGCGGCACCCGCCCAGCCGCCTGCCTCCTCCGCCGCCTCGCCCTCCTCCCACTCATCGGCATCCGCCAGCGCGCCCAGCGAGGGAAGCGCTGCCGTGACCTCGCCAGGCACTGGCTGCTGGGCCTGCTGCGCCTGCCCCTCAGCAGCAGCCTCCTCCAGCTCATCTGCCTCAGCCAGTGCGCCCAGGGAGGGCAGGCCCGCTGTCACCTCGCCCGGCTGGTGGTGGTGCTGCTGCTGCGCCTGCTGCTGCGGCAGCCCCACCGTGGGCTGCGTCAGCTCCATGCTCACGCTGCCCGGGCTGTCCATGGGCGGCAGGCCGCCCACGCTCATGCTCAGCGGGCTGTTCTCGGGCACCGTCTTGTTCCAGAAGCCCGGGCGGTAGCCCCCGCCGGTGCCGGTGCCCGCCAGCGCCGGGTGCTGCTGCTGCTGCGCGGCGGGCTGAACCGTCGCAGTAGGCTCCTGCGGCTCCTCATACGCCACCACCACCCGGCCGTCGCCCGAGTTGGAGGTGTAGTCCTCATCCTGTTGGCGGCAGGGAGCGGGGAGTGATGTTGGCAGGTGCGGAAGAGCCGCTGTTGAAAGTTTGCTGGCCGCATGCGCATGCACAAGAGCACGGGCAACTGGGCGTAGCAAATCGCTTCCAGGCACACAAACGCACCTTGAGGAAGTGGTGCACCATCGTCAGCTCGGGGTCGGGCGCAAAGCTGACGCGGCGCCGGTCCTTGCGCGCCGCCTTCTTCTTCTGCTGCTTGCGTGCTGGGGAGCCCTCTGCACCGCCTAGTGCGCCGCGCTTCTTGGCCTGCACGCAGGGGCGGGGCAAGCGGTGGCGGCCGGGCTGCGTCGGGCGCCGGCAGGCGGTTCAAGCGGCGGCGGCGAGGGCGGGGGAGTGCGAGGCGGTGGCGCTCCTGCCTCACCGAGCCCAGGGCCCGGTTCTCCTTGGTCGGCGACGGCATGGTGGGCCGCCGCTGCTCCCTGCTGCCGCGAGCTGTCGGTGCTTGGCAACCGCCTGTCACTGCCGCGGGGGCTCCATGCGGGCGTGCGGCTGCCCTGACGGTTTGCTGGGCGGGTGTGGGGCGGTGAGCAATCAAGCAAGGGCAGCTGCTGGAGCTGCTGTGGCCGTGCTGGGGGGCCGCATGGAGATGCTCTGCGCCGCTCGCAGCCTGCAACCCGCATTCCCGACCTTCGTCACCTGATCAGTTTGACGCCTGCCTCCCTCCTGTGCCTGCGCCGCTCGCCCTTCGCTGCCCGGCGCCCCCCGGCCAATTTGCGCGGCTTCCGAGGCTCACAGATAATCAGATCGCGCGTTGCAAGCGGCCCCAGCACCGTCAGCCCACCCCAGCGAGCTAGGGCTGTGCGGCCGGCCCGCAAGGGCCTCGTGCGCGCTGCAGGACCGGTGCTGCGGCACCCATGAAGAAGGCCAAGCAGCTGGGGTACGCCCCGCTGCCCGGCGCCCTGCGCTCCACATCGCCGCTGGAGCGGGCGCCGTCTGGGGTGCTGGGCCGCCGTGCTTCGACGCAACCAGCCGGCGAGCCTGCGGCGCGCCGGCCAGCCGTCAAGGCGCCCGCCAAGTCAGTGGCGCCAGGGCAGGTGAGACGACGGCTGCAGGCGGAGAGCAAGGCCGGCTGAGCAGAGGCGCAGGCAGCCAGCGGGCACCGCTGCCGCAAATGCATGTGCCCACTCACCCAGCATCTCGCTGTGGGCCCCTCGACTGACCCAGTTTCCACCCCCCTCTCGTTGTCCTGCCGCAGCCGGTGCAGCCGGGGCGCAGCCGCGACCGCTTTGTCAGCCTGCCGGATGAGTTCCAGGGCGAGCAGCAGCCGGAGCAGGTGTCCGAGACGACGCCCACCATCTTCGAGGTGCGGCGGCTGAGCCTGCACACATGCTGCTCGATTGTTTGCATTCAAGCAAGAGCTGCCACTGCTGCTTCGTGAGTTTTCTGGTCAGTGCAGCATGGTGTCGCCGCCTGCACTGAGGGTGTTGCCTGCTGTTGGGTGCCTTCTGAGGATCCCGCCTATTGTTGTGTGCTGCGGCTGCTGCTGCCTGCCGCCCACCGCAACACGGGCTGCTGCCAGGCTGCACACAGCATCCCTGCATGGCTGCCGCCCTGTGCCCTGAAACAGGACCTGCCTGAGGAGGCGGGCACCCGCGGCCGCATCACCGTCTACTGTGTGGCGGAGAGCATCGACCGCAAGGTGTGGATGCTTTGGTGCCTTGGGCGGGCTTATGCTGCTGTGTGAGCTGAAGGTCCTTGCCAGGTGCACTGTGAGCTCGTGGCATTGCTCACCCATGCTGTGACGCCCATGCTGTGTCACCCACAACCCCATGCTGTGCAGGCGCTGGAGCTGCGGTTACGGGAGCGGGGCGGCGCCGCGCTGCTGCACCAGTATCCTGATGTGCTGTACGGCATGTACGAGTCCAGCAAGGTGGGTTGTCAGTCAACCTCCTGGCGAGCTGCAGATGCTGGGTTGGTGCTTGGTTGTACAAATGGCGTGTCTTGTCCCTCCCACGAAGCAGTTGATACCCTGCTCGGCCAGCATGTTGCAAGGGCCAGGGCCAGGGCCAGGCAGGCCTGCCATTGCTTGCGTCCCACACCACCACAACACCCTGAACTCCCGCCCGCTGCAGGATGGCAGCATAGTGCGGGGCGAGGTGTACTACTTTGACTTTGGCTGCCTGGCCTTCTGGGGCCTCAGCGAGCGGCAGGAGCGGGAGGTGCTGGGGCTGCTGGTGAGCCAGGGGCGGCGGCAGGCAGTGGCGGGCAGTGGCAAGCAGGCGGGGCAGGCGGGCTCTTTGCTTGGCGCTTGCACTATGTGCAAGGTGCACAAAGGGGCCCCAGGCGGATGTGCAAGTGACTAATCAAGAGGTACAAGCTTGATGGTTAACGTGCAGCATGAGCAGCAGGTGGCAACACGTTTGTGCTTGTGTACTTGTGCAGGTTGGGCCGGCGCTGGTGGACGCGCTGCCGACGAGCGAATGGGAGGTGGAGCAGTTCCAGGTCAGTAGGCCTGTAGTTCTTTGCTTAGCTGACTGTTCTGCACCTGCGGGCTGGCCGTAGTCAGCAGAGGGCTGCTCGGCAGGTGTGGCCCTGCGATGTTCTCATGCGCTCCTTTGCCTGCTCACCTGCCTGCAGTTCCACTACAGCCTTAGCGAGAAGCCGCACATCCAGAACGACACAATAACCAGTGAGTGGACTTGCAGAGCAATTTGGAGTGGATCTAGCTGCCTTGCGGACCGGCTATCAGCTTACACTCTGCTGCTAGCACCTTGTTGGGTCTCAGCTCTCTCCCCTGACTGCAGCTTGCCCTGCCCACTGCACCCTTTGAAAGCGCAGTCAACTACCGGCTGCGGCACGACCACCTCATAAAGCTGTCCATCTCGCACGCCCTGGCACAGTCCGCCAAGCTCAGCGTGTGAGTGCCTGGCTGCGCTTGCAGGCGGACGGGCATGGCTGTGCTGCTGTGGGGCATTGCGTGGCCTCTCAGCCAACACCTGACTGCCTCCTGCCCACACGTTCGCCTAATACTGATTCTGACAAACTGCATGATTCACTCCATTCCTTGACCACGACCGTAGGTACGAGGAGCGGGTGATTGAGATTGTGGAGAACACCAAGGACCTGCCCGAAACACTGGCCGCCACGGGCGAGGTGGGCCTGCGCTGCTAGGGGGCCCAGTGCGGCTGCTACAGGGGGCCGCTGTAGGGCGCGGCTGGTGTGCTGGGAGAGGACCATTTGCTGTGGAAGCGTGGCATGGGGCTCTTGCTATGCTACAGCTGCCGAGCTCCAATCACGTGCGCTGCATTTCTGTGCCTGGCCTTGCTTGCAGGTGGGCCTGTCGCGGAAGCAGATTGCGCGGCTCATCGGGCGCGTGTTCATTCAGAAGTCGGCCGTCAACCTGCTGAGCACGGTGGGTCGCTGTCGCTGTCGCTCTTTCACCCGCCTGGGTGGATGGGCGAGTGAACGGGTAGGGTGACTTCCAGGCACTGATGGAATTCATAAAACAGAATGCAGTGCTATCAGAGCTGCACTCCACCCTACGCCACCTGCCCAGAGCACCGCACAACCCGCGCCTGCGCTTGCCCAACCAATAGCAAACTAACCTATCCCTTTTTCCACTTCGCCCACAGGTGCTGGACACGCCAGAGTTCTTCTGGTCTGCGCCTGACTCGCTGCAGAACCTGTACAAGCGCGTGTGCGACTACATGGTAGGAGCAGCGGGCAATGCCTGGGCGGGGGGCGGAACCGCTGAGGCATGAAGACCAGCCGTTTGGCATTGAAGGGATTGATGCTAGGCCATCGACAGCTGCAGACTTAGCCTTGATTGCCCATATCATCACGCCCTGTCCTGCTGCATCCCTCACCTTTTATGCCATATACAGAGTTAGTCCAGCAGCTAAGCCACAGTGCCCTCTGCCCCCTGGTTGCAGGAGTATGACACGCGTGTGGAGGTGCTGAACAATCGGTTCCAGGTGCTGCAGGAGATGCTCGACATGTGAGTAGGAGCAGAAATGGGGGCTGTGGGGGTGCACGGCAGGGCGAGGCGTGCCTGTGCGGACAGCTGACATTGTGGGGAAGCAGGTTTGGCCTGGAAGTGCAGTCACCGTGCACTTCTTTTGAATCTCGTCAGCTCGTCAGGGGGCAAGGTTTCCCGCACCTGCCACGCCTACCATCTGGCAGTGCGCCAATCTCCTTGTCCCGTCGCCACACTAATGCTGTTGCAGGCTGCGTGACCACAGCAACAACGCGCACGCCTCGCGGCTAGAGTGGGTCATCATTTGGCTCATCGTTATTGAGGCAAGTGCCTGCCCCTTGGACCGCTGTGGCACCGCTGCGCTGCATTGCGCTGCCCACTGTGCTGTGGCAGCTTTATCAGCACACGATGCGCTTGCTTGCATGCCAGCTGCCCTTCCAATCATCAACAGTGCCTCCCATTGCTCGAAATTTTGCAGGTGGTGGTGGGGCTGTTCGAGTGCGCATCGATTCTGGGCTGGATCGGCGTGGGATGAGCGCAGCATTGGACGTGCCTACATGTTGCTTGCTTTGTGCTCTCCCCTGCTGCTCGCTCGTCGCTTGTCGCTCCCTGCCAAACTCTCTTTCGACCTGTCGCACCCCTACCTTTTGCTGCCCTTTGATGCCGCGCAATGCCATGCACTTGTATGATTGCAGCAGTGGCATGCAATGTAATGTGAGATAGTGGTAGGCGGCTGGCGGAGCAAGAGGGAGCAGCATGCAGACTTTCTCAACAGGCAGTGTGCCTGCCTGCACTGCTGTGGCTGTGCGTTGCTCAAGCTGGTGGTTGCTTACAATGACCCTTATAACAAACATGACTGTAGATGCAAAGCGTTGACTCGTGGTGAAGCATGGCTTGCAGGCAGATGCATGAACGGAGTATCGATGGATGCATATCTCGAAGGTTCATTAGCTGGTAGGCTGCTGTTCAAAACTGTGGCGTGCCCTGTGCGATAGAATCAGGACACTGCCGTTGATCAAATGCGTGCAATGTACTGTGTGGAAGCTTTGCAAAACTGCGACCCCCAGCTGCTGCTTCGTGGCAGCTGGGGTGCCTCGCCCAATATGCCAGGCCCGTCGCTAGAGTGGCAGGTGTGCGACGTCAATGGCTGCTGCCGACCTCAGCACTGAGCCACAGCAAGCGTGTGGTATGCTGGGCAGTGCGCAAGCAGCAGTGCTCCTTTCAGCAGGGGAAGCAGCGGGCAACCGGCTGCTCCCTGCTGGTTCACTTGGACTCAGGGAAGCAGCGGGCCACAAAGCGGTCCACCTCCTCCCGCAGGAAGGGCGGCTCCCGGTCCTCAACCGCGTACGTCACCTGCGCGTAGGTGGGCACATGTGATGGGTAACCAGCGTACATGGGCTGAGACGCAACGTTCGTATGCGCGGGGATGCCGCTTGTGCGGCCTGGAGGCAAACCGGCACAACAAGCTGCAACAGCTGCAAGTAAACTGCGGCAGCAGCAGCAGCAGCAGCGGCAGTCGGACGCTCACCACGGTGGCCGGCTTCTCGATCTTGATGATTTTTCGCAGGTCCATGGGCGTGGCAATCATCACTGTGTCACAGGGCACCGCGTTGACTGACGCCTCAAGGTCAGCAATCTGTAAAACAGTGGCAGTCAATGCACAAGGTGCAACGATTTCAGGAGCATGGCAGTGTGTGAAAGGCAGTAGGTGCGGCGGATGCGGCATGTGCGGGGTGCGGGCAGCGGCAGGCAGCACGGTGCATGCCACAGGGACTGCAGCCATTGAGCAGTCTGCTTGCCCTGCACCCCACCTGCTCGGGATAGTACCCCATGGCTGCTATGAGCTTTCCGAGGTGCAGGTGCTGCGGGGCAAGGGGATAGCAGGCCGAACAGCGCCTGTCGGTCCCTGGGTAGGGCTTGTGTGTTGGCAGGCCGTGTTTGGGTGGGTGGATGCAGCAGTTCCCTCAATGTCACTGCCCAACAAAAGCCAAACTTCTGGCCAACAAAACAAACATCATAAGCATTTTCCACAGGTTACCCAACCAACGGTCACAAGCCCTTGCACGTGTCCACCCACCTTCTTGTAGGTCCACAGCATGGAGCCAACCAGGTAGGGGCGCGGGTCCACGATTTCGGCAGCCCCATACTTCTCGGCAGCATACTGCGGCAGCAGCAGGTGTTTACTAGTACATTCGATGTGTGGCACACAGCACGGGGCTGCGGATGCAGGGGCCGGCAGCGGGCACAACCTCAGGTGCTGCTCCGGCGCAACCATGAAGCAGCACGCCAAAAATATGGCCAAAATCACCTTCCCAGAGCCATACGCCATGCCTCCGTGAGTCAACGTTGGGCCGTCTTCGATGAGAACCACCTTCTTGCCTGTTGGGAAGCAAGAGCGGGGCCTCCAAACTGTTGACGGGCGGGCGGCGGCGGTGGCGGTGGCCGCTGCGCCCGCTGCGCAGCGCCTCAGGCAGGCTTGTGCATGGCCTGCCACTGGCCTCTAGCAAGGCTACTCAATTTAGCAATGTAATGACGAAATGAAGGCTTGAATAAAAACCCCAGCAGGGCTGCAGACCAGGCTGGCACCCACGAGCCGCCACTGCCGCCGCCGCCCACGGCGGGCAGCGGCGGCAGCGGCGGCCATCCCGGCCGTTACACTGGAATGTGTTTTAACATTCAGTACGAGCTTTCTGGAATGCAGCCCAAGAAACTTTGTATTTGCCAGCGCCTGCTCAAACGCCATTCCCAGCAACACTCCGAAAGTTGGCAGACTGAGCCAGTGTGCGCACCCTTGACCAGCTCCGGCTTGTCCACCACGATGTTGCTGTTGGTCACGTACACCTGCGGAGCAATAGGCCAGGTAAGACGAGGGCAGCAGGTTGGAAAAAAGCACTGGATCTGAAGGTGGGACACATGTGCCTGCCTGAGTTCAGCGCCGCCCGCTTCCTTGCCGCTATTTGCCCTCTCACCCTGGCCCGGGGGTTGATCTGCTCGGCTGCATCCTGCAGCTTCTCAATCGAGCCGGGTGGCGCCGTGTTGGCCTTGTTGATGACAATGGCATCTGCCATCCTGCAGTAGCACATTGTCGAGAACAGTATGCGAGCTATGGAAAAGTTGAGAGGCACGTGCCAAGAGGGCGTGACAACACACGTGCACCTCAACCCCACACCCAGGGCAAACCTGCGCCTGTCGTGCGCACTCCACAGCAGAGCTCCGGCAGGCACATCACTCGCCTGAAGCAGACGTCGCCGGGGTAGTAGCGCGACTCGTGGCCCACACGGTGCGGGTCGGTCACACAGATGAAGAGGTCGGGCCTGGGGGCAGGTGGGTGGGCAGCGGCGTGGGTGGGAGGGCAGGGCAGAAGGAGTGATGAGCTGGGAAGGGTTGAAGGTGATAGCAGCCCCAGCCTTGTGCAGCAGGCAGGGAGAGAGAGTGGTGCTGTTATGTGTTCGACTGCAACCTTGCGACACCGCAGCTTGAGTGGCGCGCCCATGCACTTAGCGCAAGCAGCACAGTGCGACGCGTGCGCCTGATCCTCACTTGAAGAAGGGGGAGTCGTTGTTTCCGCCGTCCCAGATCACCACATCGCCCTCCTTCTCCGCCTGCCGCAGGATGGCCTCGTAGTCCACGCCTAAAGGGGGTGTGGGAAGACACACACGTGTAGGAACAGAGCCCTGCCCCTGCCCCGGCGGCGCTGAGGCGGCGGTTTGGGCTGGCGCTTGGCTGATGCCCGTCCCACAGCCGCCTGCCCACATCATGCCACACGGTCACCAGCCACACCGCACTTCCCTGTCCTACCCCCACCTGCATACACAATGGTGCCCATCTTCAGGTGCTGCTCGTACTCCTCCCGCTCCTCGATCGTCACCTGAGTGACAAAGCAGGTGCGGAGAGGGGCATGGCTGGGTCTGCTTGCGCTACATGCTAAGCAGCCTGGTCGTCATCAACACCGCATGCCCTGCATTCTGCCGAGGTAGCAGGAGGCATGCCTGGCAAGGGACGACCGACCACCTGGCTCCTTCATCCCAGCACCAAATCAACCCTGAACTAAACAGCACCTGTTCCCCCCTTGCCTTGTGGGCAGCCAGGTCCTCGTAGTTGGCAAAGCGCTGCACAGCCTGGGCCGCCAGGTTGCCGTACGGCATGGGGTGCCGCACCAGCACGCACTTCTTGCCCAGCTTGGCCAGCTCGTCGATGATGTAGCGCGAGGCCTGGCTCTTGCCACACCCCGTGCGCACCTGCGGGGTGCAGCGGCGAGCGCAGGAGCAGCAGCAGGGAGCATGAGCGGGGGCAGGGGGCAGGGAACACATGCGCGGCAGTAGAAACTCAGCAGTGCTCTTCACACACAGCTGAACAAGCCTGCAGGCGTGCATGCAAGCGTATGCGAGCAGCACCTGCGAAATCAACTGCTCACCGCGCAGACTGCCACCACGGGCTTGCACGAGTCTAGCATTGTCTTGGCAGGGGCCACCAGCCCGTAGTCCGCGCCGGCTGTAAACAGCAGCACAAGCAGCAGACCAAAGCGGGCTGACCAGCAATCACAAGGCAGGGCCATGTGGGAAACACTCTAGCCAGCAGCAGAAGGGCCGAGCCGAGCAGTTTGCGCCCCACAAATGCACCTTTTGCACAGCCAGTGGCTGCCACCCCAAGACAGCCCTGCCCCTCTTCTCAACTGCATCCACATTTACCTGCCAGGCAGCGCGCTGCCAGCAGCATGACCTTGGAGTGTGGCAGGTCGCTGTACGAGAGCAGGCAGCGGTCCACCTTGTGCTCCCGAATCACTTTCTCCAGCTCCTCCTCTGGCCAGATGGGCAGGCCTTCGGGGTAGTGCAGGCCTGCGGGGGAGGAGCATGCAGGGCGCCTGTGCTGGGGAGTCTGCTGCGGTTGAGGGAATGCACACCTGCTGATTGAAGAAGAGGGACAGTGTGCTAGGCGCAGCCAGTGGTGGCAGGTTTGGATGCCAGGAGGAGCAGCGGACTGCCACCCACACATAGCACAGCTCACCGCCAGCACATCTTTCGCAAAGCCCACTGCCCACCTGCCAGCTCTGGCGGGTACTGCCGCCCCTCAATGTTGGGAATCTGCACAACAGCGCGAGCAAGGGCGTCAGCAACGTTGGTGGGGTCCAGGATACCATCCATGGCGCTGTGGCAAGACCTACCTGCGCCGCGGTGAAACCGACCACCTCCACATCGCCATTGTCGCGGAAGAGCGTGTTGAAGTTGTGGAAGCTGGGAAAAGGAGGAAAGCGAGCACACAGGCAAGGTAGAGGCACAGTGCAGGGTGTCGATGCCAGCAGCGGCGGCGGCGAGCGGCGGCGCCACGGGCGGGCACCCCCATTCCCTGCACGCCGTTTCGACGCAACCGCGCCGCGGCTTATAGGCCGAAACATCGCCAGGAGGCAGGCATAGGGTGAAGAGAGGGCTCACTCGCGCCCAGCGGCCCCAAGTATGAGCAGCCTCTCTCGCGGGGCCCTGCCGCCGTTGCTGCTTGCCATGGTTGCTCGAGATGTGTGTTGTGAGCGCCTTCTTGTAGGTTGCAAGTTTCAACGAAATGCTGCCGAGTGCGATTAGGTAGGCCTTCTTGTGACGGCCAGCCTCCCGCGGCTTCATCTGCCAGAACGGATCAAAGCGATGGCTAAGGCGCTAACACCTTAACTCCATCCAGCTGCCCTGCGAGAGGGGAAACAGCACACTGCGCCTGCCGCCGGCGCTGGGCGCCGGCGCCTCGCCCATCGGCAGCTGGGCCGCCATGGCACCCTGCTTTGATTGGCCGACCTGCCAGACACTCCACACATTGCACTTTAGCGGGGCAGGGGCCGGTTGGGCGACGCATGAAACCCTGGCTTGCAGGGGCCGCTCTCTGCCGACGTGCTCGAGCGCCGCTGCGCTGCAGCAATAGCGACCTTGAATTTAGCCCCCCGGCCGTTGGGGTGGTGTGTGATCCAAGCTGATGCCTCGATGGTCTTTCACAGACTTATCCAGCCGCACTGCACAGGCCGCCTGCCCTACGCAACCTGCATCGCTGGGCGACGGCCTGCTGCGCTGTGGCGAGGCGGCGGGCGGGGCGCCGCCCAAAACCTGAGGCGCCCAGCCAGCGCACGACACCAACGACTTCTGTGCATCGCTCAGACCAAACGGAGGCCTGTGGCGGGGCCCTTGCTCGCCGTAGGAAGGAGGGCGTGCGTGAGCTGCGATATGCGAGAGCTGTAGCCCAAGGCACCCGCGCCCCGGCGCTCCGCAAGACACAGGCGGCCAGCGAGCAGCGGAGCGGGCGCCGCCGCACCAGCACAACAGCCGCGCCCGGCGGCTGCTGGCGGCTGCGGGGCCACCCTCAGCGGTCATACTTCTCGTCGGCGCGCAGCACCCGCAGCCATGGTGTCCTTCACCCTCTACCAGACGTCCCAGCGCCTTTACATTGTGCGGCACTCGCGGGAGGGGGCAAGGGAGCACTGGAGCGTGCTCAAGGTGGACCGCGCTTGCCCGCAGCTGGCCGCCACAGAGGACCCTACCTGCTATACCAAGTCCCAGCTGCAGCGGCTGCTGGCTACACTCAATGCCGGTGGGTTGGCGTCGCGGGGTGTGGGTGCTGCACACAGGCCTTAGGGCACGGTAGTGCTGACACACTGTACTGCTCTTGATGCGTGGTCGGTGTTCCAAGCCGCACAGCACAGCCCACCTCCCGTCAGCTCCCAAAGCCCTCAACCGCCCTGTCTGCCTCCCCACATAACAGGCAACCAGCGGCACGGCGGGCTGCAGCTGGTGTGCGAGGCGCACGCCATCATCGGATGCGTGCAGTTCCTGGAGGTGGGTGCTGCCGCTTGGCTCCCAGCCAGGGCAGGGTAGTGGATGCATTCCGTAATGATGCAATCCCCTGCTTCCATCTCTAGGGCAACGTGCTGACGCACTTGTCCTCCTGTCCGTCACTGCCGCAGGGGCCCTACCTGCTGCTGTGCACCAAGAGGCGCTTCCTGGGCGCCATCTGCGGTGCGCGGCCTGCGTTTGCACTTGTGCTGCTGTTGTTTTGCCCTGGACAGCTGGCCGTCGAGTTTCTACCAGCAGCCTGCCTAGGGCGCGTGGCAGCCGCCTGCGGCCCAGCCTGCTGCTGAATGCAATGCGCATCGCTCCGTTTCCCACCGTGCCCCAGGCCACAAGGTGTACGGCATCGATGCCACGGCGCTGCTGCCTGTGCTGTGCCCCGTGGCACACCGCCAGCTGTACGACAGCAGCCAGCCATCCACCGCTGAAGTGCGCTACCGCAAGCTGTTGGCGGGTGTGCAACTGACCCGCGACTTCTTCTTCAGCTACAGCTGGCCGGTGCACCAGACGGTGCAGCGCACGTTTGGCCAGGCGCCAGAGCAGTGGTGGGGCGGCGGCGAATGCGGCAGCGAAGGCGACGGCGCGTTTGGCAGCCACCGGGTGTGGAATGAGCACCTGAGCCGCCCGCTGCGGGAGGCGCTAGCAGAGAGCAGCGGCAGCAGTGGCGGCAGCAGCGGCGACTGCCACCGCTGGGTGATGCCGCTGGCGCACGGCTTCTTTGAGCAGCGGCCGCTGGCGCTGCTGGGGCGCACGCTCACGCTCACGCTCGTGGCGCGGCGCTCCCGCCAGGTGGGTCCTTTGAATGGCGGCCAGGAGTTGTGATGGCGAACTGATCAGAAATGCAACCAGAGCAAAGCCTTTGGTGCAAACGATAGTGCAAGCTCACCCCACGCATTCCCCTGCTGTCCATCTGGTCGCAGTTTGCGGGGACGCGCTACCTGAAGCGCGGCGTGACCGACCGCGGCTACGTCGCCAATGACGTGGAGATTGAGCAGGTGATCTGCTTTGAGGGGGCGGGGCGCAGGTTGAGGCCAGCCACGCAAAGGGGTGGAGGGCAGGATAATGTTGCTCAGCGCGCGCCAGCCTCGCAGGGCACTTTGGTACAAACCTGGACAGCAGGTGTTTGCAGTGCTGCCTGTGCTGCCAGCTCACACCATCTCTGGTCGCCGCTGCCACGCTGCAGATTGTGGAGGCTGGGGTGGACTGGAAGACGGGCCAGCCGCTGCTCTCCAGCGTGGTGCAGGTGGGCCCAGGGCGGCGGCGGTGGGGTGCAGCCTGCACAATGGGTGGCCGAGCGGCCAAGTACCTGCAAGCGTGGTCTGTAGCCAACAGCAGCATTCCCATGCCGCACTGAGTTCCGGCTGCTACGCAATCAGGTTGCATTTCCTCCTGATATTGGCCCAACTCCTCTCGTGATATTGGCCCACCCCCTCCCTCTCGTTCGCCCCGCAGGTGCGCGGCTCCATCCCGCTGCACTGGGCGCAGCGCCCCGACTCCTCCATGCTCAAGCCCGAGATTGTGCTGCACCGCTTCGACCCGCTGTACGCCGCCACGCGCCGCCACTTTGAGCTGCTGCGGTGAGCGGGTGTGCTTTGTGGATGTGCAGCCAGGGGCCGGGTGTGCTGTCCCCAGCACTGCCATGTTAAGCCACCTGCCACATGAAGCAGTGCCATGCACACCACCGAACGTCATGGTGCTCGTGCTGTGCTGCGTGGAGCTGTTCGCCTGCCTGCACCCTTGGCCAGGCCACCATGAACAACTTCAGTCCCTGTTTGCTGCCTGCGCCTGCTTTTGCAAGGAGCAGTGCGGCGACCCTTGGCGCTGCCACTTGAGCAGGGCTAACCCAAGTTTGCTGCCTGCTACACCTGCTTGCAGGGAGCAGTACGGCGACCCGGTGTGCGTGCTGGACCTGGTGAAGCGAGTGGAGCGGCGGCCGCGCGAGTCGGTGCTGGGCCAGGTGGGCAGAGGAAGCTGCATTGCAAGTTGAGCCATCGTATCTGCTTGTTGAAAGGCAGGTGTCACCTGTATGTTGTGTTCCCAACACTCGTGTGATCCGATTAATCTAGCAATTTTCGTTCTGCAGGAGTTTGCGGCGGCGGTGCGCTTCCTGAACCAGCGGCTGCCCCTGGGGCAGGACGCGCAGCGCGTGCAGTACAATGCCTTTGGTGCGCCTGGCCTGCCTGCCGCTTGCCGAGGGAGTGCAGGCACATGTGTGCGAACGGGACTGGTTTGGCCGAGTGTGGCATGGTGGCAGGGGCATCCGCAAACTTCTGCGCCTCCTGTTCAGTGGTCACCCGCCTGTTGCATCCCTTGCTTGCTGCCGCAGACCTGAGCCACAAGGCCAAGACGGCCAAGAAGCAGCTGCTGGCGGACCTGCAGCGCCTGCAGGCGCGGGGGCAGGGATGGCAGGTTGTGCGCTGGGTTGTTTGCCGCCGCAGCTAAGGCTGTGCCTGGTTGCACGCTCGGTGTTGGTGCACGCTGAAAGCCTGCGCTCCAAGCTGCGCTGCTGCTCACCTTCCCAGCCTGTGAACCACGCCTCTCGCCTGCCTGCCGCAGGAGCCGGTGCTGCATGCCACTGGCATCTTTGTGAGCGCGGGGCGGCACGGCGGGGCGGCGGGCGCGCCTGCGGGCCCCGCCCGCGAGCAGCACGGCGTGCTGCGCACCAACTGCATTGACTCGCTGGACAGGTGGGTTTGGGTGCGTGGGGCAGGCTGCTGGTTGGCAGCAAAATGGGTGGCTTGTCACATCAACAGCAGGACAAGAGGCATGGGCATGCGCGCCCTGATAAATGCGTGCATGTCCGACCCTCCTCATCAGCAGCTGTATTTCTCTGTTTGCAGGACCAACGTGGCGCAGTTCACGTACGGCATGCTGGCGCTGGGGCAGCAGCTGCACGCCCTGGGCATTGCAGGTCAGCTGGCGATGCACCCAGCAGAGGCCGAGCATTTTGGTTGCGCAGCTGGGCAGTACTGAGCACCGCTCTGTGGCCTGCCTGCTGAAACACTCAAAGACTCAAAAGTCATGGTTCAACCGCTGCGCAATGTGGCTTGCACTTCGACCCTCGCTCAACCCCTACCCTGTGCGCCTAATGCCACCACCATGTGCAGAGAGCGCGTGGCTGGACCCAGGCAGCAGCCTGGCGCGCCACCTCATGGACAGCTACGAGGCCATGGGGCACACGCTGGCGCTGCAGTATGGTGAGGGGCAGCAGGGGGCTTAGGCTCATGCCTTGCCACTCTCCCCAGCTCGCAGCGGGCTGTGCAGCTCTTGAGGCTGTGCGATTGCCATGCGACTGGCTGCCCACTTTCCCCACCCGGCCTGCCCTCCAACGCTGCCTCACATCCGCTTCTCTCCGCTCTGCCCTGCCCCCGCTCGCAGGCGGCAGCGAGGCGCACGCCACCTTCTTCCAGCGCCAGCGCGGCGACTGGGAGGCGGCCACACAGAGCCGCGACCTGCTGACCAGCGTGCGACGGTTCTACAGCGGAATGTATACGGATGCGGAGAAGCAGGTAGGCTGGGGGCGGTGTGCTGGGAGGCTAGGTTTGGTGAGCAACCGGCATTTTTGGCGAGGAGCTGGACACAGGGAAGGTTGTGTTTCAACTGCACGGCATGTGATGCTGTGCCTCCTTGCGGATGAGCAAACCAGCCAACTGCCACGGCACTGCCCCTGCTGCACTCGCGCAGGATGCGCTCAATGTCTTCCTGGGCAGCTTCCGGCCCCAGGCGGGCAAGCCGCACGTGTGGGAGCTGGGCTCAGACGCCTACCTGCACAGCGGTGAGCCTGCTTGTGGGGGCTTGTGACTCCACCTTGTGCCCTTGGGCAGCTGAGCTGCCTGCGTGCAGCAGCTACCTGCGTTGCCTGAAGGTCTGAGAGCCTGTGCTGTGCTCAATCCCTCCCGCTTTGATTTGCCCTGACCTGCGTCACCCGGCCCTCTCACCCTCTTCATAGCAGGCCCAGGGCGCACCCCCGCTCGGGCAGCCAGCATGGGTAGCCGCACCGACAGCTTCTCAGCTGCAGTTGCTGCGCAGCAGGCAGGCGCAGGCACGCCTGCGGCTGCAGCGGCGGCGGTTGCGGCAGCCGCCACAGCAGCAGCGGGCGGCGGCGAGCAGCTCGCCTCGTTCCCGCCGCCGGCTTCCCCGCCTCCGCCGCCGCGGCAGGGCCTCCGTGGGCGGCTGGGCTCGCCTCGAGAAGGCCGCTCCTCAGACTCTCCTGAACTCGTGGAGAGCCTGAGCGCAGCCTCCCTGGTGTCTCTGGCTTCGGATGGTTCCTTTGCGCCGCCGCTGCACGCCCTGGTGGATGGCGCCTCCTCCCAGCCGCCACCAGACCTGGCGGCGATGCAGGAGGAGGCGGCGGCCGAGGCAGTCACGCCCCGTGCGGGCTCGCAACAGGCGGCGGCGGCAGCGGCAGTTGAGGCAGCAGCAGCGGCAGCGGCAGCACAGCCCTCCACATCCCGAGATGCGGCGGCGGCGGCACGAGCGCTCCCTCGCCGCAGCCCCCTGATGGCAGGCACACGCAAGGCAGCCAAGCTGGAGTCGCTGGACAAGATTTTGGGGCGGCAGCCGGTGGCGCACGTGCGCCTGAGCAGCGCGCCGCCGCCGCCCAAGCCGCCGTCTGCCCTGGGCTGGCTGTCCCCTGGCAAGTCCTCCCAGCAGCCCGCCACCAAGCGTGCGGCAGAGAGCGCCGTGCAAACCAAGGCTGCTGCCGCCGCGGCCGCATCAGCTAAGGCGACGGTTGCGGCCGCAGGCGTGGCAGCGGCGGGCCCAGGTGTGCCCATCCCAGGCGCTGGCCTGCGGCGCAGCAACTCCGACCCTTCCCTCTCCAGCAGCCTCACCGTGGCCGCCAGCCTGGCGGCTGCTGCGCCCGCAGCCGCAGGCGCCAGTGGGCTGCCGCCGCGCCCCCGGCGCGTTACGTTTGACAGCGCTGGCCCAGGCTTGGGCGGCCAGCCAGCGCTGGCACCAACAGGCGGCGGCCTGGTGCGGCAATCCACAGCACCCACATCCTCGCTGGATCAGTGGGGCTCGACTGGAGGCCTCAGCGCCGCCGGCAGCGGTGGGCTCAGCCCAGCCCCCAGCGGCACCTACGGCCCAGTCCAAGCCGGCCGCCTGCTGGTGATTGAGAGCCGGGAGCTGGGCAGCGGCGGGCTGCCTGGCACGCTGCGCTCTGGCGGCACTTCGTACCACACCCTTGCTGGCCTCAACTTGGAGGGGGCGGCGGCTGCAGAGGCCAGCATCAAGCCAGGTGGGGCAGGGGCAGCAGGGGAATGCGTGTTTCTCTCAACGACCTGGCTTTCGGGCGGGTGTTGTAGCCGCGGCACCGTTGACCCAGAGGTGTGCCTTGCTGATGCCTTGTTTATCTCGAAACCTTGCCATTCAGGCCCCGCACCTACGGCGGCGGCCCCGCTACCCAAGCCACCGCAGCGCCGCCTGTCCTTCCCCAACTTTGCCCTGCTGCGCGCGTTCAGCCGCAAGGCTTCGGCGGACGGCAGCGCAGCTGCAGCCGGCAGCGTGGCCGTGGGACGCAGCGCCACTGAGCCCATGCCTGGTGGGAGCGGCGGCATGCAGCCCGCCCCGTCCCTGCTGGGCCCTCGCCTGCCCAGCCACGGCAGCGGCGGGCTGGGCGCACCAGAACCGCTCTCCATGAGCGCTGTGGTGTACGGCGCTGAGGCTGTGCGGCGCGGGGTGGACACTCTGGGAGTGGCGGCGCCGCCCTCGGCCTGCTGGTGGCTGACCGGAGCAGACCCGCTGGCTGCCATGATGGCGGAGGCACAGCAGCTCCGCGCCCAAGTGCTCAGGTGGGCATGGCTTGCTAGGACTGCAAAAGGGAGGGGTTTTAGGCGCTGGTTAGCATCATGCGATTGAGTGGGTGGAGTGTCGTGTCATCATGGCTGTCCAGCGTGCTTTTCAGCGCCTTGGAATCGCGCGCGCTTGTGCTGCTGACTCTTGCTGCCTTGCCCTTCACCGTCCCCGGGTGCGCGGTTGCAGGCAGCGCGAGCAGCTGGCCACTCCTCTGGACCCCGTGGAGCATCGAGCGCTGCTGGAGCAGTGCGCGGCAGCGATGCGCCCCACCTGGACCCTGGATATGGGCGCCTTTGCACGGGTGGGTTGCTGCTGCTTGTACGGTGCTGGTCCGTCGCTCACCCTGCGCAATGCTTGACTGAGGGGCAGCCGGATGCTCGCGGGCCGGCATGCCCAACTCACCACCAGGCACAGCCTGCGTGTTGCCTCACACGGCTGCTTGCTGCACATTCCGCTGTGCAGGGCGCCAACCGCGCAACGCACGATGCGCAGCAGGCGCCGCCCGCCGCCTTGGGCGCCCGGACAGCAGCGGCGCCAGCCGTGGTGCCACACGGCCTGGCTTTCTGAGCAAACCATCAGCAGCATGCAGAGTGCAGGCAGGCTAGCCGCTCAACATACATTTTGTAGGCAGGCCAGAGCATAGTTCCTGGCGCCAGATACATGCGCTGCTTGCAGCTGCAAACTTCCAGGTTTCTGTCCTGACTGCTGTGCAGTCTGTGCAGTTTTGCGTCCACAAGCTTGCTGCCCATTTTGCCGCTCGACCAAACGCGCAAGAACCCAAACGAAACATCACACCTTGCCGGCTGATCAACTTGCCAGCCGTCCATTACATGGCATAGCGTGCCATGCTTGGCATTGCAGTTTTGTGCATGCCGCCCCTTTATGGGCAGCCCAACATGAACAGGCTTTGAACAAATGACTCTCTCCCACCTTCTCGTCGGTTCTGTATGCTCTGTCCTTGTGTGTAGCGCTGTGTTTCCTGCTGCTGCACGTCGCCTGTACCTACCTCCACCTTTCATGTCGTGCATCTGCTTTGCCAATGACCCTTGTGATTTATTCAATGAGTGCTCAAGGGGCTCCAGACGCATAGCAAGCATGCCCATGGCATGGCAAGGGGCGGCAAGGGGCTCGAGGCGCGCAAACATGGGCATGCAGGAACAGCAGCAAAGCTCAACTTAACTTGAACGCAGTAGATGAGAGCATACCAAAGCCATGTATGAAGCTGATAGCATGCATGTGGACATGGCTGCTGCCAGCCAGGTGGTGAGCGGGCACGGCAGCATGGGCGGCGGCCGGTGCAAGTGAGCACGGCTCCCAGCCTCGGCCGGCTGGATCGCCGTTGCATCAGTTCCTTGACACTTTTCAGCGCACCAAAATCCCCTTGGGCAGGCCTGCCCTTTGCCTTCCGAGCAAACCCCTGCCCAGCGGCGCAAGCGATGTCCAACCCACCTTCTTCACGCACGGCAGCGGCTGCTGCGGCACCCACTGCAGGCGGAGGCAGCAACGGGCGGCCCCTCGCTGCCGCAGCCTCGGCGGCCGGCGGTCTGCTCGCCCGACCCGCCCGCCGAGTGGCGGCGCGGGCCCTCGGCCTGCTGCAAGACGACAGCCTTCTGCTCTCGTTGAGGATACGGCTGCTGGTGTTGCTCTACGCGTTCTGCTGGGCGGACAACAGTGCACTCATTCTGAGCATGTACCTTGTGATGCACGAAGGCTTGAACTCCGACTGGCTGCAGGAGCGCATCGGTGAGGCAGCAGACAATGTTGGGCAGACCTGCGTGCCTGCTGGCCCCAGATCAGGGTAATGACCGCTCTGGCTGACCCTTGACCACAACTTGTGCACTCTGCAGGCCTGCTCATGCTGCTGCGCAGGGGCGCCTCCTTAGTGCTGCCGGGCTGGGCCTGGCCTCTATGGGCCGATGTGGCTGCAGCGGCAGCAGCCCGTTTAATAGCCGTCAGCAGCCGCAGGGCCTTGGCAGCAGGCTGCGCCAGCAGCGCCAGCAGGCGGCAGAAGGTGCAGGCCGTGCTGCTGCTCCAGCTGTTAGAGCTGGCCTATTGGCTGCCGGCAACACGTGCGCTTTGGACGATTTTTGTTGCCCTGAGGAGCAGCGCATGGAGCGGCGCCCCACTGCTGCAAGCGCCGGCCCTACGCGCACTGGCTGTTTGCACGCTGTGCTGCGAGCGCTGGTGGCTGCACTGCGAGCTGCTCAATACCGCCCGGAAGCATGCCACTGCAGCGGCCTGCCAGCCGCTGCTGCTGTCCGCCGGCCGCCAGGTGGAACACGAGTTTGGCTGCTGGCCGCTGCACGCTGTGCGCCGCCTTCTGTACACAATGAGCCCGCAGGTGTGCAGCAGCCATCTTGCTGCTGACACTGGTCTATCCAGGCCGCTTGGCTGCCGGGCTGCGTACCGCTGGGCTGGGCAGTCTCCTGATGTGCGTACAGCTGGGCTGGGTTGTCTGCTGACCCCACTGCTGCTACTCGTGCAGGCGGCACCGCACCTGGCGACCTCCTGCCTCCGTGCTCCTGCTGTGACGAGGATGTATGCTTTGGCAGAAGCCCCCGAGCTGACGGCAGCGGCACGCAACCCGGAGGGGCATGCTGGTGAGCGGCTTGACATGGCGCTTGCATGCATGGTTGGCCCACGAAGCACACCGAAGCATGAATGTGTGTCTTTGGCAGTGTCAGCTGTGCAGATTGGACGACCGCCTTGTGTGGGTTGCTCCCTGACACTCACAGGCATGATGCACCCAGAGGTTCCTTTCACCGTCACTCACATAGTCGTCGGGAAGTTCCTGATGATGTGGGGTAAGTGCGTAGCAATGTTGCTCCGTTCGGATTCCCAGGGTACAAGGCATACCTGCCAAGGCTGCAGCCGGTGCCAGCTTTCCTCCTTGCTGCTCATTACAGCTGCTCATTACAACTGAAAAGCAGGTGCTGTGGCGTATTTTGGCAGCAGTTACATACTGCGAGCTTTCATACTGGCCTCGGCCCCTTTGACGGGTGTGCATACCGTACTAGATGTGACCGCAGCTGCCGCCTGCTGCTCCGTGCTGTACCCTGCCGACGGCCCGCTGCAGCATGGTGCCGTCAGCCGGCACGCTGGCGCAGCTGCAGCAGCAGTTGGCCGGCGCGCTGGAGCAGCTGCAGCAGCAGTGGCAGCACCACTGTGCCGCAGCACGCTGCGCGTCTGCCGCCGCGCCCTGGCGATTGTCAGCTGGCTCAACCGGCATGCGGCGTGGCGGCAAGCGCTTCAAGCCTACATGCTGGGCCTGGCCATGCTGCAGCTGTCCAACCGTGCGCCGTTCACGAGTGCCCATGCGCTGTGGTGGCCGGAGTTGGCCGTGGCCTGCGCAGCATTTGCAGCGGCAGGCCAGTTCGGCTGGCTGCTCCAAGACTTGGATGTCATCTCTTTGCAAGCCGCCCTGGGTGAGCAAGGGGCTGCTGCGGAAACAGCATGTTGCACGGCGCTGGTGTGACACAATTGTGGTGAACCCATCTTGCTTGAATCCAACCGCGCAGGAGGGATGCCAGCGGCCTGCTACGTGGCTGCCTGCTTCCTGCATGGCGGCAATGTTGTGTTGTGGGTTGGCATGGTCCTTGTCAGCCTTATTGTCAAGGTTGGCAGGCAGCAAACGGCCAGCCGTGGCCGCCTGCAGCTGGCAGCCAGGGCGCTGTTCAGCCTGGCGTTCTGGCTGGCGGCAGCCCGCACCGCTTACCTGACCGCCGCAGCTGTGCTGGCAGCAGGCAGTCTACGGCACGTGCCAGCAGCGCTGCTGCTGAACCCGGCAGTGCTGCCGCACACTCTGCTGCTGGCGCTGTCTTTGGAAGTGTGGGCTTGGCAGGCAGCGATGGATTGTTCCAAGCTGCTCGACAGAGATGATGCAGCAGTGGCAACCCTAAAAGAAGCGTCCGCTTCGCTGGCAGCAGCCAGCTGGTGGCCACTGGAGGCGTGCCATGTTCTGCTGGAATTGGCTGTCATAGGGGTGAGGCTGTGGGCCGCAGCAAGCCAGCTGCCTGGCAAGGAGCGTGATTGCACAACTTAACCGGTGCTCCCTGCCCCGCTTGCGCAGCTGTCAGGCGACCCCGGACGTACTGTTGGGGGCAGCCCGCCCTACCCCCTGCCATTTAGTATGAGCCTGTTTCAGCCGCAGTTGCAAGGCTCGCCAGACCCTGTTGGCGGGTCAAGTGAGGTCTTACCCACGCTTGTGCACGACATGCAAACCGACTTCCTGCTCAATCGCGCCGTGATGCTGCTCGGAGGCCTCTGGCTGTCTGCTGGTGAGCGGAGGTGGCTCATCCTACACCCATCTGCAGCATGGCACATAGCGGTGGGGGGACTGACCCAATCTCACACCACCTTGTCTCTGCTTGCTGTCGCTTGACATGCGCTTCTGCCGTCCCTCCTCTGCAGCGCTTGTTGGGGCTCTCACATACCCAGCAGGCCTGCTGTATGTGCGCATGGCGCCAGCAGCACCTCGCCGTGTGCAGCGGCTGCTGCAGGCTGCAGGCAGCAGAGCCACCCGCGGAGCAGCCGGCGGGGCACAGGGAGGAGCAGCGGGGGAGGCGGCACAGGGAGGAGCAGCGGGGGATGCAGCACAGGTGCAGCTCGGCATGCAACAGCCGCCTGGCAGGGCAGCCACAGGGCAGGGTGGCCCAGCCCCTTTGCCTGCCGCCCCTGCTGTGGCTGTTGGTCAACCTGCTTTTACGGGTGCAGGGGTGAGTGGCATGGCGCAAAGGCCACCCCGCAGGCGGCAGCGGCAGCAAGAGCCGGGCCGGCAGCAGGGGCGCCTGTTGATCAGCGCTGAGGCAGCAGGCAGTCAGCAGAGCGAGCCGCCTGTGTCTCCCACTGGGCCTCCAACGCCGGCAGCAGCACCCTCTGCAGCTCCTGCTGCAGCTCAGGCCGCTGGAGGAGGAGCGCATGTGCCGCCTGAGCCTGCAGAAGTAACAGCAGAGGGGATTGCAGCTGCGCCGCCCGAGCAGCCGCGCAAGCAGTGCGCCAATTGCGGCGCCACCAGCGGCGGCGGCGTCAAGCTGAGGAAGTGTGCGGGCTGCCGCCGCGTCAGGTATTGCTCACAGGAGTGCCAGGCCCAGCACTGGGCTCAGCACAAGCTGGTGTGCACTCCAGCGGAGTGAAACAGCGCCGGTGGCTGGGCATGGCGGCGTTCGAACAGCAGGCCGCCGTCCTTGCCGCCGCTATAGTGCTTTAGCAAAATGCTTGCCGTTGTCTGCAAGCTGCAAGTGCGTTTTGATCATGTGCATTTCCATGTGCTCCGCTGTGTGTGCAGCTGTGTGAAAAGATCCAAGAAGGCAGGAGTGAATGAGCTTGGCGCTGGGCATCGACCTTGCCCGCTGGCGCCGCTGGGCGGCGGCGGCGGCAGCACTTGCACGCCTTGCAGACTTGCGATCTGAAATTGGATCGCCTTACCAGCTCGCCATGGCGTGGCCCGAGCTGCTGCAGGACCTGGTGGTGCGAGAGCCCGGCGAGCAGCAGCAGGCGCAGCTCCTGGGCCAGATCACAGATGACTTTCGGCGCGATGGCACGCCGGTGATCAAGCTGGTCGAGGCACTGGGCCCCTGGCTGACGGGGGAGGACGACGCCCAGCGGGCGCGAGCCACCAGCGTGCTATCCGAGGTAAGGGGCGGCTCACGCTGGCATTTGGAAAGTCACAGTGGCGATGGCCTCGTTGCCCATGCTGCAGAGGCACCTCGATCACTCGCCGCTGCCACCGCCGCCACCGCTGCCGCCGCCGGTTCCCATTCCTGCTGCCCTCCTGTTCCCGCCAGGTGGTTGAGGCTGTGCCCACGGCCGCGTCCAGCGAGGGGGAGGTGTGCCACCTTGCCCAGTTCTTCACCGCCCGCCTCACAGACTGGTGAGCTTGCACGAGTGATGAGCAGTTGGTGTTTGGCTGGTCTGCATGCCCTGCTCGCCAGTGTGGCTATCGTGCATACAATTCAACCAGGTGCTTTACAACCCCTTCCTCAACGCAGGCCAGCAGTGCGCGGCGCCCTGCGTGGATGCCTGGCGCTCGTGTCCCGCCAGCCAGGGGCACTGCCACCGACGGAGCAGCCGCCTGGACAGGAGCAGCACGGCGTGCCGCCGCAGCATGCGCCCCAGCAGCTGCCCGCCCCTGATGAGGCGGCTGTTGTGGAGCTGGTGCGCACTTGCGTGTCCCATGTGTTCATTCGCGCCCTGGAAGCGGCCGACCCGCAGCTGGCGCTGCGCCTGCTGGCGGCCGCGATACGTGGGTATGGCGATGCGCTGCTGGGCGCCAACCTGGACCTGCTGGAGTACACAATCAGCTCGGGTGGGTGCTGGGGCTGCTGTGTGAACACCATGCCGGGCCTGGTTGGCTTGCAATACAGTTAGGATGCCGGTCTGTTGGAGAATTTGGAGATGCCACGCCTTCTCCCTTCCTCCTTCTCGTTCTCCACACACCTGCGCTGTTCACCTGCCTCCTGCCCGCAGTGGATGGCGAGAAGGACCCGCGCTGCCTGCTGCTGAGCTTTGAGGCGATACGGGCGCTGCTGGCCCTGTACCACCGGCAGCCTGAGGAGGCGCTGTGCCGCGACCGGTTGGAGGTGCGCTGAGTGGCAGTGGCTGCAGCATGAGCAATGCCAGCTGGACTTCTAGCTCGGCGGCAACCGGCTGAGAGTGGTGGCAACCAGCTGGGAGTGGTGCCAGCCAGCTGAGCTTGATGACCCCACTGATGCGTTTCCCCGCGTTTGGACTGCTGCAGATGCTCATCAGACACATGCCAAGTGACCCCCCCTGCCCAGCTGCCTTCCCTGCCCTCACTTCGCCATATCTGCTGGCCGTGCATCGTAGCTAATTCAAACCATGCCCAACTGCCCGCACTATTCAAACTTCTCTGTTGCTATTTTCTCACACTTTCGCAGGAGTCTGGCGAGGAGCTGTTTGAGGTGCTGGCCTGCTACTTCCCCGTCACCTTCACGCCGCCCCCCAACGACCCCAACAAGTGAGCACCTGGCGGGGAGTCGGCAACCCAAAGCGGGTCACACCAGCAACGTGCAGAATAGCTGCAGGGCACGCACCGAACAGCTATGGTGAACCAGCGTATGCGTCACCCGCCGCCTGAGGACAGCCAACACACCCAGCGCTCCAGCCCCTGCACCCAAGCCCACCACCCTCCCTGTCATCCTTCTCTTTGTTACCTGGTGCCCGCAGGATCACGCGTGCTGACCTGGCGCAAGGCCTGGAGCTGACACTGGCCGCTGAGCCGCTGTTTGCGCCGTACGTAGTGCCGCTGATTGCCGAGAAACTGAGCTCCAGCATCAGGTGCGCACTGGCTGGCTGGCTGGCTGGCGTCAGTGGTGCATTGAAACCCCCTCTTCCGCTTCCAATCAGCAGCTGCATTGCCATGTGCCCTGACTGTCCCCACCTGCTCTGAGCGTGCAGTTGCACTCTCAAACCAAACTGTGCCTGGCTTGGCCCATCCTCCGCCACCGCAGGCAGGCGAAGCTGGATGCGCTGTCGCTGCTGGGAGCCTGCGCCTCCAGCTACGGCCCTGCCCCTCTGGCAGACCACGCCAGCGCTCTGTGGGCGGCTCTCCGGCCTGAGCTGGCCTCACCTGCAGCCGAGGGCCTGCTGCCCGCTGACCTGGCAGCAGCAGAGGAGCTGGCAGACGCTGCTGCTGCTGCTCTGGCCCGCTGCGTGGCAGCCTTCCAGCGGCCAGCCAGCGAGGAGGACGAAACCAGCAGCGGCCGGCCAGCTGGCGCCAGCTTGGCGGATGCCGTGCTGCAGGATCCTCTCCTATCGGACATGCTGGCCTGCATCCGGGCGCCTGGCCAGGATGCCGCCACCCATCGGCGCAGCGCGCTGCGAGCCAAGGTGGGCGCACGAGCGGCAAAGGCTCTGTGTGCTGCCGGCGGCGCTGCATGCAGCCGTGCTCTGGCGCAGCTGCTGCCACCGTTGCTGGAGGCGGCATCCCAGCCGGCGGCCGCTGGCAATGATGGCAGCAGTGGCGGCAGTGGCAGCGGCAGCGGCGACAGCTGGCAGACTCAATGCCTGGCGTGGGCAGCTGTTTTGGACCTTCTTGAGGCAACTGGCGCAGCACCAGCAGAGGCAGCGGCTGCCGAGGTCGGGCCGGATGGCAGCCTGTCGGCAGCGGTTGGTGCGGCTGCCGCGGCGCTGGCTGCCTCAGCCCAGCAGGCAGCAGAGGCTGGTGAGGAGGAAGAGGAGGAGGAGGAGGCAGGCAGCCGAAAGCCTGCAGAGCACTGGGTGCTGCACCCCTCCGATTGCAACCAGCGGCAGGCAAGCGCGCTGCATCTTGCGCTGCTGGCGGCCGTGCTTGCTGCACCACGCCTGGCGGCCAGCTTGCAAGCCCAGCAAGTGGAGGCAGCAGCGGACAGCGCGCTGCAGCAGTTGACTGCGGCTGGGAGCAGCCGTGCACGGCAGCAGCAGGCAGTGGCGCCGCTGCGTGCGTTGGCGGGCAGCAGCCATGCAGCCGTGGTGGCGGAGCAAGTGCTGCCTCGGCTGGTTGCGGCAGCGGGCCAGCCACACACTGCGGCAGCTGCTCTAGCGGCGTTGCGTGCGCTTGCAGAGGCCAGCAGCGGCTTGCAGCTGGACATTCGGCTGGCTTTGGACCAAGCCATTCAGCAGCAGCTACCAGAAGCCCTGGCAGCGGTGGGCACCGGCAGCGACAGCGCAGCCCTGCTGCAGCAGCTGCTGGCGGCAGCGACAGCCATCGTGTCGGCCGCACCCAGCAACGGGCTGGCTGAGGGCGGTGCAGCAGTGGGCATGCTCCCCTTGGCGCAGCATTTGTTCGACGCAGCCATGTTGCTTCCATCGCACGCTGCTGCAGCCGGCGCACCCCAGCTCGTCTCAGCATGTGCTGAGCTGGCATTCCATGCTATGCGCAGTGCAGCGGCCGAGCAGCAGCAGCCGCTAGCATCGGCAGCAGCCGATGCTCTGCTGGAGCAGCAGGCGGCAGGCCTGCAGGCGGCTGTGTGCTGCGCGCTGCTGCTGCCGCTGCGCCCTGGGGTGGCCGAGGCGGCAGCCAGCGACCAACTGGCTGCACTGGTGGAGCTGCTGGTTAACAACGCCCTGTCCCAGCCTGCGGACAGTGCAGCCGCCCACTGGGCCGCTCTCGCCGCGGCTGCGCTGCTCAACAAGTGGCCCCAAGCAGGTGGGCGGGAGTGGGCGGGTTGGGAGGAGTGTGTGTGTCATTCCGTTGTGGCGAGCACTGGCGATGTCTCATGCCTGGCTGTGCAGCCAGCCATACCCGCTCGGCCTCCAAGACAAAATCTTTGCCATCCTCCCTAGCTGCAGACGCCGACAGCTTGGGCGCCTGCGCAGCAGCAGTCATGTCGCAGCAGCTGCTGCCGGCTTGCGGCCTGGCCGGCCCCGCCAGCAGCAGCAGCGGGAGCAGCAATGCGCCTGCTTCCCAGTCGGGGGCATGGGCCTGCCTGGCTGCAGTGACCCGAGGCCTGGCCATGAGGGGGCACAAGGAGGCGGACGCTGTGCTGCACGCTGTGGTCACCCACCTGGATGCCGCAGCGCAGCGTTGGCAGCAGGCAGCAGCAGAGCCAGGTGGGGCAGCGGCAGCGGACGGCCTGGCAGGCAGCGTGCAGCAGGCAGCCCAGTTCCTTGGAGCTGCCCTGGACGGCAGCAGCGGCGGGGTTGGGCTGAGCAAGCAGTCCCATGCGGTGGCCAGGCCGCTGTGGCAGCAGCGGTGCTACACAGTCACCACCCGCCAGTTGCTCCCTCTTCTAGAGCGCAGCCAGCAGCAGGCGCTGAGCACTAGTGCAGCCAACGGTGGTGGCACCAGCGGCAGCAGCAGCCCGCGCGCCCCGCAGGCCTCTCCGGTGCTGCTGCTGGCGCTCGGGCATGTGCTGCAGACGGCGCCTGCCGGCGTGCAGCAGCAGGAGCAGCAGCGCCTGCTGCCCTGGCTGCTGCAGTGCCTGGCTGGGCTGCAAGAGGGGCCGCTGGCTGACGGCCGCCTGCTGCTGGCCCTCCTCCTGCTGCTCAGCGACGCGCTCATGACACCGGCTGGTGAGGAGTGGTGTGCCTGGCACTGCGGCTGTGCTTGCACCATTCACCTGTCATATGTACAGCATCGCGTGGCCGGGCAGCGATGTTTTCACTGACAACTCAGCCTAACATGCTTCTCAAGCCTGGTGTCATTAAAATCTATTTCCGCCATGGTTTCCTGCCCCCCTGAACCCTACCGCTGCGCAGGCAAGCAGCAGGTGGAGAGCGAGCTGCTGCCGCGCCTGGTGCCGGCCCTGCTGGGCCTGGCCGCCTTCCGCCCCTCGCCCGCTGTGCGCGAAACCGCGCTGCAGTGCCTGCCGCTGCTGCTGGAGCTGCCCTACACCGCCCTGCACCCGTATCGCCGTGCGGTGGAGAAGGGGCTGTCGGCGGCGGTGGACGACAACAGGCGTGCGGTGCGCCTGGCGGCGGCGCGCTGCAGGCAGGCCTGGAGCTCCGCATGAGGGAAGTTAGATGCTACCGATCTGCTGTTCATTTGATCCTGTGTGTGCGCAGTTTGAATCCCCAGCTGCAAAGTGGTGTCACGTTTACATCTGCGGCCTTGTGTCAAATCAACCATGCCAGCTAATGACAGACACTACATGAGGATTCGCTGCCATGCACACTCTCGTACAGCACAACGCCACCCTTGGTCATTGCTGCTGACTGTCGCCGCTGGCCCGCTGCATGCCCCATCTCAAGGCTGGCAAGGGCTTGAGCTCGCGGTGTGCACTTCACTTGCGGCGGCGCAGCTCGCGCTTAGGCGCCTCCTCCTGGCCCTCACCCGCCGAGGCCTCGCCCGCAGCAGCGGCCGCCGCCTCCGCCTGCTGCCGCGCCTGGGGCGTTTGCGGGTGGGGGAGGGAGGGCAGGGGCTGGGTAAGCGGGGGCATGGAGCGCAGCAGGAGTGAGGTGGAGGCGCATTGCTGTAAGTGCATGGCAAATCATTCGTGTCCTTAGCACCGGGTGGGCACAGCGATCACCAAACACCACGCGCACCACCCATGCAGATGTGCAGTTTGTTCCAAACCGCAGAACACCACAAAGCAAAGCGCTTACCAGGCGGCGGTAGTAACGGGAGCGGAAGCCCTGGTGCATGCGCATGACCTGGCGGTTGACCAGCCACTCGGGCGCCAGCCGGATCACCGCTTGCTGCGGGGATGGAAGGTGGGAGGTGAGAGGTGAGAGGCGCCTTCCCGGTCAGGCAGCAGGTGCGGGCGAGAATGAACCGGCTGTGGGGCCAGGGAAGTGGCATCTTGCAGAGCAGCAGGAGCAAAAACGCCCAGCATGTGGAGCAGCATGCAGGTTGCATGGCACCGCCACAAGGCAGGGGCGACGGCACGTCTGTGACACAGGCACACCATGCAGTAGCTGCGCAGCGGGCGCACCTGCAGGCCGTGGAACCAGTAGGGAGTGAAGCTCGTCTCCCGCCCAATCTGCTTGAGCGCAGCGGCTGCCCAGGCGGCGGGGGTGGGCGCATCCAGCCGCGCGCGCCTGGCGGCCATGGTAGGTGGGGCGTGGTAGGTAAGGGGTTGCAGGTCGAAATGGATCGGCTTGTGGCAAGCAGCAAGCAAGGATGGCAACATGGATGGCTGCAAGCTGCAGGCCCTGCGCATCAGCATTTAACGCTTCTGGACAACTGCCGCGAAAACCTGCCGAAAAGAGAAGCAACCAAGGCAGCGGCGCAGGCAGCGCACCGGACCTTGGACATTTTGGTGGCCACAATTCTCTGAGCAGCTACCAAGCTTAGAAACGATTCTTCAGCACAGGCGCACCGGATCTTGGACATCTTGGTGGCCACACCGCTTTGAACAGCTAAAACCCACCAAACAAAGAAATGATTTAAACTGCAGGCGCCGCACCGGATCTTGGACATTTTGGTGGCCACAAACATGGGGCTCTGGTTCTGCACCCGCACGCCCAGCGGCGCGTACTCGGCGTCCAGGGAGCGGGAGAAGGCGTCCACAAAGGCCTTGCTGCCCGCGTACACTGCAGCGGAGGGGGAGGAAGAAAGCACGTGTGCGGAGCAGGGAGCGAGAGAAGGCGTCCACGAAGGCCTTGCTGCCCGCGTACCCTGCAGGGGAGGGGGAGGAAGAGAACACGTGTGCGCAGCAGGGAGCGAGAAAAGGCGTCCACAAAGGCCTTGCTGCCCGCGTACCCTTCGGGCAGGAGAATGCCCAACGCTTGTTGAGCAGGGTGTGCGCAAGTGAGGGTCGGCAGGGCAGGGAGAAGGCCTTGCGGCCGACCATCCACACACAGGAGGCACGGGTGAGGTGGACCAACAAGCATGACCCACCAAGCCGGACCAGAAACCCCTAACAAACCAGGCGTACCCGACAGCAGGGGCGAGGCGGGGATGACGGCTGACACGCCCGACCCCATTTCATACAAACGAACAATACAAAACCAAACACACACCCGACAGCAGGGGGGAGGCGGGGATGACAGTGGACACGCCGGAGCCCACGTTGATGACCACGCCTCGCCGCCGCGCCCGCATGCCCTTCAGCACCAGCTTGGACAGCTGCACAAGGGGTTGGGAGGGACGCTGGCAAGTTGCAGAAGAGGGCATCTTGTGCGCTGAGGGTTCATGGTAAGTCAGCGAATCCAAGGTCGCCAGTCCACAACCTCTGCCCCACCCAAACGTGTCGCTGTCCCGCCCCCACTGTGGCGAGCACCAGCGCGCCGATTCGCTCCCAGCCACCACGAACTGCGGTATGATCCTTTCAAACCATAGTAATTACAGCGAAACCCACCCTCCTCACCATGGCGGGCACCAGGGCATTGATGGTGACCAGGTCTGCGATGAACTCGTCCTCCACCTCGTCCAGGTACTCGGGGTGGTCGTACGACAGGCCCGCGTTGTTCACCAGGATGCCCACCTGCGTGCAGGTGCAAGCAGGGCAGTGATAGACGGCTTGAGAGTGTGTTGGAGGAGGCTTGGGCATGTTAAATTGAATGCCTGCGTGCTAAACAGTAGCACGTGGCAGGCATTGCACAAAAGCACAGCCTAATCAACCAGCCCCACTCGCCTCCAGGCCCTCAAGAGCGGCGGCAATCTGGGCAAAGGTCTCGGGGCCCGCCTTGCACAGGTCTGCCGCCACGTACTTCACCTGCCAAATAAGAAACGGGATGAAGGCGAGGCAGACAGCTGAGGGACGACAGGACTGCAGTGATGCGGAATCGCAGCTTGCACTCTGGCCCATCGTGGGCACCGGCTGGCTTGCAACATGGGCACCCAGGATGCTGCAATGCATGTGGAGCGCACCTGCACGCCATGCTTGCCCTCCAGCTCAGCGGCTGCCTGCTGCAGCTTGGACTCGGTGCGCGAGATGAGCACCAGGTTGAGGCCTGGAACAGCCAAGGGAGAGGAAGGCCGGGTCAGCTTGAGAAAGGGAGGTCGGTTGGGTGTGGCGGTTGGGGCGGGCGGGCACTGCTGAACAATACTCGTCAGAGGTATGTTGCTCACCTTTGCTCAGATGAAACACAAACAAAAACATGCCAACCAGCCGGCAGCTGCCGAGAGCTGCAAGCCGTTGCACTGGGTGGCATCCAAGGCAGCGGGCGCACCCTGGCGCGCCAGCTGGGAGGCATACTCCTTGCCGATGCCGTCGGTCGCGCCTGTCACCACCGCCCACTGCCCATACCAGCGCAGGCTGCGCCGGGGACGCAGGAAGTAGGCCCACACGAAGCAAAGCACGCCAATTGCGCTGCGGGCAAGGCAGGGGAGAAGTTGGGGGGTGAAGGAGCGAGTGAGCGGCGGCGGCGGCGGTGCTGGATGTGAGCGGGGCCTTTTCAATACTAACTGGGGCGAGCATCGATCTCAAAGAACGCTTTCAAGCACATCGACAGTGCAGGGCGGCCCCCAGGGTGTGCAGCCGTGAGGCACTTCAAGCGACCGGGCTCACAAGCGCAGAACCAACGCCGCCAGCAGTCCCAGCGCCACTGCATTGATCGCCGCGCCCGCTGGGTGCGCCAGCAGCGCCTGCAAGCCGGCCTGCAGCTGCGCCGCTGCCGCCTCGGGGCGCAGCAGCGCCTGCAGGGAAGCCATTGGCCCTGATCAAGCCGAGAGAGGTATGCCTGATATTGGACGCTGCGCCGATCGCCCGATGGCTGCGCTCTGTGCTCCGCCGCAGCGCCGTCACGCCTGCTGACCGCATGCGGCGCCCTTCGGCTGAATCACTGAACGGTGCACCCTGCATTAACACAGCTGCTGTTGCCCATGTGCCGGGGTACCAGCATTACACAGAGAGGCTTGAATTATTGAGGAGCGCATGCGCTCAGAGGTCGCAGAGGTGTAAATCAATGGGGTTGGATGCACGGGAAAACGCCACGGCCCGGAGGCGGAAAACTGGCATTGCATGGGAAGTTTGAGCAGAGCGCGGAGGCTGCCGCCAGGCATGGGTAGGGGCGGCAGGGGCAAGCAGAAGCAGGAGCAACAAGCGGGTCAAACAATACACAGCAGCTGCGGCAGATGGCGGCAGCGGCGGGGAGCGTACACGAGCAAGGAGGGGGTACAGGGAGTGCTGGCTAGGTCTGAGCTGGGACATTCATCAAGAGTACGGACAAGCTGGGCTGAGCGGGCTGGGCGGACAGGCTGCACTCAGCTGGCGGGCACTGCCGCCAGCGGCGTGCGGCACATGGGGCACTTTTGGTGCCGCCACAGCCAGTTGTCGCAGCACTTGGTGTGGAACACGTGCGAGCACGCCTGCAGAAAGGCATAGGGGCAGCAGTCCCTCAGTGCCAGCGGGGTGTGCAGCATGCTGACCTCCATTCTCCTGCTCAACATCCGGCGGCGCTGCAGCCTGGCAAAAGCGCGTCCCGGCCCATAGGCACTGACTGCACCCGAAGTGTCCAAAGCATCGTCCTCAGCCCACCTTCAGCTCCCGCACATCGTCTCCCTTGCGCCAATCGCAGAGGCAGATGGCGCAGGATGTCACAGCCAGTGGCCCCGCCCCGCTGCGCGCCTCTGCCGCTGACAGGCGCCGCCGCGGGATGCGGCACAGCGCGGCCTGCAAAGGGAGCGGCAACAGGCGGCAATCAGCTGGTTGGCGAAGGACGTGGGATGAACCAGAGAGCCAGACAAATTAAATATCGCAGCTCCACATGTAATCGAGTCGCACAGGCGGCAAGCCTGATCCTCACCGCCTGCTCTGCTGCATCCAGCTGGAAGAAGAGCTCCAGCACATCCACGGCACGCTGCACCAGCCCCTCCAAAAAGTCGCCCAGCTGCGGGCGGAGTGAGAGGTGGGCAAACAGGATAGTTGTCAGAGGCATGTGAGGACTGCAAGCGACAGTGCTGATGTGCGTTACAGCAGGATGCGGGGCCATGCGCAGCCTTCACGTCAAGCCTGTGTGCATCCAAGCGGCATGCAACTAGCAGGCGGAGAGAGCAGCCGACCTGTTGCGGCGGGCAGCGGCACGGCATGCACCCACCTGGTCGCAGAAGATTGCAAAGCGGTCCTCAAACCCTAACGACGCGTCCGAGCAGCGCACAAACATGTCCCATATCTGCGCAGGCAGGCGGGACAGCATGTGGTGGTTGGCTAGCTGGGCACGGCAGCAGTGCATGCGAAAAGAGGGGGCAGGTGGCTATGGCTGGTACGCTGGCGCGGCAGTTTAAGGTTCCCGCAGCAGCAGCCGATAGCTGGGATGCCTTCCGGTACAGCACCCACCTCCACGAAGCGCTCTAGCGTCTCGGCTGTGTAGGGGCAGCGCCAGCAGAAGGTGGCATACAGCGCGCGCAGCGGCGCCAGCTGCTTGGCCAGCTTGCGCACCACCTCCACGCCTGCAGGAGCGTGTGGGAGTGGCCAGGGCGTGCGATGCAGGTCAGAACTGCTCAGGGAGCGACAAGCACATCAAACACAGCCGGGCAGCTGTCAAGGGGACCGTGGCACCAGGTTCAGGCGCGGGGGCAGGCGGGCGGCGACTCAGCGGCGGCTGGGGGGCGATCGGCGCGCCCCGCCCCGGGCTGTTCAGCCTCGAGTCCTGCCCCGGCATGTCGGCAGCACAGCAGAGGGCCCGCAGGCAGCGCGCAGGGGCGGGCGCGCAACTGCGCGGGCCAGAACTCACAGCAGCCGGCCCAGAGGACGGCCAGGAGGATGCACGCCGCAGCCACCGTCTCCAGCATCGCGCCCGGGCTCCCGCTGGCCGCGTGCGACGGAGAGCGGAAGCAGGCGAGAGGACAGGAGGCAGGGGACGCTGCTGAAGAGCACAGACGAGTGATCAGAGGGTCAATAGGCCGCAACCCTGCAGAACGCCTGCTGACAGCACAGGACAAGCCCAGCAGGCACACATTGGGCGGTCGGGGGCGTCTTTCGCCCTCCCTATCCGCCACATTTCGATCGCCTAGATCTGAACGATAAGCGCATTACACCAAAGCAGCGCCATGCCAGTCACACCGCTCGCTCGACATGTTGTCGTCGCCTCCAGGCCAGTGTTCATGCCTGCTGCAGCATGCTCGGTGTCGACAGTCCACACCATGTCCATCCACAAGCTGCCAGCCGCATGCATGCGCCCTGGATGCCGCCGCCGCTGCCTCCGCAGCCGCCGCCGCGGCTTGACCAACCCTGTTGGTCGCATCCGTTGCCCGATGCAGAGCTGCAGCAAGGGGCGCAGCCCACATGCAGAGAGCACTGCCGCTGCCGCCCTTGGCAGCACCGCGTGCCACCCCTCCGGCCCCAGCAGCCCAGCAGCAGCAGCAGCAGGCGTCGTCATCGCTGGCACGCAGTGTGCGGCCCATCCCTATCACAGTTCTCACCGTCAGCAAGGGCGGCAGCAAGGGCGCTGAGCTGATGGCCAAGGAGTGGGCTGACAAGCTGCGCAGGTGGGTGGCAAGGTGCATTGCATGCACACACATGCACTGCTACAGTGAAGCCACTCACTCCCGACTTGCACTAGTGCCGTCGCTGGCATGGGCCGGCATGGCCATGCACGCACCATTGACCTCGGCAAGCGGGCTTGCCCTCTACAGCTGTTCGGGCGCACCTGCGCTGCTGCAGGTATACGGCGCTGACGGAGCTGCAGATAAAGCCCAATCCAAAAAATGCAAAGGAAACGGCGGTGGCGGTGCAGCATGAGGGCGAGCGAGTGCTCAAGGTGCAGGCTGGGGGTTGGGAGGGCATGCTGCTCACGTGCTGCAGCAGATGCAGCAGAAGCTGGCAGGTGTGTAGGGGCACGAAGTCGTGAGTGTGTGCAAGCCATGTCCACAGCAGTCAATTGGTTGCCTAGCCCCTGAGGGCGCCTTGCTGTCCTGCTGCTTTTCGCAACCTTGCACCTGGCGCGATCTGCCGCTGCTTCAACCAGCACAGATGCATGCCTGCTGCACTCTGACCTCACCTTGGACTGTGACCTCACCTTGGGTTGCATTTCCGTCCGCAGGCCATCCAGCCCAGCGACCGCGTCATTCTGCTGGACGAGCGGGGGCGCGACCTGACCAGTGAAGACCTGGCGCGGCTCCTGGCGCAGGTGCAAGGGGCTAGCGTATGCTGCAACGCTTGTGACGCGGCTTGGAGCAACGCTTGCTCACCTTCTGGCATCCTTGCTGCCATTTGCCCCCCAATCAGTCAGATTTGGACAGCTTGGCGGGCTTCAATGGAAGCCTATCACTGTGTGATTCGTCTTGCCCTTGCATGCCTCAGGCCTCTGACCAGAGCTGGCCATCACTGGTGTTCTGCATCGGCGGCCCGTTTGGGCACTCGCCAGCGGTGCGGGCGCGAGGCAATGAAACGATCCGCCTCTCCAAAATGGTGCTCAACCACCAGGCGAGGCGGTTGTTCAAGCCATGCAAGCCTCTGGTGATGGCCGTGCGTTTGCAGTCGCTGGGAGGCCAAGGGCAGTTGCCCCTTCCAGCGCCGCGGCAATGCATTGCTGATCTGCGTTGCCCTGCAAGATTGCTCCTTGCAGGTGGCGCATGTGGTCCTTCTAGAGCAGCTGTACAGGTGCGGAGGGCGGCAGGGCAGTGCGAGGCAGCCCAAAAGCCCGGTGTGGCAGTGCCTAGCAGGCGCGGCGTCCTGCACTGGTGCATTTGCAACACTTTTCCTGATGCTGACTGATGGACTAGTGCATGCGGGTTCCTGCAGGGCTTGGACAATACTCCGCGGCGAGCCGTACCACCACTGAGAGGACACAGCAGGCAGGGTGCCACCAAGCCGCCTCAACTGTGTGTTGGGACCAGCCATTTCTGCCATCCATGGTGTGTACCTGCCCCTGCTGCCTTCAGGAACTGTTATGTATCGACTGCGAACTGTAACGTAAAGTTCTTATGATTCTGCTGAGTCTGCTGAGTGAATGCTGGACACAGGCAGGGTGGCGCCCGGTCGTGAAAGGTCACAGCAGGCGGGCGAGCAGCGCAAACACAAACCCCACGCCTGCGCCCATGGCCAGCATCTGCCCCAGTGCCAGGCCGCCGCCTCCTGCTGCCGGCTGCAGCGGCTGCCGCGTCACACGCCGGTAGACTGCAAGCCGGCCTTCCGGCCCTGGCCGCGGCTCTCCAATCTGCAGCAGGCGGGTCGAGGCACACCTGCTGGCGTAAGCGAGCACGACAGGGACACAATCACTTCACCGTCAGGAACGGGCGCCATTTCCTGTAGCTGCTGCGCGCAGCTTACCGCGGTTGTTTCGTTTGTCTTGGGATTCCAGAAGTATGGCAGGCTGCAGCAGCAGGGAGGGAGATGCTTGGGGGACGGGCGATGCTCGCACAGCGGCTGCTAGCCTGCTTGCAGAGCAGATGCGTGCGGGCCTGAACAGATCTGCCAAGGCCCTCACTTGGTGTTGCGGTCAACCACCTCCACCCACTCGTCCTGCCGCGCCACAAGCTGATCCTGTTGAGACTGCTGCGGCGGTGCGAGCGTGCCCTCGGCGGCGGCAGGTGGCGGCGGCGGAGGGCGGGCCGCCGGCGCTGAGCGGGGCCTGCCCGACGGCCTGCTGGCAAAAGATTGTGACTGCAGCGCCTGGCACAGCATTCCCAGCCCCTCCAGAGCGCCAAGCGCTGCCTGCCGGCGTGCCGCAAGCATCTTGTTTGTTCTAGGGTTGACCGCTCAAACGCTCAGAGGCAGAATTGCGTGCTGCTCTTGATTTGAACGCAATTTGCAATGCGGATGAGCAGCCCTGCTCGCAGATGGGACGGCGCCGCCGCCGGCCGCCGCCGCCGCAACCCTGCCTGCCGTGATGCCGTGATGCAGCCAAGCCCAGCAATCCTGATGGCACAATACACAGTGCTAGCAGAGGCTTGGCTTGCAGCATGATCTGCTTCCAACATTTCCCTCAGCCTGGCAGGCATGCCAGTGCAGGGCCAGAGGGTGCAAGCCCCCTTTGCCACCACATGTTTGTGAGGTTGCAGCTGCCAATGGTGTCGAGCCTGCGCTGCCTGTGAAAGAGAACTAAATCGTGCAAGCTGGAACCTGTATATCATGGAAACCAGGGCAGTCTGGAGGGACCAGTGGGGCCGACTGTGGCACAGCAGTTGCTGCATGCACCTGACGCGCCTGGCGCGTTAGCTGGCATGCGCCACGCGGAGCCCGCGGGGTAGATGCCTCGGCTCGCTGGCTTCCTCCCACTTCGCCCATTCATTTCATCTGCTCTCCCCGCCCTAGGCTTGGATCTGAAGCCTCCTTATAGCCGGCAAGCGTGCTCGCAGCAGCAAGAGTGTTGCCTTTCCCACTCCTACAACCGCGCACTCCCATCGGTGGCTTAGAAATGCCGCCAGTAGCCTCCCGGCGCGCGATCAAGGTGCCGCTGGTGCAGGAGCGGCAGGCGCCCGAAGTGCGTGCAAGCGCGGTGCCCGAAACTGCCTCCCTGGCAATGCCCTTCGCCCTGGATGGCTTCGAGGAGCCCGAGCGCGATCACGAGGTGGACCAGTCGGCCCGCCACACGGCAGCGGCAGTGCGCCACCTGCTGACCGCTGGCGCGGCAAGCGACGCGGTGAGCCGCCCCGGCAGATCGCTTGCTTGCACGGGCCTGCAGCTGGTGCCTGGCCTGCCTCCTTAGCTGCAGCGCTGCAAGCCTCTGAATCATCATCATCCTTACACTCCCTGCAGATCTCCTCCGCGGCGGCGATGGCGGCTGCAGCTTCCAGCGGTGACCTGCTGGCCATGGCGCAGGTACGGACCGGGCAGACTGTGCCGGCGGGGGTTGCTGGCAGCTCCTCTGGTGCAGCTGCTCCAGCGCTGCCTGGCAATTCCCTCACATCTCAGCCTACCACATTGTTGTGGAACCAAGAATTGCCCCCCTAATTTGGACCCCCGTTGGTGCCTCCTCACCCCCAGCTGCCTTCCTCCCATCCTTGCTGCTGCGCAGACCCTTGCCCGCCTGGGCTACTCTGTCAAGCTGTGCTCCTCGTCTGGCGGCACCCTGCGCTCGCTCAAGCACTCCTTCCTCACAGCCAGCCGCCCCAGCACGCACGGCGGTGAGCTGCCTACTTCCAACCATCGCCACTTGTCGCCATATGCCGCTTGTAGCTCCTACCACCCCCATCCCACAACACACCGCAAGCTCCAACTGAGCCGGGCCTGTCCTTCTTGCCCCCTCTGTACTGCAGGCGAGCCCATGACTTGGGTCATCGACCCCTCCTTTGCCCAGGCCTTCCAGGTTCTGGCCCCCACCCCTCGCTACGCCTTCATCCTGTCCGAGGTGCCGGCGCTGCTGGTGGCGCCCCTGCCCCGCGTGCTGCGCGCGCTGCTGCTGCTGGGTGCTGAGCTAGCGCGCTGCTTCGAAGCCAAGGACCTGCCGCTGCCGCCCTGGCGCCACGCCGACGCACTGGCCACTCGCTATGACACAGCCACCTCAGCGGAGGTCCGGCCCGACGGCGTTGCGGTGCCCACGCCCTCGGCAGCAGCAGCCGCCCCCGGCGCCGCGGCCCGCAAGCAGCAGCGCGAGAGCGAGCAGCGGGAGCGCGTGCAGCTGCGCCTGCTGAAGTTGGGCGTGCCGGCCTCGGCCATTGCAGCGGCTGGGGCGGAGCTCAGCGAGCCGCCCTCGCCGCCCACCCCTGAGGCGGACGCTGGGCGGCAGCCGGCAGCCTCCAGCCGCTCCAGCCTGGACGAGGCCATCGAGTCGCCCCGCAGTGTGGTGCAGGTGCGCATTGCCTAGAACACAGCTGGCTGGCAGTTGGGTTTTAATGGTACAGGTAGCAGGTTTGTGGAGTGCACGAGCGCAGCACGCGTCCAGCGAATGTCGGGCGTGTGCCAGCGAGCCGCTGAGCGCACTTGCCAGCTGCCCACCAACCACCACCCCACCAGCACTGTTCCACTCATCCCGCTCCGTATCCTGTCCTCCTGCTTGCAGGCGGCGGGCGCCCTGGCCCGCGCCTTGGCCACCTGCGCCCCCGCCGACGAGTGCGTTTGTTGGGGCACGGGCAGCAAAGCAGGGCAGCGGCAAGCGCGGCGCGAGCGGCTCACCGGCCCGCAGCGACACCCAGCCGCCTGCTGCGCCTGCACTGCGTGAGCGCCCCGCCGCGGCACCCGCTCGACGCCAAGTCGGCTGGCCGGGCGCCACTTTTGGCCCCGCGGGGCCTTGAAGCCTGTTTGTATGCTGCCTATGTACCCCTCTGCCGCACTCGGCGTGCGCATGCACCCCCAAGAATGCTCCCTCTGTATGCTGCCCCCACATCCATACATGCTCATATCTGAATGAATCTCTGCTGCATGCCATCACTTTTGCTTAGCGCCGCCCGTGGCAGGTTCCCCCATTGCTGCCACGTTTTCCACTCCCATTGCGGCTAGCGCATTGGCTGATGTCGCGCCCATTCATAAAAATCAATGAACGCCTTTCATGTAACAATTGGATGCTGCTGCTTTGCATGTAGATCATCAGGCGTGGGACGGATCAGAAAGCCGCTTGGCTTGCAGGCAACGCTGTGGCGGCGGCAGCGTGCAGAATGCAAATGTGGCAGGGCGCCAAGCGGCTTGCTGCGGCTGCAGACGCTGGCCGCGCCTCTCGGGTCGCTTTGAAGCCATGGAGGGAGGCTACGGCACCCCAGACGGCCTCCGCCTTTCGCGCCTGGACCGGCTGATCAGCGACCTGGGGCAGCACCAGCTCTCGCTTCGACAGCAGGTGCGTTGAGCTCCCGAACCGCGCCTTGCAAGCCCCTGCAGCACGAGCTGTCGCCGAGCTTCCCCGCTCCTGGCCGCTGCAGGGCACATCGGTCACTGAGCTGGATGACCGCGTCAAGGCACTCGACCAGAAGCTGGCGGAGGAGCTGCAGGCGCTCTGGCCGCTGCGGGTGCGGGCGCCGCCGCCGCCGGCGCCGCCGTTCGTCTCGCAGCTTGGGCCAACAGTGCTGCAAGCATTGGCAGGCTTGTTACCAGCAACATATTAAAACCGTTTTGCAAACCCTGACTTGCAGGGGGTGGACGTGCAGGGCGAGCTGAGCGCGGCCCGGTCCACAATAGAGCAGCTGGGCAAGCAGGTGTCGCTGCTCCAGCGCGACCAGGAGGTGCGGGGGGCAGAGGGCACAAGAGGTTGTGCTTGGTGACCTCCCGATTTGAGATGCAACATGTGCACAATGCACCCTTTCACAAAGGCGTGCCCATGCATACAGGGAAGCTGTCTGTCCCTGGCTGCCCGGGCACGTGACTTGACGTTTCAACCTCGCTCTTATCACCCACCAAACCATCCACAGGAGGCCCGCATCCAATCCGAGAAGCGGCTGCAGCAGGTGGAGGGCCGGCAGGCGGAGGTGGAGCGCCAGCTGGCAGCGCTGGCGGCGGCACAGGCGGCGGCAGCAGCCGAGGCGGCTGAAGCACTGGAGGACTTGCGACAGGGCACCAAGGCCATGCTGAGTGAAGTCATCGGTCGCATTGCAGGTGTGTGAAGTGGCACTGCATGCAGCAAAGCATTTTGCCGGGAGCGGCATGGACTGAGGCAGCAGGTTGCAGAGAGGGCGGGGAGTCAATGAGCTGACGAGGCTGTAGCCTGCGACCTGTGCTGTAAAACACATGCACAAGTTTGCAACGCATGTCTACTAGCGGCAGGCACCTTCAATATCCGCATGCCTGCCTGCCTGCCACCCTGCCCTGCTGCTGCGCAGACCAGTTTGATGCGCTCCAGGCGGCGCTGGATGAAGCCATCGGCTGCCGCCAGGCAGAGGCAGAGGAGCGGTCGGCTGCCGCTGCGCTGGTGCAGCAGAGCCTGGAGGCGCAGCGGCAGTGGATGGAGGAGCGGGCGGCTGCATTGGAAGCACGTCTCGAGGCGGGGCTTGAAGCTGGGCAGGCGGCGGCGGCGGCAGCGGCAGCGGCAGCGGCAGAGCAGCAGGCGCAGCGTGCCGAGGCGGCGGCAGCAGCGGCCCAGGAGCAGGCGGCGGAAGCAGCAGCCGAAGTGCGTGCAGAGGTGCAGGCGGTTGTGGGGCAGCTGGTGGAGCAGCAGGCAGCGCAGCAGACGGCGGCTCACCAGCTGGAGCAGCAGGGGCAGCAGCTGGCCTCCCTGGCAGATGCTTTGGAGCAGCAGCGAGCGGCTGCTGATGCTGCAACAGCGCAGCAGACTGCGGCGATGGAGCAGACAAGTGAGCGCCTGGGCGCGGTGCAGCAGGCCGCGGAGGAGCAGGCGGCGGCAGTGGCGGAGCTGCAGCAGCGCGTGGAGGGCTTGGCTGGGCAGCAGGCGGCAGCCGCCGAGGCGGCGTCGCAGGCAGAAACGGTGCTGCGTCAGGCGCTGACTGTGTGGCAGCAGGGCGTAGAGGAGCAGTGGGCAGCCCTCGAGGCCAGGCTGGGTGGCCAGCTGGCAGCAGCGCAGCAGGCGCAGCAGGCGACGGCTGCGAAATTCGATGAATACAAAGGCTATGTGAAGCGGCTGCGGCGGGAGGTGGCTGAAGCACGTGCACAGCAGGGTGAGCGGGGGGAGTGAGGAGCGTGGCGGGTTGGAGGCACGGATCATGTGGGTTGGCGGGCCTGCCGGCGCGCGATTGCACGCAGCTATGCCTGTGATGATGTGGGTTGGCGGGCCTGCTGGCGTCAACTGCACGCAGCTATGCCGACGTGAACCTGCCCAGCACCTCGAAACCATTTTTGCAAACAATGCATGTTGTCGCCATTTCCAGCAGCGCACCAACAGCACCGTCCCCTGCCACCATGTGCAGAGGCGGCCGGTGCGCACATTGCCGCAGTGCGGTCCGAGTTTGATGGCACCCACCAGAAGATCGACCGTGTGCATGCTGAAGCAGCGGCCCTTGGAGGCGCATTGGTGCAGGCAACAGCTGCAGCAGCGGCGGCAGGGTCAGCTGTGCGGCAGATTGTGCGGCCTGGGGCCGCCGCCTGAGTAAGGTCCCGGCTGGGGTGCGCTGCTTTCTTGTTGAGGCCGCCCTTAGCTGGAGTTGTTCTGTGACTGATTGGACCACGCACCTGACTGATCGACCGACCAATGCATGCATTCAGACACCCGCATGACCCCGGGCTTCTTCACTTGAAACGTTCCCCCTTGCACGCATGAAATGCCACTGCTCTGCTGTTTCTCAATGCCCATGGTGAGGCCAGCGCATGAATTTACAAGCTGCCCAAGGCAATAGTTCAGGCCTTGAGCTCCAGCTCCCACAGCTCTAAATATTCACTACGCTCGAACGGGTGCAGCGCCTGGGGCACGCTCTCCAAGTTTAACCGCCAGCCCACCAATGGGAAGGGCGCTTGCTGCTTGCCGCCCTGCTGCTGCTCAGCGGCACTGCTGCTTAGCTCTGCCGGTGCAGAGCTCACTGCCCCAGCAGCCACCTCTGCTGCTGCTTGCAACGAGCTTGCCGCCGTTGCTGCTGCTCTGCCTGCATGCCAGCTGTCTTCCGCCGGGCAGTCGATCGCCTCAAACAGGGTGCGCCAGTAGTCATAAGCAGGCGCTCGCACAGCCTGGTCGGTCATGGTGAAGCAAATACGGCGCTCCATGGCAACCAGCAGGCGGGGGCTGCGCCCGCTGTGCCGCCGAGCGTAGCGCATCAGCAGCACGGCGCTGCGGCAGGGGCGGTGGCGTCGTCAGGTGGTTTCGAACGCAGCCAGTCTGATGTGCGACAAATTTAGTTCTGCGGCAAGTTTACTTCCCCAAGCAGCCGACTCAGCAGCAGTCACACACAGCCCTGCCAATGCAGGTGATTTCAGCTGCACAAGCCGTTGGCCCACCTCCTCATGAATGCCTCAGTCAGCACATCGTCATAAACTGAATCGGCTGCTAGCAGATAGTCCAGCTGCTGCAGCGCCGCCACATCCTCTGGCCGCCAGGCAAAGCGGTCTTCTGCCGGCCCACCCTGCTGCGGCTGCCCCTGCTGCTTTGGCGGCTGGGTGTCAAAGCCGCTGCTGCCTCTACTGCTGCCCTTGTCAGCAGGCTCAGGCCTCTCTAGCAGCCAGTCTGGCGGTTCAAGCCAGTCCAGCTGCCGCACCGGCACGGTGGGCGGATCTATCCGCCTGCGGGAAGCGCTTGCTGGCACTGCACTGCCACCCAGTGGCTTAAAATGCTGCTGCAGGTGCTGCTCCACATTGGCCTGGCAGTTGGCCAGCACAACGGACCCTGTGTCTGCAGGCAAGTGTGGTAGGCAGGGGAGGGGCTAACGTGCCGAGGCCAATGCTCAGGCAGGCCATGGGCAAGCATCCATGGGGCACATGCATCGCAGACGGAGCAGCACAGCCGTTGTTTGCAACTGTGGACACTCCCTGACTCTGTCACTGCGGCTAAACTGACTCTGTCACTGCTAAACTGACCACTCCTGCTAATTTGCACGAGACCCGATCCACTTGCAACTTGCCTGTGAGGTAGACAGTTCGGGCAAAGCGGGCCAGCACGAGGCCAGCCAGGCCCGACCCTGCCCCCAGCTCCAGGGCAGTCGCTCCTAAGAAGGCTGCCGCGCCTCGGTGCAGCACCAGGTCTGCCAGCAGCAGCGCGCCGCGCCACACTTGCAGGCCCACTGAGCGAAGCGGTGTGGCCATGCTGTGCTGCACCGTCACCACCGGCTGGCCGGTGGAGTCTGTGAATGTGGTGGTTGCGCTGGATCCAGTCGCTGGCTGCAGGCTCTCCATGTGTACCTCGCTCAGCACGAGCTCCTCGGAGGGTGGCTGCCGAGCCGGCGACGCCTGCGGCAGCGGGAGCGGCGGCGGCGGCGGCAGTGAGCTGGAAGCGGCAAGATGGCAGCACTCATGACACATGTGGAGCGCGTGGAATAGATCAGCAGCCTCTGGCAGCCATAGGGTGCAGCAGCTCGCGCACCGGAATCGGCGCGGGCCGCCTGGACACCAGCAGGTCGCCATCACCGTCAATTTCAAGCTGCATGACGATCTTAAGTTTAGCAAAGCACTGCAGCTGCTAAGTCCTGCTCCCCCACCATTGGCGCCGCCACCGAGGGGCGGCATGCCGCTCAGGCAGCTGTGCAGCGCCTTTGCCTGCCTTGTCTCGTCGCATCAGCCTCGCTGGCAGCAGCCATGCCCGATCCTGCGTCAGACGACGAGGGAGGCGCCCCGCAGGCGCCTGCCCCCTGGCCAGACCTCCCTGGGCCAGCGCTGGAGCTGGTGGTAGCTGCCCTGCCACTGCAGGACAGGCATGTGGTGCAGGGGCAGGGCCTGAGGTGGCTGCAGGCCCTGCTCAGCAGCGGGCCGCCGCCGGCGCTACCTTGGACGGCGCTTGCCTGCACCTCACCTCGTTTCAGGATGAGGATGAGGACAGCTGGCCGCGGCGCCCCCGCGCCTTCGCGGCGCTGTCCGCCCCGCCGCTGGCAATGAAGGAGGAAGGCGAGCAGGCTGCCGCTGCCGGCGGCGTTGAGGGCGCAGCCGAGGAGGCGGCCAGAAGCATGGCGGCAGCATGTGGCGAGGGCGCAGCCTCCGGCGAGGGCGCGCCGCGGCCGGACAGCCCCCTGCCGCCATCTGCGCTGCAAGGATCGGCCACCCCCGAGTCCATTGCCGCCTGGTTTGCCCGCCGAGCTGCGCCCATGCGCTCCCTCAAAATCGCCACCTGGGATGAGGGGCCAGCGCCCAAGCTGGCGGCCCTTGTGGGCCCCGCCCTGCGCGGCCTGCATGCCGCCGGCCCCGCCCGCCTGCACTGCCTGGAGGTCTCTCTAGAGGGCTGCCTGGCGCTGGACGCAGAGGGCCCGCAGATGCTGCCCGTCTGCACCCAGCTGCAGCGCCTGACGCTGTCCACAGGCAGCCCCGCTGTGGTGACAGCACTGCCTGCCGGCCTCACCGCTTTGGACCTTGCCTTCCTGCTGCCGCCCGAGCTGTTCAAAACAGAGCCGGGCCTGCAGCTGCTGCTGGACTCGACCAAGGAGCTGGGCAGGCGGGTAGTGATGTGTGCCGGCCCAGCACAGAGAGGGATGCATGGCGTTCATCGCAGCAGCTCGCACGGCCTGCTGCCGGAGCGCTGTGCTGCCAGAGCAGTGCTGATTACATTTCGGCATGTGCCCTTGCGGTCTGCAGTGATGTCATCTGCTCATTCGTACCTTGTGGCCCGCAGGCTCACTCGCCTAGAGGAGCTGCGCTACAGGACCAATGCCAAGGTGCCCGGCGCGCTGCCCGTGCCCTGGGCACCCCAAAGCCTCCGCCGCCTGTGCGTCAAGCAGCCATTCTTGGCAGACGTGACCCCCTACATCCATCGCCTCACCAGGTGGGCCGGTGCCTGCTCACCTTTCTGCCCGCGCCCTGTGCTGCACCCAGCCGGCATCAAGTTCCAGCTGGCAAACGGTGTGTGGTTTGTCTCCAATGCACGGCATTGAAAGGGCCAGATCTATGCAAGCCAGAACCCCTAAGCCACTGTGAGCCACCCAGCCCACACCACTGCTCCCGGTCCACACCATCGGTCCAAATGCCAGGCTGGAAGAACTGGATGTGGTGGCCCAGCTGCCCTGGAGCGATGAGCAGGAGGGCGGCGACCAGGGCCAAGGAGACGAAGAGGAGGGCGATGATGCGGAGGGAGGCAATCAGGAGGAGGAGGAGGAGGAGCCGGTCGGTGGTGTGTTTGTCTACGGGTGCAGCCTCCCCCCGGAGCTGGCTGCCACGGCACTGACGCGCCTGCGCTTCTACAACTGCCTCTTTGATACCTTTCCAGAGGCAAGCCACCAGAAATGAGGGGGCCCGGAGCGGCCCGCTCCGGTGGGGCCACGGTGGGGCCACGGTGGGGCCTTTGTACTGGCGGAGTGCCTGTCTGCATTGCGACAACCTATTCACACGTTGGCGACTTGCCAGCTGACAGGCCGACGTGGGTATTGCCAGCTGTGCAGGTGTTGACGAGCCTGGGCTCGCTTCAGGAGCTGGCCTTCAGGAACAGCCGCATGACGGGCTTTGCTGGGAAGGAGATTGACCTGTCAGGCGAGCTTGCTGCCCATTGGTGTTCGCCTGCGCTGGGCGTTCGAGAGTGGCAGCTGTTGTTCGTGTGCTGCTGGCATGAGAGGAGCACCTAGCTACTGTTGTTTATGGTTATAACTGCTCTGAGAGTGACCCCTGACGCCTCCCACCCACCCTGCACGCAGGGCTGAGCAGCCTGACGGCGCTGCGCTTCTCGGCCTGCGCGCTGCGCACCGCCCCTGCTGCGCTGTCCACGCTGCTTGCACTGCGATCTCTCTCCTTTGAGGCCTGCCCTGCCGCGAGCGGCATGGAACTGTTTGGGTTGGGCTCTGGCAGCATCAAAATGGATCCTGAGCTGTCTGGCCTCACCTCGCTCGACACACTGCGCTTTCTCGGCTGCTGGCTGAAGCACCTGCCAGCTGAGCTGGCCGGCATGAAGGTGGGCTGGGTGCGGCTGGGTTTGCTGGATGCTTCGGAGCTGGTCGATACAGGAGCAAGGGGGTGGGGGAGTTAGCGGCAGAGCACTGCACAGTATGCCCCGCAGGAGAGGACTGGCCATGTTAGCCAGCTTTCAACAGCCATGGTTCGCCAGCTATCAAAAGACCTGACCCCCGCTGCTGCAGGCGCTGCGCCGCCTGGTGGTGGCGCCCAGCAGAATAGAAGTGCACGACAACTTCTTCATCCAGTTGCACGGCGGCGGGCAGCTGGCAGACCCTGGGGAGCTGCTGCTGGGCCTGGCCCACCTCGAGGTGGGTGCCAGTTGCTCCCGCAGCAGCCAAGCGAGGGAGCGTTGGGGCTGGCACGAGGCGGGCGTGAGGTCTATGCTCGACTGCACGTGCATCTGCATGGGTTTGCAGTAGGCAGGACATACATTTGGTCGTGCATGTGTCTGCATGGCAGCCAGCACCACAGGTTGCTAGCTTAAGGACACGATCCCTCCTCGGTACACCCGTCCCGCAGGAGGTGGAGCTGTCATCCTGCAGCTTTGCGCAGCCCAGCCCTACCGTGCCGCTGCCCCTGAGTGTCAAGAGGGTGTCTGTGTGGCTGGGCAGCGGTGCTACCGGCATCGACTTTGGGCCGCAGGCGACAGGCCTGGAGGAGGGTGAGCCTTGACTCAGCTGGATGTACAAACAAAAACAAGCATGATCTGCAAGGTTTGCATCATGCTTGGTGGGAATTGAGTCTAGTAGTGGCATGCTGAAGAGGTCACCCTGCATGCCTGGGGACCGATTCTGGCATGTTGGGAGTCGGCTTGCTTAGAATGAGGTGTCACAACGCTCGCATGGAAGCGCCCCCTGCCGCAGTTAACATCAGCGGCGGTGTCCTGGAAGCAGTGCCTCAGTGCCTGGCTGTGGCCGCTGCTAGCCTGCGCGCCCTGCACATGAGAGGCCCTCCGGAGCACCCAATCACCCAGGTGGGTCAGATGCTGGCGGGCGCCAGTGCTGGCGTTGCAAGATTGCACTGCACAGGGTGCCAGCAAGGTGGCGGCCAGCAGCTGCAACTCCACAGCAGCTGTGTGATGTGATCAGCATGGGTGCTCACGTTGCTCTGCCCGCTGCTGCCGCCGCTGCCTGCAGGAGGATGTGTGGGCAGTGGCGCCCCATGCGTGCCTGAACCCGCCCTATCGCGAAGGGCGCCTGTCGGATGGCATGCCAGAAGATGAGGATTTGGGTCCACCAGCCTCCTTCTTTGCCGACAGCGGGGGTGGCGGCGAGGAAGCCTGCGCCATCATGTGAAACCCATAGTTCTGCATTGCACCACCAGCCTGTGCTGCACGCGCATCTCAACTTGCATCATACTTGTTTCCAGTGCTTGCATTGTCAGTGCTTGCCTCCTAGTGCCCTCAGCCAGCCGAACCCACCAGCACATCAATTTCAGTAGCTGCCACTTGTGGCAATCCTTGCACAGCTCTGTTATGGCAATCATACCATCTGTCATCTGTATGTTCGCCATGTTTGGTAAGCGCTCTTACACCAAAATGTGAGTAAGGCAGGCGGAGGTGCGTGGCCGTGCAGTGCGCAGGAAAGAAGCAGAAAATGATGCGGGACAAGGAACACCATCAGGTGGGGCCAGGCGGAGCGCAGCTCCGAAAGGCGCGAGACAGCGGAGCAACCACACACAAGCTGTTCAGGGGGGTGCACAGAGACGGGTAACAGAACGGATCAGGACTGAAACGTGTGCAAGGTAGAGGGGCAACTGAGGCGGTGCGTGGTGGCGCAGCCGTGCTGGCTTGGCCGCCGCTGACCAGCCGATGCTGGTCACTCGGTGCTGTGCAGCGCAGGCCAGGGCAGGCCGATGTGCCACGGCAGGCTGCCAAGCAGCATGCCAGCGTGGTGGTTGGCTTAGAGCAGCATGGTGGCCGGGTCCTCTAGGTACGACTTGAAGGCCTGCACAGAAGGGCGATGGAGAAGGGGCGGGCAAGGGTCAGGGCGTGAGGGGGAGTGTGCAATGCGGGGTGTGCCCAGTGTCTAGCTGAAAGGTGAACTCAAACCCCGCGCCGCTGCCAGCCGTGCAGCTGCTTGGGACGACAGCCACACATTCTCCAGCCTGCCTGCATCACACCCAGGCCTTAACCCTGCCCCACACCTGCAGCCACTGCGCTCCCACCGCGCCGTCCACCACGCGGTGGTCGCACGACAGCGTGCAGGTCAGGAAGTTGGCCTGTGGGTTGAGGGGCGGGTAGAAGGGAGAGCATGTGTGGATGTGGTCGGTAGAGCAGCTGTCAACATGCAGATGGTAGCACAAGCATGGGGGTAGCAGACTGTGCCATGCTGTGCGTTGCAGCACATGCTGGAAGCTGCAACCTTGCATAATGCGTGCATGTGATTGCAAGCAATGAGGCGGCATCAGCGCAGGCCCCTGCTCACCTCTTCAAAGCCGGAGGGTGCTGTGGCGGAGGGCACCACGCGGGCCTCTGTCGTGCCCACCGCAAGGATGCAGGCCTGTTGAGGGAGGGGAGGGGTGAGGGGGAGGGGGAGGGGGAGAACAGGTCAAGCTGCCCGCCCGCCCGAGAATAACTCCAAACAGATGGTGTGTTGGCAGCGGCGGCCGCGCTTTGTCGCGCCTGCCACCCACGACACCAAGCACAGGCCTGCCCATCCTATCTTCAAGCCCATCGGCGCGGCATGCCGCCCACCTGCGGCGGGTTGACGATGGCCGCAAACTGCTGCACGCCGTACATGCCCAGGTTGGAGATGGTGAAGGTGCCGCCCGTGAACTCCTCGGGCCGCAGCTTGCCCTCCTTGGCCTGCGGGGAGACAGAGAGAGGGGCAGCGCTTAGCGTTTCATTTCCTGAGTACAGCAGGAGCGGTGGCCCGACGACTCCTCAGGCTGCAGCTTTCCCTGCCGACGAGCGCCCCGGGAGCACCCAAATTATAGGCAAACCTACCAAGCAGCGGCCCAACCGCACAACACGTGAATGCGCAGCTCGTGCCAAGCACTCCAGGAACAGTGGCGCACACTGTTGCAGCGGCCCAACTGCACAACGCAGCAGCTGGTGCCAACGCCTGCAAAATGTTTCAAGCAGCAGCCCCACAGGGTTCTCACCCGCCCCGCCAGCTCCTTGACCTCGCCCGCGATGGCGGCCAGGCCCTTCTGGTCGGCGTCCCGCACAATGGGCACCATCAGGCCCAGCGGCGTCTGCGGGTGGAAGATGTGATCGGCTTGATGTGATGTGGAGGCAGGTTGCTGTCGAGGTGTGACGAGCTGTGACAGCAGATCGGGTGCACCTCATGCCTGCTACCAGCTTTTGCACTTGCCCAACTGAGACATGCCCTTGGGCCCAGCCAGGCAAGGCGGTATGGTATCCCTGTCCCTGCCCACCGACCTGCACGGCCACGGAGCAGTCCACAGTGTGGTACTGGCGGATGAAGTCGGGGAACCAGCTGGCGTTGACCTCGGGCACCTTGCGCAGGGCCAGGGCCGAGGCCTGCAGACAGGGGAGGGTGGGGTGGGGAGCGGGGTGTTGGTCACTCGTGTGCCTTGATCGCAAACAGCACATGGAAGCTTGCGCTACGGGCTGTTCCTTTCCGCACTTTTCTATTCATTTGTGCTCAACCAAGGCCCCAAGCATGAGGTGCACAAACTGCATTGGCAAACCTCAGGCATTGAAATCCAGGCATGCCAAGCGCACCTTGATCACAAAGTCGTTGAGCGAGAGCTTGCCGCCGCTGCTGGCCGCCAGCGACGCGTTCAGCTGCTGCCTGCAGGTGAGGGCAGCATGCACAAGCAGGGCAGCTGTCAGCGCTACGCCGGCGGTGGTCATGGCTCATACCCCACAGCATGACTCTTCCGCAGCCATCATGCCGGACACCCTGCAGCAGTGCTTCATTTGGCTGGCACCGGGCCAGATCTGGCTCTAAGGGCCTTGACGAAATTCCAGGGCCAGGGCCTGCAGCATCCCCTCCCCTGCATCACTATTCGGAGGTGTCTGTGCCGCCCCCAAAGGCCCCGCACCTGAGCTGCTGCAGGCGGTCCACGCGCGCGGAGATGGTGAGGTAGTAGTGCGGCACCTGCTGCTTGCTCTCCATCAGCCGCCGCGCGGTGACCTGGCACGTGGGAGGGGCGGAAAGGAAGGGCAGGGCAGGGTGGGGCAGGCACGCGGGAAGGGCAGAGTAGGCCAGGGCAGGGCAGAGTAAGGCAGGGAGGCAGGACAGTAGCTGGGCGAAGGCGGGTAGCTGAACGGATATCTGAAACAGCTGAGGGAGCATCGACAACACACCAGTGCCGTCCTGCCTCCTGCTGCCGCACAGCCAACTGCACAGCACACAGCACACACAGCACGCACCTTGCGAATCTGGCTGTTGGGGATGTCGGTGTAAGCGGCATAGGCATAGGCCCCCTCGGGCATCGCAGCGCCCGCCGCCGCCGGCGCTGCGCCGCCGGACGCAATCAGCTGCTGCACGTCTGCTGCCACGATGCGGCCGCCGGGGCCGCTGCCAGGAGCGCCTGCCAGGCTCACACCTGCCTCTGCCGCCAGCCTGCGCGCGTACGGGCTAGCAATGACGCGGCCGCCAGGGGCGGTGGCCTGCACCGCCGGCCGCGGGGCCGCGGCGGGAGCAGCCGCAACTGGCGCCGCGGGCGCCGCGGCAGGCTGCGCCGCCGGAGCCTCAGCCTTGGGGGCGGCGGCCTTGGGCGGCGCACCGGCCGCGCCGGCATCTGCTGCCGTGAAGGCGGCAAAGGCGGGGACATCGTCCTTGTTTTCGGCGATGACCAGGACGGGGGTGCCCACCGAAATGCCGGAGGTGCCCTCAGGCACCAGGATCTGGGCGATGAAGCCGTCGTCCTGGCTCTCCCACTCGATGGTGGCCTGTCAAAGGGAGGGGAGGTGTGTAGGGCAGCAGGGAGTCATAGACTGGTTTGCATGCCATGACAGGCAGAGCGTTTGGGCACAGCGCTATCTTGTGCCAGTGCAGAAAGGATGCAAGCGGCTGTGTGGTGGCAACGGAACAGCATCCATCTACAACCCACCCAAGCGGCAGGTCAGCTTCTTCCTCAAGCAGAAATCCAACCCACAGCTTAACTCACAGCACACCCACCTTGTCGGTCTCCACCTCAGCCAGGATGTCTCCCGCTGCCACCTCGTCGCCCACCGCCTTGCGCCAGCCCAGGATGTTGCCGGCGTTCATGGTGGGGGACAGCGAGGGCATGGCCAGCACCTGGGGGTGGGTGGAATGGGGCAGGGAGGACAGGGGGCCGTTGGGTGGTCGCATGGGTGGTCGCATGGGTGGTCGCATGGGTGGTCGCATGGGTGGTCGCATGTGTGTCCGCGCTCTTGGTGGCTAGGACGTGCAGGCAGCAGGCTCCTCTTCCGCTCGACAACAGCAGCGCATGCCTGCCGCCCGCATGCTTGCAAGTCCTGCCCCACCCCGCCACCGCTTGCCCACCTGGTGAGCCGGGAAGGAGCCCGGTGCACCCGCCGCCGCTGCCGCCGGCGCCGCTTCCTTGGGAGCAGCCGCCTTCTTGGGAGCAGCCGCCGCCGCACCGCCCGCGGCGGGCGAGTAGTTTGCAAAGGCCGCCACGTCGCCGGCGTCCTCAACAAGCACCGCCACAGTGGTGCCCACTGGGATGTCCTTGGAGCCCTCCGGCATCAAAATCTTGGCCAGGTAGCCTTCCTCCTGGGCCTCCCACTCGATGGTGGCCTGTCACAACAGAGGGAGGGGGCAGGGTGGCGGGGAGGTGAGCGCGGCGGCGGCAGGTTGCAAGGGTGTGCCAAGCGGCGGCAGCGGCAGCGGCGGCGCGCACATTCACCAGCACTCGCCCCAGTGGTCTGCACCACCCACCCAGCCCACACTTGCTCTGCTATAGCAGCTCTGGCTGGCAACAGCAACAAGTGCGCCTCTGCTAGCTGCACAGCAGCGCAGCCATGCCATGCAGCGCACAACCAGGCAATCCCAGGACAGCCGCGCCATCCCGGGCACCGCAGAACTGAAGAGAACAGAACAGACTGACGAGAACAGAAGAGCACAAAACTGCAGCTGCCCACCTTATCGGTCTCCACCTCGCACAGGATGTCTCCGGGGGCCACCTGGTCCCCCTCCTTCTTTTTCCAGGACACAATGTTGCCCTGGCTCATGGTGGGCGACAGCGCCGGCATGGGCATGTCCTGCGGGCGCAGCGGGCGGGGGGAAGAGGCTGGGCGCAGTGAGTTGAGCAGGTGCATGGCTCACAGCTTGCGAGCAGAGGGGGCGAGATGAGTGGCACTTGCAGTCGGGAGCAGGGGATGAGTTCATGCTGATGCAGGCCAGGGAGGCAGCTGCAAAGGCCTGGATTGCTCTGCATGTGCAGCTACATGCCGGATACAACACAGCTGCTCGGAAGCGTAGAAACACACAGCAGAGCAACACTCACCTGGAACGCCGGGAGGTCGGCGGCGGCCGCGAACTGGCGCAGCGATGCCAGGCTGAGCAGGGCCGAGGGCGGGGCCTGGCGCGCTGCCAGTGCACCGACTGCGCCCGTGCTAGCCAGCTGCCTCAGGCAGCGTGGCCTCGCTAGCCGGCTGAAGGCCCGGGCGCACTGCAGGCTGCCCGTTCGCTGCACGGCAGCGGCGGCGCCAGCCTCCGCCTCTGCCGCCAGGCCGTGCAGCAGGCGGGCGCCCAGCCGCGGCAGCCGCTGCCTGAGCGCCATGTTGGACGTTCCCCTGCTGCCCTCGCGCCGCTCCTACGCCCTTGGAGGCCTGCAGCTGGGGCAGCGAGCAGGGTCAGCAGGGGCGCACCAGCGGGCCGGAGGCCGCTGCATCGCGCTTGTTGTGTGTGGATCCCTGGTCGCAATGCCAGCGGCACGCAGGCGCCGTCAGACCCGCGACACAAGGGCTTACCGCTCTGACCCGCCTGTCCGCTGCTCGCCGCGCGCCGGCGTGCCACCAATTGCTATTGTTGCTTGCCTGTAGCCGGCCTACCAAGCGGAGATCGCCTCCCCCGCTGTTATGCCATGAAATGCGCCAGCCCAAGGGCTTGGCCAAGCCGCCGCTGCCGCTCTCGGGGGCTCGTCCAATGCCCCAAAACCTGTTCAACGATATGGGGATCCAGAAACCCGCTCTGCAAGCGCGCAGGCGACAGCCAGGCCAGCCCTGTCACGACGGCGCGGTGGCGGCGGCGGCGCCCCGACCTACCTTGGAGGCTGATTGGCCAGGGCAGTACACAGGTAGTGTCGTTGTCGACCTAAGGCTCTGAGGTTCTGCATCCCTTTTGCAGGTTGTTAGCTTTCAGCCAGCCAACACACTGCCAAAATGTGCTGCCAAGGCCCCGCACCAGGGCAGAGACGCCTTGGCTGATGGGCTTGCGGGCGAAGATGACAGGCGCGGTGGAATCAATGTGATCAGATCCTTCGTGACATGCGGGCCCAGGTAGCCTTGGTGGGTTGGACTTTGGATGCAGGGCAGAGTCAGGGGAAGCAGCACAATGTGCTGCGCCGCTTGCCGACCGCCGACTCGTGCTGCCAGGCCTGGGATCCCCGTCGCTGCAACAGGGCGCGCATTGCGCCGCAAGTAGGCCCAGAACCATGTAGCAGGCAGCTTGTGTTACTAGGTAATGGCCCCCTATGCCAAGCTTGTTTGACAAACAGCAAAGCGGCCTGCTTGGCGCGGCGCCGCCGCCTCACAGCGCGGCATGCGAGGGCTTTGTGGTGGCGTGCATGGCCGCGATGGCAATGCTTCTGTGCTGATCGCGGTCCCCTGCAGCCATGCAAGCCACAGCGCAGGCCGTGAGCGGCTGCCTCAGTGCGAGGGCAAGCTCGGCGGCGGCCCCCGCGCGGCAGGCGCTGCCCGCCTGCCCCCCGCGGTCTGCTTTCCATGGTGCCAGCCTAGCGGCGCCCAGCGGCCGCCAGCAGCTTGCAGCGGCCTGCAGCCGGGCGGCGCGCCCCGCAGCAGCCAGCGGCCTGCGGGTGTATGCAGCAGCTAAAGCGCCCTGGGAGGGCAAGCCGACGGCGAGGTAAGCGGGGCGAGTGTGCGAGGGTCCATCACCCCAGCAGCCGCCGCCGCCGGGGCCAGTGCCTCCGCCACCCTCGCTTGAAGTTCTGCATCGGTACGCATGCCAACCGCCCGCAGGCTAGTGCTGGAGGATGGCTCCGTGTGGCACGGCTTCGCTTTCGGCCACACCGGCACAGAAGGTGCGCGCCGCCGAACCTCCGACCCCAGCCGCCGCCGCCTAGGGCGGCGGACGAGTTAGGGTTGCTGCACGCCAGCTTGCCGTCAAGATGGCAGGGCGGCCATAGATGCTGCTAGCCTGTGCCAGCTGACCGCTGCAACCGCCTGGGCTCCAGTGCGGCTGCCTGGGCCTCCGTTTGAATGCAGCTGCGCGGCGACAAGCGCTCCTCCCCTCTGCACTAACCGTCACATCGCCCGCCGTTGGCTGCGCTGTGCAGTGGGCGAGGTTGTGTTCAACACCAGCCTGACTGGCTACCAGGAGATCCTGACCGACCCCTCGTACAAGGGTGAGGCAGCACAGGGGCAGCTGTTTGGATTGCCTGGAGCCCCGTGTGGCCATTCATCTCAGGCCCCCTGCCGCCGCTGCAACACAGTCGAGCCAATCCACGCCAGATAGTCGGTGATTGCATTTGAGTGAAGTTTAGCTGTTCCAGTCTGGAAGCCCCAACTGACGTGGCTCGTGTCCCCCCACGCCTGCTGCCGCCCTGCAGGCCAGTTTGTGGTGTTCACCTACCCGCACATCGGCAATGTGGGCATCAACGCCGGTGCGCCCCGCCGCCCGCCCAGCCGGCCACTGTTTGCTTCTTGCTGTGCTTGCACTTGCACTGTGGCTGGCGCGGGAATTCCGGCGAGCAGCAGGCCGGATGCGCAGCTCGCCATTGCCGCCCCGCTCAGCGCTGGTGCATCCCTTAGCTCCTGCCGCTTCCTCACTCGTCGCCCGCTCCGCCTGCCGCCCGCCTGCAGGCGACATGGAGAGCGAGCAGGTGCACATGGGCGGCGTGATTGTGCGCGACCTGTCGATTGCGGTGTCCAACTACCGCGCCAACATGAGCCTGGACGAGTACCTGAAGCAGCAAAAGGTGGGTTAAAGAAGTGCGTGGGCTGTACCTTTGTATGTGTGCACCAAAGGTTGGGCGGCAGTTGGGGTGCAGGGGAAGTTGTGCCGGCTTTCCTGAGCAGGGGCCTGGAGAAATACACTCTCACACTCCTCTACCATGCATGACGAACGCGTGCCCGCTTTGGCTCTGTCCCCCACAGGTGATGGGCATTGCGGGCGTGGACACTCGCGCCATCACCCGCCGCCTGCGCGTGACAGGCTGCCTCAACGGCGCCATCACCACCGACTCTTCCATCTCGGGTGCGTGCCTGGGCTGACAGCAAATGGCAGCGCATATAAACCCAAAGCTTGGTCGGAATTGGAGCTGGAAAGCATGCGCGCCGGCGCAGCCATCGCGGGTCGTGCATCGGCACCCGCTGCAAGCGCAAGCTTGGTGCCCAGCACAGCTGACATTGGCTGCCTGCGGCTGCTGCCGCCTCGTTGTGCCCTGCAGACGAGGAGCTGCTGCAGCGGTGCAAGTCTTGGACGATTGTGGGCAAGGACCTGATCAAGGAGGTGCGGCCTGGGTTTGTATTTGCTCCTTGATTGTGCCTTGTTGCAGGGTGCCAATGCCGCTGGGTTTGTTGACAAGCGTTTTGCTGTCATCAGACTGAGCCCCTGTGCTTCAGAAGTGGCTGTCATGCCTCTCCACCGACCCACTGGCCCACCCACTTGTTTTGCGCATCTCCAGGTGACGTGCAAGGAGCCGTACGAGTGGAAGGACGCCACGGAGGAGGAGTGGGAGTTTGCCAAGGCCGGTGAGCGCCCAGGCCGCTGCTCTCTGGTCATGCATTGTTATCTTGTCGAGCCGTGCATGGCATGCACTGCATGGCATGCTCATGCAACCACCTGCGGAGAACAGGTGAGCTTGCTGCACAGGCAGGCAGTCGCACACAGCGCCACCGCAGCCCACAGCTCGCCTGTCATCACTTGCCCCGCTGCATCTCACTCTGCCCCCGCCCGCAGCCAAGAGCGTCAACGGCGCCGCTCGGTACAAGGTGGTTGCCTATGACTACGGCATCAAGACCAACATCCTGCGCCGCCTCGCCTCCTTTGGCTGCGACGTCACCGTCGTGCCCGCCGACTACCCCGCTGAGAAGGTGCGGGGGCCTGCTGTATAAACCCGAATTTCGAACTGGAAATGGAATGGCAATCAAACTGGCTGCTGGGGTCGTATTGGCAGGCAGGGAGACTGCCCCGCTGTGAAGGTGCGGGCCTGCACTGAAGCAACCGGTATGCTCTGCGACCAACAGGCTGAGGCTGTGCTAGCTGCCAGCTTGACAGCTTGCATGCAAGCTAACCTGCATTCCAT
>VFQQ010000292.1_pt1 | contig 114304 bp, 101 predicted proteins | sample 3512341 | NCBI WGS metagenome assembly VFQQ01 (sample SAMN10412373, study PRJNA504923) | tailings metagenome | isolation source: Relicate 2 Philex TSF1 revegetated site | place: Philippines: Tuba, Benguet | collected 2017-08-29 | reverse complement strand
ACGAGCATCCGGAGCGTGCGATGACGACAACCGACATCGACTGGGATGCCCTGCGTTCCGTCGCCATGGACGCGATGCGCAAGGCGTACGTGCCCTACTCGCGGTTCCCCGTGGGAGTGGCGGCGATCGTCGACGACGGTCGCGTCATCGCAGGCTGCAATGTGGAGAACGCGTCCTACGGCCTGACCCTGTGCGCCGAGTGTGCCCTCGTGTCGACCCTGCACATGACCGGCGGGGGCAGGCTGGTCGCCTTCACCTGCGTCGACGGTAATGGGGGCGCCCTCATGCCGTGCGGCCGCTGCCGGCAGCTGTTGTACGAACACTCGGCCGAGGGCATGCTGCTCGAGACCGTGTCTGGCATCAAGACCATCGACGAGGTGCTGCCTGACGCGTTCGGGCCGCGCACCCTGGAGGAATACCGATCATGAGCATCGAACCGTTCGACGTCGTTGACCTGATTCGCACAAAGCGCGACCGCGGTGCCCTCAGCACCGAGCAGATCCAGTGGATGGCCGACGCGTACACGCGCGGCTACATCGCCGACGAGCAGATGTCGGCGATGGCGATGGCGATCTTCTTGAACGGCATGGAGCGCGAGGAGGTGCGCGACCTGACGCTCGCGATGGTCGCCTCCGGCACGCGGCTCGACTTCTCGGGCCTCACCAAGAAGACCACCGACAAGCACTCCACTGGGGGAGTGGGCGACAAGATCACGCTCCCGCTCGCGCCGCTCGTCGCCTCGTTCGGCGTCGCGGTGCCGCAGCTGTCGGGCCGGGGACTCGGCCACACGGGCGGAACGCTCGACAAACTTGAGTCGATCCCCGGCTGGCGGGCGAACGTCTCCGTCGACGACATGATGGCGCAGCTCGAGAGCGCGGGCGCCGTGGTCTGCGCCGCCGGGTCGGGGCTCGCTCCCGCAGACGGCAAGCTGTACGCCCTGCGCGACACCACGGGCACCGTGGAGTGCATCCCGCTGATCGCGTCGTCGATCATGTCGAAGAAGATCGCCGAGGGCACCGCCGCGCTCGTGCTCGACGTGAAGTTCGGCTCGGGCGCGTTCCTGAAGGACATCGAGATGTCGCGCGAGCTCGCGAAGGTCATGGTGCGTCTCGGTGAGGACGCCGGCGTCGCGACCCGCGCGGTGCTCACCAACATGAACGTGCCCCTCGGCCTCGCCATCGGCAACGCCAACGAGGTGCGCGAGTCGGTCGAGGTGCTCGCCGGCGGCGGGCCCGCTGACGTCGTCGAGCTGACCGTGACCCTCGCGCGCCACATGCTCGAGCTCGCGGGTGTCACCGACGCCGACGTCGAGGGAGCGCTGCAGAACGGTCAGGCGATGGACGCCTGGCGCGCCATGATCAGTGCGCAGGGCGGCGACCCGGATGCACCGCTGCCGGTCGCTCGAGAGACTCACGTGGTGACCGCCGACCGCGACGGTGTGCTCGTCGAACAGCAGGCGCTTCCCTTCGGTATCGCCGCCTGGCGTCTGGGGGCCGGACGCGCCCGCAAGCAAGACCCGGTCGACCACGCCGCGGGCATCGACCTGCACGCGAAGCCGGGCGACGCCGTCACACAGGGGCAGCCGCTGTTCACGATGCACACGAACGAGGCGGCACGCTTCGACCGGGCGCTCGAGGCGCTCGAGGGCGGGTACCGCATCGGCGACGCGTCCGACGAGGTCGTCACGGGCGGCCCGCTCATCGCGGGCGTCGTTGACGCGTAGACCGGCGGGCGCAGTGCGTCCCTCGGACTAGAAGTCGGTGTGGCCGATGCGCTCCAGCGCGTCGACCACCAGCGCCCAGAAGCGGTCGACGTCGAGATCCATGGCGACGTGGGTCATGCATCCATTCGGTGCGGGTGCGCGCAGATCAGCCACGGTCATCCCGAGTGTGGAGGTCCCCGTCAGCTCAACGGTGAGCGGCGCCGCGATCGTGCGCACGATCGTCGGGTCGATGACCGCGGCGACCGCGACCGGGTCGTGCACGGGCGGGTGGTCGAAGCCCTGCGCGTCTTTGTAGGTGTGGCCGAAGAAGTCGAGCAACTCGCCGACGAAGCGAGCCGCGGGCGTTTCCACGGCGGCGATCGCGGCGGCGACCTCGGGTGTCGCGAGCGCCTGGTGGGTGACGTCGAGGCCGACCATGACGAGCGGCCACGACTCGTTCATGACGATGTGGGCGGCCTCGGGGTCGATGACGATGTTGAACTCGGCGACCGCGTTCCAGTTCCCGACGTGCACGCCGCCGCCCATCAAGACGACCTTCTTCACGCGCTCGACGATGCGCGGCTCGAGCCGGGCCGCGAGCGCGATGTTGGTGAGGGCGCCGGTCGGAACGAGGGTGACCGTGCCCGGCTCTTCGGCCATCACGGTGTCGATGATGAGCTGCGCGGCGCTCCGCTCATCGAGGCTGATCACGGGTTCCGGCAGCACGGGCCCGTCGAGCCCCGACTCGCCGTGAATGTCGGGCGCGGTCTCGATCGCGCGCACCAGCGGGCGCTCCGCTCCGCGCGCGAACGGGATGCCCGTGATGCCGGCCACGCGCGCGACGGACAGCGCGTTCCTGGTCACCTTCTCGATCGTCTGGTTGCCCATCACCGTGGTGACGGCGAGCAGCTCGATCTCGGGGCTGCCGTGCGCGAGCAGCATCGCGATGGCGTCGTCGTGGCCGGGGTCGCAGTCGAGGATGATCTTCTCGGGCATCCCCTCAGCGTAGGGCTCGCGCGACCACTAGATTTGACGGTATGACGACGGCGACACCGCACCATCTGCCCGGCACCGACATCGCGCTCGAGCAGCTGCCGAAGGTGTCGTTGCACGACCACCTCGACGGCGGCCTGCGCCCGGCCACGATCGTCGAGCTCGCGGCCGACGCGGGCGTCGAGCTGCCCACGACCGACGCCGACGAGCTGGGCGCATGGTTCGCCGAGAAGTCGAACTCGGGCTCGCTCGTCGAGTACCTGAAGACCTTCGACATCACGACCGCGGTCATGCAGACCCGCGAGGGGCTCACTCGCGTCGCCCGCGAGTTCGTCGACGACCTCGTGGCCGACGGCGTCATCTGGGGAGAGGTGCGCTGGGCGCCCGAGCAGCACCTGACGCGAGGCCTCAGCCTCGACGAGACGGTCGAGGCCGTGCAAGAAGGGCTGGATCAGGGCGTTGAGGCGGCCCGTGAGGCCGGCCACCGCATCCGCGTCGGTCAGCTCGTGAGCGCCATGCGCCACGCCGACCGCGGCCTCGAGATCGCGCAGCTCGCGCTGCGCCACCGCGATTCGGGCGTCGTCGGCTTCGACATTGCGGGTGCCGAGGCGGGCTTCCCGCCGAGCCGCATGCGCGACGCCTTCGACCTGCTCGCCGCGGAATTCTTCCCCGCGACGATCCACGCGGGCGAAGCCGACGGGCTCGACAGCATCCGCAGCGCGCTGACCGACGGCCACGCCCTGCGCCTCGGCCACGGGGTGCGCCTCGCCGAAGACATCGAGATCTCCCGTGAGGGCGACCAGCAGTACGCGACGCTCGGGCGCCTGGCCGAGTGGGTGAAAGACCGCGGCATCGCGCTCGAGACGAGCCCCAGCTCGAACCTGCAGACCGGCGCCATCGCGCAGTGGGGCGACACCCTCGCCGACCACCCGCTCGATTTGCTCTACCAGCTCGGGTTCCGCGTGACGGTCAACACCGACAATCGCCTCATGAGCGGCACGACGCTGAGCCACGAGCTCGCCCTCGTCGCCGACGAGTTCGCCTACGACCTCGATGACCTGCTCGCCTTCCAGCTGAACGCCGCCGAGGCCGCGTTCCTGCCGGTGGAGGACCGCGAGGCGCTCGCCGACGCCATCATCGAAGGGTTTGACGCCGCCCGATGACCGACTCTTTCGATCCGGCTGACGCCGCGTTGCCGCCGCTCGCCGACCGCGCCATCGTGTTGCAGGCGCGCGCCGACGACTGGCGCGACGCCGTGCGGCTCGCGGGCGACGCGCTCGTCGACTGCGGCTGCGCGACGATGGAATACACCGAGGCGATGGTGCGCATGGTCGACGACCACGGCCCGTACATCGTCATCGCGCCGGGCCTTGCGCTCGCGCACGCGCGCCCCGGCCCGGAGGTGCGCCGCGACGGCCTCTCGGTCGTGACCCTCGCCACCCCGGTGAGCTTCGGGCACGCGCACAACGACCCCGTTCGGGTCGTGATCGGCCTCGCCGTTCACGCACCGGATGCTCACCTCACGTCGGTCGCGGCCCTCGCGAACGTCTTCAACGATTCGTCCGCCATCCTTGCCATCGCGGACGCCACGTCGCGCGAGCAGGTGCGCGACATCCTGGATGCTCGGAGGCCAGCCTCGTGAAGATCGTCGCCATCTGTGGGGCGGGCATCGGCTCGTCCGGCATTCTGAAGGTCAACGCCGAGCGGGTGCTGCAGCGCCTCGGCTTGAGCGCCACCGTCGTCGCCGCCGACGTGTCGTCAGTGCAGCGAGTCGCTGCCGACGCGCAGGTGATCCTCACGAGTCAGGAGTTCGTCGAGGCCATCGGCGCGACCCGCGCCGATGTGGTCGTCATCGAGAACTACTTCGACACGGACGAGTTGGCGCGCAAAATCGAGGCCGCGATCGGCTGACCGCCTCGCGCGCTCGCGCCGGTGGGTGCGCACGCTGAGGCGTGTGTCGCGTCGAGCGCTACTCCTCGTCGACGGCCGCCGCGGGCTTCCGGAACGCGTTCATGACGGCGAGCGCGAGCGACACGACGATCAGCACGAGCCCGGTGCCGGTCAGCAGCATGAGCGTCACCACGATGCCGATCGTGAGGCCGACGACGGCGATGCGCAGCGGTGTGCGCGATTCGGGCGTGGCGGGCATCCAGCTGATGGCGGCGCACGCGGCCGCGGCTCCGGCGAGCGCGAAGAACAGAATCGGGATGATCGGCGCCAGGGCGGCCGGTAGCGCGACGACCGCGCCCCCCACGAAGTAGGGCACCAAGACGATTGCCCGCGCGAGCAGCAAAGCGTAGGCGAGAGGCAAGAGCCAGGCGGGAACACCTCGGCGCCCGACGGCCGCGTGCACGGCGCGCAGGAGGGCGAGGAAGGCGAAGACGCCGAGCAGCCCGGTCAGGTTCGAGATGAGCAGCAGCGTCTCTTGCGAGTCGCCGGGCGTTGAGAACAGGGTGAGCCCAAAAGACGCCAGGACAAAGCCGACGGCGGCGGCCGATGCCCATGCCACTCCCGACATGCGGGTGGTCGGTGGGGAGGCGAGACGGTCGACGATGCTCATGCACTCCAGCCTAGGCGGGCTGTGCGGGCGCTGCGCCCTCGGCGGGCGGCAGGTCGCCGTCGGTGGTGCGGCGGCGCAGCGCGAGCAGCGTGGTCAGCACGGCGCCGAACGCCAGCGCGATGCCGCCGGAGGTGACGACGACCACCCACCACGCGGTCGCGACGGTGACCACGATGGCGGCCGCGCCGAGAGCGGTGCCGGGAACGAGCATCCGGGTGACGGCGGCGACGGCGAACCCGACCGCGACGCTCTGCACCGCCCAGGCGACGAGCGCCACCGACTCGGACGGGGTGATGAGCACGGCGGCCGACGCGGCGACGATCACCGCGCCGGTCGTCGCGACAGTGCGCCGGGCGCGAGCGGTGACGCGCAGCAGGAGCGCGAGCTGCACGAGAAGGGGGATCGCTCCGAGAGTGACGACGGCGAGGCCCTGTCCGGCCGAGACGAGGCCGGGCGCGGCGTCGGCGATAAGGACTCCGCCCGCCCACGCGCCGACGACCGTGAGCAGGGCGGCGACGCCGAGGGAGAGGCTGAGGCGACGCTCGCGCCGGCTCCACGGCACGCGTGGGCGGGTGCGCTCGACGACGGGGGAGCCGGGAAGCCCGCGCACCGGGATGCCGCGCTCGTCGATCGACGCCGACAGGGCGCGGCGGCGCTCCAGGTCGCGGTGGATGCGGCGGCCGCGCACCCGGTCGTATGTGGCGAGGCCGACGGTCGCCGCGACGATGAGGGCCGGGTCGACGCCCGCGACCATGAAGGGCACCGCGAGGCCCGACCCGCCGATGCCGGCCCAGATATGCGCGGGCATGGCCTCGACGTGCGGGCGGATCAGCACGCTCGTGGCGGCCGCGGCCGACGCGGCCGCGGCCATGACGGCGGCCGCGGCGACCGCGGTGACCGGGCCGATCGGACGGTCGGGGCCGAACACGATCAGGGCGACGATGCCCCCGGTTGCGAGTGCTGACGCGAGCGCGATCGACGTCGTCGCCACGCGCTGCAGGCGGTCGAGGGCGTCGTAGCCTCGGCGGGCATACAGCAGGCCCTGCCCCGTGACGCCGAGCAACACGGCGGCGAGCGACAGGATGCTCGTGCCCGTCGCCGCGGCGTCGCCACCGATCACGCCGCCGACGACGAGCCCCGCAGCGAAGAACAGCAGGGCGAGAAACCACACCACCGCGACGGGCCGCGGCAGCAGGGGGTCGGGATGCGCGCTGGAGGCTCGGCCGGCCCGAGGTGCGGGGTCAGCGGGTGCGGCGGTCACCTCACCAGCCTAGGCGGGGTCAGCTCGTGCGGGTTCGCGCACATCGTGCGGCGGTGCGGCGGCACGACCTGCGCGAACCCGCACGAGTACGGCCCGCGCGGCGCGCTGCGTGCGGCCGCCGGCGCGCGACCGCGTGCTACTCGGCGAGCAGCTCGCGCGCGCCGGCGGTCAGCGCGGCGACCGTCGCCTCGGCGGCGGCGCGGCGCTGCTCGGCCGTTCCGTCGTGCGACACCGCGTCGATGTACACCTTCACCTTGGGCTCGGTGCCGCTCGGGCGCACGATGACGCGCGATCCGCCGTCCATCCAGAACCGCAGAATGTCGCTCGGCCCGAAGTCGCCGAAGCCGTTCGCGAAGTCGTCGGTCTGCGTGACGGGGATTTCGCCGATCGCGGTGGGGCGAGCATCCCGAATGCGAGCCATGATGCGGGCGATCGCGGCCAGCTCGGTGACGCGCACGGAGACCTGGCTGGAGGCGAAGGCGCCGAAGACCTCGTCGGCCTCACGCAGCCGGTCGGCGACCGTGCGCCCCTCCGCGGCGAGCTCGCCCGCCATCGCGAGGAACTCGGTCGAGGCCGAGATACCGTCCTTGTCGCGGATCGACTGCGGGTTGACGAGGTAGCCGAGCGCCTCCTCGTAGCCGAAGGCGAGGTTCTCGACGCGGCTCACCCACTTGAATCCGGTGAGGGTGTCGCGGTACGGCAGACCGAAGTGGTCGGCGATAGCCGCGAGTGCGGGGCTCGACACGATCGACGCCGCGAGCGTTCCCGAGCCGCCGCGGGCGGCCTCGCGCTCGGCAGCGCGCCAGCCGAGCAGCGTGCCCACCTCGTTGCCCGTAAGCCTGCGCCAGCCGGTCGCCGACGTCGCGTCGGGGATCGCCACCGCGAGCCGGTCGGCGTCGGGGTCGTGCGCGATGATCAGCTGCGAGCCGGCGGCGCTGGCGGTCGCCTCGGCAAGGTCCATGGCGCCCGGCTCCTCCGGGTTCGGGAACGCCACCGTCGGGAATGCCCCGTCGGGGTCGCGCTGCTCGGCGACCACCGTCGGCTCGGCGAACCCGGCGAGCGCGAACACCTTCGCGCTCGTCTCGTAGCCGACGCCGTGCATCGCCGTGTACGTGAACGGCACCGGGATGCGCGGGGTCGCGCCCGGCGCGGAACTCTCGCCCGCGATCCCCGCCGTCGCGACGACGTACGCCTCGACGATGTCGTCTTCGGCCGTCTCGTAGTGGGTCGAGCGGGGGATCAGGTCCACCGTCGTCGAGTTCGCGACCTCGAGGATCGCGGCGTGAATCTCGCCGTCGACAGGCGCGACGATCTGCGAGCCCTTGTCGGCGCCGCCGAGGTACACCTTGTAGCCGTTGTCGCGCGGCGGGTTGTGGCTCGCGGTGACCATGACGCCGGCGCTCACTCCGAGGTGGCGAACGGCGAACGCCAGGACCGGGGTCGGCAAGAGCCTCGGCAGGAGGATCGCGCGCACTCCGGCGCCGGCCATGATCTCAGCGGTGTCGCGCGCGAACACGTCGGAGTTCACGCGCCCGTCGTAGCCGATCACCACGCTCGGGTGCGACTCGCGGCCGAGCAGGAACCGCGCGAAGCCCGCGGCGGCCTGCGACACCAGCACCCGGTTCATCCGGTTCGACCCCGCTCCGAGCTCGCCGCGCAGGCCGGCCGTGCCGAAGGCGAGGCGCGTTGAGAAGCGGTCGGCGAGCTCGGCAGTGGCGGCGACGTCACCGTCTTCTGCGGCGATGATGAGAGCATCCAATTCGGCGCGCGTGACCGGGTCGGGGTCCTGCTCGCGCCAGGCCTTCGCGGAGTCGAGGTGCGTCATCGGGGCGTCTCCTTCGGTGGTTCGGGATGCGCGTCGCGGGCGGGTGGTTGCCTAGATTGCGGCGACGATCTTTGCCAGCAGGGCGCTGATCACCGGCTCGGCGGCGCGGCCGGCGTCGATGACCTCCTGGTGGCTGAGCGGTTCGGGGCTGATGCCCGCGGCGAGGTTCGTGATGAGCGAGAGGCCGAGGATCTCCATGCCGGCCTGGCGGGCCGCGATCGCCTCGAGCGCCGTCGACATGCCGACGATGTGGCCGCCGATGGCCTTCGCCATCTGCACCTCGGCGGGCGTCTCGTAGTGCGGGCCGCGGTTCTGCACGTACACGCCGTCGTCGAGCGTCGGGTCGATCGTGCGGGCGAGCTCGCGCAGGCGTTCCGAGTACAGGTCGGTGAGGTCGATGAACGTCGCGCCCTCGAGCGGGCTGTCGGCGGTCAGGTTGATGTGGTCGCTGATCAGCACGGGCGTGCCGGGCTGCCACTCGGGCTTGATGCCGCCCGCGCCGTTCGTCAGCACCATCGTCGTCGCGCCCGCGGCGGCCGCCGTGCGCACCGAGTGCACGACTCGGCGCACGCCGTGACCCTCGTAGTAGTGGGTGCGGGCTCCGATCACGAGCGCGCGCTTGCCGTTCGGCAGCAACACGGACCGGAGCGTGCCCACGTGGCCCTCGAGCGCCGGCTTCGAGAACCCCACGATCTCGGGCGCGGGGATCGTGTGCGTCGTCTCGCCGATCAGGTCGGCCGCCTTCGCCCACCCCGAGCCGAGCGTCAGGGCGATGTCGTGGCGGTCGACGCCCGTGGCCTCGGCCAGCTGGGCCGCCGCCTCGCGCGCGATGACGAAGGGGTCGGCGGTCGGGTCGTCGAGCGGGTTCTGCGCGTGGGACATGGACACCATCGTAGAGTCGCGCGGATGCGCGGGCTCACGCTCATCTGCGCGCGTGCGGCGGCCGTGCGGTCGCGCGCCGCCGGCCGGCCGGGGCGTTCATCGGGGCCCGCACCGTGCATCCCTGCCGGGTGAAAGAATGGGCGGGTGGCGACCCAATTCGAACGCAAACACCAGATCGTGATCCTCGGCGGAGGGCCCGGTGGCTACGAGGCGGCCCTCGCCGGCGCGCAGCTCGGCGCCGAGGTGACCCTCATCGAGCGCAGCGGGGTCGGGGGATCGGCCGTGCTCACCGACGTCGTGCCGTCGAAGACCCTCATCGCCACCGCCGAAGCCGCCGAGGCGATCACCGAAGCCGCCGAAGTCGGCGTGCAGTTCTACTCGCGCACCGAGGCCGGCCGCGCCGTCAAGCCCGAAATCGCCGTCAACCTCACCGCCATCAACCAGCGGCTGCTGCGGCTCGCCGCCCAGCAGTCGCAAGACATGCACGAGCAGCTCGAGAAGGCCGGCGTGCGCATCCTCAACGGGGATGCACGGCTCGATGGCCCGAACCGCGTCGTCGTCTCGACCGGCCACAGCAAGAAGCGCGTTGACTTCGACGAGTGCGAGGCCGACACCATCATCGTCGCCGTCGGCGCCTCGCCGCGCGAACTGCCGAGCGCTCAGCCAGACGGCGAACGCGTGCTGACGTGGAAGCAGCTGTACGGCCTCGACGACGTGCCCGAGCACCTCATCGTCGTCGGCTCAGGAGTCACCGGCGCCGAATTCGCCTCCGCCTACCGCTCGCTCGGGGCGCGCGTCACGCTCGTGTCGTCGCGCGACCAGGTGCTGCCCGGAGAAGACGTCGACGCCGCGTCGCTCATCGAGAAAGTGTTTCGCTCGAACGGGATCGACGTGCTGTCAGCCTCGCGAGCATCCTCGGTCGAGAACGTCGGTGACGGAGTGCGCGTCACCCTGTCGGATGGGCGGGTCATCGAGGGGTCGCACTGTCTCATGGCCGTCGGCGCCGTGCCCAACACGGCCGGCATCGGCCTCGAAGAGGCGGGCGTGCAGCTCACCGAGTCGGGGCACATCCGCGTCAACCGGGTCGCGCGCACCTCCATCCCGTCGATCTACGCGGTCGGCGACTGCAGCGACTACCTGCCGCTCGCCTCCGTCGCGTCGATGCAGGGGCGCACGGCGGTGTTCCACGCGATGGGTGACGCGGTCGACCCGATCGAGAAGCGCAACATCACCTCGAACATCTTCACCCACCCCGAGATCGCGACCGTCGGCTTCTCGCAGCTCGACGTCGAAACCGGGGTCGCGCGCGGCACCGTCTACAAGCTGCCCCTGTCGTCGAACCCGCGCGCCAAAATGCAGGGCATCAAGGAGGGCTTCATCAAGCTCTTCGCCTCGCGCACGTCGGGCACCGTCATCGGCGGAGTCGTCGTCGCTCCCCGCGCCTCCGAGCTGATCCTGCCGATCGCGCTCGCCGTCGAGCACCGCCTCACCGTCGACCAGCTCGCCTCGGCGATGAGCGTCTACCCGTCGCTGTCGGGCGGCATCACGGACGCCGCCCGCGCCATGCACGTCCGCCGCGAGTAGGCGGGCGCCTCCGGCCCCCGGCCCCCGCCCGCGCCCGCGGCCCCGCACGCTGAGTTCGAGCGGGTTTGCGCAACTCGTGAGGTCGCAGACCCGCACGAGTTGCGCACAGTGGCACGTGGCCACCCCGGGTCGATGCCGCCACTCCCTCCCCTCGAGGCTCTGCCGAGCGTCTTCCACTCATCGGTCGAGATCACCTACACGCGCGCGCCCATGGGGTGAACCTCACTGCATGCATGTCGATCTCTCCACTTTCTCTGACCGCGACGGGCTGGTGCGCGTCGGCGCTCTTGACGATCCCGGCTTCCGGCGCAACCTCGACCGTGCCGTTGATCGAGGTGAATACGTTCGGCTGGCCCGCGGTGCCTGCATCAGCGCGGCCGTCTGGGCAGGCCTCGACCGACACGCCAAATATCGGGCGCGCATCCACGCGGCGGCGGTGGGGCGACTCCACCCGCACGATCTTGTCGCCGGACCGAGCGCAGCGGCGCTCTGGCGGCTGCCGTGGCTTGATGCGTGGCCTGAGACTGTACACCTGCTGCGCACGGACGTCACGGGCGGGCGTCATTCGTCGAGCAGACGACCCGGTGGGCTGGTGCGGCACACCGCCGGGCAACGTGACGACGGTGCTCGTATCGACCGGCTCCCTGTCACGTCGCTCGCCCGCACCGTCGCTGACGCGGCCGCCACCACCTCGATGGCCGCATCCGTCATGGTGGCCGACGCCGCCCTGCGCGGGATCACCACGGGCTTCGTGCGCCCGGTACTCGACCGCGACGCCCTGATCGACTGCTGCGCGGCCCGCCCCGTCAGACGAGGGCGAACTCGTGCGCTACGGGTGGCCCAATTCGCGGATGCTCGCGCCGGCAGCGCGGGCGAGTCACTGGTGAGGGTCACGCTTCATCGACTGGGAGTCCCTCCGCCCGAACTGCAGGTTGAGTTTCGCGGCGATTCGGGAGCTCAGTACTTTGCGGACTTTTACTGGCCCGATCAGGACTTTGTCTTGGAGTTCGACGGGAAGGTCAAGCTGACCGACCCTGGCATGCGGGGCGGTCGGTCGGTCGAGGAGGTGCTGTTTGATGAGAAGCTGCGGGAGGACCAGATCCGCGCGCAGGTGAGAGGTTTCGCTCGGGCTGACTGGAGGATCGGTCGTTCGACCACTCGTCTGGCAGAGCGACTGCGGCGGGCCGGCTTCATCTTCCCGCGGGGCTGGAGGGAGCCTTGCTGACGACGGAGCACCCCGAACTCGCGCGGGTTTGCGCAACTCGTGGGCGCCCGAGGCCGCGCGAGTTGCGCAAACGGGCTCGAACTCAGGAGGTTGGGTGCGAGCGGCCGCGTGGGGCGGGGCGCGTGGGGCGGGATGCGCGGGGCGGGGAACGCGGGAACGCGCGGCTTCGGGAGGCGCGGGGCGGGGAACCCCGAACGCGCGGCTACGCGTCGGCGATCGTGAGCAGGACGTGGCCCGCGGCCACGGTCTCGCCGACCGACGCGCCGATCGACGCCACGACGCCGTCCTTGTGGGCGGTCATCGGCTGCTCCATCTTCATGGCTTCGAGCACGACGACGAGGTCACCCGCGACCACCGTGTCACCCTCCGCGACGGCGAGCTTCACGACGGTGGCCTGCATGGGGCTCGACACGCTGTCGCCCGACCCGCCGGCGGCGGCCGCGCCGCCGCCGCGTCGCCGCGGTGCGGGGGCCTGCCCGGCTGCGGCGCCGCCAGCACCCGAGCCTCCGACACCGGAGCCGCCCCCGCCGACGCCGACGAGCGACTCGGGCAGGGACACCTCCATGCGCTTGCCGTTGACCTCGACGACGACGGTCGAGCGCGCGGCGGGCCCGGTGACTTCGGCGCCGGTGAGGGTGCCGCTCCAGGGTTCGAGCACGCCCGCGAACTCGGTCTCGATCCAGCGGGTGTAGACGCTGAACGGCTCGCCGTTCGACGGCGCGAACGCGGGGTCGTCGACGACGGCGCGGTGGAAGGGGAGGACGGTGGGGAGGCCGGCCACCTCGAATTCGGCGAGGGCGCGGCGCGAGCGCTCGAGAGCATCCTCACGGGTCTTGCCGGTGACGATGAGCTTCGCGAGCAGCGAGTCGAAGGCGCCCGAGATGACGTCGCCCGTCGTGACGCCCGAGTCGACGCGCACGCCGGGGCCGCCGGGGAACCGCAGCGCGTGCACGGGGCCGGGCATGGGCATGAAGTTGAGGCCCGGGTCTTCGCCGTTGATGCGGAACTCGATCGAGTGCCCGTGCGCCTCGGGGTCGTCGTAGCCGATCGCCTCGCCTTCGGCGATGCGGAACTGCTCGCGCACGAGGTCGATGCCGGTGACCTCTTCTGAGACGGGATGCTCGACCTGCAGTCGCGTATTCACCTCGAGGAATGAGACGGTTCCGTCGGCCCCGATGAGGAACTCGCAGGTGCCGGCCCCGAGGTAGTTCGCCTCGCGCAGGATGGCTTTGGAAGCTGTGTAGAGCAGCTCAATCTGCTCGTCGGAGAGGAACGGCGCGGGCGCCTCCTCGACGAGCTTCTGGTGGCGGCGCTGCAGCGAGCAGTCGCGGGTGGAGATGACGACGACGTTGCCGTGGGCGTCGGCGAGGCACTGAGTTTCGACGTGGCGGGGCTTGTCGAGGTACTTCTCGACGAAGCACTCGCCGCGGCCGAAGGCGGCGATCGCCTCGCGGGTGGCCGACTCGAACAGCTCGGGCACTTCCTCGCGGGTGCGGGCGACTTTGAGGCCGCGGCCGCCGCCGCCGTAGGCGGCCTTGATGGCGACGGGGAGGCCGTGCTGGTCGACGAAGTCCAAGACTTCCGACGCCGACGCGACGGGGTTGAGGGTTCCGGGGGCGAGTGGCGCGCCGACCTTTTCGGCGATGTGCCGGGCGCGCACCTTGTCGCCGAGTGCGTCGATGGCCTCGGGCGAGGGGCCGATCCAGGTGAGGCCGGCGTCGATGACGGCGCGGGCGAAGTCGGCGTTTTCGGCAAGGAATCCGTACCCGGGGTGCACGGCGTCGGCGCCGGAGCGGCGGGCGACCGACAGCAGCTTGTCGATCACGAGGTAGGTCTCGGCACTGGTGGTGCCGCCGAGCGCGTACGCCTCGTCGGCGAGCACGACGTGTCGGGCGTCGCGGTCCTGGTCGGCGTACACGGCGACGGTGCCGATTCCTGAGTCACGGGCTGCGCGGATGACGCGGACGGCGATCTCACCACGGTTGGCGATGAGCACCTTCGTAATTCGGGCCATGGTTCTCTACCCTAGGCCCGCCGCCCCACCCGGCGGTTGGCGCGCATCCACAAAAGGGGGCGCGGTGCGTTGCGCGAGCCGACAACGCGACCGGGATGCGCGCATCCGGCCCGTCATCGCGCTGCGGGATGCACGTACCCCTTGCACGCGCGCCGGTCGCAGACGACGATGCGGGATGCCCGCTACCGGTTCCAGAGGTCGGTGAACCGCCCGCCGAGCTCGTGCACGAGCACGCGCAGGAGCGGCACGCTGAGCCCGACGACGGTGTGTGGGTCGCCCTCGATGCGGTCGATGAAGGGGGCGCCTTTGGAGTCGATGGTGAAGGCTCCGGCGACTTTCAGCGGTTCGCCGGTGGCGATGTACGCCTCGATTTCGGCGTCTTCGATGTCGGTGGCGAAGTGCACGACGGCGCTGGAGGGCCGGCCGACGGCTCCCCGCACCTGACCACCGCGGTGGTCGATGACCCAGTGTCCGGAGTGCAGGATTCCGCTGCGCCCGCGCTGCACCTGCCAGCGCTCGAAGGCGACCTCGGGCCGGTGCGGCTTGCCGTAGATGGCGCCGTCGAGTTCGAATGCGCTGTCGCCGCCGAGGATGAACCCGTCGAGCTCCTCGCCTCCGGGTTCGGCGCCGATGATCGCTTCGGCTTTGGCCCGCGCGAGCAGCTGCACCATGTCGGCGGCGGCGAGCGGGTGCCCGAGTTCTGCTTCGCGGGCGGCGACGGCCGCTTCCTCGTCGACTCCGGGGGCGATGGCGATGGGTTCGATGCCGACGTTGCGCAGGGTGGCGAGCCGGGCGGGCGAGGTGGAGGCGAGGTAGAGGCGCACGCTCCGATCGTAGGCGCGATGCCCCGCCCGTAGGCTGGCTCGCATGACGTCCCCGGGCACTGAGATCGAGCTGCAGGTTGACCGCATCGCGCACGGCGGGGTGTCGGTGGCCCGGCATGAGGGCCGCGTCGTGTTCGTCGCGGACGCGATTCCGGGTGAGACGGTGCGCGCGCGGCTGACCGACACGCGCAAGAAGAGCTTTTGGCGCGCCGACACGGTCGAGGTGCTGCAGCCGAGCGAGCATCGGCGACCGCACGTGTGGCAGGCGGCGAGCGTTGAGCGCGACCCGGCCGAGCGGGCGGGTGGCGCCGAGTTTGGCCACATCGCGCTCGCGCACCAGCGCGAGCTGAAGCGCCGGGTGCTGACGGAGGCGTTGGCGCGCATGGCGCAGGCGGATGTCGAGGCCGGCTCCGAGCATCCCGCAGCCGGGGTGACGGTGCAGTCGCTGCCGGGCGATGACGCCGCGAACGGGCTGGGCTGGCGCACCCGCATTCGGATGCACGTGGCACCCGACGGCGCGCTCGGCCCGATGGCGGCGCGCTCGCACCGCGTCGTGCCCGTCGACGAGGTTCCGCTCGCGTCGCCGGCGGTTCAGGCCGCGACCCCCTTCGGCGAGACGTTTTCGGGCGTTCCGACCGTGGACGTGCTCGCGCCGACGGTGGGCGACCCGCGCCTGATTGTCGGCGAGCAGGCACCGTCGCTCATTCGCGAGCGGGTGGGCGAGCGCGAGTTCCGGCTCGACGATTCGGGGTTCTGGCAGGTGCACCGCGAGGCGCCGGCGGCGCTGACGCGGGCGGTGCAGCGGGCGATCGTGCCCGAACTGGTCGACCCGAGGGCTCTGAACCTTGACCTGTACGGCGGGGTCGGGCTGCTGGCCGCCGCGTTCGCCGACGCCGCCGGCCCCGACACGGTGGTCACGACCGTCGAGACGGATGCGCGCGCGACCGACCACGCGTCCGAGAACCTGGCCGAGTGGCTGGGCGCCCAGGCCGAGTCGGGGCGTGTCGACCGCTGGCTGCGGGCGCTCGAGCAGAACGCGTCGGCGGCGGACCGCGCCCGGCTGCGCGCCGCGACGGTCGTGCTCGACCCGCCGCGCTCGGGCGCCGGCCGCGATGTCATGGATGCTCTCGGTCGCCTCGCCCCCGCCCAGCTGGTCTACGTCGCGTGCGATCCGGTGGCGCTCGCGCGCGATGTGGCGCTCGCCGCCGAGCACGGCTACGCGCTCGCGCGGCTGGAGGCGTTCGACCTGTTTCCGCACACCCACCACCTGGAGGCGGTCGCCACGCTTGTGCGCGCCTGACCGGTGCCTGACCGCCTCAGCGATAGCATGGCGGCGTCGGACCCGAACGACCGCGCCGGGTACGCACGACTTTTGACGCGCGGTTCTCCCGTTTCGACAGTCAGGTAGTTCGCGTGGTCGGTTTGCAGGATAGGCAGCATCGAGTCGCGGTCGTCGATGACCACGAATCGGTGCGGCTGGGACTGCAGGCTGCGTTCACGAACGCCGGCTTCGAGTTTGTTCTCGCCGCGGCGACGGTCGCCGAGCTCGTCGAGGGTCTCGCGGGCCGCGAGGTCGACGTCGTCGTTCTCGACCTGAGCCTCGGAGACGGCTCGAGCGTGACCGAGAACGTGAAGAACGTGCAGACTCTCGGCTCGGCCGTGCTCGTGCACTCGATCGCCGACCGCGTGGCCCTCGTGCGCGAAGCGCTTGCCGCGGGCGCGGCGGGCGTGATCCCGAAGGCGTCGAGTACCCGCACGGTGATTCAGGCGGCCGAGACGGTCGCCCGCGGCGAGGTGCTCAACAACCTCGAGTGGGCGAGCGCGATCGACGCCGACCGCGACTTCGCGAAGGCGCAACTCGGTCGCCGTGAGCGCGAGATTCTGCACCTGTATGCGAGCGGCCTGCCGCTGAAGCTCGCCGCGCAGCAACTCGGAATCGGCTACGCGACCGCGCGCGAGTACCTCGACCGCATTCGTCAGAAGTACGTCGAGGTCGGGCGCCCCGCGCCGACCAAGGTCGACCTGCTGCGCCGCGCGGTCGAAGACGGAATCCTGCCCGGGCTCGACACGGATGACGACGACACCGACTAACCCGGATCGTCCATCCGGGCTCACGAGGGTCATCGGCCAGGCGCCACCGGCCCTGCCCGACATGAAGGCGCCGCTCGCGCCGCTCAGCCGCCGCCGGGTCGACACGATCCTGTCGCGCGCGGTCGCCGGCTTCGGCATCGTGTTCGGCGCTCAGGCGATCCCCGCCGTGCTCGAGCAGTACGCTTACGCCGAGCCGGCGTGGGCGGCGACGGCGATTCCGCTCGTCTACGCCTCGCTCGTGTTCTCGCTCGTGTGCGCGATCGCGAAGCGCTTCGTGGTCGGTGCGGCACGGGTCGTCGCATTCGTCTACATCGCGGCTCTCGTGACCTGGCCGATCTTCGTCGCCGACGTCGAGCAGGTGCAGGCCGGTGACCACTGGCTGTACCAGCTCACGACGGTGGCGACTGCTGCCGCGGCGATCGGGTTCCGCACCCGCACGGCGACCATCTACCTCGTCGTCGTTCCGCTCGTCTACGGCGTGATCCGCGCGCTGCCGCAGGGGGGTACCGGCCCGGTCGAGTTGGGCTTCTTCAACGCGGTCTACGCGATTATCTTGGGCGCCGCCGTGCTCGTCATCGTGACGATGTTGCGGGTGGCCGCCTCGAACGTCGACTCCGCCCAGCAGACCGCGCTCAGCCGCTACTCGCGCGCGGTGCGCCAGCACGCGACCGAGGTCGAGCGCGTGCAGGTGGATGCGATCGTGCACGACAGCGTCTTGACGACCCTGTTGACGGCGGCGCGCGCATCCGAGGGGCGCGAGAAGAAGCTCGCCGGGCAGATGGCGGCTGATGCGATACGCCACCTCGAGGACGCCGCCCTCGTCACTCCCGACGACGGCTCGACCGTGCGCTTCCGCCAGCTGGCCGACCGCATCGGCGAGGCGGCGCGCAGCATGCCCGTCACCTTTTCGGTGCGGCTGCGCAGCGTGGATGCTCGGGTCATTCCCGCGGGAACCGCCGAGTCGCTCTATTCCGCCGCCGTGCAGGCCATGGTCAACAGCACCCAGCACGCCGGCGGCCCCGAGGTGAAGCGCTGGTTGCACATCGCCGGTGCGCGAGCCGGCCACATCGAGATCGTCGTCGGCGACGCGGGTGCGGGGTTCGACGTGGCCGCCGTGCCGCAGGAGCGACTCGGCGTGCGCCGCTCGATCGTCGAGCGCACCGCGAGCGGCGGCGGCGAGGCCGAGGTGGCGAGCGTGCCCGGGCAGGGCACAACGGTCACCCTGCGCTGGTCGGCGGCGACGAGCTCCGAGCCGTTCGATCCCAACGCGGTCGACTCCGACGCGGCGCTCGGCGACAGGGGTGACGCATGAGAATCGGCGTCCCTCGCTCCCTCATCGTGTCGCTCGCGGCGGTGTTCTCGGGCTACCACGTCATCCTCGGCCTGTACACGATCGACGTGCCGTCGAACCCCCTGCCGGTTATCGCCGCCATGGTGCTCTACGTGGCGGCGACGGCCGTCAGCCTGTCGCCCGGCCAACCCGAGCGCATGCCGACGTGGCTCGCCACCATCAATGTGCTGGTGTGCGCGGCTCTACCCGTGCTGATCGCACCCCTGCTCGACCTGGAGAGACCCGGTGGGCTCGGGTACGCCACCTGGTACGTCGCCGCCGTCGGCACGCTCATGACGATCACGTCGACGCGTCGCCGTCACCTGTTCGCGTGGGCGGGCATCGCCACTCTCGTGATCCACACGATCGTGTGGGGCGGTTTCGGTGCCGTGATCGGCATCGGCGTGATCGGCAGCGTGGTGTGGGTTGCGATCTCGCACATCCTGTCGCGCGCGCTGGCGTCGGCCAGTCGTGATGCCCTCCAGTTCGCCGAGGCGGAGCGCGAGGCCACGAACTGGCAGGCGGCGCAAGACGCGCACCTCACCGAGCGGCAGGTGCGCCTGAGCACCACGACAGACCGCGCGCTGCCGATGCTGCGATTGATCGCCGAGCGCGAGGGCGACCTCACCGACGAGGAGCGTCGCGAGTGCCAGTACCTGGAGGCGGGCATCCGCGATGAGATTCGCGGACGTCGCCTCTTGAATGACAGCGTCCGCCAGGCGGCGCTGGATGCTCGCCGCCGCGGCGCCGTCGTGACGCTCTTCGATGAGGGCGGCCTCGACGACGTCGACGAGGCGAGCATGGATGGCGCTCTTACCGAGTTGGCTGAGGCGATTGCGCAGACGCAGGCGATGCGCATCATCGCCCGCACGGCTCCCGCCGACTCGGCGACGGCCATCACCGTGGTCGGGTTGACCCCCGCGGGGGATGCGAGCGCGAGCGAGTTGGGCAGCGACGACGAAGAGGGTGACGACGACGAGGTCGACCTCTGGATGGAGATTCCGAAGCCGGTGTGAACGCTCCGGCGTTCGGCCGGTGTCACGTCTGCGGACCGCGGGCGCTGGGCCCCGAAAAAGATTGAGGGGCCGGAGTACCCATCTCCGGCCCCTCATTATCGAGTGAGTGACGCAACCCGAATGCGTCGCTTACTCGCCCCCCAATCATCGATCTCATACCCAATGGATCGAGACGGGCGATGTGCGTAGAGCACTATCGAGTGCCTCTAGTGTGCCAACCCCGCAACCCTGTGGAAAGTCGGCATTTGGGGGGACATGTGGGGGACATTTTGAGGCCGATTGGGGGACAAGAACCCCCCGTTAGGGGGCATTTCCGGCCCTTCGCCGCGAATTTCGGGGGACAAAGTTCTCCACAGGGGGCGAAAGTGTGCACGCTCCCACGGAACACAACTGATTCCGAAGCAAAATCCTTCGGAATTCGTCGTTTGGGCCCGAAATATCCCGGTCTCGCGGGGATCTCCGGGCGACGGAAACCGTCGTCAGTTGCGCAGGCCGCGCGACTCGCGCCAGCGGCCGGGACCAGCCGTAAGAGGTACCCGCATCACGCGGGCGCTGCGCTCCCACAGGTTGACGGGCGGCGCCACCCGCTCGGCGCCCCGCGCCGCACGCTCGGCCGCAACCGCGGCGATGACGACCTGCACGGCCGCCACCTCCTCGTCGGTGGGGTGGCCCGAGACGAAGCGGAGGGCGGGCGCTGCGGGGGCGTCGTCGTGGGACGCGCCCCGAGCATCCCGAGTGGTGTCGCCGGTGTCGCTCACAGCGGGATGTTTCCGTGCTTCTTCGGCGGCAGGCTCGCGCGCTTGCCCTTCAGGGCCCGCAGCGCCTTGATGATGGCCGCGCGGGTGGCCGCCGGCTCGATGATGCCGTCGATCTCGCCGCGCTCGGCCGCGAGGAACGGGCTCGCGACGTTGTAGGTGTACTCGTTCGCGAGGCGCGTGCGCACGGCGGCGACGTCCTCGCCGTTCGCCTCGGCCGCCTTGATCTCGTTGCGGTAGAGGATGTTCACCGCGCCCTGTCCGCCCATGACCGCGATCTCGGCGGTCGGCCAGGCGAGGTTCATGTCGGCACCGAGCTGCTTCGAGCCCATGACGATGTAGGCGCCGCCGTAGGCCTTGCGCGTGATGACCGTCACCAGCGGAACGGTCGCCTCGGCGTAGGCGTACAGGAGCTTGGCGCCGCGGCGGATGACGCCCGTCCACTCCTGGTCGGTGCCGGGCAGGTAGCCGGGTACGTCGACGAGGGTCACGATCGGGATCGAGAAGGCGTCGCAGAAGCGCACGAAGCGGGCCGCCTTCTCGCCGGCGTCGATGTTGAGGGTGCCGGCCATGGCGTTCGGCTGGTTGGCGATGACGCCGACGCTGCGGCCCTCGACGCGGGCGAATCCGATGACGATGTTGGGCGCGAATAACGGCTGCACTTCGAGGAAGGAGCCCTCGTCAACGACGTGGTCGATGATGTCGAGCACGTCGTACGGCTGGTTGGGGCTGTCGGGCACCATGGTGTTGAGGCGCCGGTCGGCGTCGGTGATCTCAAGCTCGGCGTGCGACTCGTACTGCGGCAGCTCGGCGAGGTTGTTGTCGGGCAGGTAGCTGAGCAGGGCGCGCGCGTAGTCGAACGCGTCGTGCTCGTCCTGGGCCAGGTAGTGGCTGACGCCCGAGGTGCGGTTGTGGGTGAGCGCGCCGCCGAGCTCCTCCATGCCGACGTCCTCGCCCGTGACGGTCTTGATGACGTCGGGCCCCGTGACGAACATCTGGCTGGTCTTGTCGACCATGATGACGAAGTCGGTGAGGGCGGGCGAGTACACCGCACCACCGGCAGCCGGGCCACAGATGATCGAGATCTGGGGGATCACGCCGCTGGCAGCCGTGTTGCGCCGGAAGATCTCGCCGTACTTGCCGAGCGCGACGACACCCTCCTGGATGCGCGCCCCACCCGAGTCGAGGATGCCGATGATCGGCACACCCGTCTTGATGGCGAGCTCCATGACCTTGATGATCTTTTCGCCGGCAACCTCGCCGAGCGAGCCGCCGAAGATCGTGAAGTCTTGGCTGTAGACGGCGACCTGGCGACCGTGAATCGTGCCGGTGCCGGTCACGACGCTGTCCCCGTAGGGGCGCTTGGCGTCCATGCCGAAGGCGTGCGTGCGGTGCCGCACGAACTCGTCGAGCTCGACGAAGCTGCCGTGGTCGAGCAGCTGCTCGATGCGCTCGCGGGCGGTCAGCTTGCCCTTGGCGTGCTGCTTCTCGATCGCGGCCTCACCGGCGGCGGTCACGGCCTCGTGGTAGCGACGCTTCAGGTCGGCGATCTTGCCGGCCGTGGTCGACAGGTCGGGGGCGGGGGTCTCGTCGGTCACCGTGTCAGCCTATCCACCGGGGTGGGCGGGGTGCCGTTGGTGGTTCCGCACAAAAACGCGGGGTCGCACTGTGGGGCGCGGTGTGCGGCAGGCTCAGGCGGCGCCGGCCGCGATCGCGGCGACCCCGGCGAGCACGAGCACCACACCCGCGGTCTGCACGGGGCGCAGGCGCTCGCCGAGCAGCCGCCAGCTGAGCAGCGCCACGACCGCCGGGTAGAGCGACGCCAGCACCGCGACAACACTCAGCGCGCCCGCTTGCGCGGCGGTCCCGTAGGCGGCGTTGGCGAGGTAGACGAGCATCCCGATCGAGGCGATCGCGACGGCATCGCGGCCCCGGATGCGCGTGGGCACGAGCGCGGGCATGGCCGGTCGGCCGCGGTGCAACCTCGCCGCGGCGCCCCGCAGTCGCACGTGGATCCACGCGGAGAAGGCGACGATGTAGACGCCGAGCACGACGACCGCGGTCATGACGAGCGTGGTAGTGAGGTCGGCGGCGGCGCCGCGGGCGAGGCCGACCTGCGAGGTGCCGAAGCCGGCCGCCGCGATCAGGGCCAGCACGATGGACTGGATGGCGCGGCGGCTGCGCACCCCCGCGACGTACCCGTAGTCGCCCGAGGCCGGCGGGCGCGGTCGCCCCACTTCGGGCCCGGTGGCGAGCACGCTGCCGACGACCGCGACGGCGAGGCCGACGCCGAGCAGCGGCCCGATCGTGTCACCCGTGGCGAGCCCAACCGACACGGGCACGAGCACCGACAGCGCCGACACGGGAGCGACGACGCCCATCGTGCCGATGGCGAGCCCGCGGAACAGCGCGGCCACGCCGACCGCCTGCGCGAGGCCAGCGATCGACCCCCACATCACCGCGTCGGCGAGGTCGCCCCGAAACGGATCGACCAGCAGCCGGGCGGCGATCGCGATCGAGGCGACGACCTGCGACCCGAGCAAGACGATGATGAGCGGCACGCGGCGCGAGAGGGCCCCGCCGAGGTAGTCGCTGATGCCGAGCAGCACGCTCGACACGAGGGCGAGGAAGGCGAGCCCGGGCATGGGTCCAGTCTGCACGCCGGTGCGCCGCCGGTGCGCCGCCGGCGGGCGCCACAGCGCGCGTCGCGCACCGCGACGACCAGCGCCGTAGCCTGAACTCATGACCGCGCCGCCCCTCACCCGCTCTCGCGCCCTCGCCCCGCACCTCGAGTGGGTCGACGAGATTCCGAGCACCAACTCGGCCCTCGTGGCGCGCGCGGCGGAACTCCACGACGGGCACCTATTGGCAACCGACACCCAGACGGTGGGACGTGGCCGCCTCGGCCGCAGCTGGTCGACGCGGCCCGGCCAGGCGCTCGCCGTGAGCGTTTTCGTGGGGGCCGGCCCCGGGCATCCCGTGCCGTCGGAAACCCACCTCGGCTGGCTGCCCCTCGTGGCGGGCCTCGCGATGACCCGCGCCGCCCGTGCGCTGGGAGTGCCGGGGGCGGGCCTGAAGTGGCCGAACGATGTGCTGGTGGGCGGGCGCAAGCTGAGCGGCATCCTCGCCGAGCTCACCACGCACGGCGTCGTCGTCGGCAGCGGCCTCAATCTGACGCAGCAGCCCGACGAGCTGCCGGTCGCGACGGCGACGTCGCTGGCGCTCGAGAACGCTCCGGATGCTCGCAGCGCTGACATCGCCGACCGCGCGCTGGCGGCGTGGCTGTCCGAGTGGCTGCCGCTGGTCGCCCGCTGGCGCGAGGCGCGCGACCCGTCGGTACTGAAGCCCGACGTCGAGGACGTGCTGCACACCCGCGGCCGCGCAGTCAGGGTTGACCGGCCGGGCCTCGCGCCGCTGCTCGGCACGGCCGAGGGGCTCGACGACGCGGGCCTGCTGCTCGTGCGTGATCGAGACTCAGTTCTCACGGCGATTGCCGCCGGCGACGTGACCCACCTGCGGTATGAATGACGACATGACGGGGCCGGTGGACGCGACAGGAACGACGCGCGCCCCCGAGCGGGTGATCGTGCGCCTGCGCCCGCACGCGCGTCGCGTCTTCCTGCCGAACCTCCTGCTGCCGGTCGTCGTCGGCGCCGCCAGCTGGGCGGCGTTCACGGTCGAGGAGCTCTGGCAGGTGTTCGCGGTTCTCGCCGCGGCGGTCGGTTTCGTGCTGCTGTTCTGGGCGGTGCCCATGGTGCGCTGGCTCAACACCCGGTACACGCTGACCACCCGCCGGCTCATCATCCAGCGCGGACTCTTGGCGCGGCACCGGCACGAGATGCTGCACAGCCGCGGCTACGACGTGGCGGTGCGGCAGGCCGGACTGCAGTTGTTGTTCCGCAGCGGCGACGTGCTTATCAACACGGGTCTGGACCGCCCCGTCATGCTGCGCGACGTGCCGAGCGCGCGGTTGGTGCAGCAGGCGCTGAGCGACCTGATGGAGACGTCGACGTCGTCGGTCGCGGCGCAACGGCGACGGGATGCGGCAGAACCGCCGACGGGCAGCTTCCGGCGCGACCGCGAGTAGTGGCACGGACTGTTCACGCACTCGTCAAGGACACGTTGCCTCGGCGTCGTGGCCCGCTGACACATTGCGCATAGCGTCGGCTCATGCGCATCTCGGTGATCGGCTGCGGGTATCTCGGTGCGGTGCACGCCGCGGGTATGGCCGAGCTCGGCCACGACGTGATCGGCGTCGATGTCGATCCCCACCGAATAGCGTCTCTCGCGGCAGGCGTCGCACCCTTCCACGAGCCGGGCCTCAGTGAGTTGCTTGTACGGAATCGGTCGCGCCTCCGGTTCTCGACGAAAATAGGCGATGCTTCGGGATGCTCGGTGCACTTCATCGCCGTCGGCACTCCCCCCGGCGCCGACGGCCAGAGCGCGGACGTCTCATTCGTGGAGGCGGCGGTTTCGGCGCTCCTGCCCGTGCTGACGCCTGGAGATCTTGTCGTCGGCAAGTCGACGGTGCCGGTGGGCACGGCCGACCTGCTCTCATCGCGACTTCAGCCCGTCGGGGTCGAATTGGCCTGGAACCCCGAGTTTCTTCGAGAGGGTCACGCCATCTCGGACACGCTGCGGCCGGATCGGCTGGTCTACGGGGTGCAGCCGGGCGGAAATGCCGCCGCAGTGCTCGACGCCGTCTACGCTCCGATTCTCAAGTCAGGTGTTCCCCGTCTTGTGCTCGACCGGCCGACCTCTGAGCTTGTGAAGACGGCGGCGAATGCATTCCTCGCAACGAAGATCTCATTCATCAACGCGATGGCCGACGTGGCCGATGCCTCCGGCGCCGACGTTGTCGCTCTCGCCGACGCGCTCGGACTCGATGCGCGTATCGGCCGCCGTTTCTTGAACGCGGGGCTCGGCTTTGGAGGCGGATGCTTGCCGAAAGACATCAGAGCCTTCCGCGCACGAGCCGAACAGCTCGGTGTGGGAGACTCGCTGGCATTCCTCGACAGTGTCGATCGCGTAAACCTCTCCCGGCGTGATCGCGTCGTTTCCCTCGTTCAGGAGGTCCTCGGTGGCGATATCCGCGGACGCAAGGTCGCGGTCTGGGGTCTTGCCTTTAAGCCCGATTCGGACGACGTGCGAGATTCTCCGGCCCTTGAGGTAGCGCAACGCTTGCACGCTGCCGGCGCTGAGGTGCGCGGAACAGATCCTGCGGCGATTGAAAACGCTCGATACAAGGCGCCCGAACTCACTTTCGATCCCAACCCGGTCACGGCTGCCCATGAGGCTGACGTCATTGTGGTTGCGACGGAATGGGCCGCGTACCGGGCGCTAGACCCGGCACGTCTCGGGATGCATACGGGGCGACGCATCGTGATTGACTCGAGGAACTGTCTCGATCGTGAGCGGTGGGAATCGGCGGGGTGGGAGTACCGGGGTCTCGGCCGAGGCTCATCGATCGCTAGGCTCGCATTACCCACTGCGTGACGATCCCTGCGGTGGGCTCGCGTTCATCCCGGAGGTTCCCCGCATGCCCGTCGTCGGAGTGATCGGAGGCGGGCAGCTGGCCCGCATGATGGTGCCGCCCGCCGTAGCGCTCGGTATCGAGATCCGCGTGCTGGCCGAGCAAGAGGCCTCATCCGCGCGTCTCGCCGCGACCCAGGTCGGTGACTACCGTGACGCCGACACCGTCCGCGCCTTCGCGGAGGGTTGCGACGTCATCACGTTCGACCACGAGCACGTGCCGCAAGACGTGTTGCGCGCCCTCGTCGCCGACGGTGTGAGCGTGCAGCCGGGTCCCGACGCGCTGGCTGCTGCGCAAGACAAGCTGCACATGCGCGAAAGGCTCACCACTCTCGGCGTTCCCGTGCCGGCCTGGGCCCGTGTGACGACCCGTGACGAGCTGGCCCAGTTCTTGGCCGACAATGGCGGCCGCGCGGTCGTCAAGACCCCGCGCGGTGGGTACGACGGCAAGGGCGTGCGGGTCGTCGACAGCGCCGACGCGGCTGACGACTGGCTCGCCGACGGCGCCGTCCTCGCCGAGCAGCTCGTCGACTTCCGCCGCGAGCTGGCGCAGCTCGTAGCGCGCCGGCCGTCGGGCGACCTGCGGGCGTGGCCCCTCGTCGAGACGGTGCAGAGGGGGGGTGTGTGCGCAGAGGTGCTCGCTCCCGCGCCCCGCGCATCCGATGCCATCGAGCGCAGCGCCACTGAGATCGCGGCTACCGTCGCTCACGGCTTGGGCGTGACCGGCGTTCTCGCCGTCGAACTGTTCGAAACGATGGACGGCCACGTGCTCGTCAACGAGCTCGCCATGCGGCCCCACAACAGTGGCCACTTCTCGATCGACGCCGCCGTCACAAGCCAGTTCGAGCAGCACCTGCGCGCCGTTCTCGACTGGCCGCTCGGCGACACCGAGTTGGTCGCCCCCCACGCCGTGATGATCAACGTCTTCGGCGGGCTCACCGACGACCAGATCGCCCAGGCTCTCGGGCACCAGCCCGCGGCCAAGGTGCACGCATACGGCAAGTCGCCGCGCCCCGGTCGAAAGGCCGGCCACGTCACGGCGATGGGCGACGATCTCGACGACGTCGCGTACCGCGCGCGTGCCGCAGCCGCCCACTTCGACGCCTGACCCATTAGTCCGAGGCAGCCGCCACGGGCGAGTACAAACGACCGTCGCCGAAACGTTCGCCCACTGAGGAGTCGTACTGGAGCAGAACGTAGTCGGAGACGATGCGCACGCTCTCCGGGGGCAATTCTTTGGGGTCGATGAGCGCCCCATCGCGGTCGAGTGTCATCCCCGGCGTCCGCGCTGGACTGACGGCGAGTAAGTCATGGAGCAGGGCGTCAAGCGGCGAGAGAGGGGCCCCGACCGCATCGATGGCGATGGAGACGAGATGGTTGGGGCCCACCGTAGGCGGAATAATGACGCGACGCAGCGGCTCGGTTGACCACACGAACCAGGGTGTCTCGTATTGAGTCTGGGGCGGCATCGACGCGAGCACGTCTCCCGGCACGATGCTCGGCAGATGGTCTCCGTACACGATGAGTAGTGTCGGTTCATTCAAGGACTCCAGGGCGCGAACGAAGTCACGCAGGGCCGCGTCGCTGTGGGCAAGGCCCCGCGCGTAGTGACCGAGTTCTTCACGTTCGGCGTCGGTGCCCGCGCCCGATACGGCAATCGGATTGTCGTACACCCCGGCGTACGGGCTGTGGTTTTGCATCGTCAGGATGTTCATCGTCACCGGCGTCGAACTGGCTCGGAGAATGTCGACGGCACGGACATAGGCAGCCCGGTCGGCGACGTAGGGTCCGGCGTCGATGCGGTCATCGTCGAAGGTCTCGATGAAGTCGGCTCGGTCGAATCCGAGAATTGGGTACACGCTGGATCGCTGATAGAAGCTACCGAGGTAGGGGTGCACGGCGACCGACGCTCGCGCTGCATCCTCGCCGAACCGATCCAGATGCGTGGGGTAGCTGTCGAGGAATGGGATGAGCTGCTGGAACGGAGTCCGCATTTGCGGAGCGAATTCACGCACGGTGAAGCCGGTGAGGATCTCCCACTCCACATTGGCGGTGCCGCCACCGTACGCAGAGCTGAGCATCGACCCCGACAGGGTGGAGCCCATCATGCTTCGCGTGAACGGCAGGGGGTCCTCCGCGAAGGCAAGCCCCTCCCACAGAAGGGGGTCGGCGAGGCTCTCGCTCAACACGACGACGATGTTCATCTCGTCGAGCGTGTGGGGGTCGCGGCCCACGTTGAGCTCTTGCGCGCGCGACTCCCACCGCGAAAGGGCGTCGGCAACTGTCTGGCGTGAGTACGTGGGGGGCTCGTCCATGACCGGGCCGGGCAGGTTGTATAGGAACGCGGCGGTGAACCCGTTGACTCGATAATTCTCGACCTGGCTCCACGTGAGCCAGTCAGCGCCCGCCTCGTCGTACGCCTGCTTGGCGCGATTGGCATCGTCGTGGAACGAGGCGATAGTCACGAGGCCCACTGCGCCTACTACGGCGCTCACCAGCCGCACCGGAAGGTTCCGTCGCGAGACAAGCCGCTCGCGCCACCCCGATGCGGGGTCGAGCCGGCGCCGTAGCACCACCCACAGCGTGATGAGTAAGGCCAGGCCGCCGACCATGGCACCGAGAAGGAGTACGGTGCTGGGGCCGACTTGACCGACGAGGAATCCCAATTCGCGGAGGAAGACAATGTCCGCGGGGTAGAGAGGCTCGCCGCGAAGACGCATCTTCTGCAGGTGCGAATAGGAGACAAGGAGGCCGGCCCCGGCCACCGACGTGCTGGCGATGACATAGCTGTGACTCGCCCCGTAGACGAGCAAGCCGATCGCCACGAACACCGCCAGGTTCAGTTGAAGGATTCCGTGCGGCAGCCCGTTGACGTAATCCGTCATGCTGGGCAGCCCGAGTGATCGCGCGTGCACCGCCTCAACGGCGATGGCCGCTACCGCGCTCGCCGCCAGGAGGAGCGAGAATCCCGTGGCCGTGCCGATGACGCGGACGAGCGGCCACCGTTCGCGCACCGCGCGGCGATAGCGGGAGAAGTGGGTAGGCATCCGCGGCTTTCGGTCACGGGCGTGGGTTGCCGTTCACCGTACGTTAACCGTCGCTCGTGCTCCACTCGTCGAGCGGCCCTCGACTGCGGCTCGCGGGCGCGCCAGCACGAGGCAACTCAGCCTGCCCCGTACGATGGGCGCCGTGGCTGCCCCTCTCGTCTCCGTCGTCATGGGTTCCGACTCCGACTGGTCGGTGATGGGCGACGCCGTCGCAGCCCTCGACGAGTTTGGCATCGAGTGCGAGGTCGAGGTGCTCTCGGCCCACCGCACGCCCGACCGCATGATCGCGTACGGGCGCGAGGCTGCCGGCCGCGGCGTCCGCGCGATCATCGCGGGAGCCGGCGGTGCCGCCCACCTTCCCGGAATGATCGCCTCGGTCACGACGCTCCCCGTCATCGGAGTCCCCGTGCCCCTGAAGTACCTCGACGGCATGGACTCACTGCTCAGCATCGTGCAGATGCCTGCGGGCATCCCCGTCGCGACCGTGTCGATCGGCGGCGCACGCAATGCAGGGCTCCTCGCGGCGCGCATGATCGGCGCGACCGACGCCGACATCACCGGCAAATTGGATGCGTTCGCTCGCTCACTCGAAGACATGGTCGACACGAAGAACGCAGCCCTGAAGGCGACGGCCGCGAAGCGCGAGCGGTGAGCCTCACATCGCCGATCCGGCACCCCGACACGCGGCAGCCGGAACTCATGGCTCGTCGCGGCTGGTGGCTGGTCGGGCTGAACGTGCTCGTACCCGGCTCTGCGCAGCTGCTGGCGGGCAACCGTCGGTGGGGCAGGTTTGCGCTCGGGGCGACCCTCATCCTCTGGGGGGCGATGGCGGCATCCGCCGCGCTCTATCTCCTCAACCGCGCAGCAGCGCTGACCCTCATTACGAACATCTGGGTGTTGTGGGTGGTGCAGTGTGCTCTGTTGTTCTTTGCCGGACTCTGGCTGGTGACAACCCTCAACGCGCTCGTGCTTGTTCGGCTCGTGAAAACCCCCGCGCGCACGCGGGGCGGGTTGCTCGTGTTCACCGCGCTCACGCTCGCAGTCAGCGTCGGCGGGACGAGCTACGCGGCATATCTCACCGGCGTAGGGCGTGACACGCTCGGTTCGGTATTCGCCGGTGGCGGTTTCGTACAGCCGATCGACGGCCGCTACACCGTTCTGCTGCTCGGCGGAGATGCCGGACCGGACCGCCTCGGTCTGCGCCCCGACTCCATCAGCCTCGCGAGCGTCGACGCTGACACGGGCGCCGTCACGATGATTGGCATTCCCCGCAACCTGTACAACGCGCCGTTTCCGGAAGGGTCGCCCATGGCGGCGGAATGGCCCAACGGCTTCACCTGCGGCGATGACTGTCTGATCAGTTACATCTATCCCTACGCGGAGGAGCGGCCGGAGCTGTATCCAGAGGCGCGGCTCTCCGGATCGACGCCCGGCATTGAGGCGACGCGGGATGCCGTCGAGGGCGTCACGGGGCTCGAGGTGCAGTTCGTCGTGCTCATCGACCTGCAGGGCTTCGAGTCGATCATCGATGCGATGGGCGGAATCGTGGTGGACGCCGAAGCTATGACGCTGGGCATCAACGACGGCCCTGTCGTCGGCGAGATCGTGGCGGGGGAGCAGCGCATGGATGGCTACACCGCGCTGTGGTACGCGCGCAACCGCTATAACCTCACCGACTTCGATCGAATGGCGCATCAGCGCCAGATTCAAGAGGCGATGCTGCAGCAGTTCGACCCGGTCACTGTGTTCACGCGCTTTGAAGCGATCGCGGACGCGAGCGAGGAAACGGTGAGCACCGACATTCCGCGGTCCATGCTCGGTACATTTGCCGATTTGGCGACCAAATCTCGCGAGGTTCCGTTCACGGAAATCGAACTGGTGCCACCCACGGTCGACAACGTCAACCCCGACTATTCCGCGATTCGCGCCATGATTGCTTCAGCGCTAGAGCCCGTGGCGGACTGACGCGAGGCGACGTGCCCGTCTGGTCAGAGATCGGCGTGCAGTTGCCAGGTCTTTTCGGCAGCATCGCGCCAGGTGAAGGCCCGGGCACGGTCTTGCCCGGCGAGCCCTAGCAAGGTTCTCGCTTCGGTGTCAGAGGCAAGCTCACTCAGGTGGGCCGCCAACCCTTCCGCAAGGTCAGCGACAGAGTCCGATTCGACGAGCAGGCCCGCGTCTCCGACGGTTTCTCGCAGTGCCGGCTGGTCGGTATGCACGAGGGGTGTGGCGAGTGTCATCGCCTCGAGCGCCGCGATGACGAAACTGTCGGCGAGCAGCGGCGCGATGGCGATGAGGGCGCGATCGAGTACGACAGCGCGCTCGTGAGCCTCGAGTCCGTCGAGCACGAGAAGACGGTTGCGCCGGGCGGGGGAGTCGGCGATCGCCGCATCCAGGGCGCCGGTCGACCCCGGATCGGTGAAGACGACGAGCGGCAGGTCGGGGGCGTCGGGGAGGCTGAGCGCGTCGATGATCGAGCCGAGGCCGCTGCGACGGTCGAGGGTTCCGGTCAACGCAATGAATGTCGACGGCAGGCTGAGGCGCCGCGCGACGGCATCGGCGTCGTCGGGTACCTGGAACGCGCGACCCACGGCCCCGGGGATGACGCGTATGCGATCACCGAACGTGAGGATGTCGGCGAGTTCGTCGGCGACCGAGTGACTTGGCACGACCACCGCGTCGGCGTACTTGTGCGCGCGGCGCACCATGGCGCGGTGCCAGGTGACCCCGCGACTGGTGAGCACTTCGGGGTGCGACCAGGCGGCCGTGTCGTGGATGGTGACGATGATCTGCTCGTTGGGGTCGTCGATCCGATCGTGCCGGTAGAGCGGGGCCAACAGGCTCGGGGCATGCATGGGGCCCGACCCGGGAAGTCGGCTGAACCCGTGCTGCCAGGCTGCGGCCAGTTGACGTCGGTCGAGCGCACTCTTGTCGAGGCTGCTGAGCCCGGGCAGCCGCTCGGCGATCACGTCGTACTCGCGATCGGATAGCGACGGCGTGAAGCCGCGCACTTCACACCCGCGGGGCGCGGTTTCAATGAGTCCGCGGGTGAGTTCGAGGGCGTGAAGCCCGACCCCGGTTGCCGGTGCGGCGCTCACGCCGTCAAGGACGACGCGCAGCGCGATCATGCGGCGGTACGGATGTTCGGGGTCACCGCACAAGGATAGCCAGCCCGCGCCCGTGCCGCCGTAGGCTTGTGAACATGCAGATTCGCGAGCTCTCCATTCCCGGTGCCTTCGAGGTGACCCCGCGCCAGTTTCCTGACGACCGTGGCGTGTTCTGGGAGTGGTACCGCTTCGACGCCCTTGCCGATGCGGTGGGGCACCCGATCAATCTGAAGCAGGGCAATGGGTCGGTGTCGAAGCGCGGCGTGGTGCGGGGTATCCACTTTGCCGACGTGCCACCGAGCCAGGCGAAGTACGTGCAGGTGCTCTCGGGGGCGATCCTCGATTACGTCATCGACATCCGCGTCGGATCGCCGACCTTCGGGCAGTGGGAGGCGGTGCGCCTCGACACGGTTGACCGCCGAGCGCTATATATCTCGGAAGGACTGGGGCATGCGTTCGTCGCTCTCGACGACGACACGACCGTCACGTACCTCGTGTCGGAGACCTACTCGCCGACGCGCGAGCACGGCATCACGCCGGTCGACCCCACGATCGGGCTCGAGTTTCCCGCCGACATCGGTGAGATCCTCCTGTCGCCGAAAGACACCGAAGCGCCGACCCTCACCGCCGCGGAGCGCGAGGGGCTGCTTCCTACCTACGCGGCGGCGACGGCCTTTACGACGTCGCTCGACGAGCGCTGGCGCGCCGAGCGATAGCCGAGCGCAGGTCGAGGCCGATTCCGAGCACGGCCCGCACCGGGGCGAGAACGGGGCCAGGGTACTTGCGCGAGAGGAATCGTTTGGCGCTGTCGTGGTGTGCGGCGATCATCCGTTCCGATTCGTCGCCCGTCGTCGAGTGGGCGCCCGTGTGCGTCACCACTGCGTCGGGGACGAACCGATTCAGGTATCCGGCGCGCCCGAGTCGATACCCCAGGTCGACGTCCTCGAAATACATGAAGTACCCCTCGTCGAAACCCCCGATCGCCTCGAATGCAGAGCGCCGCACGAGCACGCACGAGCCGGACAGCCAGCCCACGTCGGCTGTGCCGTCGGCTGACCTGCGCGTTCCGAGATACCGGGCGGACCAGGGGTTACGCGGCCACAGTCGCCCGAACAGGGCGTGGCCGATACCCGTGCGGATTGAGGGGATCGAGCGCGCTGACGGGTAGAGCGCGCCGTCGCCGCCGAGGACGGTGGGGCCAGCGCTGCCCACACGGGAGTCGGCGGTAGCGGCGGCAACGAGCGCGTCGATGGCGCCATCGCCGAGCACCACGTCGGGGTTGCTGATCAGCACCCACTCGATGGTGGCGGCGAGATTCCTCACCCCTGCGTTGATGGCGCCGCCATAACCCGGGTTGCCGTCGAGCGGCACATACCGTGCGCCGTAGCGCTGGGCGATCACGCGGGAGTCGCCCAGAGCGGGTGCATTGTCGACCACTACCACGGTCAAAGGATGGTTGCTCGCCCGCGAGATGGAGGCGAGAAAATCAGGCATCACGGCGTCCGAGCCGTATGCCACCGTGACGACGGCGACATTCGGACCCCGCTCGCCGTCCACCGTCTCGCCCATCGTTTCGTCATGTTACCGGGCGGGCGGTGCGGCTCCTGTCCTCCTACGCTGGGGTCATGCCTCACTCCGACGCCGAGAGCCTGACGATCTCGGTCGCACTGTGCACCCACAATGGCGCGCGCTTTATCGCAGAACAGATGGCGAGCATCCTCAGTCAGACGCTGCCCATCACCGAACTCGTCGTCGGCGACGATGAGTCAACCGACGACACGGTCGCGCTCATCGAAGCTGCAGTCGCGGATGCACGCGGCCGGGGCCTCGAGGTCGAGCTCACGGTGCTGCGTCGAGACAGGCCACTGGGGGTCGCCGAGAACTTCGCCGACACCGTCGCTCGGACACGCGGCGACGTGGTGGCGTTGAGTGACCAGGACGATGTGTGGCCGAGGGACCGGCTTGCCCGCCTCGTGCCGCTGTTCGAGGATCGGCGTGTGCAACTCGTGCACTCGGATGCTCGCCTGATCGATGCGGATGGGAACCCGACAGGACGAACGCTCCTCGACACACTCGACGCGACGTCGGACGAGCGCCGTGGTCTTCAGAACGCGGCCGCGTTTCCGGTGCTGTTGCGACGCAACCTGGTGACGGGGGCAACCGCGCTCCTCCGTGGACCCACTGCTCGGGCGGCGCTTCCCGTGGGAGCGGGGTGGATCCATGACGAGTGGTTCGCGATGGTTGCTGCCCTGTCGGAGGGGGTTCGGTTTGTTCCGGACGCCCTCCTCGACTACCGCCAACACGGCGGCAATCAGATCGGGGCGTCGCCGGTCGACTGGCAGCGACGCCGACAGAAGCTGACGGAGCCGCGGGACGTACGTGCCGCGAGGCTGGTCGCGCGTGCGGAGAGCATCCTCGCGTACGCGTCCGAGCATCCCGAACTCGCGTCAGAGGCGATGCGGCGCGCGCTCGCCGACAAGCTCGACCACGAGCGGTGGCGCGCAACTCTGCCGACGGCCCGTCTGCCTCGGGTCGCACCCGTGCTCGTGGCGGCGCTGCGCGGCCGGTACCGCCGCTTCAACCGCGGACTCATCGACGTCGCGCGCGACTTGGCGCAGCCGGCGACGGCAGGTGCCCCCTAGGGAGTCGTCACGGCGCCCGCCGCGAAGGCGGCATCGAGCGCGGTGCGCCAGTCACGCGGTGTGGGCAAGCCGGCCGCGGCCCACGAGTCGTGCCCGAGCACCGAGTATGCGGGGCGGGGTGCCGGCCGCACGAAACTCGACGAGTCGGTCGGCTGCACTCGCTCGGGGTCAAGGCCGGCGTTCTCGAATACGGCCCGGGCGAAGCCGAACCAGGTGGTCTCACCCGAAGCCGTGCCGTGGAAGACGCCGTTCGTTATGGGGGAGTCGATCAGCGCCACGATCTGCGCTGCGAGGTCGGCCGTCCAGGTGGGCTGCCCGCGCTGGTCGTCGACGACGGTCAGCGTCTCGCGGTCGGCGGCGAGCTTCAACATCGTGGCGGCGAAGTTCGGCCCGTGCTGGCCGTACAGCCATGCCGTGCGCACGACGATCGTGCCGTCGGGGTGGGCGGCGCGGGCGAGACGCTCACCGTCGGCCTTGGTGCGGCCGTAGGCCGACACCGGCGCAAGCGGCGCATCTTCTGAGTAGGGGGTCGTCGCGTCGCCGGCGAAGACGTAGTCCGTCGACACCTGAATGAGACGCGCGCCATGGTAAGCGGATGCTCGGGCCAGATTCTCGGCGCCCGTCGCGTTGATGAGGTGCGCCGCCTCCTCGTCGCTCTCGGCGGCGTCCACCGCGGTGTACGCGGCGCAGTTCACGACGACATCGTGGCCCGCGACGGCATCGGCAGCGACCTCGGCATCGGTGATGTCGAGGTCGGCGCGGGTCGCGGCGGTGACCGTGCGGTCAGCGAGCGCGGTCTGCAGGTCGCGGCCGAGCATCCCGCCCGCGCCGGTGATGAGGACGCGCGTCACTGGCCCTGCGCCGCGTAGCGCGCCTCGGTAGCGTCCTTCTGCGGGGCCCACCAGGCCTCGTTGTCGCGGTACCAGTCGATGGTGGCGGCGAGGCCGGCGGTGAAGTCGGTGTAGCGGGGCCGCCAGCCGAGCTCGTCGCGCAGCTTGCTCGAGTCGATCGCGTACCGCAGGTCGTGTCCGGGGCGGTCGGTGACGTGGTCGTAGGCGTCGGCGGGCTGACCGAGCTGCGTGAGGATCAGCTCGACGACCTCCTTGTTGTTCTTCTCACCGTCGGCGCCGATGAGGTACGTCTCGCCGATGGCGCCCTTTTCGAGAATGGTGAGCACGGCGGAGGAGTGGTCGTCGGCGTGAATCCAGTCGCGTACGTTCAGCCCCGCCCCGTACAGCTTCGGGCGCTCGCCGCGCAACACGTTGGTGATCTGACGCGGGATGAACTTCTCGACGTGCTGGTACGGCCCATAGTTGTTCGAGCAGTTCGAGATCGTCGCCTGAACGCCGAACGAGCGCACCCAGGCGCGCACCAAGAGATCACTGCCCGCCTTCGTCGACGAGTAGGGAGACGACGGGTTGTACGGGGTGGCTTCGGTGAATCGGTTCGGGTCGTCGAGTTCGAGGTCGCCGTACACCTCGTCGGTCGAGATGTGGTGGAACCGCTTGCCGTGGCGGCGAACCGCCTCCAGTAGCGTGTAGGTGCCGATGATGTTCGTGTCGAGGAAGGGGCGCGGGTCGTCGAGCGAGTTGTCGTTGTGGCTCTCGGCGGCGTAGTGCACGACCGCGTCGGCGCCGGCGACCAGCTCGTCAACAAGCGCGGCGTCGCAGATGTCACCCTGCACAAAAGCGAACCGGTCGTCCGGCAGGCCGTCGAGGGAGACCAGATTGCCGGCGTAGGTGAGCTTGTCGAGCACCGTCACGTGATGGTCGGTGTGCTCGATCACGTGGTGCACGAAGTTCGAGCCGATGAAGCCGGCTCCGCCGGTGACGATGAGTTTCACGGTGTCCTGTCTTCTGGTCGCGGAGAATGTGTCGAGCGTCAGACTACCGACGGTGCCGAGTGGTGGCAGGGTCGCACTCGTCTTTCATGTTGCGAACGTGGCTTGCCCCCCCATTTGTGGGTGTGTTGAGAAGCGCCATTCATGTTTAGTGTGAAAAGCGGTCGCGAAATCTCGCGAAATTTGATCGTGAGGATTTCGCAGTGCGAGTTTTTCGGCTCCAAGTCACCGCCATCTTGATTGCCGGCCTTGTCTCGGCGGGAAACTTCGTGGCGGCACCCGTCAGCGCATCAGTCGTGACGGTCCTGTCGGTCCTGGACCAGCTACGCGTGGCGACGAACAGTACCCAGTCGTACAGCCGTGAGTCGTTTGGCGGTTGGATCGACGCCGATCGCAACGGTTGCGATACACGTGCAGAGGTCTTGATCTCAGAGTCGGTCACACCGGTCAGCGTCGGGCCGGGCTGTGCTTTGACGGGCGGGTCATGGTTCTCATACTTCGACGGAGTCACCTGGTCGAACCCGTCTGATGTGGATATTGATCACCTCGTTCCCCTGGCTGAGGCGTGGCGGTCAGGCGCGGCGGCGTGGACCCCTGCTCAGCGGGTGGCATTTGCCAATGACCTCGACTTTGCTCCGTCATTGGTGGCCGTGACCGACAGTGTGAACCAGTCGAAGGGTGACCGAGACCCGGCGACCTGGATGCCCCCTGCTGCTGGGTCGCATTGCAAATACGCGACCGAGTGGGTTCTCGTGAAACACCGCTGGCGACTTGCCGTTGATCCCGCGGAGAAGTCTGCGCTCACCGGTCACTTGACCGGAGCATGCGGCACGTCGACGGTCACACTACCCACAACTGCAGTGCCCGGTGGTTCTGTCTCCCCCTCACCGACTCCAACGCCATCGGCAGCCCCGGTTTATCGATTCTGGAGCGACACCTACAACGGCCACTTCTACACAATCAGTCGGACTGAACGCGACAAGCTCATTCAGAACTTCCCTGAATCCGTGTGGAAGTACGAGGGTGTGGCATACGGGGCGTACTCGCAACCACAGCAAGGCACTGTCCCGCTGTATCGCTTCTGGAGCGCCAAGCACAACGGCCACTTCTACACGACCAGTGCGACGGAGCGCGACAGGGTCATTGCCGGGTATCCCCGAGATGTGTGGCAGTACGAGACGGTCGCGTACCACGTATTCCCTGGCAGCAGCACCGCGGCGCAGACTGTTTCGGTCTCACGTTTCTGGAGCGCTACTTACCTTCACCACTTCTACACGGCGAGCGCGACCGAGGCCGAGAAGGTGAAGTCCACCTATCCGCGCCACGTGTGGCAGTACGAGACGGTCGGTTTCAAAGTGCCATCGGCACGGCCAGACGCAGCGCCATTGCCGGCGCCGTCAACGTCTCCCTCGCGCCCCGCGAATCCGGGCGACACCCGAAACTGCGGAGACTTCTCGACATGGGCCGAGGCGAATTCCTGGTTCCGGTTGTACTTCCCCCACTACGGCGACGTCGCCCGCCTCGATGCAGATGGTGATGGCGTGCCCTGTGAATCGCTGCCCGGGGCCCCGTAACCAGCGCGACGCGAATACATCGGTTCCGCGTGTAGCCCACGTCCGGACCGGATGTCCGCGGCATCTAAGCTGGTCTCCGTGGCGCCTGACAGAAGGCGCGTAGGGAACCCATGAACTATCTGAAGGAACTGCTCGAGTCGCGCGAGCTGCTCATCAACCTCACGATGCGGGAGGTCAAGGGCAAGTACAAGCGCACCGTTTTCGGGCAACTGTGGTCGCTCGCCAACCCGTTGGCGCTCATGATCATCTACACGTTCGTGTTCGCGCTGATCTTCCGGATCAGACCGGAACCCGGAGACCCCAGCGGTCTCGATGTATTCGCACTCTGGCTTCTGTGCGGTCTCTTGCCTTGGACCTTCTTCGCTAACGTTCTGAACCAGGGTGTCAATTCGCTGGTGGGCAACGCCGGTCTGATTCAAAAGGTCGCGTTCAGTCGCATCGTCTTGCCGCTCTCGCTCGTCGCATCTTCCGGATACAACTGGTTGTTCGAAATGGGCGTGTTGATCATTGCGCTCAGTATCGTCGGTGCCTTCGTCCTGCCGTGGATCCCGCTCGTTCTTGTCGCAATGCTCTTGATGGGGGTGTTCGCCGCGGGGTTGGCACTCGCACTCTCTGTGGCGAACGTGTACTTCCGCGATACGCAATGGTTCATCGGCATCATCCTTCAACTTTGGCTCTACATGAGCCCGATCATCTACCCGATGTCGCTGGTGGAGGAGGCGTCGGAGGAGTTCGGAGGGATCGCCGGCACGCCGATCACGATCCTCGGCATCTACTCGGCGAATCCGCTCGTGTACTTCGTCGAGCTCTTCCGGAACCTGCTCTACGACAATCGGTGGCCGTCTCCCGAACTCTGGCTGATCTGTGCCCTGTGGGCAGCGGGCTCGCTCGCGTTGGGGATGACAATCTTCCGAAAGAAGGAATCACGCTTGGCGGAAGTGCTGTGAGTGAAACGGCAGTGCGAGTCGACGACGTTGGCAAATTGTTTCGGCTCTACCACGAACGCAACCAGACATTGAAGTCGGCCATCATGCGGCGCCGAACGTCTGTTTACGAGGAGTTCTGGGCCCTGAGAAACGTCTCGTTCGATGTCCCCGCGGGTTCTACCTTCGGGCTCATCGGCAGCAACGGCTCGGGGAAGTCGACGCTGCTGAAGTGCCTGGCGAAGATTTACCGGCCGAATGAGGGCTCGATCGATTATTTCGGCAAGATGGCGGCCATGCTCGAGGTGGGCTCAGGCTTTCACCACGAACTCTCCGGTCGTGAGAACGTGTATCTCAATGGATCGATCCTCGGAATGTCGAAAAAAGAGATCGATCGTAAGTTCGAGCAGATCGTCGACTTTTCCGGAGTCGAGAAGTTCATTGATCAGCCAGTTAAGAACTACTCGTCTGGCATGTACGTGCGGCTGGGTTTCTCAGTCGCAATCAACGTCGACCCTGAGATTCTGGTCGTCGACGAGGTGCTCGCCGTCGGCGACGCGGAGTTTCAGGCCAAGTGCTTCGACAAGTTCGCGGAGTTCAAGAAGCAGGGCCGCACGGTCGTCCTTGTGTCGCATTCGATGGAGTCGGTGCGGTCGATGTGCGACCATGCCGCCTGGCTCAACAAGGGAACCCTGATGGCAGTTGGAGACGCGCAGTCAACCATCACGGCATACGAAGCCTCGTTGAATTAGAGAACTCGCGTCGTAGACCGAGCCCGAACGGAAGGACTGGCGGAGAAAAATGCGCGGAATCATCTTGGCGGGGGGATCCGGAACCCGGCTGTGGCCGATCACACGGGGCATCTCGAAGCAGCTGATGCCCATCTACGACAAGCCGATGATCTACTACCCGCTGTCCACACTGATGATGGCGGGAATTCGTGATGTGCTCGTCATCACTACGCCCGAGTACCGCGAGCAATTCGCCGCGCTCCTCGGTGACGGCGGCAACCTCGGTATGTCGATCACTTATGCCGAGCAACCGAGCCCCGATGGCCTCGCGCAGGCATTTCTCATCGGTGAAGACTTCATCGGTGACGACAGCGTGGCGCTCGTCCTAGGTGACAACATCTTCCACGGCGCAGGCCTTGGACGCTCGCTGCGGGCAAACACTGACGTTCGCGGGGGGACGATCTTCGCGTACCACGTCGCGCAACCGGAAGCGTATGGCGTCGTTGAGTTCGACGACCACATGCGCGCGGTGTCGATCGAGGAGAAGCCGGCCACTCCTAAGAGCAACTACGCCGTTCCTGGCCTCTACTTCTACGACAACACTGTCGTTGACGTCGCCAGGAATGTGGAGCCGAGCGCGCGAGGCGAACTCGAAATCTCGTCGATTAATCAACACTACCTCGAGGCCGGCGCCCTTCAGGTTCGGGTGCTCGATCGCGGTACCGCGTGGCTTGACACTGGCACGTTCGAGTCGATGATGCAGGCGTCGGAGTACGTGCGCGTGATTGAAGACCGCCAGGGTTTCAAGATCGGATGCATCGAAGAGATTGCCTGGCGTGCCGGGTGGATCAGTGACGAGCAGTTGCGTGAGGCCGCCGAGCCACTCGTGAAGAGTGGGTACGGCACGTATCTGCTGGGTCTCTTGAACGAATGACCGAGCCGGAATCCCGCATAACGTCGGCATCGCGGTTACACTGACGCTGCGTGCGGGGGCGCGCCGTGGGGGGAGTGGCGAAAGTGGCAACATCGACGCGTTCAATGCGCGACCGCATGCGGGCTCTCGCGCTCGTGATCAGCGCCACGCTCGTGAGCGGCCTTTTCGCTGTCGGGCCGTTCGGGCCAGACTCGGTGGCGCACGCAGCGGATGCGTCACGGTTCAATCCGGGGTACATCATCAGCGACGCTGAGTTCTACAACGGTGCAGCGATGACGGAGGCCCAGATCCAAGCGTTCTTGAACGCGCGACAGATCGGACCGTGTACCGGCGAAGGGTGCCTTCGCGATTACCGGCAGAACACGACCAATAAGCCACAGTATTTCTCGTCCACCTCGGGTCGCGTTGAGTGCACGGCGTACACGGGTGCCCCCAATGAGAGCGCCGCCCGCATCATCTTCCGTGTACAACAAGCGTGTGGCATCAGCGCAAAGGTCATTTTGGTGACCCTCCAAAAGGAACGCAGCCTGGTGACGAAGACCCACACCACCGCGGGCGACTGGAACGTCTCGATGGGCTACGCATGCCCGGACACGGCACCGTGTGCCACGGAGTTCTACGGCTTCTTCAATCAGGTGTGGGCGGCCGCGCGTCAGTTCAAGGTGTATCGCGCTGCCCCCATGTCGTTCAATTTCCGGGCGGGCATCACGCGCAATATTCAGTGGAACCCGAACCCGGCGTGCGGCTCCGCCCCCGTCTACATTGCTAACGCGGCGACGGCCGGCCTATACAACTACACCCCGTATCAGCCCAACGCAGCAGCGATGGCAAACCTCTACGGACTCGGCGATTCGTGTAGCGCTTATGGGAACCGCAACTTCTGGGCGTTCTACACCGACTGGTTCGGCGACCCGATCGGCCAGGTCGACCCCATCGGCAACCTGGAGTCAGTCACGTCGCCGGCGGGCGGCATCGTTTCGGTGCGCGGCTGGACGTTCGATTGGGATAGCCCGGATTCCATAGATGTGCACGTGTATGCCGATGGTTCGTTCGCGGGATCCGCCACGGCGAACGTTTCGCGCGGTGATATCCGCACCGCATACCCGAGCCGTACCGGCAACCACGGCTTCAACGCGCAGTTTGCGGTGAACCCCGGAACCCGCTCGATTTGTGTGTACGCCATCAACGTGTCTTTCGGTAAGAACACGACCCTGGGTTGTCGAACGGTCACGATTGCCCGCCCGGCCCCGGTTCAGCCCCCCGCGGATCAGTCGGCAGCGGTGTACCGCTTCTGGAGTGAAAACAATCAGACCCACTTCTACACGCGCAGCGTGGCCGAGCGCGACCGCCTGATCCTCACAGCACCGCGCGCGGAGTGGGCATACGAAGGCCCGATGTTCGGCGCGTTCGGCACCCAGGTGCCTGGCACGGTGCCGGTGTACCGCTTCTGGAGCGAGACGCAGCGGGCCCACTTCTACACGGCGAGTGCGGGCGAACGAGATCGTGTGATTCAGAACTACCCCGAGAACGTCTGGCGGTACGAGATGATCGCGTACTACGTGTACCCCGTTAGCGCGACGCAGCCCGACACGCGCCCCGTAACGCGATTCTGGAGTCCGTCGAAACAGACGCACTTCTACACGGCTAGCGGTTCTGAGGCTGATCGTGTGTCAGCGCAGTACCCGCCGAGTGTGTGGACGCGCGAGTTTGACGTCTTCCGGGTGCCGAACGCTGTGCCGCCAGCGGCACCGCTGCCGTAGGTGCGGGAGGCGCCCACCCTCAGATCACGCGATGCTTAGCGTCGCACGACGCGCCGCAAGCCGCGACCGAGTCGAGCGCTCATACCGTCCGCTGTGCGCGCAAGGCGTCGCTCAAGTTCATCTGCTCGAGCCCGCTCGTGCTGCCATGCGCGAGTGAGATTGCTCAGACGCCGGTCGCGGTCACGTAGAGCCGTGTAATCGACTGGGCTCTCGACCATTTTTGTCACCGTTGTCCAGACGGTTGCCGCGCCGCGAGCATCCTTGACCTCGGCGTCAACGACGAAGTTCGCGAGCGCCCGAGCCTCGTCATTGCAGATGGCGTTGAGCGGTGACTCGACGATGTCACGAGTGGCTTCCGCCGCCCTCGCATGGTTCATGACGACCCACCGCAGACAGCAGCGACGCAGTCGATCGAGCTGGTCGACTGTGCTGACGTCGGAGACGATGACGCCCGCGTCGAAAATCTCTTCCGCATCCGACGGGTCGATGACCTGTGCACCGATGTTCGCCGGGTCGATGCCCAACATGCGCAGTTGTTCGGCGCTGCCGAGCACCGAGAGTGCGACGGATTCTTCGGGGCTGTAATCCAGCAGCAGTGCGAGCGTGAGCGCGACTGCTTCGGCGTCGGGAGCGTCGGACGGGGGTGTGAATCCGCTGATGTCGAGCACGACGTGCATCCGTCGCTGCTGACGCGGGGATACAAGAAGGTCGGCAAAGCGGTCGACGGCGTCGTATCCGTGGTGGATGAAGGTGGCAACCGAGCCTGGATAGTAGGGGTACCGCTCGTGAAGGATCTTCGCGTTGGTGCGTTCGAGCTCGCTGCGTTCGGTGCTTCCGAAGCTCGCGCTGCCCGCGTGCTCGACGAAGGCGCGATTGGCAATCACCGAGGAGTACCCGTTCTCGTTCAGGCGAAGGCAGTAGTCGTTCTCTTCGTTGTAGCCGCGGCCGAAGATCTCGTCGAACAGCCCGTACTTCTCGATGAGCGTGCGCCGGGTGAGGAAGCAGAATCCGATTGCCACGGGCGCGACCGTGTACTCGGGTAGCTCTGGCGCGATCGCGGCGTGAACGTCCCTTGCCCGTGTCACGCTGCGTTCTTCATGACGGTCGCGGCGAAAGAAGGGGATGCTCGCGATGGTGGCGTCGTTGCTGCGCGGACACACAGCGCCGATTGAGGGTGACAGCGCAAGCACACGGACAAGCTCTTCCAGAGCCCCTGCGCTCAGAACCGTGTCGCTATTGAGGAGCAGAACGTCGTTTCCCGTGGTGTCGAGTTCGAAAACGGCGCGATTACAGGCCTGCACAAAGCCCAAGTTTCGAGGGTTGCGTTCGTAGCGAAAGTTCGGTCGCCCCAGAATCATTCCAACCACCCCAGCCTCGATCACGGTGGCGTCCGGTCCGCAGTCATTGACCAGCAAGACGTCGAAGCGTGCCGGGTCGGCATGGTCAATGATCGACGCGATGCACGCTCGAAGGGAGGGCCAGTCACCGTAGATCGGAACGACGATGGTGATCTTCGTGGCGGGCTCGGCAGGGGGATGTGAGGCGCCACTGGTCATGAGAGCACATGGTAGCCGCCGGAATCGGTCAGCGCTCGCTCCGTCTAGTCTGGTCGGGTGAGGGTTGTTGTGTTGTCACACAGCTCCGCGGTTGAGAATCTCGGCGGCGCGGAGCGCTCGATGTTGACCCTGATTGACGAGTGGAGAAACGAACGGCCCGACACTGAGTTTGTGGTGTTCGCCCGTTCTCCGGAGGGCCTACTACAGCCCGAACTCGCTCAGCGCGGAATCGTGTGCATCACTCTTCCGTTCAATTCAATCGTCGCGCATCGCCGCGTGACCGAGCCGGCCGATGTCTTCCGCACCAGTCGGGAAGACTTCGCCGCCGTTCGAGCGATCGCGCGGTTCCTTGAGGAGTGGTCCCCTGACCTCGTCATGACGAACACCATCGTGGCTCCGTGGGCAGCAGTCGCCGCTGCTCTGGTCGGCGTACCGCACGTGTGGTTCCCGCGTGAATACGGAGACGATCACGAATTCCAGCTCCCTCGCAACGATGTGTTCAGCGACATTGGTCTGCTGTCTGACTTGGTGGTCGCGAATTCTCGTGCTTTGCACGATTTTCTGGCGCAGTGGATCCCGGTAGAGAAGTTGACGGTTCTCTATCCGCCGGTCAATCTAGAGGCGATTCGGGCTCTGGCTGATGAAGAAAAGCTTGTTGCCCCACCAGAATTCAGTGCGTCACCGGATCTTCGCGCAGTATGTGTTGCGCGAATTGCGCGCTCGAAGGGTCAACATCGGCTCCTCGCGGCGCTCGCCGTGATGCGTGGTCGGGGCGTGAACGCGGAGGCCGTGCTCGTCGGCCCAGGAACAGATCGCGACTTGGACGAGTTGCACGCCGAAGTTGCCCGATTAGGGCTTCAGGACGTCGTTCACCTGACGGGCGAGTTGGTCAACCCTTTCCCGTACGTCAAGGTCGCGGACGTGGGCATCGTGGTCTCTGACAGCGAGGGATTTGGCCGATCGACTCTCGAATACATGGCGTTGGGCAAGCCGGTCGTAGCTCACCGAGCGGGCGCCACGGTCGAACTTGTCGAGGACGGCGTCTCCGGAATTTTGGTCGAGCCGGACAACGTGAATTCGCTGGTCGACGCTTTACTGCTGTACGCCACCGAGCCCGGTCTTCGTGAGAAGCACGGTCGTGAAGCGGCCGCCCGGGCGAACGGGCTGGTGGCTCGCCACAGTTTCGATCAGTTTCTGGCACGGCTTGACATGACAATTGCGTCCGAACGTGCCGGAATGGGGCGGCTCCCGGCAATCATGGCCTCCTGGTTCGCACTGCCGGAGGTCAGCTACAACTATCTGACGGCAGCCGGCGCGACCCTGGATCCTCGGACGGAACTCCCGTGGCGCGTAGGTACTCGAATCGCCGGGGCGTTGCGCCTTGTGCTCCCTCGGCGACTGCGCGCTGGCGGTGGTCGATGAAAGTTCTCGTCCTGTCACACAGCTCTGGCGCCGAGAATATGGGAGGCGCGGAACTCTCGCTTCTGCAAGTGATTGACCAATGGGCTGCTGCCCACCCGTCTACCGAATTTCTCGTCGTTGCGCGAGCTCCCAATGGGCAACTGCAACCTGAACTGGATGCGCGAGGCGTGCCACATCGCACGATTCCCTTCGACTCCTGGGTCCTGCCGCTTGTTCGGCGGGACTCCTCCCACGTCATCCTTACGAACCTCATGGACGGGTCTGCGGTCGCCGAAATCCGGCGGCTCATTCGTGAGTTCGAGGCAGAGATAGTCGTCACGAATACGATCGTGTCCCCTTGGGCGGCATTCGCTGCGAAGTTCGAAGGGCTTCCGCACGTGTGGTTCGTTCATGAGTATGGGGATCTGGATCACGGTCTGGGGTTTCGCATTGGGAGGGACGAAACCTTCACGGACATCGAGTTGATGTCTGAACTGGTTGTAGCCAACTCTGAGGCGATTCGAGACCACCTCCAGCAGTGGATTCCCGCACACAAGCTTGCGATCGCGTACCCGCCAATCACCCCCGAGCCCCCGGCGTCCGATGACTTGCTGAGCCCGAGCGCTCCGCCGGATTCAACTTCGTCGGCGGTGACGGTAGACCTTTCCGCTGTCATGGTGGGTCGCATTACGCGCTCGAAGGGTCAGTGGCGCCTTGTTGAGGCGATTGACCGGCTCCGTCGGGAGGGGCTCAACATCAGCGCCACGCTTGTTGGATTTTCGGATTCGGATGATGGTCGCGCCCTCGCGAAAGAGGTCGACGCGCGTGGGCTTGCCGGTCTTGTCACGCTTGCTGGGGAGCACGGAGATCCTGCTCCCTTTGTCGCCGCTGCGGATGTCGCCGTCATGGCGTCAGACAGCGAAGCGTTCGGGCGCGTGACGGTCGAGTACATGGCGGCGGGCAAGCCGGTCATCGCTGCGAACACGGGAGCCAATCTTGAGCTCGTCGTGGAGGGGGAGTCAGGCTGGCTGTTCGACCGCGATTCGATCGACTCGCTGTGTGATGCCATTCGGGCTGCGGCACATGATTCTGCAGAGCGCCTCCGACGAGGTCTTGCTGCACGCGAGAGGGTTTACAGCCAGGTGTTAAAGAAGTATCCCCTGCAGACTGTCATCGGCCGCATTCGCGAGGTTGCCCATCGGGGGGCGTTGCCGATGCACCGCTTGCCTGCTTTCGCGTCGGAGCTTCTCGAATTTCCTCGATTTGTGGATCAGTACGCCTCGGAGCGGAGTCAGCTTCGTGCGGAGGTAACTGGGAGCCGTACCTGGCGCTTCGGGACGGGCGTAGTAAAAGCCGCTCGTCCCGCGTTGCCGGTCGCGCGTGCTGTGCTGAAAACGCTGCGACGTGCCCGGGGGCGTGGCGCCACTACTCAAGAACCGGGGGAGGCCACTCATGAGTGATGTGGTGAAAGACGCTGCCCGCGCGGCCGCCAAACCCTTGGAGCACACCGCAACCTGGCCAGTCGCATTGCTCGTGGCACTCACCTACGCGGCGCTCTTCCCGCCCCGCGCGATTGACGGTCGATATTCAGTTCTCGAGGTCTCCCTCGTTTTCCTAGCCGGCGTCCTGCTGGTGTCACCGCGGCGCGGTGCCCAAACGCTTCCGGCCATCCCGATCGCTTTTGCGCTACTCATGGTCGTCATGCTCGCGTCAGCTATCTGGAGTGTGGAGTCGTGGACGGCTTTGCGTGATGCATCGAGTTACATCCTCCTTGCGGTCGGCGCTTGGGTGTTGGTAGCGCGGGCTGGCCTAAAGCCCGTGGTCTGGGGAATCGCGCTGGCGACTACTGCGATCGCGCTGGCTTCCGTTGCTTACTGGCTGATTGATCCGGTCGCGGCCTTGTTCCGGGGTACGTCGGGGCTTCAGGGCGTTTACGGCAATCGCAACACACTTGGATTTGTGCTCGCTGGCGGCCTTCCTGCGCTGTTCGCACTCCCTGTGAACTCGTGGCGCTGGGAGGCCCCGCGAACCCTTGCTGTCGTGTTCGTTATCGTCACGGCTATCGCCACCACATCGCAGACGACGCTGGTTACAGTAGGCGTGATCATCGCCGCTTGGCTCGCGTTGCTCGCGTGGCGACGATACCGGTGGGCCCTCGCAGTCTTCGCGTTGGTGCTCGTGGCCGCCGCGATCATCATGGTCGCAAATCTCGAGCGCGTGCTCGATCTCATCGGTAAATCGAGCACCCTTAATGGGCGAACGGATATATGGGAAGCAGCTGTTTCTGTTGGCCTACAAAGCCCAATCGTCGGCTATGGCTGGTCTCGATCTTGGCAGCCAGGCTCACCACACAGCGTTGCCGTTGCCGAAGCACTCGACGGCAACGTGGTCTTTCACGCGCACAACGAGATCCTTAACTGGTTTGTGACTCTTGGCGCGGTGGGCGCGCTCCTCTTCATTGTCACAGCGACTACGGCGCTCTTGTTCGCAGTAGCCGGAGCCCGTGCACATGCCTCAGCCCTCGCCCTGTGGCCGACTCTCGCAATAGTCGCCATCCTCGTTCGTGGTCTCACTGAAATCAGCGAAACGAATGCTCAGGGGTGGTTCACGCTGAGTTTGGCAGTTTTCGCGGCCGTCGTAACCGGAGCTAATTCTGTGACGCGCCCCGTTCACCGGCTGGTCGTGCAACCCGTTCGTCCGGTGAGCGTGCCGAGCCGTCAGTAGACTCGGGGAGCCGCTAGCGAACCGAAGCGATATCAGGGAGTGATTGTGAATCGAGTTGTCAACGGGCAGCAGACCGTTGTGGTCGTCGGCCAGGGTTACGTGGGCCTTCCCGTTGCAATGCGCGCCGTCCAACAGGGCTACACCGTGATCGGTGTAGACCTCGATGAGCGGCGGGTGTCGAGCCTCGCTGCTGGCATCTCATTTGTCGACGACATCTCTGACGCGGAGCTGAAGTCCGCACTCAGTAGTGGGCGCTACACCCCGACGCGGGATTACGCGAAATGCGCGGATTTTGACTTCGCGGTCATCACCGTTCCGACTCCGCTTCGCGAAAGCGTTCCCGATCTCAGCTATATCGAGAAGTCTGCACGATCGCTGGCTCAGCACCTGACCGTGGGCGCAACGGTCATTCTCGAGTCAACGACGTACCCGGGCACCACGGAGGAGTTGCTGGTGCCTATCCTTGAGGTGGGTTCGGGCCTCGTGGCGGGCAGCGACTTCGCAGTGGGCTACAGTCCTGAACGCATCGATCCGGGTAATCCAGTGTGGGGCTTTGTGAACACCCCGAAGGTCGTGTCCGGGATCGATGCTGACTCTCTCCGAAAAGTGCAAAGCTTCTACGACTCACTTGTTGACACGACTGTCGCGGTGTCTTCGCCAAAGGAGGCCGAACTCACTAAATTGCTCGAGAACACGTTCCGTCACGTGAACATTGCGTTGGTCAACGAGTTAGCCATCTTTGGCCACCAACTGGGCGTCAACGTTTGGGAGTCGATCGAAGCGGCAAGTACCAAGCCATTCGGCTTCATGAAGTTCACCCCCGGCGCCGGTGTCGGCGGCCACTGCCTACCGGTCGACCCCAGTTACCTCTCGTGGCAGGTGCGAAGGAAGCTGGGCCGCAATTTCCGTTTTGTCGAGCTCGCGAACGACGTCAACGACCACATGCCCGACTACGTTATTCAGCGCTTGATGGTGATGCTGAATCGCGAGGGCAAGGCGCTTATGGGTGCCCGCATCGTGCTGATCGGACTTGCATACAAGCGCAACTCGGCTGATATCCGCGAGTCGCCGTCCCTTAAGGTGATCGAGTTGCTGATGGAACATGGGGCGAAGGTGGTGGCCGTAGATGACCGCGTCGCTGAGCACCAGTGGCCGACGGCTGTCGAGCGAGCTTCTTTATCATCTGCGCTCTTGGCATCATCGGACGCTGGTGTGTTCTTGACCGATCATGACGAGTTCGATCTCGAACTATTTTCGGGCGATATTGCGCCAATTCTTGACACGAAGAACAAACTTCGCGGTTCCCGAATCGAGCGACTCTGATTATCAGTGGCGGCGGCATTCGTATGGCAGACGCATGCGGCTGGGCTCGAACATGAGATCCATCGCGGGGAGCCTCTCAAATGCTGCCTACGTCCTCACGCTGCAAGTTGTCGCATTACTCGTCCTTGACCCTGCGTCATTCGGAGTATTTTCTCTCGCCTACTTGGGCTTCGCGCTGTCATCGTCGCTAGCCATGTCCTTGATCTCGGAGGCGTGGCTTCGAAAGCACAGAAACGACGAGGACCGCGATGGTTGGCGCGACTATGGGGCAGTTTCGCTGTACTTTGCAGCAAGCGCAGGACTCATCGCTCTGATTGTCTTTTGTATCGTTCCGATTCTTCGCGAGGTCGCGGTGATTAGTGCGATCAGTGTGTTCGCGTCGACCTACCGGGCCTGCGCAAGATATTTCGTTGTTCGCATGAGGGGTGCCCCAGCGGGAATTCCTGGAGATCTCGCGGGAGCCGGAGTCTTCTTGGCGACGGTGGCGTTGGGTCTCCCTTTTTTTGGCAGCAATCTTGATGCAGTAATGGTTGCGTGGATGAGCGGGGCCGTTGCGACCCTCGTCGCCTCGGGCAGGCCGAGCCTCGCTGGACCGGCAGTGATCAGAACCTGGTCGATGACGTACTCCAAGGAAATTCGTGCCCTACTCGGTGATTCTCTACTCAGCAATGTCAGCGCCGTCGGGACGCCAATAGTGATCGCGCCTGTGCTGGGGATTGCGGCTTTCGGGGTCTATCGAGCATTGGGCAGCATTGCGGCTCCCATCCGATTGCTCATCGTGCCTCTCGCGCCAGTGATCGCGCGCCGCCCGCTTTCTGACCATTTCACCTTGAGATGGGGTCTGAGCTACGTAACCCTGAGCCTGGGATTGGGCACTTTGGCGGGGCTCGTCCTGGTCATTATTCAGGTCTCTGAGACGGAACTAGGTGTTGTTGGTGCCCTGAGCAGCTACTGGCTCGCTGGAGCAATATTCATCGCAGCGAACTTCTTCGGGCACCTCACGTCGATCATTGCCAGGGCGTGGGTGCCGACCCGCATGCTAATTGCGCTGCGCGGGTGGCATACCGGTCTCGGAGTTGTGCTCCCGATCGGAGGTGCACTTCTTAGTGGCATCTCAGGGGCTATCTGGGGACTAACGGCGAGCATCGTCGCAGCATCCATTGTGTGGATCGTTGCGCTGGTCTATCTATCTCGCAAGTCGTCGTGACCGCGCGCGTTCGTAGACCTCAACATAAGCTTCCGCCACACGGTCAAGACGAAAAGGCATTCTTCGCGCGATAATTTCCTGATGTGGCCGGTGAAGTAACGATCTATCATCCGCAAATCGCTTCAAGGCCCGTGCTGCTTCGGCGACAAAGCCTGGACCTTGCGGCACGAGCACGCTTTCAGGGTCCTGCGACGCGACTTCATTCACGCCCGGGACATCTGGACCGATAACAGGAACACCGCGCGCTATCGCCTCGGCGACGACGAGACCGAAGCCTTCATGTCGTGATGTCGAGAGGAGAACGTCGTGCTTGTCGAGCAGCGAGACGATGTCAGAGCGACTGCCGGTGAACGTGACGCGATCCCCAATGCCGAGCTGCTGCGACAACGTCGCCAGTTGCTCCCTTTCGGGCCCGTCGCCGACAACAGTCAACGTGCTCGAATCTGTCATTGCGATTGCTTTCAGTGCGTCGGAGAAGTTCTTTCGGTCGTCAAGAGTTCCGATCGAAATGACACGAAGCGCTCCCGAACCGACCTTCGGTCGGATGGGCAATGGAACGTCGAAGAACTCCTCAGAGATTCCATTGGGGATAACCTCGGGCATAAGACTCACTCCGATTTTCGCGCCATAGGCGACCAGAGCGTTGGAGGTCCCGACGCTGATTGCTGTCACCGATTCGTAACTTGAATACGCAAGGCGATCGAAAGGACGGAAGAGAACTCGATCTCGACGTCGATTGGTCGTGCTGTGTTCCGTGTATACACGCGCAGCAGGTGTTCGTGTCATCGGCACGAAATATAGGGCTGGAAAGAGGTGCGTATGGACGACTTCTCGCTCTTGAATCGCGTTCCTCAATTTGGGGATCGACAACACGTCGCGTGGATGGCGGCCGACTTGCCTGACCGTGAGCCCCTGTTCCCGCGCGGTTTCGTACGGAACTCCTTGTAAAGGCGACAGGACAACGATTTCGACATCGTGCCCTTGCGCGGTCATCTCGAGAGCGAGTCCAACGACAAGACTCTCGGCTCCGCCAGTTCCGAGAGTGGGAATAACATGAGAAACACGCATATTTATGTGTCCAACTCTCTGCGCGTTCCCTCCACGAGTGGCGCCTTCCTCAGTGCCGGGGTTAGCCGAACAGGGCGGCCCGCGTTGTGTTGGACCAGCACCGTACACGCGATCATTACGGGCCAGAAAGCCACCCACAAGTGGCCGGGCGCTTGGAGGTACGGGTTGGTGGCATTGCCAGCGAGAGCTGCGAGAGCCCCGATCGTAACCACGAACAGCGCAGGGTTAACCGCCGTGTGGACCTTGGCGGCCTGAATCACCCCGATGGCACAGGCGGTGATGATGGCGCCCAGTAGAACTAATCCGATGAGTCCTGTCCAGTAGAAGATGAGGTGGTACTGCAGTTCCGTCTGCCAGGGAGACATGTCACGCTCGATGGCCCCCCTGTCGATAGTCGCGCCAAAACCTCTCCCGACCAGGAGCTCTGCAGGGCTGTCCCAAGAGGTGAGCGCGCGCAACTCATTCGCGCGAAGGCTGTCGGCGATCGCGTCATCGTCAAGGACGCCGTCTCCTGCGATTGGTGGAGCGCCTTCTATGTCTATAGGCGGCCTTCCTCCGACAACGGAGGTCACTGAGACCCCGAGTCGGGACACGAGGACCAATAGCGAAGGCTGGGCGCCCAGGGCGATAACACCTCCCGCGATGTACGCGGCGGCTGCAATCGGAACCCTTCTTGCGTATCCCATGATGTTTGCGAAGTTCACCGTCTTGTTCGCGATGAGCACGACCAGGACGGCCATGATGAAGGCGGGGGTCAGAAGAACCACAAGGACGATGGCGCGGCGCCAAGCGATCACCACCGCTGCAGTGCCGAGGGTTGCCAGAACCCATCGGACCCAAAGAGGCGGGAAGAACTTTGGGGGGCGGAGGACAAAAAGCGACGCTATCCACATCGGGGTCCACCACATCAGCGAAGGAAGCGAATGAGCGGACAGCGCAAAAATCCCGTATTCGTCGGCTACGTATCGAAACGCGATGAGATCGAGAAACCAGTTTGGGATCGGGTTGAATGGGAGCCGGCCGGTAGCGGAAAGTGCGCCGCTGATAAATGTCACACTGATCAGCGCCGTTGCAAGAGCACCCGCGTGCACCATCACCTCGGTGGCCCTCTGTGTGTAGCCAGCCACGATTGTCGTGAATAGAGCGGGCCAGACGGCTAGGAAAACCATGGTTCGGAGGAGCGATTCTGCATCCATGGCGAGCGCCGTGACGACGCCAATCGTCAGGAACAACAGCCAGGTGCACAGTGCCACCGCCATTGGCCGGGGTATCTGGATGCCCCGAGCAAGCGCGTTAATCGCAGAAATGACCGCGAGGCAAAAGAAAAGACCAAATAGAAGAAAGTTGTTGGAAACAGGGACGACGAAAATGTAGCAGACCGCGGCGCCCAGGAGCCACAGCGGCCAATCTTCGATTAACCGCGCACGATATTGAAAAACGCCTATTCTCGGGGCGTCTCGATCATCGGGACTTGAAACATTTCGGTCAAGCATTTGCCTACCCTTTGCTGTTCTCGTCGACCGAGGGCATCCCGACCGGAAGGTTATTGGCTACGAGAGGGCCTAAAGGATGTCGCCATTCATTTGGGGTCGAAGCGAACCGTTGTCCCCCACTAGAGACCAGCTGTAAGAATATCAGGAGGCAGCCGTTGCGTTTCGGGGCGTGAGGAAGGACTCGGTGACGCGATCATTGGTGCCGCACGACGCGGACGGCAAGGATGTCGTCATGCCCGGTCCCTAATCCCAGAGAGTTCCGCAAGGACGTCGTCGCGGTCGACCGACGCCGCGAGAGCGGCAGCTCGCTCAAGCAGGTCGCCAATGACTTCGGTGTCAGCGGCGCGACGTTGCAAAGCTCGCTGGGTCAAGCCCATATCGAGGAATGTGGTCGACCCGGTCAGGCGGCAGACAAAGCGGTCGAGGTGCGGGGCTTGCCTCGGCGAAATCGTCTGCTCGAGCAAGAGAACCAGGCACTAGGGAAAGCTGCGACGTATTTGTCGCAGGCGAATCTCAAACTTGGTGGCTCTCCAACATGACCTACACGCTCGGCACTGACCTAGTCGAGGCGGGGACCCCCGCAGTGGTGTCGTGCCGTGTCTTGAAGCTTGCCCGCGCGTCCTACTACCGACGGTGCAACGACCGTATCCAGGATGCGGATGTGTTGCGCGTGTATCTGATCAAGCCCCTCCGCGACGCCCATAATAAGGATCCGACTTTCGGTTTTCGATATCTCGCCGACGAGGTCCGCAGGGCGGGCTGGCGAGTGAGCCGCGGGACAGCGTGGAAGCTGTGTTCCCAGGCCGGGATCCTCTTCTATGCTCGGCGACGCAGACGCAGACGCAGAAAGCCTTTCCCGCCAGCGCTTGACTACCATGTGCAGCGCGTCTTGCGTGCTCAGGCGCTGAACCGTATGTGCCTGACCGACATCTCTCAGCACCGCACCGCGACCGAGGTCAAAATCCATTGCTGCGCTATCACGGACGTGTTCTCGAACCGGATCGCGGGCTATTCCATCAGTGGCCGATGATGGCGAAGCTTGCTGTCGATCCTCTGCGCAACGCCGTTGCCCGTCGTGGTGACGTCGCGGTCTGCATTCTGCGTGCCGACACTGGGGCATTCAGTGTCGCAGCCGCGCGATAGCGAGCAAGCTGCGCCGCCACGACATGGTCGACTCGCTGGGCGGCGTCGGCGCCGCTGGAGACAACGCCGCGATAATGAGCTGCGGGTCGCGGCTGCAGACAAACATCCGCAGCTAGCAGTGGAGAGCGATGCGGCAAGAACCGCGTCTTGCGATCGCGGTCTGGATTGAGCCAGAAATTACCGCCTACGTGGCCAGGATGCCTTATGCGGGTCGCCCCCGAGCGAGTTCGAATCGGATGCGATCCGAGTCGCGACCCCTCCGGCCTGAGCCGAACCTGTCACCAGTTCATTCCTCACGCTCAGTCGCGGTCAGTTCTCCCTCCGCTCAGGATTTTCTCTTCTCCTAAAGGTCTCGTCTGCCCGGTGTCGATCGCTGCAAAAGGCTCGACGCAACGCGGCCGTCGCATGACAGTTCAGCGGGTCAGCATGTCTGCGGTGCGGGCCCACACGTCAACCTGATCAAAGTGTTGCATGACCCGCTTCCGAGAAGCCTGCCCCATAGCCATCCGCCGGTCAGGATCCCTTATCAGCGGCTCGAGCGCCGCTGCGAGCGAAGATGAGTCACCGATATCAGCGAGCAGGCCGGTGACGCCGTCGACAACCGAATCCACGGCGCCCGTCGCTCGGGTCGTTACGGTCGGCACTCGGCTCGCCGACGCCTGAAGGACGACGTTCGGGAATCCTTCACGGAACGTCGGGAGGCACAAGACGTCCATGAGGTGAAAGTAGGGGCGGGGGTCGTCTACGTGCCCGACGGCGCTCACGTCGATCGCAGACTCCATCAACCGAGCGAGTATCTCGCGCCCATCTTCTGAGTCAACCCCACCAACAAGAAGCAACTGAAACGAGAGACCCTTCGCCGAGAGCCTTTCAGCTGCCTCCATGAGTACGGCGAGGCCCTTATCTCGAGTGAGCCGTCCCACGAAGCCGATTACTGGCAGGTCTGGTGTGAGGCTGGCACGTGCTTGCGCATCAGCAAGCGCCCCCTCCGGAAGCGCGCCGAGTTCGTGCGCGTGAACGTCGACCCCATTGGAGCTACCCTCACCCAACACCCTCACCTTGCGACGGGGGGCGAGCCGCGAATCAATGTACAACTGCGCCAAGCTGTGACTGACTGCGAGCACCGTGTGCGAAGCCGCGGCAGTCAATCTCTCGAGTGAGGCCAGCGCAAAGCGCGGCAAGCCCGTTGTAGTTTCGAGGCGGAGACCTCGCAAGACGTAGATCCGGCGCGGCACTCTCGTGACGAAACCGGCGAGGCTGCCCAGCAGTCCCGCCTTGGGGGTGCCCACCATGAGCGAGGCAGGGCGAAGCTTCTGCAGTAGAGCGATCCACTTCGCCAATGCGCGGAGGTCAGAGAGTGGGCTGGGATTTCGGGCCATGGCGAGGCCATGGACAGTGACACCCTCGTCTGCCGCCAACCGTTCGAGCAACGGCCCGGGCGTGCTCACCACATGAACATCCCACCCCTGTTCACGGAGGAATTGGGGGAGACCCCGAAGCAACGTGATCGATTGATCGGCGGTGACGCCGAGGACCACCGTGCGGGGGCGGGGTGTCATTGGGAACGAGCGGGGTCGCGAAACCAGTCAAGCGTGTCGGCTAAGCCAGCCGCGAGAGACACAGGCTCAATATTGGGGAAGGCTGCCGTCAAAACTGAGCTATCGGCCTGTGACGCCCGGACATCCCCAACCCGAGCGTCGAGCTGCTGGCGGGCGAGGGCGGTATCGAGTTGGGTTTCCAGCAACGCGATGAGTCCGTTGAGGGTCGTGTTGGTGCCGAACGCGAGATTCATAGGGTCATTGCTGGAGACGTTTCTCGCGAGCGCGTCGGCGATCACAGCGCAGACTGTGCCAACATAGGTGAAGTCGCGTGACTGCTCGCCGTCCCCGTGTATGGGCAAGGGCTCGCCGCGTAGAGCGGCGTCGACGAACTGCGGGATGACCGCTGCGTAGGCGTGCCCCGGCGCCTGACGCGGGCCGTACACATTGAAAAAGCGGAATGCCAGATTCTTCATGCCATACGAATAGTTGTAGGCGATCGTGTAGGCCTCAGTGGCGAGCTTGCTCACGGCATAGGGGCTCATCGGGCGCGTCCAGTCGAACTCCGACTTCGGCAACGTCGGGTTCGAACCATAGACCGAACTCGACGACGCGACGATGACCTGGTCGACGCCCGCTGCTCGAGCTGCCTCGAGCACGGCGAGGGTGCCCGACGCGTTCGCCTCGTGACTCGTCACCGGCGCAGCAACAGAACGCGGGACACTCGGAATCGCTGCCAGATGCACCACTTTGTCGACACCCTCTATCGCCCGCCCGAGGTCGGACGGCGACAGGATCGAGCCGTGAATCATGTGCACGGAGGATGCCGCGAGGTTCGCGGCATTGCCGGTGCTGAGGTCATCGAGTGCCACCAGCTCCCAGTCGGGCTGAACCCGCTCAAGGTGGTCGAGCAAGTTTGACCCAATGAAGCCGGCACCGCCGGTCACGAGAACTTTCATGGTGATGATCCTCCAGTTAGCGGGCAGGGACACCCTTGACGGTTACGCCGTCGGGAACCGATCGCACAACGCATGCCGCGGCGCCAACAATGGCGTCGCTACCGACCGTGAGGCCTTGAAGGACCACAGCGGCCGCCCCGATGAGTACTCGCGGCCCGACGGTGACGTCTCCTGAGATCGTGGCGTTCGGGTTCACCGACACGAAGTCGCCGAGCGTGGAATCGTGACCGACCACGCTCGCAGGATTGAGGTGGGTGTGTCGACCGAGGCGAACATTGACCGACACCTGCGTGCCCGCGCAGATCACACTGCCGGGGCCGATGTGAGCGCTCGAATCGAGGACCGCTGTCGGGTGTACCGCAGTGGCGGGCTGAAAGCCGCGTGCTTCGAGGTTCGCTGCGATCTGCGCCCGGGTGGGGGGTGAGCCCACGCCAACAATGAAGTTGCGATGGCGCTCGACCCGTAGGTTGTCGGTTGAACCCAAAAAAGTAACGCCCATGCGGGCCACGCGATCGAGGTTTTCGCGGCTCGGGTGGTCATCGACTGCGACGAGCGAGTCGAACGAAAGTGTGCCCGCACTTTCCGCAGCCAGGGCCACGCTCAGGGCCTCCCGCCCGAACCCTCCAACACCGACGACAACTAACTCAGCCACGCTTGTTCTGTTCCTCATCAGCATCGCCAGAAAAACGGGTCATGGTTGCGACACCTGCAGCAGATATCCCCTCACGCTTGAAGACTGCGCCTATAGTCCTCGCGATGATCTGTAGGTCGAGTTTCCAGGAAAGCGTCTCGATGTACCGGACGTCGAGTTCAAGCTTGGTCGGCCAGTCCAGCAAGTTGCGCCCTGACACTTGGGCAAGCCCGGTCACGCCGGGGCGCACCTCGTGGCGGCGAGCCTGCCGCTCGTTGTACAGCGGCAGGTACTCGACGAGCAGGGGGCGTGGGCCCACTAGGCTCATGTCGCCGCGTAACACGTTCCAGAGCGTGGGCAGTTCATCGAGGCTCGTTGACCGGAGAGCACGCCCGAAAGTCGTCATGCGCTCCTCATCCGTGACCTGACCGCGGCTCTCGTCGACGGGAAGCATGGTGCGAAACTTCCGCAACATGAACACCTGGCCGTGAAGCCCTGGTCGAGGTTGCGAGAAAATGACCGGCCGGCCGAGTCGAATCGCCACTGCGAGTGCCGTACCGGCGATCACGGGCGAAAGCGTGAGCAGTGCCGCCGCCGACACGGCGACGTCGGTCGCGCGCTTGATCGCGCGATACGGTGCGCCCACGCCTAACGCCGCCCCGACACGAACGCTGCAATGCGTTCGAAGATGCGTGCATATTCGTCCGGGCCCAGCGCCGAGCCGCTCGGCAGCGTGAGACCCCTTTCGAACAGCGTGTCTGAGGCACCTGTGGTGAACGCGCGAGCCGAACCAAACACCGGCTGAGCGTGCATGGGCTTCCAGAGAGGCCGCGACTCGATGTCGGCGCTAGCCAACCACGCCGACAGTTCGCGCGCAGTCCATCCTGTGACAGCCGGGTCAACGATGATCGAGGTCAACCAGCAGTTGTCCTCGGCGTCGTCCGCCGGCGAACCCAAGACCTCGACGCCGTCTATGTCGGAGAAAAACTCGCGGTAATGCTGCCGTAATGCCCGGCGACGGTTGATCATCTCGTCGAGCCGGCCGAGCTGCGCGCGGCCGAGAGCGGCCAGAATGTTGCTCAGCCGGTAATTGTAGCCAATGTCGGTGTGCTCGTAGTGCACAACTGGCTGCCGCGCCTGCGTTGCGAGATAGCGTGCCCGCTGCGCACGTTCCGCGTCGTCGGTGAGGAACATCCCCCCGCCTGACGTGGTCATGATCTTGTTGCCGTTGAACGACACGGCCGCGGCATCACCGAACGACCCAGCGGGACCCGCCGGAACGCGGGCGCCCAAGGACTCGGCCGCATCCCACAACACCGGCACACCGTGCTGCTCGGCCAGTGCGAGGATCGGCTCGGGGGTCGCGATCTTGCCCAGCAGGTCGACTGGAACAATTGCACCCACTCGGACTCCTTCGCTAGCGAGAGTGCGAAGCGCATCGTCAAGCAGTGCAGGGTCAATGTTGCCCGTGGCTGGGTCCGAATCGACGAAAACGGGTTCTGCCCCGACATAGGTGATCGCGTTAGCGGTCGCTGCAAACGTCATCGTCGAGGTCACCACGACCTGACCGGGGCCGACATTGAGCCCGAGCAAACCGAGGTGAAGAGCCGCGGTCCCGGAGCTGAGCGCAACTCCATGCTCGCGTCCCGTCGCCGCCGCGATTTCAGACTCGAAGGCGTCAACGTCAGGGCCCAATGGGGCAATCCAACCAGAATGCATGGCACGACTGACCGCTTCGTGTTCAGCCGCCCCGACGTCGGGCGCTGACAGGTAGATGCGACTCATGCCCGTGCGCCCTCTGTGTTGGGAGCGGCGCCACAACGACGCAGCCACTCTTCACGGTCGAGGTCATCGGGGGAGAGCGATGAGACGAGCGCGTGTGAGATCTTCGGGTGGAGAGGTCGCTCGTCCGACTCGTTCACGCCGCGCAGCTCCTCGTGCAACTTCTCACCCGGACGAAGCCCGGTATAGACGATCTCGATGTTGGCTCCCGACATGGCGATCATCCGTTCCGCGACATCCAGAATGCGAACGGGCTCACCCATGTCGAGAATGAGCACTTCCTGTGCCCGACCGATCGCGCCCGCCTGGATGACGAGCTGACATGCTTCGGGAATCGTCATGAAGTAGCGAGTGACATCGGGGTGGGTAATCGTGACGGGGCCGCCGGTCTCGATGAGCCGACGGAACGTCGGCAGCATCGACCCGCGGCTACCGATCACGTTGCCGAACCGCACCGACAAATACCGCTGCCCGGTGTCGTGCGCAAACCACGCGGTCAGCTTTTCGGCGACGCGCTTGGAGTGACCAAGAACACTCGTGGGGTTCGCTGCCTTGTCGGTCGAAATATTGACGAACGTTGTGACGCCAACTTCACGGGCTGCCGTGAGCACGTTGAGGGTGCCCAGCACGTTCGTTTGCCACGCCTCGCCGGGATACTGCTCAAGCATCGGGAGGTGCTTCAGCGCCGCCGCGTGGAAGACCACCTCGGGGCGGCGCGCGGTGAAGATCTCCATCAGCGATGCTTCGTCGCGAATGTCGGCGAGAATGACGTCTTTCGTATCGAGCAGGCCGTGCCCCGCGATCGAGATTTGCGTGCTCTGTAGGCCGGTTTCGTCGCGATCAAGCAGCATGAGCTCAGCTGGATTGAACCGGGCCAACTGTTCAGCGAGGACTGACCCGATCGAGCCACCAGCACCGGTGATCAGTACGCGCTTACCGGCAAGATACTCGGCGATGGAATCGACTTCCGTGTCGACGGGATGGCGGCCAATCAGATCTTCGATCGACACCTGCTTGAGGTCTGCCAGGGTCGAACGTCCGTCCAAAATCTCTGACAGCAACGGGAAGACGAAGACGGTGAGGCCGACGGAGTTGGCAGCGTCGGTGATGTCACGCATGAGCGCCGAATCGGCCTTACCGATGCTGACGATGAGCGTTGTTGCGCCGGTCGACGAGGCCGCTTTCGCGAGGTCAGCACGCGTTCCCAACACGGGGACGCCACTAATCGAAAAGTTGCTCTTCGCTTCGCTGTCGTCGATGAGGCCAACAGGCACGTAGGGCGACTGTGGGTCGGTGAGCATCTGCGGAATGAGGAAGTTGGCCAAATACCCGGCGCCGTAGACCAGGGCCCGATCCGCGTCCTCCCGAGGTCGTGCTCCTCGTTCCCACAGCAAACGCCTCAGGTAGCGTGACCCTCCCATCAGCACGAGCGCCATCGGCAGGGCAACCAGTACCGTGCTTCGCGGAATGTCGAGCACTGTGCCGGCGAACACAATCGGCACACCGATAACAACTGCCGTTACCGCAACCGTCCATGCGAGGGCCTGCACCTCATGGAACGACCCGATGCGGAACCGACCGCGATACAGGTTGAACGCCCACCTGCCGAGACTGAACTGCAGAACGACAGCGGCGATGCTAAGAAGCGTGATGGAGGTGACGTTGACGTTCTGCAGGGCGAATTCGTAGCGGAATATCGCCGCGAACGTCAGCGCGATCACCCACGCCGCGCTGTCGAACAGGAACTGACCGCCGGTCGCTCGGCGGAGGATTCGCGCCCGATGGCGCGCCATGTCGCTAAGCGATACGAGTGTCACCCAGACATTTTGTCACGCTTGACGCGCGACGGTCGCCGTGACGGATGACGGCGACCAAACGCCCCGCGAACATCGCGCCGTGCCCTCTCGATAGACTCGGGCGTCACGAACGGTGTTAGGAGCCAGTTCTATGCCCCATGTCCGTCCGGGTGTCGTCTCCGTCGTCCTCGTGAACTTCCGCGGAGCCGACGACACGATAACCGCGATCACGCACCTGCGCGAGCTCGACTGGTCCAGCGACCGACTCGAGATCATCGTTGTCGAGAACGCGTCGGGCGATGACAGCGCCACGCGTATCCGGGCGGCGCATCCCGATATCGTCCTCATCGAGTCGACGAAGAACCTCGGCTTCGCCGGGGGCTGCAACCTCGGAGTCGCGAAGAGCTCGGGCGAGTACATCGCCTTCCTCAACAACGACGCGCGGCCCGATAGCGCGTGGATCTCGGCAGCGATCGCGCGGTTCGAACAGTCCCCCCGCATTGGTGGCGTGGCGAGCCGCGTGCTCGACTGGGAGGGCGAGAAGGTCGACTACATCGGCGCCGCGCTCACCTGGTACGGCATGGGCTACAAGCCCATGACCGGCGACCCAGTACCCGCCGGCCGCGACGAGGCACGCGACGTGCTCTTCGGCACCGGCTCAGCGATGTTCGTGCGCCGGTCGGTGTTCGACTCACTCGGCGGCTTCGACGAGTCGTACTTCATGTTCTTCGAAGACGTCGACCTCGGCTGGCGACTCAACCTCGCCGGCCACCGCTTCGTCTACGAACCCGCGTCACTCGCCTTCCACAAGCACCACGCGTCGATGACGAGCTTCGGCGCACACAAGGAGACGCTGCTGCTCGAGCGCAACGCGCTTGCGACGCTCTACAAGAATCTCGCCGACGACACCCTGCAGCAAGCACTGCCCGCAGCGATCATGCTGTCGGTGCGTCGCGGTATGACGCGCGGAGCGGTCGACACGGACAGCTTCGACCTCCGCATTCCTGGAGGCAACGAGCCGCAGATGACGATCGACCGGGCAGCAGTCGCGCCGCTCGTCGCGATCGACCAGTTCGTCGAGAACCTGCCGGGCCTGCGCGAATCGCGCGACCGCATCCAAGCCGGCCGGGTGATTTCCGACGGCGTGATCTGGCGGCTGTTTGGCTACGCGGACGCGCCGGTATTGCAGGACGAGGATTACCTGCGGGGCTACGAGAACATCGTGTCGACGTTCGATGTCTCGGAGCGTCCGCCGACCACGAAGGTGCTCGTGATCACCGGTGACCCGATCGGCCAGAAGATCGCGGGCCCCGCCATTCGTGCGTGGAATATGGCGTCCGCGCTCTCGCGCGAAGCCGACGTCACCCTCGTGACGCTCGCCGGCTTCGAGCCGGTTGACGCCCCCTTCGAGATCGCCCACGTCGTGCCCGGAGACGAGCGCGCCTTCGGCAAGCTCGAAAAGTGGGCTGACGTGATCGTGTTCCAAGGTCACGCGCTCGCCATCTTCGACACACTGCGTCGCAGCACGAAGTTGCTCGTCGCCGACATTTACGACCCGATGCACCTCGAACAGCTCGAACAGGCGCGCGAACTGGGCGCCGAGACCTGGACCAAGCAGGTCTCCGACGCGACCGACGTGCTCAACGAGCAACTGCTGCGCGCCGACTTCTTCCTGTGCGCCTCCGAACGTCAACGACACTTCTATCTCGGCCAGCTGGCCGCCCTGGGACGGGTCAATCCGGCCACATACGCCGGCGACCCCGACCTGCGGTCACTCATCGACGTGGTGCCCTTCGGGTTGGAAGCGACCCCTCCGCGACACGAAAGAGACGTCGTCAAGGGCGTGCGGCCCGGCATCGCGGCCGACGACAAGCTCATGCTCTGGAGCGGGGGGCTCTACAACTGGTTCGACCCGCAGACCCTGATCAAGGCGACCGCTGCTCTCAGCGAGCGTCGCGGGGGCGGCGTGCACCTGTTCTTCCAGGGCACCAAGAACCCCAACCCGCACGTGCCCGAAATGGCCATTGTGCGCGAGTCCCGCGCCCTCGCCCAGAGCCTCGGCGTGCTCGACACGGCCGTGCACTTCAACGACTCGTGGGTCGACTTCGCTGACCGTCAGAATTACCTCACCGAAGCCGACGCCGGTGTGAGTACACACCACGCGCACGTCGAAACGACCTACTCGTTCCGCACGCGCATCCTCGACTACCTGTGGGCGGGGCTTCCGATGGTCGTCACAAAAGGCGACCACTTCGCCGAACTCATCGAGGCCGAAGGTTTGGGCATCGCCGTCGACGCTGGCGACGTTGACGCGCTCGCCGATGCCCTCGAAACGGTGCTCTTCGACGCCGACTTCGCCGCCGCCGCTCGCGAAAACGTGGCTCGCGTGCGCGAGCTGTACACGTGGGACGCGGTGCTCGCCCCACTCGTCCGTTTTGTCGCGTCCCCTCACGCTGCGGGTGACCGCACGGATGCACGCGCCGGCGGCGCCGTCACCGCGCGTCCCCGACAGCGCCGCAAGCGCTCAGGCCTTCGCCACGATCTCGGACTCGTCGCCTTTTACTTGCGCAACGGCGGGCCGTCGCTCGTCGTGCGAAAGGTTCGTCGCCGGCTGGGGCGCGGGTAGGAGTCGCCGGTGGTCTCACGGTCACCACGCCTCGCACGAGCGACGTCTCAGCCCCGAATCGGTGGACTCATCGTCGGCGTCATCACCTTCGCCCTGTCAACACTCTGGGCTGTCGCGAGTCCGGTCTTCTCCATTCCTGACGAGAACGCTCACGGCACGAAGGCGATCGCTCAGGTCAATGGCCAGGTTATCGGCGACGAGGTCGACGGCATTCGACACCTGGTCGTCGACCTGCCGCCAGGATTTGAGTATCGCCCCGACATCACCTGCTTCGCGTTCCAACCGGAGGTGACCGCCGACTGCGCTCCGGCGCTCGGCGCTGAAGGGGGCACGCCGTGGTTCAACACCTGGGTCGGCACCTACAATCCCGTGTACTACGCCGTTGTCGGCTTGCCCGCGCTCGCTCTCACCGGAAACGATGCGGTCATTGCGATGCGCGTGGTCAGTGCGCTCCTCAGTTCAGCGCTCTGGGGGTTGGCCGCCGCGTGCGCCATGTCGTCGCTTCGTCGACAGTGGGCGCCTGCCGGCGTCGTCATCGTGATGAGCCCCATGATCGTCTACTTCTCCGGGGCCGTGAACCCGCAAGGCTTCGAGATCGCGGGCGCAGCGGCCCTGTGGTGGGGTGGGCTCAGACTGGCCGAGCGGTGGCGCGAATCGGCCGCCCACGCGGACCTCGCTTTGCTTTGGAGCACCGTCGTGGCGGGCGCCTTCGCCGTGTCGAACGCTCGAGCGACCGGGCCACTGTGGGTGCTCATCATCCTCTTCTTGTTGATCATCGTGGTCGGTTGGCGGTCAACGTGGCGCGGCATTCTGCAGCTGCGCTCGTTGCCGTGGTTGCTTGCTATCGCCGTGCCTGCGGGGTTTTCTGCGTTGTGGACACTGATCGTCGGCAGCCTGTCGAATCAGGCTGAAGAGAGCGACGCCCCGCTCGTCAACGCGTCCCCAGTGGTCGGGGCCTGGTACATGATCAGGCAAACCCCGCTATTCGTACAGCAGGCCGCAGGATTCTTCGGCTGGCTCGACACCCCGCTTCCCGCGTTCCTCTACCTGCTGTTTTTCGGCGCGGTCGGAATTCCCGTCATCGCGGTGATTGCGACGGTCGGCCGGTCGGGTGTCGTTCGCTTCGTCGTCGTCGTGCTGGCGGCGTTCGTCGTACCGGTGGCTCTGCAGGCGATCTCCGTGTCGCAAACCGGCATCATCTGGCAGGGCCGCTACGGGCTCTTCTTGTACATCGGTGTCGTCATCGTCAGCTGTTGGCTGTTGTCTCATCGCGACAGCCCGGGTATGGATCGCGCAGCCCGGCGCCTCACCCCTCTCATCGCAGCCATGCTCGGTGCTTTCGGATGGGCGGCCTTCGTCCTTGTCCTGCGGCGCTACATGATCGGTATCGGGACTCCGATCACGGGGATGCTGGGCGATGTGGCCTGGACGCCCCCCATCTCGTGGGTGGTGCTTGCGCTGCTGTACTTCCTCGCGTCGCTTGTGCTGGTCGCGTGGGCGACATCGGCGGTGCGCACCTCGCCGTTGACGGCCGTGAGACTTCGTCAAGAGCGCTGATGCGCGTCGCGATCGTCTACGACTGCTTCTTCCCCGCGTCGACGGGAGGCGGTGAGCGCGTGTACCGCGCGATTGCCGATGAGTTGGTTGGGCGGGGTCACTCGGTCGACTACGTGACCCGCGACGTTGACGTCGTTGCCCTTGAGGTGCCGGCCGGCATCCGGATTCTGCCAGTTTGGAAGGGCGACATCTACGATGCGTCCGGCGTCCGGCGTATCGGCCCGGCTCTTCGCTTCGCGTGGGCTGCTGCTCGACAACTGCGGCGCGCGCGCGGCCGGTACGACCTTGTCATCGCGAGCGCGCTTCCGGTGCTCACGCTGATCGCCAGCCGTCTGGCCCTGCTGGGTTCAGGCACCCGGGTTGTCGGCGATTGGCTGGAAGTCTGGGGGTGGCGAAAGTGGGTCGGCTACTCGGGGGTGGTTGCCGGCACTCTGGCGTGGGTGCTGCAGGCGGTGGCTGCGAGATCGACGTCGCGTCACACCGCCAACAGCGCCTTCACCGCGGCGAGACTGCGCGCATATGGCGCGCGCGACCCGATCGTGCTCGGCCTCGTCGACCTCGTAGAGACGCACGCGCCGTCGGCGGAACCCGCCGCCCACCCTCGATACGTCCTCGCGGTCGGTCGCCACATTGACGACAAGCAACTCGATCGACTCCCGGCCGTGATCGCGGAAGCGCGATCACGTGGATGCTCGGTGCGCGCCGTCATCGCGGGGAGCGGCCCGCAGACGGCCACGATCGCGGAAGCCATAACCCGTCATGACGTCGGCGACCTAGTGACTCTCGTCGGCCGTGTTTCCGACGCGGAGCTCACTCGCCTCTATCGGGGTGCCACGGCGATGGTTTTGCCCAGCCGTCGAGAAGGCTTCGGGCTGGTCGTTGCCGAGGCCGCATCCCACGGAGTGCCCTCGGTTGTCGTTGCCGGAGCGGACAACGCGGCGGTGGAGCTCATCGACAGGGGGGTCAACGGCGAGGTTGCCGAAAGCGTGAGCGCGCACGATCTTGCCGGCGCCATCATCACCGTCGTCGAGGCCGGAGACGCCATGCGACACTCCACGGCGGAATGGTTCGCGCGCGCCCGGGTTGAGCGAGGGCTCAGCCGGTCCCTTGACGCCCTTATTGCTCGATGGGGCACGTCAGGACGGTCCTGACGCGACGCGGAGGATGGCCTCTGCGGTCAGGGCCGCGGTGGTGTCCCACGAGAACAGAGCCGCTCGAGCGATTCCGGCGCTCGACGCTCTGCGTCTTTCGGCATCACTGCGCAGAAGTGTCATGAGCTCTCGCGCGACCGACGGCGCGTCTGTGGTGTCGACGTAGCGCGCCGCGTCGCCTCCCACCTCCCGCAGGACGGGCAGGTCGGAACAGAGCACGGGTGTGCCCCGTTGCATCGCTTCCAGCACCGGGAGGCCGAAGCCCTCGAAGCGGGTGGGCAGCACCGCGACGTCCGCGCGCGTGTAGAGCTCATTCAGTTCGGCATCGCTCACCCATCCCACAATCGAGACCCAGGGGTCGAGGCCACGTTCGGTGATGCGACTGGGTAGCGGGTCGCCGTCGTGGCCACCGGTGATGGTGATTCGCGGCCGATCCGATGCGTCAATGAGGGAGAGCGCATCCAGGATGACATCGACGTTCTTGTGAGGCATGCGGTTACCGACGACGAGGACAGACCGCTCAGGGTGTGGCTCCAGTGAGGCCTGTGGGACAGTGTCGCCCCCAGCTAGCGGGGTCACCGCAATGCGGTCGTGGGGAACTCGGAGGAGCGTTTCTACGTCGGAAGCGGTTGCTGCGCTCGGTGTCAGGATTCGTTGCGCCCGACGTGCGGCGATACGGACGAGGCCGCGAATGGCGACGGCGTATGGCCCGGGAACGTACTCGGGATGCCGGTGGGCAATCAGGTCGTGAATCGTCAGTAGCGTCGCGGGCGATGTTGTTGCGGGGCCGAAGTTCGCCGGGGCATGAAGCACATCCACGGCGTCACCGCGCGCGCGGCGTGGCACACCGAAGAGCTCCGCCAGCGCCCACTCGCGCCGGTTGTTCGCGTCGACCCGCATGTCCGTGAGGCGTCCGGGAAACCACGGTTCGGCCAGCGTGAGGGCCTGTGCAGATGCATATCCGACGAATTCCGCACCGGGCAGATGATCAGGCAGCCGGGTGTAGAGCTCGCGCACGTAGGTCTCCATGCCGCCCTTCCGGCCGGAGAGGAACGCAAGACTGACGCCGAGCTTCATGAGGGGAGCCCTGAGGACCCGCTCACTCGCCGCCACGCCACCGCGTAGACGGCCGCGGAAGCAAGCTCCGCCACGAGCAATCCGAGGAAGACGGCGAGTACCGTGCCGACCGAGACCCCGGCCAACGCGAGGACGAGCGTTGCGGCGCTCACCGCCGCACGCAGCGCGGTGACCAGCGCCACCGCGCCCGCCCGGCGAAGGGCCGCGAACGGAATTGTGGTGAGGAGGGACGCGCTGCGCCACAGACACGCAACGGCCAGCGCGGCCAGCAGTGCCACTCCCTCCCAGGCATCGCCGAAGAGGAACCGGAAGAGCCCGAGTGTTTCGGCCATGAGGATGGCGGCTGCGGCGACGGCGACGGCGAGCGACGAGACGACGATGTCGACGCGCGAGTGCTCCTTGAGTAGTCGCATCCGCAGGAAGTTCAATGGGATCGCAAGGGCGCCCGACACAGTGGCGATCGCCGTGAACTGCACTGCCTGTGCAGGACCGAGCAGGGCGAGCACTGCCGTGTTCATGATGGGGTAGATGACACCGGTGATCGCCGTGTCGGCCAGGATCCAGCCCCGGGTTCTGCTGCTCGCACTACTGCGACGAAAGGGAACAGGGGCGAGCCGAACGGCGATCGCGACGGCCACACCCAGCCCGAGGGGAGAAAGCGCCCACGAGGCTCCCGCGAGTCCCGCGAGCACCGCGGTGACGGCGCCAACGCCCACCGACACCGCGGCGACCCACTCACGAACGTGCAGCCGTTCGGCCACGGACACCGCGCGCGCAACTTCGAGACCTGCGAGCATGAAGGGAAGCGCGCAGGCAAGGAGGATTGCCTGCGCAGGCAGCACCCCCACGGCTAGTGCGGCGATCGCTCCGCTGATGCCGAGCCACCTCGGTACGGTCACGCGACGAGCCCCCTGCGTAGTCGCAAGTCGCGCTTCGACCGTCGCGCCGACCGCCAACTGACCAGCGAAAGTGGCAGCCATGATCACGACGGCGAGCGCGCCCTGTTCCGCGAGCGTGAAGAGTGACCCGGCGACAGAGAGGGTGGCGGCAGGCACGATGGCGAGCGACAACCCACTGGCAAGCGTCACGGCGCTTGCGGCGGGCGCGCGTCGCGAGCTCATCGATCGACCGCCGCGGTGGTGGAGGTTCCCCACGTTCGGCCGACAACGCCTTCGAGTCGCCCCAGGCACCCCCACCAGCCGTCGAGCAGCCGAAAATCGTGCGGGTGTCGGAATCCGACGACGAACCCGGCGCCCACGAACGCAATACGCCACCATAGCGGCCACCCCCAGCGCGTCACGAGCCGGCCGAGCCCGCGGCCGTACGACCGAAGCTTCCGGCGTCGCTCTGCGTCGGTGAGGCCCACGCTGTTGCCTGTGCCGCCGAACGTAATGTCGTTCGGGAGCCACGTGATGTCGCCCCCCACGTCGTGGCGATAGCGCAGGAGGAGATCCGTGGCCTCACCCGCTTGCCACGGGGTGGGCGCCCCCGTGCCGATCGACTCATCGAAACCTCCAAGTCGACGAAAGACGCTCAGGCGGATGAGGAGGCCCATCTCGATTACGGCCCAGACCGTCCGTCGATCGAGTGGTGTGCCGGGTGACGGCAGCGTGAACTTCGGGCCGTGCTCATCGACGATCGTCGCTGCGGCGAGCTGCACATCGTCGGGCAGCTGCCGCACGCGGTCAAGAACCCCTGCGGGAAACCACGTTGTGTCGTTCGGAAAGATCAGAAGTGGATCGTCCGTTTCCGGCAGCGCGGCGACGCCCACGTTTCGTCCCCGCGACGCACCGCGGTCGGATCGACGAAGAATGAGGGTCGCCGGGCCGTTGCGGAGCGGCTCGACGGCGCGCTCGACTTCCGCGTGACTGCCCTGGCTGACAACAACCACCGTGTCGTCCATCTCGAGCTGGTCAGCGAGCGACTCGACGAGTCGTCGCACAGCGTCGGCACGGCCGAGCGTAGTGACGACGAGGGCAATTTTCACGGTGTGCCCATTCTGTACGATGAGGGCGCCGCCCCGTCATTCGAAGGACTCTCACCCCCCATGTCACACGTCGTCGATGAGCTCGAACTCACAATCCTCATGCCCTGCCTCAACGAGGCCGAGACCCTCGAGGTGTGCATCACCAAGGCGCTCGGTTATCTCGAGCGCAGCGGGATCGCTGGCGAGGTGCTGATTGCCGACAACGGCAGCACAGACGGCTCCCAACAGATTGCGGCGTCACTCGGCGCCCGCGTCGTCGACGTGCCCGAAAAGGGCTACGGAGCGGCGCTGCTGGGCGGAATCGACGCCGCTCGAGGTCGCTACGTCATCATGGGTGACGCCGACGACAGCTACGACTTCAGCCAACTTGACGCATTCGTCGAACGCCTTCGCGCGGGCGACGATCTCGTAATGGGGAATCGATTCCGCGGAGGTATCGAGCCGGGCGCCATGCCGCCCCTCCACAAATACCTCGGTAACCCGGTGCTCTCGTGGATCGGGCGAGTGTTGTTTCGCTCGCCGATCAAGGACTTTCACTGCGGTCTGCGCGGCTTCAACCGAGACGCGATGCGCCGGTTAGGGCTTCAGACGACCGGAATGGAATTCGCGAGCGAGATGGTGGTGAAGTCGACGCTGGGCGGCGCTCGGGTCAGCGAGGTGCCGACGACGCTGAAGAAGGACGGACGTTCGCGACCGCCACACCTGCGCAGCTGGCGCGACGGGTGGCGCCACCTGCGATTTTTGCTGATCTTCAGCCCCCGCTGGTTGTTCCTATTCCCCGGGTTCCTCGCGTTCACGGTCGGCATGATCGGCACGATCGCTCTCGTTTTCGGTCCCCTCACCCTTGGCGTGGTGGGTCTCAGTCTGGTCAGTCAGCTCTACTTTGCAGCCCTCGCTGTTGTCGGCTACCTGGCCGTGCTCCTCGCACTGCTGACGAAGATGTACGCGCAGGTCGAGGGCTTCCGGATCCCGCGGTCGCGCTCATTCGAGAAGGTGGCAAGACGCGTGTCCCTCGAGTCTCTGGCGCTGGGTGGTCTCTTCCTGTTTGTGATCGGGCTTGCGATCGCGCTCACCCAATTCGTGGGTTGGGCGGGGTCGGGCTTCGGGGAACTCGACGCGGCGCGAACGATGCAGGGGGCCATTCCGGCGGCGCTGTTCATGATTCTCGGCGCGCAGTCGGTCATGGCCGGCATGTTCCTCGGCGTGCTGAACGTGGGGATTGTCCGCCGCGTCGCCGTGGCCACCCCGATGGTCGATGCGTCAGGTCAGTAGCTGGCGCCACGACCTGTTGCGCGATGCGGCCATGACGCTGGCCACCAGAAGCAGTAGTCCCAGCTCGAACAGCAGGTAGCTCTCGGTGATGCTCGTGGTGACGAGCAGCACGAGCACGAGGGCTGGCCACACGTAGACGGTGCTCTTGCGCTGCGAGGCGACCAGCCATGAGCGCACGACGGCGAGCGCGAGCACGCCGCCCAGCACGACCGCGCCGATGACTCCGAGTTGCAGCACAGTGTCGATGTAGGCGTTCAGCGCTGACGGCGGGCGCTCGCCGAACTCGTCACGCACCGCTACGTAGGGAAACAGTTCGGGCCGCCAGGGCCCGACCCACCCAAAACCTTCCAGCACACGAGGTTGTACGAGGTCTTGAATCTGCGACCACACACTTGTGCGTGCTTGCACGTCGATGGCAGCGTCAGCGAGGCCGATGAGTCGCCCGCGAAACACCCAGCCCACCGCGATACCGACGACCGCGGTAACGAGTAGTGCGGCTTGTGTGCGTTTGCGGGCCCGAGCCGGCTGCCGCCGCACGACCACCAGGATGAGCCCGGCAATCAGAACAGCGGCCAGCACGAACCAGCTGACGGGTGAGCGGGCAAACAGCACGCTCAGGCCGGCGAGCACGAGACCATACGCCGCTACGCCGCTGGACACCGAACGGGTGCGATATTCGATCCAGAAGGTGATGATCGCGAGTGCCGCGACGAACGCGAGAGCGTTGCGGGTGCCAGCGAGTCCTTGGATGGGGCCGCCCAGCGCGAGGTTGCCGTCAATCCCAAGAAAGGTGATGGGAGTATCGAGAAGCACTCCCGATACGATCTCGAGGGCGAAGCCCACGGTGAGCACGCCGCGCAGAACGGTGCCGACGCTGCGCACAAGTTGAATCGCGTCGCGCACGAGGGCCATGTACACCCCCATGACGCCGAAGCACACGGCATAGGCGACGCCCAGCAGGGTCGCGCCAGGATAGGCGCTCCATACTGTGCTGAGGCCCATGGTGCCAAAGAGCCCGATCAGCGAGATCGGTAGGGTGCCGCGCCACTCGATCCTTTCGGGTTGGGCCAACAGTGACGCGAGTGCGAGCGCGACCAGCCCCACGACGATCGCCAGGTACCCTGGCCAGCCCAGTAGCGCTCGAAGTGCCGCAGCCGTCACCGCCGTAATCAGCATCGTCTCGGTCAGCGCCTGGCTGAATCGTGGCGAGCCCAGCACGCCTCGAATCGCGGATACGAGTGGAACGGTCATCGCGAGGCCGGGTCGGGCGCGCGCACCGGTAGGGAAGTCGAGGGCGCGATCGGAGGGAGGCCCGCGCGCATCGACGCAACGGCGAAAAAGGTGAAGAGCACAAGCCCCGCCTCGACGAGCAAACGCGACTCGGCGAAGCTTTGCACAACGAGCAGCGTCATCACGAGCGCCGGCAGGAGGCGGAGGGCGGCGGTGTGGCCCTGTTCGCCCTCCGCGGCGTCGATGGACCACGAGGCACAGCGCAATACCGCCGTCAGAACGGTCACGGTGAACAGGGCGAGCCCAACCGCGCCGAGCTGTACGGCAACGTCGAGCCAGGCACTGTGCGCCTGCAGATACGTGACACCGTTGATGATGACGAGGTCATTGAAGGGCTCGACCCACGGTGCCCAGTAGCTGATCCAGCCCCACCCGAGTATCGGCCTCTCGGCCCATAGCCCGATGACCTGCTCCCAGATGCCCAGCCGGTTGGTCAGGTCTCCGCTGCGACCGAGTAGATCGAGCAGTTGCTCGCGCACCGCGATGGCGATGACGGTGCCGAGTACGCCGATTCCGACGGTCGCGACGTAGACCGTCTTCCGTCGGTGAGGGTAGCGCCGAGCGAGCACCACGACGCCGAGCGTGAAGGCGCACCCCGCCAATACGACGGTAATGGTCGCCGATTCGGTGAGGAGAACCGTGACCACCGACGCGCCGATCCAGAACCACCCGGTGACGATCGGTACCCGTCGGTCGACAAGCTGAACGGCGAAGACGATGAGCGCGAGTGCGGCGACGGTGCCCAGCAGGTTCGCGTTGCCCACGATGCCTTGAATGCGACCGCCGGCGAACACCTCGAAGAGGTCGCCGCGCGACCAGTAGAACGGAGCCGGAATCGGCGGCTCATAGTCGACCCATAGCGGCAAGATCGGCCGGCGGATGATGGTGGCCACGACGAATTCGAAGAGGAGCGAGAGCCCGATGATCCACCGGGCCGCGACTCCGAGCGCTCGCAACAGTTGGTCGAGCGAGACGGTGGCGGCCATGATCACGCCGACGAATACGGTCGCGGCGGTGGTCGACACGGCGAGGAGGGTCGTGACCGGGTACGCCGACCAGATCGTCGACAGCGCGGCAACGAGGATGAACGCGGCGAGCGCGATCGGAATCCGTCGCGGATCTACGCGCGTCTTGATCGCGAGTGCCACCCACCCAGCCAGCAAGATGGCGACGACGATTCCCCAGCCCCACCAGCTCAGCAGATATCGCCAGAAGTCGCCGGCAAGCAGGGTGAAAAGGGTGAGGGCGGTGAGCGCGACACGACGTTCTCGCACCCAATTCATGGGCCCAAGCCTATCGGCGGGGTGGGGCGCGCCCGTCAGACGAAGGCGCTGACTCCCGTGATCGCACGGCCTACGATCAGGCTGTTCATTTCGCGGGTGCCCTCGTAGCTGTAGAGGGCCTCGGCATCGGCGAAGAAGCGGGCGACGTCGTAGTCGAGCACGATGCCGTTGCCGCCGAGCACCTCTCGGCACAGCGCGACAACCTCTCGCATCGACGTCGTCGCGAACGCCTTCGCCATTGACGCGTGCTCGTCGCGCTGCTCACCCGCATCCAGCATCTGTGACACGCGCACACACAGGGCGATCGACGCCGTGATCTTGCCGAGGCAGCGAGCGAGGAGATCTTGCACCAGCTGGTGGTGCGCGATCGGCTTCCCGAACTGGTGGCGCTCCTTCGTGTACGCCACCGCGGCCTCGTAGGCGCCGATCGCGGTGCCCACCGCAGCCCAGGCCACCTCGGCGCGGGTGAGGCGAAGGACACTGGCCGTGTTCTTGAACGACTCGGCCTTCTCGAGCTTTAGGCCGTTCGGCACGCGCACGTCGGTGAGAGTGATGTCGGCGTTCTGCACAATGCGCAGGGCCTGCTTGCGCTCGATCTTCGTCGCGACGTAGCCGGGGGTGTCGGTCGGCACAATGAAGCCCTTGACCTGACCGTCCTCCGTGCTCTTCGCCCAGATGATCGTGATGTCGCTGAAGGTGGCGTTGCCGATCCAGCGCTTCTGGCCGTTCAGCACCCAGCCGTCGCCGTCGGGGGTCGCCGTCGTGCGCAGACCCTGGGCGCTGTCGCTGCCCGACAGAGGCTCGGTCAGGCCGAACGCACCGATAACTTCGCCGCTGCGCAGTTTTGGGAGCCACTCGGCGCGCTGCTCGTCTGAGCCGCATACGCCGATCGACCCCATAGCAAGGCCGTTCTGCACGCCCACATATGTGGCGACGCTGGCGTCGACTCGGGCAAGCTCAAGGGCCGTCCACCCTCCGTATAGTGCCGAATAGTCGCCCGTGCGAGTTTCCTCCCACAGCTCGCCGAAAGTGGGGTGCTTGTGCAGCACGTCGATGATCTCCCGCGGAAACTCCGCCTTCTCCCATGCGTCGTTGACGAGCGGCTTGAGGTGTTGCTCGATGTCCGCACGCAAGGCAGCCAGGGCGTTTTTCTCGTGATCGCGCAGTTGCGACTCGAATCCGTAGAAGTCACTGATGAGGGGCTCGAAAGTCATGGCCCCACTATGGCGGTGGTCGCGGGCCGTGCACACTTATTTGTGGCCGGCCGTCACGTACGCCCGGTGATGACCTCCCGCCCTTGTGGCCGGTAGACGAGCAGCGAGCTCAGCGGAGAGGAGCGGCAGCAGGCGTTGCGGTCGGCACCCGGAAAGCGATGCCCTCGTAGGTCCAGACGCTCTGCGCATAGTTCGTTCTTACGAATGACGATTCTGATGCGCTCGCGGTGTAAAAGTGATTTTGGTATGCAGGGCTCCAGAATCGAGAAACCGGGCGCAGGCCCGCGGATGAGGAATTGGCCGGGAAGACGTAGAACGCGATCCCTTCGTACTTCCAGACGATTTCCGGGTAGGTGCGAATCACGAAATCTCGTTCTCCGGCGCTTGCCGTGTAGAAGTGCGACTGGCCCGACTCACTCCAGAATCGGTACACCGGCACCGTTCCGGGTGCTGCGGACGGACTAACGTATGCGCCGAAACCGACTCCCTCGTACTTCCACACGCGTTCGGGGTACGTCCTACGAATGTGGTCGCGCTCCGCGGCGCTGCTCGTATAGAAATGGGTTTGCTTTTCGTCACTCCAGAAGCGATAGACGGCGCTGAGGGCAGATGATCCGCTCGACGTAGAGGATGGAGCAACTCCGGGCGTACCCATTACCGGCGCGCTGAATGGGCCATTTCCTGCATCGGTGACTCCTCGAACACGCAACTCGTAACGCGCGCCGGTTGTGAGACCTGCAACGGTCGAGGTTGTCGACGGTGAAATGCCATCGTTGGCCATAAGCCACGAGGTGGTTCCTGACCGCCGGTACTGAATGGCGTAGTCCGTTATCGCCGCGCCAGTGGTCGGTGCTGCTGTCCAGGCGAGCGAAACGCTTGTCGAGGTGGTTGACGTCACTCGGATGTTCGTGACTGTGCCCGGCAAGCTGGCGACATCTACCTTGACCGAGCTGAGCAAGCGATTCGGCGAGCCCGCGCCAACGCCAGAAAGAGCGCCGACGAATGCTTGGCCGAGTAGTGCATTCTCGACACTCCGCGCTGTCTGAGCAGAGTTCGTGGACCAGATCAGTGCAGCCACCCCGGCGACATGGGGTGCCGCCATTGACGTACCCGACATGAGGGCAGGGGCTGAGGTGCCGTCGTTCTTGACCGACAGAATCTGCGTGCCTGGAGCGAAAATGTCGAGACACGCGCCGAAGTTCGAGAATGGCGAGCGCGCATCCTCGATCGTGGACGACCCTACCGTGAGCGCGCTTGCGGCGCCTCCGGGCGATTCAAGGCAGGCATCTCTCGAGGCGTTGCCAGCTGCCGCGACCACGATGAACCCCGCGGCGGTGACCTCGGCGATTGCCTGATCGAGCTGTCCGTTTCGGGGGCCGCTCAGGCTCATGTTGATGACCCCGGGAGTGCCCGGAGGGTGCGTTTCAAGGATCCAATTGAGAGCAGACAGAATTGTTGACAGATTCGCCGCGTTGTTGCAGTCGAAGACGCGCACGGGAATGAGAAGTGACGACTTGGCCACGCCCCAACTGCTGCTGCCGACGGTGCCCGCGACATGGGTGCCGTGACCGTTGCAGTCCGACGTTCCCCGGCCATCGGAAACGGCACTCGCTCCGACCAATAGCCGGTTGCCGAACTGAGCGTTGGGGGTGATTCCGCTGTCAATCACGTAGACCCGCACCCCAGTACCGGCTTGAGCCGGGTACCGATAATCGCTATCGACGGGAAGGTAGCGCTGGTCGAGTCGCGAGAGGTTCCACGGCGCGTTCGCCTGCGATGCGCCGATGGTGAAGACGGCGTCGTCCTCAATCGTCACTCCGGGAAGCGCGTCAAGCATTTCCGCAGTCGTGTCATCGAGCGGGGCGAGGATCGTGCTGAATTCGTCGAGCGCAACAGCGTCATCGCCGACGTGCGCTTCGATTTCACTGATGTCCACGTAAGACGAATCGACAGTGATGATGCGCGAATTCTCCGGCGGAGTGATTTCTTCGCTGACGGCAGGTGTGCTGACGCCAGCGAGCGACAGCGGGGTCGCACCCCAGGCGGAACCGGCCGGCGACACGACTGTTACGGCGAACGCCGACACAATCAGCGCAGATGTCAGACGAAACGTGCGTCGATCTGTCACGAAAACCCCCCGGTCGTTCTGTCATCGTAGGTTGGCACCGTTGATTCGCCATACCCCCCGTTTGCGGTTAGCGAACGTCGAGAACTCAAGGAACGTGATTGCGTGTGATTCTGCGTATCGCCAACACCCCGCGTGACTACGCCTGGGGGTCGATGACCGCTATCGCCGACTTGCTCGGGCGCGAGCCGTCGGGCGGGCCGGAGGCCGAGTACTGGCTCGGCGATCACCCCGCCTCCCCAGCCCTGGTTGTCGATCGCCCCGCCGTCGGGCGCACCCTCGCCGACGTCACGGCGTCGCTGCCTGAGGGTCGCCTGCCCTTCCTCATGAAGGTGCTCGCGGCGGCGGAGCCGCTGAGCCTGCAGGTGCACCCCACGCTCGCGCAGGCCGCCGAGGGCTTCGCGCGCGAAAACGCCGCGGGCATCGCCCTCGACGACGCGCGACGCTCCTACAAAGATGACTTGCACAAACCCGAGCTGATCTACGCGCTGAGCGACCCATTCATCGCCCTGAGTGGATTCCGCCCGGTCGTCGAAACCCGGCGCGAACTCGCCGTCGTCGACGACCCGAGCGTCCGCGCTCTCTGCGAGCGGTTGACCGCCGACGCTGCCCTCGCCGAAACGGTGGCATGGATTCTTAGCGGCGCCTCCGAGGTGGTGCGTCTCGTCACCGCGCTCACCGAAACGGCCGAGTTAGCGCACCGGGACGACCCGAACGGAACCTGGGCCACCGTGCGCCGTCTGGCCGCCCGCTACCCCGGTGACCCCGGCGTCGCGATCTCGACCCTCATGAATACGGTCGTGCTGCGACCCGGCGAAGCGCTGTACCTTCCAGCAGGCAACCTGCACTCGTATCAAGAGGGCCTGGGTATCGAGGTGATGGCGGCCAGCGACAACGTGATCCGCGGCGGGCTGACCCCGAAGCACATCGACGTGAACGAACTGCTGGACGTCCTCGACGCGCGTCCGCTGCCCGCCCCGCGGCTCGAGCCGCAGGTCACGCAGCTCGGCCTCAGTGTGTTCCGGCCCGACGTGCCCGACTTCGCACTCACCGTCGTTGAGGGGGAGGCGCTCGCCGACGGGGCCCTGATCGGGGGAGATGGTCCGAGCATCCTGCTCTGCCTCGACGGGCAGGTGAGCGTCGACGGGCAGCAGACGGTCACCCGCGGCGATGCCCTCTACCTGTCGGCTGGGCCGTACGAGGTGGGCGGGACGGGCCGAGTCGTGATCGCGAGCGCGAACGACTAGCTGGGCCGAGCCGCCCACCCGCACCGGTAGCGTTGACCCCATGACCTGGCTCGTCACCGGAGGCGCCGGCTACATCGGCGCTCACGTCGTCCGTGCGCTCATCGACGACGGGCTCGGCGCCGTCGTCCTCGACGACCTGTCGAGCGGGCACGCCCCCTTCGTGCCGGAGGGTGTTCCGTTTATTCAGGCGAGCATCCTGGACCGCGCCGCCGTCGATCGCGCGATCGGCGAGAACGGGGTGACCGGGGTCATCCATGTCGCCGGGTTCAAGTACGCGGGCGTGAGCGTCGAGCGGCCTCTGCACACGTACGAGCAGAACGTAACCGGCATGGTTACGCTGCTCGAATCGATGCAGGCCCACGGCGTCGACGCGTGCGTCTTCTCGTCGTCGGCGGCCGTCTACGGCGACGTCGATGTCGAGCTCGTCGTCGAAGAGACCCCCAAGGCCCCAGCGTCGCCGTACGGCGAGTCGAAGCTCATTGGCGAGTGGCTACTCGCCGACCAGGCCGTCGCCGCAGGCCTGCGGCACACGAGCCTGCGGTACTTCAACGTGGTCGGCTCGGGCGATCAGAGCCTGCGCGACACGAGCCCGCACAACCTCTTTCCGCTCGTCTTCGACGCCCTCGTCGAGGGCCGCATCCCGCGCATCAACGGCGACGACTACCCGACGCCTGACGGCACGTGCGTGCGCGACTACATCCACGTCTCCGACCTCGCGCTCGCCCACGTGGCCGCGGCCCGCAGGCTCGAGCGCGGCGAGAGCATCGAGCCGGCGTATAACCTCGGCTCGGGCGACGGCGTCTCTGTACGCCAGATCATGGATGCGATGGCGCGCGTCACCGGCATCGCCTTTGACCCCGAGATTGCCCCGCGCCGGCCCGGCGATCCGGCGCGCATCGTCGCGAGCGGCGATCGCGCTTCTCGCGACCTCAACTGGCGGATGCGCCACACGCTGGATGACATGGTCGCCTCCGCGTGGGCGGCGCGCCAGGCAGCGCAATAGCCCGCAGCACCCTCGTGTGGACGCACGGCGAGGTAGGCACACTTCCCGGCGCGTCGCAACCCTCCAGAACGGGTTCACCCTTTTACGATTCGCGACTTGACGCGAGGGAACTACACGAGTGTAATTAGGGGCATCCCGCCGCACCGGGGGTCGTGACGGGGGAGGGGAGCACCACTAATGAGCGAATACCGCAACACCGTACCGGCCGATTGGTACGTAGACCCGGTTCGACTGGGAGTGCCCGGCGTTCGCCGCACGAGTGACATCGACGATGATGCCGAACTCGCGTGGCAGACCGACGCACTGTGCGCCCAGACCGACCCCGAAGCGTTCTTCCCCGAGAAGGGCGGTTCGACGCGGGACGCCAAGAAGATCTGCACCTCGTGCGAGGTGCGTACCGAGTGCCTCGAGTACGCGCTGAAGAACGACGAGCGGTTCGGCATCTGGGGTGGCCTGAGCGAGCGCGAGCGTCGCAAGCTGCGTCGCCGCGCCTGACAAAGGCTGACGCCCCGCGTGGCGACCGATGACGGTCGCCGCCGCGCCTAGGCTCCTTCTGTGCAGCCCCGCGTAACAGCAGTGCTCGTCGTCCGCCGCGGCGGCGACGCGCTCGACCACACGCTCACGGCGCTCACCCACCAGACCCGCCGGGCCGACCAGCTCGTCATCGTGGACGCCGCCGACGATGCGGCCGTCACCGCCCAGCTCGCCGACGCCGCCCCCACCCACTACGTGACCGCCCCGAACGCCTCGGCCGGCTTCGGGCAGCTGGTCATGGCGGGAACAGACCAGGTTCCGCTCGCCGAGCAGACGAAGTCGCCGTACGGCGGCGTCGACGAGTGGTTCTGGATGCTGCGCCACGACACCGCGCCCGACCTGCGGGCGCTCGAGAGGCTGCTGGGCGCCGTCGAGGTGGCCCCGTCGGTGGCGGTCGCCGGTCCCAAGGTGATGGACGGCGAGCATCCGACCACCATCCGCGAGTTCGGTGAGACGCTGACGCGAACCGGTTCGTCCGTGGCGCTCGCCGAGCGTGAGCTCGACCAGGCGCAGCACGACCGCACGAGCGATGTGCTGGCGGTCGGCGAGGCCGGCATTCTCGTGCGCCGCACGGTCTGGCGCGACGTCGGCGGATTCGACCCCGCGCTCGCCCACGTCGACACGGCGCTCGACCTGTGCGTGCGCATCCGCCTCGCGGGGCACCGCGTCGTCGGGGTGCCGCTGGCGCGCGTCTTCGCTCACGAGTCGAGCGCCGAGTTCAGCAAGCCCGGCCGTGCTCCGCGCGTCAGCGCCCGCACCGCCGCCCGCTGGCGCCGCACCGCCCAGCTGCACCGCCGGCTCGTTTACGCCCCGCTCGCCGCCGTGCCGCTGCACTGGCTGAGCCTGGTGCCGCTCGCGCTCGCCCGCTCGATCGGGCACCTGCTCGCGAAGCGCCCGACGCTCGTGCTGGGCGAGCTCCTGGCCGCGCTCACCGTCGCGTTCTCGGGCCCGGCCGTCCCTCGGGCTCGCCGCCGCCTTGCGCGGGCCCGCCAGGTCGGGTGGGCGGCCATCGAACCGTTGCGCCTCGATCCGCGCGAGGTGCGTCGCCGACGGGCGATCGCTCGGGATGCTCGCCTCGGCCAGGCAGAGATGTCGCGTATCGATCGCCCCGACTTCGCCCCCGGCGGTGTCGCGGCCGTTGCCGGTGCCGCGATTGTCGGGCTGGTGGCGACGGCGCCGCTGCTCGGGGCCGCCGCCCTCGGCGGCGGAACGCTCGCGCCGCTCGCCGCCGACATCGGCGCCCTCGCGGACGGCGTGCGAGTGACGACGGAGGGCGCTGCCGACCCCTTCGCGTTCGTGCTGGCGGCGCTCGCCGCGCTCGCGGCGTGGCAGCCGTCGCTCGCGCTGGTGGTGCTGTGGGCGGTCGCTCTGCCGCTCGCGGCACTGGGCGCGTGGTGGGCTGCCGCACCGCTCGTGAAGCGGCCCGGCCCCGCCGCCGCGGTGGCTGTCCTGTGGGCCGCTGCCCCCGCCCTGGCCGTCGCGCTCACCGAGGCCCGGCTGACGGCGCTCATCGCGCATCTCGTCCTGCCGTGGCTGGTGGCCGCCGCCGTGCGCCTCCCGTCCTCGTGGAGCGCGACCGCCGTCACCGGACTGCTCACCGCCGTGCTGGTCGCCGCGGCGCCGAGCATCGCCCCGGCCCTCGCGCTCGTGTGGGTCGCTGCCATGGTGGTGCGCCCGCGCACGATCGGTCGCCTGCTCACGCTCGCCGTGCCCGTCGGCGTTCTCGCCGCGCCGCTGATCGCCGATCGCGTTCTGCGGGGCGAGTTGCTCGCGCTCCTCACCGACCCGGGGCTCGCCGCCGCCCCCGGCCCGGCGTCGCCGACCGGCATCCTGCTGGGGTGGCCCGATCTCGGCCCCGTGCTCGGCCCGCTCGCGACCTTCCTGCCCGCCGACTCGTCCCCGCTGCTCGTCGCCCTCGTCGTGGGCATCCCGGTCGTGGCAATCCCGGTGCTCGGCCTGCTCGCCCCGGCGCTTCCGAACGGGATGCGCGCCCTCGCGCCCCTCGGCCTCGCTGCGCTCGGCCTCGTCACCGCGATCGTCGCGTCGGGCATCGCCCTCACTACCGCCGACGGCCGGGCCGTCGGGCTCGACGTGGGGCCCGCGGTCAGTCTCTACTGGTTCGGGTTGGTGCTCGCCGCCGGCATCGGCCTCGACCGCCTGGGTCGCGCTGGCGCGATTCCCGGGATCGTCGCCGTGACCGGCGCGACGGCGATCGCGGTTCCGGCCCTCGCTGCCGTGCTGCTCGGTTCCGCCGCGGTCGCCCCGCTGGCCGAGCCGCGCACGCTGCCGGCGCTGGTCGCCGCCGACGCCAGCGACGACCCCCGCCTGGGCACCCTCGTGCTCACCCCGCGCCAGGAGGGACTCGCCGCCCGAATCGACCGGGGCGCGGGCCCCACCCTGATCGACCTGCGCACGATCCGCCGCGCCGACGACGCCGAACTGCAGTCCCTCGCCACCCTCGCCGGCAACCTGGCCGCCCCGAGCGGACGGGCGCTCGAGCGGGACCTCGACGACCGCGACGTGCGCTACGTGCTGCTGCGAGCATCCAGCGCGGTGATCGACGGTGACGACGGAGCCGACGAGCGCACCTACCGCATCGCTGACGTGGCGGCAGCGCTCGACGCGACGCCGGTGCTCGTACCCGTCGGCGACACCGACGCGGGGCGGCTCTGGCGGGTCGCGGCAGACGACGACGACCGCGCGGCAGGGCCTGATCCACACCCGCTCGCCGGAACCGTCCTCGCCGTGCAGCTCGGAGTGCTGGCGTTGACGTTCCTGCTGGCCGTGCCCACGAGCATCCGTCCGCGTCGCGAGCGCAGTGCCGACGGCACGATCGACGACCCGGCCGCCACCTTCGACGAGGACACCGATGACTGACGCGCGCCGCATCGCACTCGCCTCGGGGCGGGCCGGGCTCAGCCTGCTCGCCGCCGGGGCGGCCGTCGCGCTCGGGGCGGCGGCGCTGCTCGTGCCCGGCCCGACCATCACGCCCGACGTGACCGCCATCACCGTGACGCCCGACCGCTCCGACCAGTCGCTCGCCTGCCCGGGTGGCGTGTTCGGACTCACGCCGGGCGACAATCCCCAGCTCACCGTGGCCGCTATGCCGCGCCTCGTGACCGCCGGCACCGGCGCGACCGTCGCCGCGCTCGACGGCAGCGACGCGCTGCCCAGCGAGCTGCCCGCCGAGACGCCGCTCGTCGCGGCCGACCCGCCCGCCATCGTGACCCTGCCGGTCTCCGCCCCGGACGAGCTCGTCGCCGCGGTCGACAGTGTGAGCGTGCGCACCCCCGACATCTTCGGCTTCGCGGCGGCAGAATGCGCGCCCGCGAGCCGCACCGCGTGGCTCGTGGGCGGCGACACCACCGTCGGACGCACTACCTGGATTGCCGTGGCGAACCCCGGGCCCGTCGACGCCACCATCGATCTGGCGCTGTACGGCGCGAGCGGTGTGATTACCGCCCCCGGCACCACGGGAATCATCGTGCCGAGCGGATTCCAACGCGTGATCGCGCTCGACGGACTCGCCGTCGACCAAACGTCGCCGATCGTCAGCGTCACGGCCCGCGCCGGCTCGGTCACGGCGACGCTGCAAACAACGACCGTACGCGGGCTCGAGCCCGGCGGGCTGTCGGTCGTCACCGCCGCCGAGACCGCCGCCACGCGGCTCGTCATCCCCGGGGTGCCGATCATCGACCCCGACAGCGTGCAGGAGCGCGCGACGGCCGTCGGGCCCGACCTCCTGCCAACCCTGCGGCTGCTTGCCCCGGGCGAGGAGGGGGCCGACGTGACGGTGCGCCTCGTTCGCGCGGGCGCCGTCGATGCCGAGCCCGAGGCATCCGTCATTCCGCCGATCATCGCGGCACTTGAGGGCGGAACGGTGCTCGACCTGCCGCTTCCCGAACTGCCCGCCGGCGACTGGGCCTTCCTCGTCGACGCGAGCGCGCCCGTCGTTGCCGGGGTGCGCGTCAGCGTCGTCGACACCGACCCCGAGCCGCTGCCCGGGCCGGTCACCGGGGTCTCCCCGTCGATCGACCAACAGTGGATCTCCGCCTCCCCACTCCTGCCCGGCGGCATCACCGCGCTCGGCACGGTCGGCGACCTCGCCGGCACGACGGCGCGACTGCACCTCGCCGCGCCCGCCGACGGCGCCACCGTCGACCTCGACGGTCGCATCATCGACGTCCCCGCCGGCGGGGCCGTCAGCCTGCCCGTCGCGGGAAGCACGCCGCTGCGCATCACGATCGCCGGCGGCGACGTGAGCGCATCCGTCAGCTATCGGGGGGATGCGGCGATCGCGACCACGCGCATCCTCGCCCCGCGGGCGGCCACGCCGCCGCTCGTCATCCTGCCGCAGTAGCGCGCCTGTCCGCGCCGCCGCCGGCCCGTGGCGTTTACCAGTGGCGGAAGCGGTCGGGGGCGAGATCCCACGGGTCCTTGCCGATGAGTTCGCCGACCGCGCGGAATACGCAGTTCTCGATCATCATGCGGCGGTGCCAGTCGTCGTCACGGTGCAGGCGGCTCATGCGCTCGATCGGGATGCGGAAGAGAATCACCCGCTGCTGCGCGGGGATCGAGCGCCACCGCGCCACGCCGTTCACACCCGGTGGCTGCTCGGGCATCGGCATGACGTCGATACGCAGGCCCGAGAGCTCGGTCGGCCACTCGTCGGCCAGATACTCGGCCGTCGCCCGCACCGTCTGCTCGAACAGGTCGCGGCGGGTATGCACGGGGCGAAGCTGGGCGCCCGGCAGCTGCGAGCGACCCGCCTTGCCGTGGCGGGCGCGGCGTCGCCCCTGCGCCGCCCGGCCGACGGGGGCACCGCCCGTGGCGGATGGACCCGACAGCGGGTCGCCGGCGCGCGAGGAGGGCATGCCGCCAGCGTACCCGCGCATGTCGCAGCCCCGCCGTATGCTGAACCCGATGACCTCCCGGCAGTGCAGCAAAGTGGCGTGCAACAACGCCGCCATCTCGACGCTGACCTACGACTACGCCGACTCGATGGCCGTGCTCGGACCGCTCGCGCAGCGCCGCGAACCACACACGTACGACCTGTGTGAGAAGCACTCGCAGCGGTTGTCGGCACCGCAGGGCTGGCACATCGTGCGGTACTCGGCGCTCGGCGAGGTCGGCTGAAAACGTTCCTCTCGCGCTACGTGATCGAACATTCATGGGCGATGCTCGCGCCCGAGTCGCTAGCGTAGAGGCGTGCAGACCACCCCTGACCTTTCGGCATTCATCAAGGCCTACGACGTGCGCGGTCTCGTCGGCTCGCAACTCACCGACGACGTGGTCGAGGCGCTCGGCGCCGCCTTCGTCGACGAGCTGAGCGCCGCCGGGCAACGCATCGCCGTCGGCCACGACATGCGCGACTCGTCGCCGCGCTTCGTGGAGGCCTTCGCGCGCGGCGCCGTCGCCCGAGGAGCCCACGTCGAGAACCTCGGCCTCTGTTCCACCGACGAGACCTACTTCGTCTCCGGCCGCGACGGTGTCGCCGCCGCCATGTTCACCGCCAGCCACAACCCCGCCACGTACAACGGCATCAAGTTCTGCCGCGCCGGCGCGCAGGGGGTGAGCCTCGACACGGGGCTTGCGGGCATCCGCGACCGGGCCCAGGCGTACCTCGACGCCGGAGGGGTCGAGGCGCTGCCCGCCGACCGGCTCGGATCGCTCACGACGCGGGACGTGCTGGCCGACTACGCGGCGTACCTGCGCGAGCTCGTCGACCTGTCCACCGTACGACCGCTGACGATCGTCGTCGATGCCGGAAACGGCATGGGTGGGATGACCGTGCCCGCGGTGCTCGGCACGGGGGCGGGGCTTCCCGCGTTGCCGCTCACGATCATCCCGCTGTATTTCGAGCTCGACGGAACGTTCCCGAACCACGAGGCGAACCCGCTGGAGCCGGCGAACCTCGTCGACCTGCAAAAGGCCGTCGTCGAACACGGCGCCGACCTCGGGCTCGCCTTCGACGGCGACGCCGACCGCTGCTTCGTCGTCGACGAGCTCGGGCAGCCCGTGACGCCGAGCGCGGTTGCCGCCATCGTCGCGCGCCGCGAGGTCGAGCGGGTGCGCGCCGCCGGCGAGACGGGCGACATCGCGGTCGTGCACAACCTCATCACGTCGCGCATCGTGCCCGAGACGATCGAGGCGGTCGGTGCCGAGCCGGTGCGCACCCGCGTCGGGCACTCGCTTATCAAAGACGTCATGCACGCCACCGGAGCAATCTTCGGCGGCGAGCACTCGGCGCACTACTACTTCCGCGACTTCTGGGGTGCCGACAACGGCATGCTCGCCGCGATGCACCTCATCGCCCAGTTCGGAGCCTACGACGGGCCGCTGTCGCGCCTCGCCGCCGAGTACACGCCGTACGCGGCGAGCGGCGAAATCAACTCGGTCGTCGACGACGTGCCCGCGGCGTACACCCGCATCGTCGACGCGTTTACCGGACGGGCCGAGATCGACGAGCTCGACGGGCTGACGTTCACCGGCACGGCCTCGGATGGGTGGTACTGGTTCAACGTACGCCCGTCGAACACCGAACCGCTCCTGCGCCTCAACGCCGAAGGGTCGACCCCGCCCGTCATGGAGGCGATCCGCGACGAGGTGCTCGCGCTGATTCGCGCGTAGGGGCCGGGGACCGGGCCGGGTCGGGCGCGCGGGGCGGGTGCGCGGGGCGGGCGCGCCTGCCGCGTGCAGTCCCGTGACGGGCGCGCTGTCGTCCGTCCTTCTGGTCCCGCAGGTCCCCACCCGCTCTGGTCGCGCACACCGAGCGCGTTTGCGCAACGCGAGCCGGTGTGCGCGTGCACGAGTTGCGCGAACCCGCGCGACGTCACGCCTCGTCCGCCGCGCGGCCGCCGCTCCGTCCGGTCCCGCGGTTCCTTCCCGCCGCACACACCGCACCTGGGCGCCCACCGCACACGCCGCCCGCGGGCGTCCGTCACGCGCCGTCACGCGCCGTCACTCGGGATGCACGCCCAGCGCATCCGCGGAGATCTCCTGCGAGAATGGGGGCATGGCTTCCGACACCGCCGCGCCCGCGCGCCCCGCCGACCTCGGCCCGCTCGCCACCATCACCACCCGCAACGGCCTCGACTTCGCCGTGCGCGACCTTGCCCTCGCCGAGGCGGGGCGCCACCAGATCCGCCTCGCTGAGCACGAGATGCCCGGACTCATGGCCCTGCGCGACGAGTTCGGCCCCACCCAGCCGCTGGCCGGTGCTCGCATCGCCGGCTCCTTGCACATGACCGTGCAGACGGCGGTGCTCATCGAAACCCTCGTCGCGCTCGGCGCCGACGTGCGCTGGGCCAGCTGCAACATCTTTTCGACCCAAGACGAGGCCGCCGCCGCCGTCGTCGTCGGGCCGCACGGCACGGTCGACGCACCCGGGGGCACGCCCGTCTTCGCTTGGAAGGGCGAGACGCTCACCGAGTACTGGTGGGCTACGCAGCAGATCTTCGACTTCGGCGTCGACGCCGACGGCAACCCCGTCGGGCCGACCCTCATCCTTGACGACGGCGGCGACGCGACCCTGCTCGTGCACAAGGGCCGCGAGTTCGAGCTCGCGGGCGCCGTTCCCGCCGACCAGCCGGGCGATAGTGCCGAGTGGCGCGTGATTCTGGAAGCGCTGCGCGCATCCCTCGCCGTCGACCCCACCCGCTGGACCCGCACGGCCGAATCCATCATCGGCGTAACCGAAGAGACCACGACCGGCGTGCACCGCCTGTACGAGCTGCACCGCGACGGGCAGCTGCTCTTCCCCGCGATCAACGTGAACGACTCGGTCACGAAGTCGAAGTTCGACAACAAGTACGGCATCCGCCACTCGCTGCCCGACGGCCTCAACCGCGCCACCGACGTGCTCATCGGCGGCAAGACCGTCTTTGTCTGCGGCTACGGCGACGTCGGAAAGGGCAGCGCGGATGCTCTCCGCGGCCAGGGCGCGCGCGTCATCGTCTCCGAGATCGACCCGATCACGGCCCTCCAGGCCGCGATGGACGGCTACCAGGTGGCGAGGCTCGACGACGTGATCGGCGAGATCGACATCCTCGTCACCGCGACCGGCAACGAGGGCGTCGTCACGGTCGAGCACCTGCAGAACCTTAAGCACCTCGCGATCGTCGCCAACGTCGGCCACTTCGACAACGAGATCGACATGGCGGGGCTCGAGTCGCTCCCCGGCGCCGAGCGGGTCGAGATCAAGCCGCAGGTGCACGAGTGGCGGCTGCCGAACGGCCGCTCGATCCTCGTGCTGAGCGAGGGGCGCCTCATGAACCTCGGAAACGCCACCGGGCATCCGTCGTTCGTAATGAGCGCGTCGTTCACGAACCAGGTGCTCGCGCAGCTCGAGCTGCACACCAAGATCGCCGAGTACCCGGTGGGCGTGTACGTGCTGCCGAAGCTGCTCGACGAGAAGGTGGCGCGCCTGCACCTCGACGCGCTGGGCGTGAAGTTGACGCGCCTGAGCGACCGCCAGGCGCAGTACATCGGCGTCGACCCCGACGGCCCGTACAAAGTCGACCACTACCGGTACTAGTCAGCCCGTCCTGCGGCGCGATCGCTGATTCGCGATCGCGCCTACAAAGTCGACCACTACCGGTACTAGTCAGTCCGTCCTGCGGCGCGATCGCTGATTCGCGATCGCGCCGCTCTACCCGCGGTCGGGGAACCCGTGCGGCAGCGCGCCGAGCGTCGGCGCGAGGTCGTCGAGGCGGGCGCGCTCCAGCTCGAGCGCCCGGGCCTCACGCTCGCGGCGCAGCACCGCGACTCCTGCCAGCAGTAGCTCGGGCTCGACGCTGGGCAGGGGCGAGACGAACGGCGCCACCTCGGTCGCGAGCGCTGCGGCGAGCCGCTGCCGGGTTGCTGGCGTATGCCCGTCGGCCTGGCGCAGGAACTGGGCGATGCGCCGCGACAGCGAGTCGGGGATGCGCGCCACGTCGGCCGTGACCGCCCACTCGCTGAGCTCGACGGGCACGCCGAACTCCACGGGCTCGTGCTTCGGCACCCGCTCGTACTGGCTGTAGGTGCCGGCGACGAGGTCGCCCAGCCGCTTGGCGCGCGCGTTCAACAGCCCCACGACGATGGCGAGCCCGCCGCCGGTGAACACGATCTCGAACAACCCCACGAACGACCGGATGAACGCGTGCCGGAATCCGATCGCCCCACCGTCATCGCGCACGATGCGGGAGCCGAGCGCCCAGCGCCCGAGCGACTTGCCTTGCGTCGCGCTTTCGACGACGGCGGGCACGAGCACGAGCCCGACGAAGGCGCAGGCGATTCCGAGCGCGGGGTACAGGGCATCCGGCAGGCCGCTCCCTGCGGCCAGAACCAGGGCGGCCCACACGAGCCCGACGGTGGCGAGCACGTACACGAGGTAGTCGATGATCGCGCCGGCGGCCCGCAGGATCACGTTCGTCGCCCGCAGCTCAAGCGCCACGGCCTCGCCGGTGAGCAGCTCGCGCTCGTCGTCGTGTCGGCTGAGACTCTGGGTTCCCGCCGCGGTCGACATGCCATCATCTAAACAGATGGATCTCGACGCCTACTCACACGCCCACAACGCCGAATGGCGCCGGCTCGACGAGCTGTCGCGCCAGCGCCGCTTCGACGGCCGCGACGCCGACGAGTTGATCGACGGTTACCAGGCGGGTGCGACCCAGCTGTCGCAGATCACGACGGCTGCCGGTCAGGCGCCGCAGGCCGCGCGCCTCAGCGTCCTGCTGTCGCGCGCGCGGCTGCGCTTCACGGGCGCCGCGGCCGACCCGGTCGCCCAGCTGTCGCACTACGCGACGCGAGCGGTGCCGGCGGCGCTGTACGGCATCCGATATCTGAGCCTCGCCGTCATGGCGATCTTCATCGCCATCGCCGCCGCCTACGCGGTCTGGGTCGCGACGAACCCCGACGTCGTCGCGGCGATCGGCGACTACGAGCAGCTGCGGGTGTACGCCGAGCAAGAGTTCGTCGACTACTACCGCGAGTCGAGCGAGGGCGTCTTCGCCACCCAGGTCTTCACGAACAACGCGTGGATCGCCGCGCAGTGCGTGGCGTTCGGCATCACGGGGCTGTGGCCCGCGTTCGTGCTGTTCCAGAATGCGCAGGGCGTCGGCATCTCGGCCGGCATCATGGCCGAGTTCGACCGCCTCGACGTGTTCTTCCTCTCGATCCTGCCGCACGGCCAGCTCGAGCTGTACGCCGTGTTCGTCGCGTGCGCCGCGGGGCTGCGCATCTTCTGGGCGTGGGTGGCGCCGGGCGCCCGCACGCGCATCCAGGCGCTCGCCGAGGACGGCCGCGCGCTGTTCGCGACGGTCGGCGGTCTCGTTGTCGCGCTGCTCGTGAGCGGCGTCATCGAGGGCGTCGTCACGCGGCAGGAGTGGCCCGACGTGATCCGCATCGGCATCGGCACGGTGGCGCTCGCGTGGTTCCTGTGGGTGCAGTGGGGCCTCGGCCGCCGCGCCGCGCTCGCGGGCGAGACGGGCGACCTCGACCCGATCAGCAGGGGAGCGCGGGTGGTCGTCGCCGACTGATCGTCCATCGCGAACGGGATGCGCGCATCCCCTCATGCGAACCGCTCGCTTTTTTGAATCAATCAAATAAAGAGGGTAGGGTGATCAGCATGACCTCGACCGCCGAAGGCCGCCTCCGCGCGGCCGGACTGCGCGTCACCGCCGGGCGCATTCACGTGCTCGACCGGCTCGCCGAGGCGCCCCACTCCGACGCCGACACCGTGCACCGCCTGGTGACGGCCGCGGGCGGGCACCTCACGCTGCAGGCCGTGCACAACGTGCTGACCGACCTCACCGAGGCGGGGCTCGTCCGGCGCATCGAGCCGGCCCGCAGCCCCGCGCGCTACGAGACGCGCATCGGTGACAACCACCACCACGCCGTGTGCACGCGGTGCGGGGCAGTCACCGACATCGACTGCGTTGTGGGGCACGCGCCGTGCCTCATGCCGTCCGAGACGGGTGGCTACGCGATCCAGACGGCCGAGGTCACGTTCTGGGGCCTGTGCCCCGAATGCCGAACGTCACCGATCACCTGAAGGAGAGCATCCGCATGACCGCGAATCACACGACCACCACGAGTGGCGCTCCGGCCCCGAGCGACCAGCAGTCGCGCAGCGCCGGTCGCGACGGAGCCATCGCCCTGACCGACCACTACCTGGTCGAGAAGCTCGCCCAGTTCAACCGCGAGCGGGTGCCCGAGCGCGTCGTGCACGCGAAGGGCGGAGGCGCGTTCGGCGTCTTCGAGACCACGCACGACGTCTCGCAGTACACGAAGGCGGCGCTGTTTCAGCCCGGCGTGACCACCGAGACGCTCGTGCGCTTCAGCTCGGTCGCCGGCGAGCAGGGCAGCCCCGACACGTGGCGCGACCCCCGCGGGTTCGCGATCAAGTTCTACACGTCCGAGGGCAACTACGACCTCGTCGGCAACAACACGCCCGTCTTCTTCATTCGCGACGGCATCTCGTTCCCCGACTTCATCCGCTCGCAGAAGCGCCTGCCCGGTTCGGGCCTGCGCGACCACAACATGCAGTGGGACTTCTGGACCCTCAAGCCCGAGAGTGCCCACCAGGTGACGTGGCTCATGGGCGACCGGGGCGTGCCTAGCTCGTGGCGACACATGGACGGCTTCGGCTCGCACACCTTCCAGTGGATCAACGCGGCAGGAGAGCGCTTCTGGGTGAAGTACCACTTCCGCACCGCGCAGGGCCACGAGACGCTCACCCAAGCGCAGGCCGACCAGATCGCCGGCGAGGACGCCGACTTCCACCGCCGCGACCTGTTCGACGCGATCGAGCGCGGTGACCACCCCAGCTGGGATCTCTCGGTGCAGGTCATGCCGTACGACGACGCGAAGAGCTACCGCTTCAACCCGTTCGACCTCACGAAGGTGTGGCCCAAGGGCGACTACCCGCTGATCCCGGTCGGGCGCTTGACCCTCAACCGCAACCCCGAGAACTTCTTCGCCGAGATCGAGCAGGCCGCCTTCGCTCCGTCGAACTTCGTGCCGGGCATCGCAGCGAGCCCCGACAAGATGCTGCAGGCCCGCATCTTCAGCTACGCCGACGCGCACCGCTACCGCGTCGGCACGAACCACAACCAGCTGCCGGTGAACGCGCCGAAGAGCGCGGCGAACCACTACTCGAAGGAGGGCGCGATGGCCTACTCCTTCCCGCCCGCCTCGCAGCCGGTGTACGCGCCGAACTCGTTCGGCGGCCCGCACGCCGACGTCGAGCGGTACGGCGACGAGGGTGGCTGGGATAACGACACGGAGCTCGTGCGCGCCTCGGCGACGCTGCACCCGGAGGATGACGACTTCGGTCAGGCCCGCACCCTCGTGAACCAGGTGATGGATGACGCCCAGCGCGAGCGCCTCGTGGCGAACATCGCGGGCCACGTCTCGAAGGTGACGATCCCCGAGCTGCGCGAGCGGGTCATCCAGTACTGGACGAACGTCGACGCCTGGCTCGGCGAGGCGGTCGCGGCGAAGCTCGACCCGATCCTCGAGGCGCAGGAGACCCTGGTGCCCGAGCCGACCGCGGCAAAGTAACGCGCACGACGACCACGAGGGGGGCTGGGCCGCAGGGTCCGGCCCCCCTTCGGCGTTACAGGCGGCCGGCGGCCTTGTAGGCGAGGTACCGGTCGGCGACTGTGGGCGGCAGGTCCAGCGGCGGGGCGCTGACCACGTCGCCGCCGAGGCGCTTCACGGCGGCGGCGACCCGTTCGGCGTCGAGCAGCGCCCGCTCGGCGGCGGCTGCCCGGTAGACGGCCGGCCGGTCTCCCCGCGATGCCGCGGCCGCCACGAGCTCGGGGTCGGTGACGGCGGCGACGAGCACGAGGTGGGTGCGGGTCAGCTGGGGCAGCATCGTGAGCAGCGATCGGGTCGCCCCGGGCGATTCGAGCGGGGTCGCCAGCACGACGAGCGAACGCTGCGCCGTCATCGAGCGCACGAGGGCGGGCACGCTGCTCCAGTCGGTCTCGAGCAGTTCGGGGTCGATGGGCGCCATCGTCTCGGTGAGCTTCGACAGCAGGTCGGCACCGCGGGCCCCCTGCACGCGCCCGCGCACGCGTCGGTCGTACACGGCCACGTCGACGCGGTCGCCGGCGCGGTCGGCGAGGGCGGCGAGTAGCAGGGTCGACTCGAAGGCGGTGTCGAGGCGCGTCTCGTTGGCGATGCGGGCCGCGGCGGTGCGCCCCGAGTCGACGACCATGATGACGCGGCGGTCGCGCTCGGGTCGCCAGGTGCGCACCATGAGCGTTTGCGCGGGGCCCATCGCGCCCGCGCCGCCGGGGTCGCCGCCGCGTCGGGCGGTGGCTCGCCAGTCGATCGAGCGCACGTCGTCGCCGCGCACGTACTCGCGCAGGCTGTCGAATTCGGTGCCCTGGCCGCGCACCATGACGCTCGTGCGACCGTCGAGCTCGCGCAGGCGTGCGAGGCGCGAGGGCAGGTGTTTGCGCGAGGCGAATTCGGGCAGCACGGTGATCGCCCCCGGCAGCTGGATGCTCGCCTGCCGCCCCGCCAGCTGCATCGGCCCGATCGCGCGGATCGTCACCATCGCCGCCCGGCGTTCCCCTCGGCGCCAGGGTGTCAGGGTCGTGCGGACCGCCCGCCGCTCCCCGGCGGGCACGTCGAGGCGCTGCCGGGGCGGGCGGGCACCCGCGGACGGTTCCCAGGCGTCGCGAACGATGCCGCGCATCCGTCTGCCGGTCGGATTCGTGACGTACAGCACAGCGTCGGCGCTCTCAGTGAGCCGCACGCGTTCGGCGGTCGAGCGCTCGAGCCGTGCCGCGCGCGGCGAGGCGGCGAGCACGAGGTCCACGAGGGCGAGCAGCAGGCACAGCGCGAGCCAGCCGAGCAGCGCCCAGCCGGCTCCGATGCTCTCGTCAAGCAGCACGACGGGCACGACGCCTGCGGCGACGAGCAGCACGAACCAGCCGGTGACAGCCATGCCTAGACCCAGGTTTCCACTAGAGCGGAACCTGCACCTGCTGCACGATCGAACGCAGGATCGTGTCGGCGGTGACGCCCTCGAGTTCGGCCTCGGGGCGCAGCGCCAGCCGGTGCCGCCAGACGGGCAAGAGCATGGCTTGCACGTGGTCGGGGGTCACGCCGTCGGCGCCCGAGAGCCAGGCCCAGGCCTTCGCGGCGGCGAGGAGCGCGGTGGTGCCGCGGGGGCTGACGCCGAGCTTGACCGACGGGCTCTGGCGCGTGGCGCGGGCGAGGTCGACGATGTAGGCGACGAGGTCGCTGGAGGCGTCGACCGTGCCGACGGCGGCGCGCGCGGCGGCGATGTCGTCGCCCCCGACGACGGCCGTGACTCCGGCGGCGGCGAGGTCGCGGGGGTCGAAGCCGGCCGCGTGCCGGTTCAGCACCTCGATCTCGCTGTCGCGCGGCGGCAGGTCGAGCACGAGCTTCAGCAGGAAGCGGTCGAGCTGCGCCTCGGGCAGGGTGTACGTGCCCTCGTACTCGACGGGGTTCTGGGTCGCGGCGACGAGGAACGGCTTCGGTAGCAGGTGCGTCTCGCCGTCGACGGTGACCTGGCGCTCCTCCATGGCCTCGAGCAGCGACGACTGCGTCTTCGGCGGCGTGCGGTTGATCTCGTCCGCGAGCATGATGTTCGTGAATACGGGCCCCGGCCGGAACTCGAAGTCGCCGTTTTTCGCGTCGTAGACGACCGAGCCGGTCACGTCGCCCGGCATGAGGTCGGGGGTGAACTGCACGCGCGCGGTCTTCAGGTCGAGCGCGGCAGACAGCGTGCGCACGAGCAGCGTCTTCGCGACACCCGGCACGCCCTCCAGCAGCACGTGCCCGCCCGAGAGCAGGGCGACGATGAGTCCGCTGACGGCCCCGTCCTGGCCGACCACGGCCTTGCCGACCTCGCCCCGGACGGCGAGGAACTTTTCTCGGAGCGCGCTGTCGGTCATGCGTTCATCCTTTCGCTGCTGGCTGTGTCGTCGCCCTGCGCCACGCGGCGCGCGACGGCCCGTTCGAGTTCGGTGAGTCGGTCGCTGAGGCGCACGAGCTCGGCGTCGGTGGAGGGCTCGGTGTCGACGAGCAGGGCTCGCACGGCGCGTTCGTCGGCGTCGATCGTGGCCGCCGCCGAGGTGATGATGTCGTCGACCCCCGCGCCCGCGCCGAGCGCGAGGGTGCGGGCGATGCGGCGCAGGGTTCCGACGCGCAGCGCGTCGAGGGCGCGCAGCCGGGCGCCGCCGCGGGCGTAGAGCCGTGCCCGGCCCTCCATGGTTTCGCTGGTCTTCACGACGACGGGCAGGTTCTCGATGACGACGGGGCCGAGCCGCCGGCCGCGCCAGAAGGCGGCGATGAGCAGCGTGATGGCCGCCAGCCACGCGAGCGGATTCACCCAGCCGGGCGTCAACTCGGCCAGGCTCGCCGCGTCGGAATCGGCGGGCCCCGGCGAGTACCAGACGAGTCGGGGATGTTCGCCCGCGAGCCCCAGCGCCAGCGCCGCGTTTCCGCCGCGTTCGATCGCACCGTTCTCGAGCGCCTCGCCGGCGCCGAGAACGGTGACGGGCGCGCCGTCGACGGTGGTCGTCAGAACAGCCGCGCCCCCCTCCGTGCGGAAGCAGGCGTCGTCGACGTCGGTGTCGTAGACGACGATCGCGTCGCCGTCGACGGAACCGGCCCGGGTGGCCGCCGCGAGCGCGCATCCATCGCTGTCGATCGGCCCGGAGACGGTGCGGGAGGTCGCGAAGGGAAAATCGAGCGCGTCGAGCGTGTCGACGCCGGGCTCGACGAGCACGAGACGGTCGGCGAGGCCGGTCAGGCCCGCGATCCTGTCGCCGTCGAGAATGCCGCGCCCGTCGGCGACGAGCAGCGTGACCTGCTCGCCAGCGTCTCGCGCGTCAGACAGGGCGGAGTCGACCGCGGCGCGTGTGGTGGCCACGGTCACGTCGATGCCCTGCTCGCCGAGCACGGTGACGAGGGCGCGGCTGCCCGTCGGGGCGGTGGCCGAGGTGTCCCAGCGCTCGCTGCCCGTCACGGTGCCGTTCAGCGCCGTCATCAGCACGGCGACCGTGAGGGCGACGCCGACGACCCCGACCCAGAACAGGCTGCGCTTGATGGCGCGGCCGGCGGTCGGCGTGACGATCGTCGCGGTCATCGCGCGCGACCCACGGGGGAGGGCGCGGCGGCCAGCGTTTCGTCGAGCCGCGTGACCGCACGGTACTGCGGTTCGTCGCCGCCGCGACCGAGGTAGCGCACCCCGTCGAAGGCGTCGGCCGCATCCTCGAGCGCCGCCGCCTGATCGGGGAAGGCGCGCCCCGTCATCGCCGCAAAGCCGTGGGCCGTCGTTCCGGGATGCACGCTCACGATCGTGCGCTCGTCCAGCGATCGCGCGATCCCCCGGAAACGGTCGGCGATCGCGGCGGCCCAGTCGCCGCGCGAGGCCGCGGATTCGGCATCCTTGCGCAGTTCGCGGGCGCTTCGCCGGTCGCTCGCCCCGAACAACTCATCGGAAAGCTGGCTGCGGCGCCGTCGGGCGGGCAGACCGTACACAGCGATCGCGATGGCGATCAGGCCGGCGATGATCAGTAGCACGATGACGAAGCCGAGCCCCGGAGGACCGGCGACCCCCTGGTCGAACAGGGAGAGAAACCACTCGAGCACCCGCTGCGACAGCAGGTCGAACCAGTTCGGAAGCGCCTCGGCGTACCGCGGGTCAGCGAGCTCGTCGCTCAGCAGCTCGCGGCCCCCGGGCGCGTCCGGTTCCAGCGGCGCGCGCGCGACGACGGCGCCCAGCGGCATCGACGTCGGCGGGGCAATCACGCGGCTTAGGCGGGGCGGGTCTCGCCGCCGAGGCCGCGAATGTAGGGGTCGTCAACGGTACGGCCGGCTGCCGACTGCTCGACCGCCTGCTGCAGGTCGATGTCGAGGCCTTCCGAGCGCATCCGAATATCGGTGTAGATGAGCGCGACCGCCGAGGTCGTCAGGACGGCACCAATCGCGCCCACGATGACGGTGACGGCGATGCTCAACAGGTTCGCGCCGATCAGCACGACGATCGCCGAGAGTTCGTCGCCCGCCGGGTTGAACAGCGCACCGCCGAAGGTCGCGGCGATGCTGAAGGGCGCCGATACGACACTCGCCGCGACCTGCACGATGACGGTGAACAGCAGCAGGATGCCGAGGGTGCGCCAGAAGGATCCGCGAATAAGGCGCCATGCCCGGCCGATCGCCGCCCCCAGCGTGAGGCGCTCGATCATGATCGCGGCGGGCACGAGGGCGAGCTTGATCCACAGCCACACGCCGAGGACGGCGAGTCCGAGCCCGCCGAGCACGCCGATCGTCACGCCGACGGCGATGCCTGCGGGGCCGCCGACGACGATCATCAGGGTCACGAGCCCGACGAGGATCACGATGGCGACCGTGAGAGCCATGGAGAGCAGGACGGTCCACCCGATCAGAGCGCCCCAGCGGCCCTTGCCGCGGGCGAACAGTTGCTTCAACGTGTTCTTCTCGCCGAGGATCTGGCGTGACACCTCGATGGTAATGAGCCCCTGCAAAAGGGCCTGCGCGACGAGCGCGACGGCGGTGGCGACGACGCCGGCCAGCACGATCAGCCCGAAGGTGCCGGCGACGATGGCATCCGCCTCGCTGTCGCTCGCGCGCTCGAGGCGGTCGAGGCTCACGATGGACAAGCCGAAGACGAGCCCGAACGCCAGAATCGTCACGAGCGCGTTCAGCAGCAGCGCCGCGCCGAACGTGGGCCGCGGGTTGCGCTTCAACACCTGAAAGGTCGCACCGAACAGCGTGCCGAAGTCGATCGGCCGAAGCGGAATCAACCCCGGTTTCGGCGGAGGGGCCCACCCCCCGGTTGCTGCGGGCCCGTACGCGGGCGCCGCACTCGGCGAGGCCGGCGCCTCCGGGCCGCTCGGGGCACCTGCGCCGGGGGGCGCGGGAGGAGGCGTCGTCGAGGGGTCACCGCTGGAGGCGCCACCGGGCGGTGTCCAGCCGGGCGAGGTCCAAGAGGAGTCGTTGCTCACAGGCCGTATGGTTTCACACTCGTCTAGGCTGGAGCGAACAATGATCGCATCCTCGGGCGATGGCGCCCGGGTCAGTGACCGGAGGCTGGCAATGACCGCGCGCATCCTCGTCGTCGACGACGACACGGCGCTCGCCGAGATGATCAGCATCGTTCTCACCGGCGAGGGTTTCGAACCCCACCTCGTGCACGACGGCGCCGACGCGGTGAACGCCTTCACGCAGGTCTCGCCCGACCTCGTGCTGCTCGACGTCATGCTGCCCGGCATGGACGGCATCGAGGTGTGCCGGCGCCTGCGCGAGATCACCGGCACGCCCATCATCATGCTGACCGCGAAGGGCGACACCAACGACGTCGTCGAGGGTCTCGAGTCGGGGGCCGACGACTACATCGTGAAGCCGTTCAACCCGAAGGAACTCGTCGCCCGCATCAGGACGCGCCTGCGGCCGACGCCGGACTCGTCGGTCGAGCGGCTGCAGATCGGCGACGTCACCATCGATGTGACCGGCCACGAGGTCCGCCGGGGCGACCAGGCGATCAACCTCACGCCGCTCGAGTTCGACCTGCTGCTGGCGCTCGCCATGAAGCCGAACCAGGTGTTCACGCGCGAGATGCTGCTCGAGCAGGTGTGGGGCTACCAATACAAGGCCGACACGCGCCTCGTCAACGTGCACGTGCAGCGTCTGCGGGCCAAGGTCGAGACCGACCCCGATAACCCCAGCATCGTCATGACCGTGCGGGGCGTCGGCTACCGCGCGGGCGCACCGCGTTGAGACGATGACCCCGTTCAGCCTTCGCCGGCTGTTCGTGCGGCTGGTGAGGCTCTGGCGTAGCTCGCTACAACTGCGCACCGTCGCCATCACCGTGCTGGCAACCCTGTTCGCCGTCACGGTCATCAGCGGCTACATGGCCGTCACGATCGCGACGAACCTGTACGAGTCGCGCAAAGACCAGGTGCTCGCCGAGGCGCGGCAGGCGACGGCGAGCGCGCAGCTGCTGTTCGACTCGTCGGTCACGCAGACCGGCGCGATCGACGTGGAGACCGCCGCAGAGGCGGCGAGCCGCACGATCGGACTGTCGACGAGTTCACCCACCCAGTTCGCGCTGTTGCGCACGCCCGGCCAGTCGACGCCGCAGATCATGCAGCAGCGGCAGAGCCCGGGTTTCGACCTCGGCGTCATCACGAGCGAACTGCAGGCCGCCGTCGCCGAGGGCGGCGACGCCGTGTTCTCTCAGCCCATCGGCATCAACGGGGGAACGACGCTCGAGCCGGGCATCATCGTCGGCTCGACCATCGAGGTGCCGACCGCTGGCCAGTACGAGCTGTACCTCGTGTTCGGCGTGAGTGACGTGCAGCGCACCCTCGACTTCGTGCAGCAGACGCTGCTCATCGGCTCGTTGCTTCTCGTCCTCACGATCGGGCTCGTCACCTTCGTGGTCGTGCGCTTCGCAATCCGCCCGGTGCGGCTTGCGGCGCAGACGGCCGAGAAGCTCGCCGACGGCCAGCTGGAGGAGCGCATTCCGGAGCGCGGCCAAGACGTGGTCGCCACCCTCGCCCGCTCGTTCAATCGCATGGCCGACAGCCTGCAGCGTCAGATCACGCAGCTGGCCGACCTGTCGCGTGTGCAGCAGCGCTTCGTGAGCGACGTCAGCCACGAGCTGCGCACTCCGCTCACGACGATCCGCCTCGCGGGCGACGTGATCTACGACAAGCGTGAAACGTTCGATCCGACGACGGCCCGCACGGCGGAACTGCTGCACACGCAGGTGCAGCGCTTCGAGACGATGCTCGCCGACCTGCTCGAGATGAGCCGTTTTGACGCGGGCGCCGTCGACCTCGAGACGGAACCCACGAACCTCGTGCGCCTCGTCGAAGAGTCGATTGACAGCATCCGCCCCCTCGCTGAGCAAAAGGGCACCGAACTGCGTCTCGTCGCCCCGGGCGGCTACTTCGAGGCCGACGTTGATGCGCGCCGCATCCGCCGCATCCTGCAGAACCTGCTCGGCAACGCCGTCGATCACGGGGAGGGCCGCCCGGTCGTCACCTACGTCGACTCCGACGCGCGGGCGGTCGCGATCGCCGTGCGCGACTACGGCATCGGCATGGACGCGACCCAGCTCGAGCGCGTCTTCGACCGGTTCTGGCGCGCCGACCCCTCCCGCCAGCGCACAACGGGCGGCACCGGCCTCGGCCTCGCGATCGCGACGGAAGACGCGCACCTGCACGGCGGCGTCCTCGACGTGTGGAGCGAACCCATGGAGGGCAGCTGCTTCCGCCTCACCCTGCCGCGGCGCCCCGGCGGCATCGTTCGGCACTCGCCGCTGGACCTCCCGCCCAGCGACCCGGTGGATGCTGTACTCACGGAGGGGGGAAACGATGCGTAACCGACGGCGCGGCCTGATCGCGCTGCTGCTCGCGCCCGTGCTCCTCGTCGCGGGCTGCGTCACCGTGCCCATGGCGGGGCCGGTCGAGCAGGGCGACGCCGTGACAGACCCGGTCGACACTGACTTCGAGTTCCTGCCAGCGGGGCCGACGCCGGGCGCGACGCAGGAGGAGATCCTGCAGGGCTTCTTCGCCGCGACGACCGCGTCGCAGGAGAACTACCGCATCGCCAGGTCGTACCTGAGCGACGCGATCTCGTCGGCGTGGAATCCGTACCAGTCGACGCTCGTGCGGGCGCAGGAGGGTTTCGTCGAGCGTCTCGACGACACGACGCTCGAGTACTCGGTTCAGGTGATTGCGGAGGTCGACGCGGTCGGCCGCTACCGTATCGCGCCCGAGGCGACCGAGCAGACCCTGCCCGAGTTCCGCTTTACGCGGGAGGGCGGCGAGTGGCGGATCGCTGAGTTGGGTGACGGCATCCTGATTTCGCAGCAGGCGTTCCCGAGCGCGTTCAGCCAGCACGTTCTGTACTTCTACGACCCGACGTTCACGAATCTCGTGCCCGACCTTCGCTGGTTCCCGACCCGGTCCGGCGTGCCGACGCGCATTGTCCGTGCGCTGCTCGACGGCCCGTCCTCCTGGCTCGACCAGGGGGCGACCGTGTCGGCCATTCCTGAGGGGGTGGCGTTGGTCGCCGCGCCGGTGGGAATCGTCGACGGCCAGGCGGTCGTCGACCTGAGCTCCGAGATTCTCGAACTGGGCGACGTCGAACGCCAGCGCCTTCTGGCGCAGTTCCGCGCGAGCTTCGGCTCACTCGGCAACGTCGCCGGCGTGCAGCTCACGGTCGACCAGACGCCCGTCACGATCGCGGCGACGACCGTGGTTCCCGAGGTGAACCCTCAGGTCGATGGGCGCCTGTTGCTGATGGGCCCCGACGGCGACCGTTTCGGTTTCTCGAGCGGCGGAGCCACGGTCGAGCCGGTCGGTCGACTCAGTGAGCGCGCCATCGAATTGGGCGCCGTATCCCTCGCCCTCGGACCGACCCGCACGGTTGGTGCCATGCTCACCGAGCAGGGCGCGTGGATCGTGCGCAGCAACGATCTGGAGCCGTTGCTGCTCGATAGCCGCGCCGACCTCGTGTCGCCGAGCTTCGACGGGTTCCAGCTCATGTGGACGGCCACGAGCGACGCGAGTGAGGGGCTGAGCGCCATCACCACCGGAGGCGAGGTGATCCCCGTCGACGTCGTGCTGCCGGAGGGCACGCGTCTCGTGTCGATCGATGTCTCGCGTGACGATGCGCGCATCCTCATGCTGCTGCAGGGCGAGAGCGGCCCGCGCCTCGTCGTCGGCGCGATCGCCCGCGACGAAGCGAGCGGGCGCCCGCTGCGCATCGGCGACCTGCTCGACATCCCGATCGACGGTGCCGCGGGCGCGATGGCCGTCGACGCGGCCTGGGTTGACGAGGTGCGCGTGGCGTCGGTGATCGAGACCTCGCAGGGCACCGCCGTCGACCTGCACGAACTCGGTGGACGCTCCCGCTCGCTCGGCCGACCGCCCGGTGCCGTGCAGATCGTCGGCGGCAACGGCGGCGTCACGGGCCTTAGGGTTCTCACCGACACGGGAGTCGTCGTCGAGCCGCGCGGTAACGGGTGGCAGTCGACGGGCGTCCGCGCCTCCTTCCTGGGCGTGCAGCAGTAGCGACTGTCCACGGATGCGCGTGCGGGCACTCCGCACAGCTCGCCTGTCGGGCACCCTCCCGGGCATGGCCGACGCGCTTACGCCCCTGTCTTCGTCCCGTTCGCACTCGTCTCCGCTGCGGCCGCCGCGGCCCGTCATCGCCGCTGCGCTGCGCTCGGCCTGGGCGCTGGTCGCTCCGGTCGAGTGTGTGGGCTGCGACGAGCCCGACGTGGTGGTGTGCGAGGCGTGCGCGGCCGAGCTCGAACCCCGCGTGCGCACGGCACCGCTCACGGTGGGCCGTGACGACGTTCCCCTCGTCGCGGCGCTCGACTACGAGGGGGTGCCGAGGCGGGCTCTTCTCGCGCTGAAGGAGGAGGGGCGCACCGAGCTCGCGGGCCCGCTCGCCGCCGCGGTCGACGCGGCCGTGGTCGAGGCCTACCGACAGGCGGCCCGCTACACCGTGAACCGGCGAGAGTCGCCCCTGCTCGTGGCGGTGCCGGGCAGTCGCGCGGGGCTTGCGCGGCGCGGCTTCCATCCCACCGATGCGCTCCTGCGCCGGGCCGGATTTCACGCCACCCGGGCGCTCGTCCCCGCCCGCGCGAACGCTCCCGCACAGAAGTCGCGGCGCCTCGATGAGCGCCTCGCCCGCGACGGCGCCGTCGTCGTGCGGGGAGGTGAGCGCCTGCTCGGTCGTCGGGTCGTGCTGATCGACGATGTCGTGACGTCGGGCGCGACGCTGCGTTCGGCGGCCGCCGTGGTGCGCGCGGCCGGGGCCGAGGTTGTGGCATGCGCGGCCGTCATGGCGACGCCTCGTCGAGACGGCGAGTCGAGCATCCCCTGGGCATCTCATTAGACCTCTCCTCGCGTGTCCACAATCGGGGCGAACGTCCTCTTGCGTATCCGGTGCCACGGACTAGCGTTGGGTCATGGACGGCGCGACACTCGCCTGACCCTCAGGCGACGCGCCGACGGTCAAGGAGGTCGACGTGGACATCACAATCACCGGACGCAACATTGGCATCACCGACCGGTTCCGCGACTACGCCACCGAGAAGGGCGAGAAGGTCGAGCACCTCGCCGACCGCCCCCAGGTTCTCGAAATCAAGGTGTCGCGGCACCACGAGAAGAACGGCAAGCCGGGCGACGACCGTGTGGAGATGACCTTGATCGGACCGGGACCAGTGGTGCGCGCCGAATCGGCGGCGAGCGACAAGTACGCGGCCTTTGACCTCGCGATCGACAAACTCATGGAGCGATTGCGTCGCGCCAAAGACAAGAAGAAGGTGCACCGGGGCAAGCATCGGCCCGTCTCCCTGCGCGAGGCCTCGGCCGACGGGTTCAGCGTCGTCGACATCACGCCCGCGCGCCCCGAGGTGATCGAGAGCGTGTCGACCGGGTCTATCCCCGTGCAGCAGGCCGACGAGTCAGACGAGCCCGCCTACACGCCCGTCGTCGTGCGCCAGAAGGTTTTCCCGGCGTCGCTCATGACGGTCGACGAGGCCGTCGACCAGCTCGAGCTGGTCGGGCACGACTTCTTCCTGTTCATCGACGCCACAACCGACCGGGCGAGCGTTGTGTACCGCCGCACTGGCTGGAACTACGGCGTTATCAGCCTCGAACACGAGGCCGATGAGGCGCCCGCCAAGCGGGGGCGTGGATGATCGTGGTACAGATGCGTTCGGCTCGCGTCTGACCGCGCTTGCTAGCATGGGGCCCGCCGCACCGCGCGGCGGGCCTCGATGTGTCCCCGCTAAACCGCGCAGTGGTCTTGCGGCCCCAATGACTGGAGTAAATCGACGTGGCGAATGTTCTCGAACGAGTCTTGCGTGTCGGCGAAGGGCGAACCCTCAAGCGCCTGAAGGCCTACGCAGAGGCGATCAATCGGCTCGAAGAAGACTTCAGCGACCTCACGGACGACGAACTGAAGAACGAGACCGCCGAGCTGCGGGAGCGGTACGGCAACGGCGAGTCGCTCGACGACCTGCTGCCCGAAGCGTTCGCCGCGGTTCGTGAGGCGGCCAAGCGCACCCTCGGCATGCGCCACTTCGACGTGCAGCTGATGGGTGGGGCTGCTCTGCACCTCGGCAACATCGCCGAGATGAAGACGGGCGAGGGCAAGACCCTCGTCGCCACCCTGCCCGCGTACCTCAACGCGATCGCCTCGCGTGGCGTGCACATCATCACGGTCAACGACTACCTCGCGAGCTATCAGAGCGAGCTGATGGGCCGCATCTTCCGCGCCCTCGGAATGACGACCGGGTGCATCCTCTCGGGGCAGACGCCCGACGTGCGCCGCGAGCAGTACGCCGCCGACATCACGTATGGCACCAACAACGAGTTCGGCTTCGACTACCTGCGCGACAACATGGCGTGGCAGTCGAGCGACATGGTGCAGCGCGGCCACTTCTTCGCGATCGTCGACGAGGTCGACTCGATCCTCATCGACGAGGCTCGCACGCCGCTCATCATCTCTGGCCCGTCGTCGGGCGAGGCAAACCGCTGGTTCACGGAGTTCGCCCGCATGGCGACGAAGCTGAAGGCCGGGATCGACTTCGAGGTCGACGAGAAGAAGCGCACAGTGGGTGTGCTCGAGCCTGGCATCGAAAAGGTGGAGGACTACCTTGGCATCGACAACCTCTACGAGTCGGCGAACACCCCGCTGATCTCCTTCCTCAACAACGCCATCAAGGCGCAGGCCCTCTTCAAGCGCGACAAGGACTACGTCGTCATGAACGGCGAGGTGCTCATCGTCGACGAGCACACCGGCCGAATCCTGGTCGGCCGCCGCTACAACGAGGGCATCCACCAGGCCATCGAGGCCAAAGAGGGCGTCCAGGTCAAAGCCGAAAACCAGACGCTCGCGACCGTGACCCTGCAGAACTACTTCCGTCTCTACTCGAAGCTGTCGGGCATGACCGGTACGGCCGAGACCGAGGCCGCTGAGTTCATGAGCACCTACAAGCTGGGTGTTGTTCCGATCCCGACGAACAAGCCCATGCAGCGCATCGATCAGCCCGACCTCGTCTACAAGAACGAGCAGGGCAAGTTCGAGCAGGTCGTCGACGACATCGTGCAGCGTCACGCGACCGGTCAGCCGGTGCTCGTCGGCACGACCAGTGTCGAGAAGAGCGAAACGATCAGCCGGATGCTCGCGAAGAAGGGCGTCAAGCACGAGGTTCTCAACGCGAAGAACCACGCTCGCGAGGCGTCGATCATCGCCCAGGCCGGACGGCTGGGCGCCGTCACCGTGGCCACCAACATGGCCGGCCGCGGAACCGACATCATGCTGGGCGGCAACGCCGAGTTCCTCGCCGTCACCGAAATGAACAACCGCGGACTCTCACCCGTCGACACGCCCGACGAGTACGAGGCTGAGTGGGATGCCGTATTCGAGCGCGTTCAGGCGGAGGTCAAGCAGGAAGCCGAGAAGGTGATCGCTGCCGGTGGTTTGTACGTGCTCGGCACCGAGCGGCACGAGTCCCGCCGCATCGACAACCAGCTGCGCGGTCGCTCCGGCCGTCAGGGTGACCCGGGTGAGAGCCGCTTCTACCTTTCGCTGCAGGACGACCTGATGCGCCTGTTCAACGCCGGCGCCGCTGAGTCGCTCATGACCCGCACGAATGTGCCCGACGACATGGCGATCGAGTCGAAGGTCGTCAGTCGGGCAATCCGCTCGGCCCAGTCGCAGGTTGAAAGCCGCAACGCCGAGATTCGCAAGAACGTGCTCAAGTACGACGACGTCCTGAACCGTCAGCGCGAGGCGATCTACACCGACCGTCGGCACATCCTCGAGGGCGATGACCTCCAGGACCGCGTGCAGACGTTCATTGAGCAGGTCATCACCGACGTGGTCGATGAGGCGACGGCCATCGGACACTCCGACGATTGGGATCTCGACCAGCTCTGGACCGAGCTGAAGACGTTGTACCCGATCTCGCTGACGATCGACGAAGTGCTGAGCGAGGCCGGAGCGAAGCTGACCCCGGAGTTCCTGAAGCGCGAGATCATCTCCGATGCGAAGTTGGCGTACCAGCGTCGCGAAGAAAGCCTCGGCCGAACCGCCACCCGCGAACTCGAGCGCCGCGTGGTCTTGAGCGTCATCGACCGCCGCTGGCGCGACCACCTCTACGAGATGGACTATCTGAAGGACGGCATCGGCCTGCGCGCCATGGCCCAGCGCGATCCGCTGATCGAGTACCAGCGCGAAGGCTTCGCCCTCTTCCAGACGATGATGGGGCAGATTCGCGAAGACGCCGTTGGCTTCCTGTTCAACCTCGAGGTCGAGGTCACCGGCTCGAAGGGAAGCGCGCAGGTCACCGCGAAGGGTCTCAACGCCCCGCAGACGCCGCAAAACCTGAGCTACACGGCGCCGAGCGCCGACGGCGACGTCGAGGTGCGCAATCAGCGCGGCCAGTTGCAGCAGTCGGCCACCGACCGCGCGCGGGAGGCGGCTCCGGCCGTCAGCCCCGCGTTCGGGCGTCCGGCGGCGGCGCAGGGCGCTCGTCCCGCGGCGCGCACCGGCGCGGCAGGCGGCGGCCAACAGGGCGGACAGACGGGCGCTTTCGGTCAGCGCTCCGGAGGGGGCGGCGCCGCTGCTCCCGCGGCGAACCGCGCCCAGCGTCGCGCCCAGGGCAAGAAGAAGAAGTAGTCCGCGCGTCGAGCGCGTGAGCGAACGCCCCCGGGGGAGAGGCCATCCCGGGGGCGTTCGCATTCCCACGGTGCGATGCAGCGCATCCACGGGTTGCGGCGCTCGGCGCACCCCAGCGCCGGTGCCGCTCCGCCCGCATCCGGCGGGGACCGGGTCAGCGGGGGCGGGTGTGTTGAGTTACAGAACGTGGATGGCGCTCGCTCGCCAGCGCCGGTCGAGGCCCTCGAGGCGAATCGCCACGGCGCGCGAGCGGGCACGCGAGTTCACGACGACGACGGCCTCGATGACGCCGTCGCGCGGCTCGCAGAGACGAACGCCGCCGAGCGCGAATGCGGGGCGGATGGCAGGGGTGCCACGGGCTGCCCGGGCACGCGCGCTGATCGTCTGACGCTTGAGGAGCGTTCGGTAGACGTCGTCGGTGACCCAGCGGGCGATCTGCTCGAGTTCCCGAGCCCCGGCAAGCACCTCGATCACGCACCGCGTGAGGTTCTCGACCAGGGGCTGCGGGTCCGGGAGGTCGACAGTCGAGGTCGGCTGGTAGTCGAAGAACTCTTCCTGCGCGATGCGAGCGCTGAGCGAACGCCCGCGCGGCATGGGCTGACGACCCTCGTCTTGGTCGAGCAAGGCGTGTGCGGATGCAGTGCTCACTCGTGTCTCCTCTCCCCTAGAGGGGTGGCATGGCCGTCGTGCGGCGCCCGCCGTGATCCCCACTGACCACAGACCCTAATGTTTACCCCCTTATGGGGGTAGAACACACCTAAGCAGATGCATTCCTCATCTGTCCATTCCGACGCGGTTCTGTGGAAAACCATGTCGCCGCTGTCGGTGGCCGTCACTACGGTGCCCGCATGCGTTGGGACCACCTCTTCGATGACCTTGCCGGCCAGCTCGAGCACGAGCTGACGGCGGAAGAGGCTGACCTGCAGAAGGAGGAAGAACGCCTCCGCCTCGGCCGTCTCGGCGTGCGCGAGCGCATCGTGGCGCTCAAGCGCACCCGAGATCGCGCGCTCATGGAGGTCGCCGTCACCTTGCGTAACGGAGCGCGCATCCGCCTCGAGCCGATGACGGTCGGGCGCGACTGGATGGCGGGCGACATCGATGGACGTGACGACGCTCAGGCCGTCGTGCCGTTCGACGCGATCGAGTCGATCACCCTGCGCGACGAACAGATCACTCCATCGCTGACGCCGGAGGAGCCGAAGCCTGACCTGTCGAGCAGACTCGGGTTGCCGTTTCTGCTGCGTGACCTCTGCCGTCGTCGGGTCGCCGTGCAGATCGACACGGTGAGCTCATCGCTGACCGGCACGATCGACCGCGTCGGTCGCGATCACCTCGACCTTGCCGAACATGATCTCGACACTCCGCGTCGGCGCGATGTCGTGCGGGGAGTGCGCCTCGTGCGACTCGATCAGGTGGTGGTGCTGCGCTTGTGACTGCGCGTGTCGCCGAACAGCTCGGCGACGTCGGCGTACTCCGCCTCGTTCCAGAGAGCGATGCGCCGTGTCTCTTCGTACTTGTCGGCGATGAACGACTCGAGGACGGAGTGCTCGACGCGCCACTGTCCGATCGCGCCCAGACGAATCGCCGGCAACTCGCCGGAACGCACGAGTGCCATCACCTCGGCGGCCGTGAGGCTGAGCACCTCGGCAACGTCGGTCAGGCTCAAGAAGCGCCCCACTGCGCCGGGCGGGTGATCGGACATGCCCCGATTATGGCGGGGCGGGCTGAGGGTGCGCCGGATTGTGGATAACTCTGCTCCAGAATCCGAGCATCCGCCCACTATCGACGCGGCACCCCGCCCCCGTCGAATAGGAGCCCGCATGCCCCTCCGCGCCGCCGACCGACCCCGCCGCGTTACCGATCCCCGCCTCATCATCGGCCTCGCTCTGGTCGCCGCGTCTGTTGCCGCGGTGGTCGGCATCGTTGCGGTCAACGACGACGGGGTCGAGGTGTACGCGGCGCCGCGCGCGTTGGTCGCCGGCGAGTTGGTGACCGCCGCCGACCTCGAACTGCGCACCCTCGGCCTCGGCGCCGACGCGCGTCACTACCTCGACCCGGCCACCCTCGACGAGGGCGGCGTCATCGTGGCGCGCACGGTCGGCGCGGGGGAACTCGTGCCCCTCGGCGCCGTCGGGGATGCTCGCGGCGCGCAGTCGACGACGGTGGTCGTCGCGCTCGCCACGCCTCTCGGTGCCACGGTGCGCGCCGGCGACACGCTCGACCTGTGGTCGGCACCGGCGATCGAGGGCGGACGTTTCGGCGCCCCGTCGGTGATCGCGTCGTCCGCGCAACTGGTGCGCACGATCGCGGCCGAGGGCGTTGTCGCGACGGGGGAGGCGGGGCGTGTGGAGCTGCTCGTTCCGCGCCGAGATGTCGCGCGCATCCTGCATGCGCAAGCGAACCGTGACGCGCTTTCGGCCGTTCCCGCCTCGCTCGCGGTGGCGCCGTGAGCCTGAGCGTCGGTCTTGCCATCGGGGCTCGCCCGCTCGAACCCCTGGAGCTGGCTCTGCTGCGGGCCGGTCACCGGATCGAGTGGCGGGCACACAGCGCCGATGAGGCGATCAGTCTGCTCGCGGAACGGGCGCCTGATGCGGTGCTCATTCTCGACGACCCCGCCTTCACCCGCGCCGACATCGTCGGAACCGCTGACCTTTTGCGCGTGCGCAGCGTGCTCGTGCACCGCGGCGCGGTGAGCGCGCAGGGTGCGCGGCTCGACGTGGCCGACCGCATTGCGCTCGAGAACGATGCGCCCCCCGACGTATCCCTGCTCGATGCGACGCCCGCCCCCGCCCTCTCGCCCGATGCCGTCGCCCTCGGCACTCCTGCCGTGGCCGAGCCGGCGTCGCCGCCTACGCCGGTACCCGCGCCCATGACCACTCCCGCCACGACGCCCGAGCCCGATCCGCCGGCGCGGCGCGAGCCGCAATCCGAGCCGGAACCCGAGCCGGTGGCGCCCACGCGCATTCCGTACCATCCGGTCGAGACGGAGGGCGAGCATCCCGAGCCGATTCCGTCGCGGGTGATCACCGTGTGGGGGCCGACGGGCGCGCCCGGGCGCACGGTGACAGCGACGGCGCTCGCGGCCGAATTGGCACTGCGGGGACGCCGGGTCGCGCTGGTCGACGCCGACACCTACGGGGGCACGATCGCTCCGGCGCTCGGGCTGCTCGACGAGTCGCCAGGGTTCGCCGCGGCCTGTCGCCTCGCCGGGTCGCGAGCCCTGAGCGCCGACGAGCTCACCCGCGTGTCACAGCCACTCAGCGCCGAGTCGGGGGTTCCCGCCGACCGCTTACGCGTGTTGACCGGCATCGGACGGCCCTCGCGCTGGCCCGAACTGTCAAGTGAACGCGTGACCGCGACCCTGGAAGCGTGTCGCGAGTGGTGCGACGTCGTGGTCGTCGACGCGGGCTTCAACCTGGAGTCCGACGAGGAGCTGTCGAGCGATATCTTCGCCCCGCGCCGCAACGCCGCGACGATCGCCGCGCTCCGTGCCGCCGATCGCGTCGTCGCCGTCGGAGCGGCCGACCCGCTCGGGCTCGCGCGATTCCTGCGCACGTACCCCGACCTCGTCGAGGCGGTCGATGACATCCCCGTGCAGGTCGTCATCACGCGGGTGCGCTCGAGCATTCTCGGGCTCGACCCGGCAGGCCAGGTGCGCCACACGCTCGATCGCTTCGCGGGGATCCGCGACGCCGTGCTCGTGGACGACGACCCGGTCGCGGCGGATGCCGCGCTTCTGCGGGCACTGCCCGTTCCCCTCGCCGCGCCGAAGTCGGCCTTGCGCACGGGGGTCGCCCGCCTGGCGGACGCACTTGGTTACGCCGTTCCCCGGTCGACCGGCCGCCGCTCGCCGTTTGCGTGGCGGCGCACCGGGTAGCCTTGCCGCGTGTCAACGCTTTCCGATCTGGTCCATGAGCACAGTGCGCTGACAGACGGCGACATCGACTGGCTGCACCTCGTCACCGCGGAGGGCCAGCTGATCGCCGACCTCGCCTTCGCCGACATCGTGCTGTGGGTTCCCGACCGGGCCGGCAGCTACGTCGCCGTCGCGCACTCGCGGCCGTCCAGTTCGGCAACGCTGTTCTACCGCGACTTCGTCGGCCAGGTGGTGCGGCCGGAGTGGGCCGACCTCGTGAGCGAGGCGTTCGAGACGGGGTCGATCGTCGACTCGACGGCACCCGACTGGTACGAGGAGACGCCGACGCGTGTGCTCGCGGTGCCCGTGCAGCGTCGCTCCGGACCGGGAGAGCCGACGGCGCCGGCACGGCCGATCGCGGTGATCACCCGACACACCAACCTGTCGGAGGCGCGCATGCCTTCCCGGCAGGAGGTCACCTTCAACGAGTGCGCCGCCGACATCTTCCACATGGTGGCCACGGGAGATTTTCCTGACCCGAGCGCACCGAGCGGTCCGCGTCGAGGCGCGCCCCGTGCATCCGACGGTCTGATCCGGCTTGATGTCGACGGTGTCGTCACCTTCGCGAGCCCCAACGGGCTCTCGGCCTTCAACCGAATGGGGTTCCAGGGCGAATTGGAGGGCGAGTCGCTCGCCGCCGTCACCACGCGGCTTCTGGCCGGCAAGCTGCAGGTCGACGAGTCGCTGCCGCTCGTGGTCACCGGGCGTGCCCCCTGGCGCACCGACATCGACGCCCGCGGCGTCACCGTGAGCCTGCGGGCGATCCCGCTGCGGCAGGCAGGGCAGCGCATCGGCGCGATCGTGCTGTGCCGCGATGTCACCGAGGTTCGCCTGCAAGAGCGCGAGCTCATCACGAAGGACGCGACGATCCGCGAGATTCACCACCGGGTGAAGAACAACCTGCAGACGGTGGCCTCGCTGTTGCGCATTCAGGCGCGTCGCGCGCACTCCGAGACCACGCGCGAGGCGCTCACGCAGGCGATGCGGCGCGTCTCGGCGATCGCCGTCGTGCACGACACCCTGTCGGAGGGGCTCACCCAGAACGTCGACTTCGACGACGTCTTCGCCCGCGTGCTGAAGCTCATCGCCGAGGTCGCGTCGAGCCACAACACCGTCGTGCGGCCGCGCTCGGTCGGCAGCTTCGGAGTGCTGCCGAGCGCCTACGCCACGCCGCTCGCTCTCGCGTTGACCGAGCTGGTCACGAACGCCGTCGAGCACGGGCTTGCCGGCCGCACCGACGGCGAGGTGGCGATCGAGGCGACGCGGACGGAGGAGTCGCTGAGCGTCAAGGTGCGCGACAACGGCGGCGGCCTCGCCGAAGGGAAGGTCGGCTCGGGGCTCGGAACGCAGATCGTCCGCACCCTCATCCAGGGTGAACTCGGCGGCACGATCGACTGGCACACCCTCGCGGGTGAAGGCACCGAGGTAACGATCCAGGTGCCGCTGCTCTACCTGCGCCCGCGTGGCGACTAGCGGCTTACCCGCAGCATGCGAAACGGCCCGTGCCGAAACACGGGCCGTTCACCGGCGCGGATGCGCGGTGCGAGTCGCTTAGGACGCGCGGCGGGCGCGCGCGGCGCGGCGCTTTAGGGCGCGGCGCTCGTCTTCGCTGAGGCCACCCCAGACGCCCGAGTCTTGGTTCGTCTCGAGGGCGTACTGCAGGCAGATCTCGGTCACGGGGCAACGACCGCAGACGGCCTTGGCCTTCTCGATCTGGTCGACCGCGGGGCCGGTGTTACCGACGGGAAAAAACAGTTCGGGGTCAGCGGTCAAGCACGCGGCCTTGTCACGCCAGTCCATGGCACAGCTCCTTAGCATTGGGCGGTAGCGCGCCACAAGGGTTGGGGGACGCGCTACACCCCGAAACAAATCGGGGGTAGGTCAGAAAACGAACAGAGTGTTCGTCGCCCACGGCGCTGTAGGCGTCACAACAACGGCCATAGAGTCTCATGTCGAGAACGTCAAATCAATACTTTTGGAGCAATTTCTTACCGTGTCAGACACCCGCCGTACACCTCTGGTAATCGTACTGATCGCCTTGGTGGTGCTCGAGACGGTGTTCATCGTCGGCTTCACGACGTTTCTCGCCCTGCAGTTCGCCGCCGAATCAGCGGACTTTCCCGCAACCGCGGTGGCGTTTCTGATCTGTGCAGCACTCGTCGGTCTGTGGCTCGTGCTGACCGTGATCGGCCTTCTCCGCGCCCGCGCATGGACCCGCGGGAGCGTCTTGACCTACCACTTCTTGCAGCTGGCGATCGGAGTGGGAAGCGTTCAAGGCTTCGTGCCGCGACCCGACATCGCGTCGTGGATCATCATCCCGTCGGTGCTCGGCATCGTCCTCATCCTGACACCGACGCTGACCGAGTACCTCTCGGAGCGCGACTAGTACCGCAGCGGGGCCTAGGCGTCGATGCCGAGCTTCTTGCGCAGGCTCGCGACGTGGCCGGTCGCCTTCACGTTGTAGAGCGCGTGGGTGAGCACGCCCTCCTCGTCGACAACGAAGGTCGAGCGCAGCACGCCGGTGACTGTCTTGCCGTACATCGACTTCTCGCCGTACGCGCCGTACGCGTTGTGCACGGAGAGATCGGGGTCGCTGAGCAGGGGGAACGTCAAGCCTTCGTCGTCGGCGAACTTCTGCAGCTTGTCGGCCGAGTCCTTCGACACGCCGAGCACGCGGTAGCCGGCGGCCTCGAGCGAGTTCAGGTTGTCGCGGAAGTCGCAGGCCTGCGTGGTGCATCCCGGGGTCGAGGCAGCCGGGTAGAAGTAGATGACGACCTTCTGGCCGGCGTAATCCGACAGTGACACCTCGGCGCCGTCCTTGTCGGTGAGGGTGAAGGTGGGGGCGGGGTTTCCGGCTTCCAGACGGTCGGCCATGGCGGGCTCCTCGAGTGTCGGGGCGTGCGATGTGGTGGTCGGTGCGGACGCCGTCATCCGCGCATCCGCTCGACAGTGTATGGATGCTCGCCCACCGGCGGCTGGGTGCCCGCCGAGTGGCCGAGCGGCTTGCGCAGGTGCTATCGTTTCCTCTCGGCCCGCACGCTGGGCTGCGCACCTCTAGCTCAATTGGCAGAGCAGCTGACTCTTAATCAGCGGGTTCCGGGTTCGAGTCCCGGGGGGTGTACGAACGGCCCCGTCACTCTCGCCAGTGCGGGGCCTTTCGCATTGTCGGCACGGGGCCGTCGGCCCCATACTGACGCTGTGGCGATCGAGACCTGGTGGCTGTATCTCGCGGCGTGCGCCGGGCTGTCGCTGACGCCCGGGCCGAACGGGCTGCTCGCGCTCACCCACGGCGCACTTCACGGCGTGCGGCGCACGGCCTTCACCATCCTTGGTGGCGCCCTGGGATTCACCGCCGTGATCGCGCTGTCACTGTTCGGCATCGGAGCCCTGCTCGCCGCGAGCGCTGACCTCCTCTTCTGGCTCAAGCTCGCCGGCGGCGCCTACCTCGTCTACCTCGGCATCGTGGTCTGGCGCTCGCCGCCGATCCAGGTGCACCAGGCGTCGGGAGCACGCCCCGCGCATCCTTTCGGCCTGTTCGCCCAGGGACTCTTGGCGGCGACGACGAACCCCAAGGGCATCCTGTTCTTCGTCGCGTTCCTGCCCCAATTTCTCGACCCGACCGCCAGCCTGCTCACCCAGTTCGTCGTCATGGCGGCGACGTTCGTCGCCGTCGAGATCGTCTTCGAGCTCGTCGTGGCCCGCGCATCGCAGTCGGTGCAGCCCTGGCTCGCGCGCGTCGGGCGCACCTTCAACCGGGTGACGGGCGGTCTGTTCGTCGGCATCGGGGTGCTGCTGCCCCTGCAGCGGTAATCACACCCCTTCCGCGAGCCGTAGCATCAGCGAGTGATCGACCCCGCGTCCGCGCTCGCGTTTCTCGCCCTCTCGCTCGTCATCATCGTCGTGCCAGGACCCGGCGTGCTGTTCGTCGTCGGACGCGCGCTCGTGCTGGGTACGCGGGGCGCGCTCATCAGCGTTCTGGGTAACGCTGCGGGCGTCGCCGTGCAAATCGTGGTCGTCGCGGCCGGCCTCGGCGTGGTCATCGCCCGCTCCGAGGTGCTGTTCACGGCCATGAAGATCGGCGGGGCGCTCGTGCTCGTGTGGCTCGGCATCCAGTCGATCCGGCACCGCAACGCGATCAGCGCCGACGAGGCGTCGGCCGTCTCGGGACGCACGCGCACCCTCGTGCGCGATAGCGTCATCGTGGGGCTCACGAACGCGAAGACCATCGTGTTCTTCGTCGCCGCCCTGCCCCAGGCGGCCAACCCGTCGATCGGTTCGCCCACCGCGCAAATGCTCATGTTGGGTGCTGCGTTCTTGGTGATCGGCATCGCGTGCGACTCGCTGTGGGCGATCGCGGCCGGCTCGGCGCGCGACTGGTTCGCCACGAACGCGGCACGCATCGCGGTAGTCCGCGCCGGGGGAGGCGCGGCCCTCGTCGCACTCGGCCTCGGGATGGGCCTCTCAGCGGGCCTGTGAGCCTCGAGACCTAGCTGTAACGACCCGGGACGTTGTGATCGTGTGAAGTAGCGAAGACCTCCGGAACGAT
>VFQQ010000291.1_pt1 | contig 114309 bp, 186 predicted proteins | sample 3512341 | NCBI WGS metagenome assembly VFQQ01 (sample SAMN10412373, study PRJNA504923) | tailings metagenome | isolation source: Relicate 2 Philex TSF1 revegetated site | place: Philippines: Tuba, Benguet | collected 2017-08-29 | reverse complement strand
GCTGCTGCTGCTGCTGCTGCTGCTGCTGCTGCTGCTGCTGCTGCTGCTGCTGCTGGGCCTTTTTTTGCCAATCGTACGCTCCAGGTGGTGGCAGCTGCCACAGCCATGTTTGCATCCGCTTATCTTTCCTACACACACGCACGCCTCTCCTCTCCTGCCCCAGTGGCGGGCGACCGCGAGAAGCGGCGCAGCCTGCTGTCCCGCACACCGCTGCTGCGCATCGGAGACCCCATCGAGATTGGCAACGTGAGTGTGGAGGCAGCTGCGGTGCGGGCAGGCTGGCGGTGTCTTCACCTGCGCCGGCAGCTGATGCATGGCGGGTGCAGGGGCGGTTTCAAGCACATTGGCTGTTGATTGTCAACCGGCCACCGGGACCTGCCAAAAGTCAGTGCGCTTGCCTTGGTTCCATTTGTTCCTCCCCACAGGTGGTCAAGTTTCTGGCCAGCAGCGACAGCAGCTACATCACTGGTCAGACCGTGTATGTGGACGGCGGCAGGTGCGCTGCGGACACTGAGTGCAATGTTTGCTTGCCTAAGCGGCAGCCTGTGTGGCAGGAGTTTCCCATGCCCTGCTGCCTGCCTGCGCCTGGCTGTGGGTATCATGCCTCCAAGGGCTTTCCCATGGCAACCGCTGCCTCTTCCTCTGCCCGCAGGCTGGCTCTCAATTACACCGTGCCAGTGCCGGAGGATGCCTGAGTTACTTGCCGATGCATAGCTTTTGATTGACTTGGCATTGTCAGAGGGCAAGCGCATTTACATGACTACTCAGAGCTGGGATCCTGCTGTAAGTGTACAGTCCAGTTGCAACAGAGGTTAATACAGAGCTGCAACATGGGGTGAATGATACATCAACGCTGGAAGGGCTTGCCGGCGAGGGCTGGGCACGAGTTGCATCCTTCGCCAGGTCAGCGTGTTATCATCGTGCTCAGCACAGGTGGCGCTGCTGGCCCGGCAGGATGCCGCGGCTGTAGGGCCCTCCGCCAGAGAGCAGCGCTTCGTACTCCACCTGGGCAGGGGCAGGCAGGAACACAAACTTATGCGTGGGGCAGGGTGAGACACCTGCTGATTCTCTACACAAGGCAACACAGGTGCAGCGTCATGCAGCGTCTGCAACGACTCTCTCTCGCACACACATGGGGTGCATAGTCCAGTTGGCCGGTAGTGCAGCTTTTGACTCACCCACATGTTCTCCATGCGCCAGCCGCCATTCGCCGTGCGGCTCAGCTCCAGGCTGGGGTACTGGTTGATCTGCACGCAATGCAACACCAGACAAGAGTGGCAAAGAAGGTGGAGCAGCGGCTTGGGCATGGGCGCAGGGCAAACAGCAGCGCAAGTGGCGGAGTGACGCAGTGAGAGCCACACAAACAGCGCGGCCCCACTGGCACCTCACCTTGACGTATGTGCCCTTCACGCCCTCCTTGCTCTTGCAGAACCGCCACCGCATCTCATGCATGCCTGCATGCCGGGACAGAAACAGCCCTGGCGAATGGATGGAGTCCCATGGTTCAACATGGGGCCCCAGCCTTGCTACAGGCACGGGGCGGTTGTAACACGCACGAGCTGCTTCAGTGGGGTGACAATCAAGGTGCATCTCACTAAACAACCATTCATGACAGCTTTCATGCACCCCATTCTGACTTGCAAGCAGCCACCCGGCCCGTGCAGCCAGCCAACCTGCGGCAGCCAGCAACTCGCCCCAGAAAGGGTCATCTCGGTTGCCCGGCTCTGTTGTGCCATCCAGCATGAACACGCGCTGCAGCGGCGGACCCTCGAGCGTCCAGGACGGATCCAGCTGGAGCCAAAAGAAGCCAGCCTGCCGGGCAGGCATATGAGCGCAGTGAGATGCTGGAAAGACATCGTTTAACAGTCGCGTGCAAACAGGTGCGTGCAGGAGTCATGGAGAGAGCTAGCAGTGCAAGATAGCGCTTGCCACGGACGCTGGGCGCCAAGCTTGAGCGGCTGCTCACCTGCTGCTTGAAGTTGAAGCGCCAGCGGAAGTGCGTCAGCTCCTCGGCTGCAGGAGAATGGAAGCGAGGCAGACCAATGCTGGCTAGACAGTTGGGGAGGGCTGGTGCCTGCAAAGGTATGCTATCCCACACAGCCAAGACAGCAAAGTACGAAGTGCCTCACGTGTGAGCTCTGTTCGGCGGCGGTCGTCCAGAGAGAACAGGTATCGCCGCTTCCAGGACAGGTCAGTGCGTTGTGCCGCTGGAACATACACATCATCCTTCCATGCAGCCTGCAAAGCGTACGCAACAACGCGGCAAAAGAGTGCGTCAGTACTGCTAGCACGCTTTGCACCAGTTGCGAGGGGAACGACTCCAAAGGCATTCAGTCCCCCCGGTCTGCTGCCCGCCAAGCTGCCTGCAACGGCATCGCTTCCCCACCTGGCAGTGGGTCTGCCACAGGCTGTCGCCATGCGCTCCAGCCAGCAGGTCCCGCCACCCGCGGCACACAAGGGCACAGGCCAGCAGGTCGGATGGTGCCACGCTCGCAAGCGCCAGGCTCAACAGGTCTGGCCCCAGACCATGCAGCGGGTCGGCCACGCCAGACATCCTCCTGGTTGCCGACCGCGTGGTGGGCATCTGCCGCAGGAGGGGCGGTCTGCGCTGGCATGGGGAACAGAGGAGTGGGCCACGGTGGACCGACGGTGGCGGTGCAGCGGCAGTGGGCGGTGGCAGCAGTGACAAGCAAGCTCCGTTGCGGTAGTGCAGGCCACGTCAGTAGCTCTCTGACCAGATATCACCCAGCGCAGGCCGCTGAAGCGGGGCGAAAGAGGGAGAGCCTTCCACCGCCGCTCGCGGCAGAAATGTGCCCTCTGCGAGCCCTGACACCTGATTATGTGGCCTCGACTTGATTGCCGGAACGCGAGCTGAACTGGCGCTGACTCCCCCAGCCCAAACCCTTGACCGCCATTCACCGACCACCATGCTGCGCGCTACCGCAAGAAGTCAAGTTACAGTGCCAGACAGCTCAGCAGGTCTACAGAGGCAGATCAGTACGAATAGAGAGGTAGTGACCAGATGTTATCAGTGCCACTGCGCGGTCCAGTTGCTGGCGGCGGGCTGGCCCACCGCCGTCGCCATGGGCGCCTGCTGGCCAGCCGGCTTGGCACCGCAAAACTCGCTGAACAGCTCCTGAGATGCGCCCGCCCCCAGCGCAAACTGCTGCTGCGCCGACAGGTGGCCCTGGTGCGCCGCCGCTGCGGGGCGAGGCATCGCAGGTGGCGGGTGCGCGGGCATTGCTGGCATGGAGGCGCTGTGCCGGTGCGCCATGGGCGGCGGCGGCGGCGGGGCCAGGCTGCTGAATGCGCTGCTGCTATCGGGCTTGTTGAACAACCCAAGGATGTCATCGTTCGTCATTTGAGGCCGCTGCGCCGGCGGAGCCGGCTGTGAAGGCACCATGCCGCCGCATGCGGGCACTGCCGCCGGGCGTGGCACTGCGGGCGGCACGGCGGCGGGTGCTGCCTGCGCCAGTAGCGCAGGTGCAGATGCCGTGGGCGCCATCACGCTGCCAGCAAAGGGATCTACTGGCGGCACAGGCCCGCTGCTGGTGCGAGAGTGCACCGCTGCCGGGGCAAACAGGTCGGCCGCCGCCGGCAGGCCCATGCTGCTGCCTCGCGAGTGCCCGGGTGCCAGCCCCGCAAACAGGTCGGCCCCGCCTGCACTGCTGCCGCGCGAGTGGGCAGCCCCATTCAGCTGCGGCGCAGGGTGCAGGTTGCCGACGCCAAACGGATCGAAGGGCGCTTCCGCTGGCGCCGCCGGCTGAGCCGCGCTGGGCGCCGCAGCTGCGTTGCTGCTGCCCACACATCCCCACTCCTCTGCAGAGGCTGCCCGCCCAGGCTGCACAGCAGGAGCTGGAGCCGGTGTGGGGGCGGCTGCAGAGCTGAATGCATCCCAGGCAGGTGCTCCAGCTGCCGCGGGCGCCGCCGCTGCTGCGGGCGCAGGCTCCGGATCCTCCAAGCTCAGCAGGTCGAAGCTGGGTGGCGGCTGCGCAGGCTGCTGCGGCGCCGGGGGAGCTGCTGGCTGGGCAGCAGGCGCCGCCACCGCCACTGTCACTCGCTGGCTGGCGCCGCTGCCGGCTGCCGGCGCCTGGTCGGCCGCGGCGGCGCTGTCGGGTGCACAGCGCGCCATGAACTGCACGGCAAGTTGCGGCAGCACAGGCCACGGTGGGTGCATGCCATTCATTGCATGTTCCATGCCATACAGGCGCTGCTTCACCGAGTGCCCAGCTGCCGCAGCCCACCACCCTGCTGCCATCTCTTAGGCTGCGCACCGGGTGCGTGCTGTAGGTGTCGATGGTGGGCGGGTCCGGGAACTCGCGGGCCGCATACCGGCGAGACACATACCTGGCAGGCAGGGAGTGGGAGCAGCGCCAGGGAAAAGGGTGAGCCCTAGGCTTGCTGTGCAGACACATGTGGCCCACATGCGCCATCCGCCTGTGTGAGCTGCCCATCCCAACCTGACTGCTGCACCTGCCAGCTGCACACCGTACCCCACCCCGCCCCACTCACTTGTCGGTGATGAAGGCGCGCAGCAGGGCCATGTCATTCTCAGGCGGCCGCCGGAAGTCGGCCGGCAGGTTGGCCTGGAAGCATGGTGGGTGCAACAGTGGCAAAGCTCAGAGGCAGAGGCTGCTGACCAGCAGCCGCCATCCACACAGCAGGTTTCTGCGGCAGCCCGGCTGCTGCAACGGGCGAGTCTGCTCACATCAAAGTCAACTGCTGCCAGCACCCACCTCCCAGTATGCATTGGCGCGCGCGTTGCCCATGGCCGACACAAAGGCCACCTGCTCCGGCAGCCACGTGTCCTGCACAGCGCACAACCATTGAGGCAGTAGAGCATGAGGCAGGCATGAAGGCTTGTAGGCGACATGCAGGACCCACAGCAGCATGCTGGCTGCCGAGAGAGGAAACGGTAAAGTGCAGCCAAAGGCCTTTGCAGCACCAGGCAGTCGGCGCACACCCAGGCAGGCACTTACCAGGTTGCAGCTGCGGACCTTGGAGTTGTGCACGCCCAGGCTGCGGTGCACCCCTGCAGCAGGCAGGCCGCATTGGGCAGTCAGCTGCTGGCTGCAAGAAAAGACCGGCTGCAGCAACCAGCCCTGCCGCATGCTTGTTTCAAGCAGGCTTGGTCGGCGGCGCACTGCGCTGGCGGCTTGCCAACCGCCGTCCACCCGCACCCGAGCAGTTGAGGCAGACAAAGACGCCCAGGTTGACAGACGCCCAGGTGGGGCCGCGCGTGCCGCAGTCGGCGCACCGCCGGTTGTCCTCCTGCTTCAGCAGGCCCGCCAGGATCGCCTTGTGCCGCTCATTCTGCTGCGCGCTCACGCTCAGCTTATCGTTGCGCACCATGCCAATGGGTCAGGGCTTGGGGGCCTGTGGATGTGCAGGCACGGCAACGGCGGTGGGAGCACGGTGGAAGTGAAAGGGGTGTGGACACGTGTGCAAAGCAATCCTGCATGGCGACACAGCCAAGCTGCGCCGCAAGGCCAACCGCACCAGTGCGCGTCGGGTGGGTGGCGCTGCACCGCCGGCTGTGGACCGTGCCGCCCACTGCTAGATGGGCTGTCGTCGACCTGTCCGTCACTTGGTGCGTCGTGAGGAACGGCTGGGCGGCCTGCAGGAAGCAGAGGGCGGCGCTCCGACTTTGCTGGGCCCGTGGGCAGCCGCTGTCGCTGCGCGCGGTCCCAGCAACCAGCAGCAGGCAGATCAGCAGCGGGGAAGTGGGCGGGCGGCGGGCCGGCAGCAGGACGAGCCAGCCTCGCCCCAAGCAACGCGCCTGATGGCTGGGACCGACGATGGGTGTTGGCAGCCGACCTACACTGCCTGGGGACAGCGAGATCGTCGATTTTAGCGAGGCCACACAGCAGGGCTCTTCCATGCAGGCCGGCCCTTCTAGCCGTGGAGCCAGTGGCACCAATCAAGCTTTCAAGCACGGTATCGTGTGCACTCTGAAGCTCGCACAGAGGCACAGGCGCCATGCAGGCTGCGCTCGCCGTCCCCACCGCCGCCCTGGCGCGGCCCCGGCCCGCCCTGCCCGCTCGGAGGGCTGTTAGGGCCCGGGCAAACGGCCCGCTGCGGGAATTCCGTGAGGACACGGGCGAGGTGAGCGCCTCGCAGCCCGAGAGCGGCAGCGCCGCGAGCGGCAGCGGCGCCGCGCAGGAGAAGCAGCAGGGCCAGCCCAAGTACATCTATGCCGACGAGCAGCCGGTGAGTGGAGGGAGGACGCCGGTTGCAGGGACATCAGTGTCGTCTACTGCGCATGCCATCGTTCACACTGCCGCCCGTCCGTCTCCTGCCTGCCGCAATGCCCCAAGGCCGTGCCGCTTCCACCGGCCTTGCACATGCCGCTGCTCGTTCATGGCGCCCTTCATGTGCCTGCAATGTGTGCCATATCATGCCTAAAATTGCAACAAGCAAGCCTCCAGCCTCTGCCCTGCCCTTGCAGCCCCCGCGTGACACCATGAGCCCGGAGATGAAGGTGCGGCCGCTGCTCTGCTTGCAACAGGTCCCTTGCTGCTCCTCTTGTCCGCCGCCTGACTGCACTTGTGCAATCCCAACCGCCTGCGCTGGGCATCATGCCACAACATCTGCAATCGAGCAAGCCACCCACTAACCGCCCTGGTATGTTCATGTCCTGAGCAGGCGCGGCTGCGGAAAGAGTACTTCGGCCTGGGCGGCGCCCCCAACCAGAAGATGGGCAGCAACTACTTTGTGAGCTTGCATTCTGCTTTTTGTGTGTCATTTGCTATGCCTGGAGTCATCTTGTTATCAGCATGATGGCTGCACCCCATGGCGGTCTGTGCTGTGTTGCCTATGCCACCGCAGGGGTAGCGCGCCTACCCGCTGCCGGCCGATGCATGCCCACCTCACTCCCATTCTCCTCTTTCCAACTGTGCAGCTGTGGATCATCCTGGGCATCTCCCTGCTGGCCGTGCTGTCCAAGCTGACGGGCGCCCTCTGAGTGCGGCAGTCACCGTTCAACCACACTAGCCAGGCGCAGCACTGGGGCACAGCTGCGGCCGGTGCGATGCCTCCCCGTTGGCGCTGCCCACTTCAACCTGCGAGCACGATTCCCTTTCTAAGCGACAACAATTTTGGCTTTTCTTAATCCCTATCTGACACTTGATGCAAGCACCCCTTTCCTACGACCCCGCCTGCGATTGCCGGCTTGGTGCCTCCTTTTGTGTGCTAAGTTCACCATGCCAACGCTATCAGCTCGATGATAACATGTACCCTGCCACGTTGAGTAGCTGTTGGGGATGCCAGTGCTTGTGGTAAGGCTGCAAGGCTACTGGCGGCAGGCATGTGCAGCGACAGGCACGAGGCTCGGCAGCGGCAGCTGGCTCGCACCTGCCGCTGCCATGTGGGTGCTGGCTGGCGTCGCTCTTTGTGCTGATCCGCTTGCATTGCCTCTTGTCCTCACTCCGCCCGCCTGTGACACGCCCGTCGTGTGGCTGACCAGGCCAGTGCTCTGCCCGCACTTGCTGTCGCCTGCTTGCTGGCTCGCTGCCCTGATCCGTGCTGCACACATTGTCAAGCAGTGCCAAGAGGTCGCCATGATAGGCTTGGCCCGCACTGCTAGCCCTGCCGCCGCCGCCGCCGCCACTGCTTCCGCTCCAGCTACCACGGGCCAAGCCAAGCCGCCTGCTTTCTCCTGCCCCCATGCCGCAGTGAATGGGACTGGGAGCATCGCGGCTGACACCCGAAGCCATGAGCGCGGCCAAGCAGCTGGTGGACAGCACGATCAGCGGGAACAAGGTGAGTGCTTGGGAGCAAGGCAACGCGCTCTTGTAACCTCCCCTTCCTGCCTGCACCGATCACAGCCAGCGGTGCTTGTTGGGGGGTGTGTTGCCATGCGACTGGTCACCATAGCTCACCTCCATTCTAATCACCAACCTCTGTACTGCGGCCCATCTGCCAGGTGGTCATCTTTAGCAAGACGTGAGCACTGGCTCCCGCCCGAGGCGGACGTGCCAGTTGGGCAGCGCTTGCTTGCATGTGACCCCGGGCGGCCATATGCTGTGGTGCATGGAGATCTTGCTGGCATGGCTATCCGCGCGCGCAAGGTGGTTGTGTTGCGCTGTTCGCTAACGTTGCCTGCTCTGCCCCACCGCTCCCCCTCTGCAGCTACTGCCCTTACTGCGTGAAGGGTGAGTTGCCCAGCTGCCTGCCTGCGCATGCCATTACAAGCCAGTTGTTGTTGAGTTGCTCTGCCTTATGTGTGCCGTCAGCTTGTGCTGCCGTCTGGACCCAACTGTGCTCTACGTTTCGCCCATCGGCAGAGTGTTCTCACTCTAGTCCTCTCACAGCTGCACCTCTGGCTGCCCCGCCCACACAGGCAAGCGGGCGCTGGAGAAGTTCCTGCCCAAGTCCAAAATCACCGCGATTGAGCTGGATGGGCGCAAGTGAGGGCTGGGATGAGAGGCTCGTGGCCGCGTTTGGCAGGAGCTGGAGAGCGGCGCTTGCCTGCTGCAGTTGAACGCAGGGGGGCACAGGTTGGGCTTCCGAGGTGGCCGCTTATAGACTAACGCGCTGCACTGCTTGGGGCCACGACAGCCGAGCACAGCCGGGCAAGTGGCAAAGTGCATGATGTGACACTGTCACCCCAACATGGCTGCTGCTGTCCCGTTTCCTCTTTGGCCGCGCAGCGATGGAGCGGCGATCCAAGACTACCTGCTGGGTGCGGCACATGCATTTCCTCAGCAGCAGTTGGGCAGCAGATGTCACATGCACTTTATACCAGCAGCAAAGCTGTGTCTTGCATGTTTGCTGGTTGTGCGTGCACTCCGTGCCGTGTGGCAGGGCCTGCGCATTGCCATTTCGGTGCACTGGCTGCCAGCCGGTGCCGACCCGCTGCCATTACCCTACGTTGCCGTGCCGCAGAGCTCACGGGCGGCCGCAGCGTGCCGCGCGTCTTCATCGATGGCCAGGTGAGGGGGGTAGGGAGCAGGGAGCTAGGCAGGTCCTGCTGCCTCTCACTTGCTACCTCTTAACCCAACTGTGCAATTTAGTGGCGCGCCTCATGCCATGCACGTTTGTACACCTGTTCAGAACATGCTGGCTTCTCCTGAACAGCCAACCTGCCGGGTGGTGCTTCGTGCGCGCACGTCGCCCAACCTTTGCCCAACTCTGCATTGCTGCTGCAGTTCATCGGGGGCGGCGACGACACTGACGCGCTGGCCCGCAACGGTAGGTGATATGCATGTCCATGCATGTTACCGTGCTCTGCTTCGTTTGACTCATGCCCGTGGCCATGCTCACAGCTTCCCCGCTCAGCTTTCAACCGCCTGCCACCTGCTCCGTCCACGCGCCAGCTCCGTGCCTCTTACCTCTGCCCGGCGCACTTCCACCCCTGCCCTGGCTGCAGGCAAGCTGGAGGTGATGCTGCGCAATGCCGGCGTGCTCTGAGCAGCAGGAACCAATTGGCAGCTGTTGATACACAGAGCGCACTTTGCACGGGTGATTGCCTGGTTGCCTGTTGCCTCACTTGCATGTCAAGACCTTCAAAAGGACCAGCTGCTGTTACACACTCGACGTTTGTGATGAAAACAAAGCGAGAGAGGAGCTGCAGCAGGAGGGACAGTGCTACAGGGTTGCCAACAGCAAAAGCGCTACAATGATGCATGTTTTTGGGAGTGAGGGTCTCCTCACAAGTTTGCGCTGTGGCTGCCACAGCCGAGGGGCAGGGGTGCGGTGCTTGAATGGCTTTGGCTGCTAGGGGGAGGGCTCCCCCTGGCGACCAAGCAAGAAATGCAAGAGTCTCTTCTCGGGACAAATGAGTGTGGATGGGCGTATCGAGCCAGATGAGTCGAGGAATGGAGAGGGGAGCTGCTTCAAAAACACGAGCAAACAAGGTGCAAGTTGTTTGGTAATCGGGACCGAAAGTCAGTGCCAACAGTACTGGGGGCGAGCCGGCTGCTGGGCCCGCATCACACCTGCCAGGGACAACCAGGCAAGCAGGGCTGGGTGCAGGCGTGCGGGAAATGCCGGGCGCGGCTGCTGAAGCGTATCAAGCTCAGAGCATCGCATCTGCATCTGCGTGGAACGAAGGGAACTGGAGGGACGAGCGGCAGGACGGAGGAGCAAGAGCGAGAAAAGAAGAGCGAGCGGGGAAGGAAGAAAGCGGGAAAATGGGCAGAAAAGAGGTCTGCCCTGCAGCACCACTGGGGGAGGTTGGACGGAGGGACGCGAGGCATGGGGTTGCGCCGCGACTACTTGTGAAGGCTTGAGAGGAGCGAAGAGCGAGCACAGCTGAGGTGCTGAGGCGGCGAGGGCCTGGGTTGGTGGGGTGAGTGCGGGGTGAGGTTTTGATGCCGAGGCTGGCGCCAGTGCGTCTACTACTGCTGCTGCTGCTGGGTGGGCTGCTGCTGCTGCTGCTGCTGCTGCTGCTGCTGCTGCTGCTGCTGCTGGGCTGGCCAGTGCGCCAGCGCATCGCCGCCCATGCCTGCCAACGCCTGCAGGCTGCTGAGCCTAGCCAACTGGCTGCCCAAGTCTGCGGCTTGCGGCAGCACCGGCAGGCTTGCTGTCTGGGTGGCAAGCTGCGAGTGTCGCGGGGGCTGGCTGAGAGACTGGGAGGAGGGCAGCTTTGGCGGCGGCGGCAGCCGATCGGCCAGTGCAGGTAGCCCCATGTGCAGCAGCAGCAGCTGTTCCTGCTGCTGCTGCTGAAGCGAGGCAGGCGCTTGGGCGGGCTGCCCAGCGGGGGCTGCCTCCTGCTGCTGCTGTTGCTGCTGCTGAGGGGCTGCTGGCAGCTGCTGCTGCTGTTGCTGCTGCTGCTGCGAGTCGGCTCGATCAGCTGAGGGCGGTGTTGGCATCTTGACGCCCTGCGGGGTGCCCGAACCCGCCGCTGCTGCCGCTTGCTGCTGCTGCACTTGGGCCACGGCGCTGACCAGAGACTGGCACTCGGCCGCGCTGGCCAGGTAGTGCCACGGAGGGAAGTTGGTCTGTACCAGCGAGGGTGTGCAGTGGGGCGCTTAGTAACATCTCGAGTGGACTGACCGGCACAGCGCTGACACGTGCGGAAAAAGCCTGGGCATGCATATGCATGCTTGCGAAACGCAGCCCCAGGCCTGGACTACATGGCTGAGCTTCTGTTGAGTGACTGAGCTACTGTAAAGTGCACACCTGCGCCTGGACGCCGTGCAGCAGCATGGAGTAACGGTCATATGCCTGGGCGGCCGCCACCTCGGATGGGTAGGGCCCCAGCTCATACGGCGAGCCAGCTGCGCAGCCAGGGTGGGAGCGTGGGGCAGGAAGGTGTTGTGGGCGAGGGTCACAGCAATGCACAGGGGCACAGGGGCCAGGCCAGTGCAGGCGCATGGAGCAATGCTCGGCAGAGCTTGCAAGGCAACAACCCAAAGCAGAAGCGCACCGACGTCCAGCAGGGCCAGCCAGTTGCCGCCGCGGTTCACCACTCCACGGTACTGCTGCCCAGGCGCCGCAGGCGCAGGCGCGCAGGCGGCGATGCTTGCAGAGAACACATCCGGCAGGGCGTAGTTTGTGGCGGCCTGAAGGCCACTGGCCACAAGCGCGGCACGATCGTGAGCACGGGCCGCCTCCTCTGCCGACCCGAATTTGCCAAGGTTGATGCTGCACGGAGGGCGAGCAGATGCGGGTGGGCGGTTGTGACATCGGCTGGCACAGGGCAGCCACAGGAACTTCAGTGAAAACAACTTAGCAGGTCAGCAGCAAACCTGCTGCACTGTGCACCCGTGCTCGCTGCATTTGCAGCACAACCACAGCCGGATGGAGCTGCAGCTGTCACGGCTTCAAAGCCAGCAGCAGCAGCAGCAGCAGCAGCAGCAGCAGCAGCAGCAGCAGCGCGCCCCGCCCCCCGCCTCGCACCTGAGGTAGGCATGCCACTCGTCCCTGCCGGCGCTGGCAACCCGCAGCACCCCCGCAAAGCCTGCTGACTCGTCGTGGCGGCTGCCGGTGGCATCGGGAGGGCTTTGAAACACGCCTGCGCCTGCCTGCGCCTGCGCCCCGCCGCCAGCACCGCCGCCATGCTGCCCCGCCGCCGCTGCCATGTGCTGCTGCAGGTGTGGCGGCAGCGGCAGCATGGGCACAGTTGCCACTGAGTCGTCTCCAAGTTTGCGCCGCTTAGGACTGAGCTGGCCCGCCACAGCCGGTGTGTGCAGCAGCACAGAGGCGGGCGGCCCGCCGGTGGGCGGAACCGATCCCGCGCGCTGCCACTGCTGCCCTGCCTGCTGCACGCCTGCTGTGCCCGCTGCGCAGGCCTGCATGGATTCCGCCTGCAGGTCTCCGCTGCCGCTCTGGCACAGCGGCATGTAGTGCGCTGGGGAGGACTGGCCGCGTTGTGCTGCCGCCGCTGAGCCATCCAGCAGCCCCTCCCCCGCATAGTCTGCATTAGATGTGAGCAGGTGGACAGAGCCTTGGTTGCAGAGCACCAGTGCATTCATGGGCAGGCAAGCCAGTCACGCAACTGCTGCGCGTACGGGAGCATACTGTGCAGGGCAGGTCGCACTGCGCAGGCTGCGAGGCCCTCCTTCAGCACCAGACGAATGTCATATGCAGCAGACTACATGGGGAGGCCTGCTTGCGGAAAGTGAGCAGGGTGCAGAGGGCAGAGCGGCAGACCCACCTGAGAGTGGGAAGTTGGTGATAGCTCCTCGGCCGTTCAGCCGTAAGCTCTCCCGATCGTACGCTCGTGCGCACTCCTCGGCTGTAGAATAAAGCAGGCGGATGGACCAAGGTGGGGATGCAGGCAAGAACGTGTCTCCAGTGCAACACATCAACTCATCAGTCATGCCCAGCGTTGGGAAGTCGCAGCGGCAGCCCGAAGTGCACTGGCCGCAATGCAAGGGCCCCACCTGTGTCAAAGGTGCCGATGACAAACGGGGTGCGCTTCTGGGTCACGATGCAGCGGAAGCGGCCGTCGCCGGTCTGCATGCAGATGCGGGTTGCAGCGCGGCAAGTCGAGTGGTTGAAGGTGTACTCGGGCGGCTGGTACGCTACCAGCATGCAGCAAATACATCACACGTGCAGCCACAGCAGCTCACCCGGTGCACGCCACGGAACTGCGGCTCAGCTGAGCACGAGGACGGCCCCGCCGATCCGTGCTGGGCAGCGCCGCCTGCCCCGCCGCTGCCGCCGGCGCCCGACGGCGCCTGTGCTGCGGCGGCGCCGACGGCGTTCTGCTGCTGCTGCTGCCTGAACAGGGTGATGCTGGTCTGGAAATTGAGCTTGGGTTTGACCTCGGCTGTCTCCCCAAAGTGCTTCAGGGCTGCCATGTCCCACGCCCGTGCCGCCTCCTCTTCAGACTCATAGTAGCCTGAAGGGAGGGAAGGAACAAAACAAACTGTGTGCGGTGAGAACACATGTGGTTTGACACCACAACTGCTGGAGAACGCATCCGCACTAGGGAAGATGTGTTCAGCAGTGTGGTGGCAGGTGGTGGGCGCTGCGGCCGCCAGCTGAGACCCAGGGGGAGGTGACCGGCCGCTCCTCTCCTGGGTCCACACCGGTGGCGGCACGCACCAATGTGCCGCGTCTTGTCTGTGTGGATGCGCGCCCGCCACTTGCCGCCGTTCTTGTCCCACTGCACGCCCCTGCAGAGAGGGGGCGCAGGCAGGCGGGGAGGGGGTTTAAGCAGCCGGGGGGCGGAAGAGCGCGCCGAGCTGCGCTCGCCAGCTCAGCGGCACTTGAGTTGGCGTCCCGGATTGCCGCGCACCCTCGGGGCTCACCTGAACCTGGATTTGCGGGCCGGCTCAGCGCCCCCACGCCCCCTCCGGCCGCTGGGTGCAGCTTTGAGCCGTGACTCTGCAGCCCCGCTCTCATCTGCTTCCACAGGGCTGCGTGCCGCGCCGCCGCCGCGCCCGCTGCCGCGCCGCGTGCCGCCGCCGCCCCACACCTGCGTGCCCTCCGTGCTGCCGTTGTGGTCGGTGTTGCTCATTATCTGCGGCGCAGATAGAGCCGCCTGCTGCTGCTGTTGCTGCTGCTGCTGCTGGCCATGCTGCTGCTGGCCCGGGTGCTGCTGCTGCTGCTGCTGATTCGCAAAGTTTGGCCCCTGGCCAGGCTGTTGGCCGAAAAGGTCGCCGGGCGGCACAGCCAGGATGCCAGAGGAGCATGGCGGCAGCTGCACAACCTGCACAGTTGCGCCGCTGGCATCCCCTGGGATCGGCCAGTTGAGCGGCAGGCCAGCGAGCGTACCGCCGCCGCCGCCGCCCGTTGGGAAAGGCAGCGCCAGGTGGGTCAGCTGGCCTGCCACACCGCTGCCGCCTGGCACCTGCTGGCGGTGCTGCTGCAGGTAGTGCTGCTGCATGTGCTGCACCTGCTGTGCTTGCTGCTGCGCCTGCTGCTGCTGGTGCTGCAAGGCGAGCGGGAAGTAGGCGTCAAAGGGCTGCCCGCCCCCCGCCGCCCCGCCGCCGCCGAGCGGCATCAGCAGCTGGCTGTGCAGGCTGCTGAGGTTCAGCGGCAACTGCACCGGCGCCGACAGCGGCGCCTGCTGTGCAAAGCCAGCCAGCGAGGGGCTGGTGGCCAGCGGCAGCAAGCCGCCCGCGCTGCCGGCGGCCGCCGACTCGCCGCCGCCGCTGCCGGGGAGGGACGCCATGGGGCGTTCGCTCGCCCAAGGCGGGCTCAGCGGCGCGCCGGGCCTGGGGACAGAGGGGTTCAGTGCAGCAAGGACGTGGGCCGGAAGACAAGGTGGCGCCACTGGGGTTGCAAGCACCGCCGCCGCTGCAATGGTCCAGAACACAGCTCATGCATTGCGCCGTGGCAGAAAATGGCGACGGTCGGCCGGATATCGGGTATGAGCGTTCGTGCTCGGGGGCTGGCTCAGGCAGGCTCGGCGAGGCGGAGACCGCAGCGGCTTGCAGCCCTCCTGAACCATCATCGCATTCACGGCAGTCCAATTCCCAGCCGGCAGCGCACCCGGAGCTCTCAGTTGGCCGCCGTGGTTGCCCTTGAGCACATATCGCGCTTGTTCGGCACGCTCTGCTGCGGTTTGGTAGGACTTGCCCTTTGCAGCTCACAGGCAATCAAAGCGCGGCTCGGCACTGCAACCGTGGGGGAGCCGTGTCTGCAGCCGGTGGTGCCTTGAGGGCTGTACGCCCAATTGGGAGAGAGTAGGTGCAGGGGAGAGAAAGCAGTGCAAGGGATCGGGCCCAGGGGGTGCTGCCGGCTAACACCAGATCATGCTGGCAGGCGGCGCAGCGCGTCGCGTGGAGGACGTTGCCGCCGCACACCCTGTCCGGTGCATTATGCTTGCACCTTGGGTTCTTTTGCAGTCGTACTCTTGACAGCAGAACATGAACAGTTTCTATCCATAATGCTGAACGGTGCGCACTCCCACTGCAACCTGCCGTGCCGCCCGTGCCGCCCGCGGTGAACGCAGCGAGGGGAGAGTGCCGCACCCGCTGCCGCTCCGGCCGCCGCCCCGTCCACTGGAGCCGGTGCCACTGCCACCACTACTGCCCCGCTGGCTGCAAGGACCTGAGGAACAGCTGGGCAGGGCCGCACCATTCCGCAGCTGGAACTCGTGCAGCCGGGCGGCAGGGTCGCGCCGCTGCTGCTGTAGCGCACGCTTTCGCGCTGCCGCTGCCTGCCGCTGCCGCAGCTGCATAAAAGCGGCTGCTGTGTCTGGGTCCTCAAACTGCCAATCAGTTGCTGGGCTGGACAGAGGAGGCGGCGAATGCTTAAGTGCACCCAGCTGCGGCAGCTGCAGTGGCGCCTTGCTGGCCAGGACATCTGTGGCCGGGCCGCTGCTCCTGCCGCCCCCAGGGAGCCCCAAGGGGAGCACCGCTGGCATGGCACCAGGCAACACATCCGGTACAGCAGCTGCCGCCAGCTGCGGCAGCAGCGCCTCTGGCGCCTCGAACGCCAGCAGCATGCTGCTGGTGCCGCCCTGGAGCACGCCGTCAAGAGCGGAGCTGGAGAGGTCTGGCTCAAGCTCCCAGTCTGCCTGCCGGTCGCCCACGCCAAGAAGCTCCTCCCCACGGTGATGCCGCCGCAGCGACTGCTGCACCTGGGCTAGCAGGCGGCGCACGCGCCATCCCCTCCAGGCGGCCTGCAGCCACAGGTTGCAGCAGGTTGAGGAGGGCAGGTGCGCCTCTGCAGTTGTCCAGTACCATTGCACTCTTCCAAGATGTTTTCAAGCAGCTTCCCTCCACCCCTACCTTAAGCGGCCCTACGACTTCCCCTCCGCACCTGTATCCTGACCGCAGCGCCGCTCCGCTGGTGCTCAGCCACCAGCCGCTGAGCCTCCTGCCACTCCTGCCGCCATGCAAGCAGGCGGCTCTGGATATGAGCGTGGCGGCGCCGCCGGCACAGCCAGCCGCGCCAGGCTGCCTGGATGCAAGCAGCCGCAGCCGCCAGCCGCCGTGCACGCTGCTCCGCTGAAAGCCGCTGCCGCAGGCGGATGGCGCGCCGCCGCCGCCAGGTCGCCTGTATGCAGGTGGCCGCACTGTGAAGACGGCCCAGCTGCCCCTTGTAATAGCTGGGGTTCAGCCAAAGCAGCTCCTCAGCCGCCCCTGTTTCACCACGGGCGAGCAGCAGGTAGAGCTGCTGTGAGCGCCGAAGTAGCAGCTGCGGCTGGGCTGGCGCCTGGCTGCCTGCCCCTCTGCGCGCCGCTGGATGTGCGCCAAAGCCGCCGTGCTGCTGGCCAGTGGATGGCGCGCAAGCAGCAGCTTGCTCCAGAGCAGCTAGTGCTGTTGCTAGCTTTCTTGCTCCAGGTGCAGCAGCAGGCCGTCCATCTAACTGGCTGTCGAAGCTTGCTGCAGCAAGCGCCTGCTGCTGCGCCTCTGCTTCTTCCAGCAGCTCCAGTGCCCCCGGCTGAATCAGCAGCCACAGCGCTGTCCGACCCTGCCGCTCAGCATCCGCGTCCTTGCCCACAGCGGCTGCCCCTGGCCTGGCTGCCGCTCCCGCCGCTGCTCCACTGCGCCTGGCTGCTGCCTGCAAGTGCTGCTGCCGCTCAGTCTCACCAATTGGCTGGCTATCTAGCTCCCGCAGCTGTGGCAGCACTTGCAGCACGGCTCGCCGGTAGCCGGCTGGACCTGCTGCATCTGCAAGCTGATGCCGGCCAGCATGGCCCTGCCACACAGCTACCTGCCGCTGTGCAGCATCAGACAGGGGGTTGTCGTTCAGGCGCAGCTGCTGCAGGCCTCCGGCAGGGCCGCCCAGCGGCGCCAGGCTGGACAGGACGGCTTGCAGCGAGGGCAGTGCATTGAAGGAGAGGTCCAGCAGGCGCAGCGAGGGAAAGTCCTGTGCGATGGAGGAGCAGGCACAGGGATAACAGGGCTGAATGCGGAGATGCAGCTTGCAGGGCAGAGGCAACAACAGCCACCCATTTACGTCTGCAACCGTGCCGCCCAAGCAGTAGTGCATGCAACACCGACTTGCCTGCATGGGCGCCACCTGCACCAGTTGGTTGCCCTCCAGCTGTAGCAGCTGCAGGCTGGGCAGCCACGGCCAGGCTGCAATGCTGCTCAGCCTGTTGCTGCCCAGCCACAGCTCCCGCAGGAAGGGCAGGTGGAGGGATGGCGGCAGGGTGGCCAAGCGGTTGCGGCCTGCCACAAGCACCTGCAGCCAAGCAGTGGAGGAAATTGAATGAAAGCACGTGAATCAGACTGTCTCAGAACCCATCAACAGTTGCCTTCTTCTGCCGAACAACACCCCTCCTACTCACTTCGCGATAAACGCCATGGCTCACCTGTAGCAGCGGGGCCGCTGCCGCCAAGCCATCCAGGCTTTCCACCGCGTTCCCGCTGATGTCCAGGTGTATCAGGCTGGGCAGTGGGCCCATCCAGCTGGCCACATCCGAAAGGCAGTTGCCGCCCAGGCGCAGGGCGGTCAAGTGGGCGCCGCAAGCAGGGAAGTCAGCAGCCAAGAGGGCAGCGCCCGTGAGCCGGTTGTTGGACAGGTCCAGAGCACGCAGCTTGGACAGGGCTGCATGGTGGATTCGGAATGTGCGAATTGACTAGCGTGCGGCACGTTTGCGGCCTGCAGATTGCGCATTTTGTAGCAGCCCATCCAGAGCTGTGCCAACACCACAACTTGAACGGCTCACCCTCCAGGCTGGGAAGCCGCTCGAACGCATTGCCCGAGGCATCCAGGGAAGTCAGCTGGGTCAGTGCCTCCACACCCTGCAGGCTGCCCAGCCCGCTGCCCGACACACGCAGCGCCCGCAGGCAGTGCAGCGCATCAAGCGACTCCAAGCTGCAGCCAAGGAGGCACGGCGCTCAGCTGGATTGGCATCTAATGAGCTCTGCTCTCATTGCATTTCTCCCTCCACTCAGCCACCTCAAACCCACCCCATCTAGACACCCACCTGGAGAGCGTGTTTCCACTGAGGTCCAGGCGAGTGATGCCGCTGCCGCCGTTCAGCAGCTCCAAGCTGCACAGCCCTTGGCCGCTGAGGTCCAGAACAGCAGAGCTGCCTTCTTCTGCGCCGTCACACTCGGCCTCCGCGGCTGACTCCTCCACATCCTCTTCGCAAGCCAGCGCTGCCACCAGCGGCAGCACATCCTGCTGCAGCTCCCGCCACTGCTGCAGGCAGGTGTGCACGTGCTGCCCCTGCCCACCGCCGCCCTGCCGCTCCGAAGATCTTCTGCCGCTGCCACTCTGGGGTGTATCAGTTGGCTGGAGCGGGATGGGTATCGCCACAGCGGCCGCCACCAGAGCTTCCAGGTGGGCCGCTAAGGTGGCTGCCGCTGTGCCCACGGCCCGCTCCAGCTCGAGGCCGGCTGCCCTCGATGCATCCACCAGCCAGCACCGCAGCTCAGCTGGCCACCCCATGCAGCCAGGGGGCGGGCGGGCCAGCGCAGCGGCAGCGCCGCGCTGCGCTATTGAGCTGGCCAGCTGCTGAGCGTCGCTGAGCCAGCCGGCTAGCCGCTGTGCGCCAGCATCGCTGCTCTGGCCAGCAGTGGCTTGTGCCGTTACAAACTCGCAAGCCTCTCGCGTGCTGGCAGCCAGCTGCTCTGCTGCTGCAGTGCGCCGCTGATTTACCCGTCGCTCGGCCTCTGCCACCGCTGAATCCAGCCCCAGCGCAAGTGCTGCTTGGCAGTGCCGCCTCACCGCCGCCACCTCGCCGCGGTCGGCAGCCTGCCGCAGCGACTGCTCCGCCTCCTGCCGCCTCTGCCGCAACTGCTCGCGGCAGGCGCGCTGCAGGGAAGCACTTACACCAAGCATCTCTGCCTTGCCCAAACCCGCTTCACACTGCAGCAGCGTGCCGCTATGGGCTGCTTGGCGCAGCTCTTCAGTAGCAACCGCTTGCCGCTGCTCCAGCCGAGCAGCCGCTGCTTCAGCCTGCGCTGCCAATCCCAGCTGAGCAGCGATGCGGCACGTGGCCTCAACTTCAGCTGCGGTGCCCTCAGCAGCGACCTGCTGTAAGGCAGTGGCTGCCCGGTGCCGCCGCAGCTGCAAGCCCCGCTCTGCCCGAGCTGCTGCCGCATGCAGGCCCAGTTGCCGCACTCGCTGTAAGCTGGAGCTGAACTGCTGGGAACTGAAGACCTCGGCATCCAGCGCCGCTTGCAAAGCCTCTACTGCCTGCTGGTTGCGAGCAGCAACCTGCTCCTCGGCGTGCTGCAGCTGGACCTGGCTGACGCCCAGGGCTGCAGCAGCTGCTGCTGCCTCGCTGAACAGCGCCACTGTGCCGCCTGCAGCAGGGACGACAGGGTGCTGTCAACAGGCATTCACATGATGCACGACATGCCAGAATTGCTTGGACAAGCAATGCGACCTGCCTCTGCTCACCTTCAACTGCTTTTGCCACAGCCTGCTCTGCTGCTGCAACTCGGGCCGCAAACGTCTCAGCCGCCTGTTGGACCGCTGCTGCCAGGTGCTTGTACCGAGCCGCCGAGGCCGCCGCAGCCTGGTAGGCATCTGCTGCACCAGTGGCTGCTGCAGTGCTGAGCGTTTCAGCTGCCTCTGCCGCCCGCTGCTCCAGCCCAGCCACCAGGTGCGATGCCCTCTCACTGCAAGCTCCAGATCCCAGCAGGCCAGCAATCTGCCGTGCCTGCACAAGGTCGCAGGCTGCCACTGCTGCCTGCAGCTCGGCCAGCAGTGCACGCTGCTCACGCTGCTTCAACAGCAGGGCGATGGTGCGCCTGCGGCTGGCAAAGCCGCGCCAGGCTGCCTGGATGGCGATCGCAGCTGCCACCTCCTGCAGCCGGCCCGGACTCCGCACAAAGCGGCGCCATGCCCTGGCAATGCGCCCTGCAGATGGGGGCAGAGAGGCAGCTGTTGCAACCCGGTGTAGCATGCGTCACTGCTTTGCGCAGGCAGCTGATTGCAAGGCTGGAGCACAGAAGCTGTTGCAGGATTGGCTTGCGCACACGCTGCCATGTGGTGGGTGGCCAGCTCCAGCTGCACCCGCTGCAGCTCGCCCTCCCGCTCCAGGCGCTGCCGCTGCCGCTCGGCCGCTGCAGCCTCTTGCCGCAGCAGGAGGGCCTCCAGCTCGCCGCGCTGGGCCTGCAAAGCGGGGCAGCGCACTCATGAAGGCAAGGTGAGGGGGAGCTGAGCGGGCACGCGATGCACCCAGCATGGAGTTCACCTGCCTCAGCTTTTGGGCCCCTGTATCAGCTTGGCACCCACCTCGGCCTTGCACACAGCAGCCTCTGCTTCCCGCGCCTCGGCCGTGCGCGCCTGGCGCTCCGCATGAGCCTCCTGCTGCTCGATGGCGTTGCTGAGCGAGATGAGGGTGCGGGCGGTGGCCGGCATGCTGGGCGGGCTGTTTGCGCTGCTGCTGCTGGCTGACCGCTCGCGTGCCAACGACAGCGGCACCGCAGCGTCGCATGGGCTGCCAGGCGCTGCTGCGTGCATCGTCACAGATGCCGGCATGCATGTGACGTCTGCCGGAGGCAGCCCGCACGATTGGGCGGCGCCGGCGCCCCCTGCCAGCTCGGTCCCTGCAGCTTGCAACGCTGCCTGCCGCTCCTGCAGCAAGCCACGCAGGGCTTGCATGGCGCCGCCTTGGGGCAGCCGGGAGGCTGGCACGTCCTGCGCCTCGCCCTCTGAGGACGAGGAGCGCGACGTGTGCCGCCGCGCCGCCACTCGCCGCCGCTCCGCCAGGCGGCGCAGCCGGTCCGCCAGTGCCTCGGCGTCATCTGGTGCGTCCTCCATGGTTTGGGAAGGGATGGTTGGGCAGCCAAGGGCGGTGGTCAAGCGACTTTGGACGGCTGGTGTGCGGGAGGGGATGGGAGGGCGCTGGACGCGCTGGCGAGCAATAGGCAACCGGAGATGCGGAAATAGCGAGAGTGGGGAATGGCCAAGGGCCCCCCAGCGCCCATGCAAGGCGACACTTGTGCCTCCGCGACCAATCGGGCCAGCTGCAGATCACCAGTTTGCATCAGAGACTCGAACCGGTTGTCGCCATGGCCTGCAGCAGCGCCGTGGCAGCGGCTCAGGCGCGGCTCCTGCCCCAGCGCACCGCTCCCTGGCCAGGCTCCGCCGCCCCAACGACCCGCCGCCGTGCACACAGGCACCGCACCGCTGCGATCAGCGCGCAGCTGAGCGAGGCGGTGGCTACACTGGCGGCGCTGCCGCCGCCGCCTGCTGCCGCCGCCGCCAGCCTTGCGGCCGTCGAGCCGCTGGCCGAGCTGTCGGATGCCAGCTTCTTCGAGCTGGTCAACCAGACCAATGACCTGGTGGCGTCGCAGCTAACCGGCCTGTCACCGCTCAGCTTTGCCATCGTGCTGGGCGCCGGCCTGCTGACGAGCCTCTCGCCATGCACCCTCAGCGTGCTGCCGCTCACCATTGGTGCGTTTGGGCAGCCCGCCATTTGGAAGAGGGCTGCATTGCAGCATGTGGCATCGCAACAACCGCATGCAGATAGAGCATGCGGCGCTGCAGGCGGACGAGCACATTGTTAGATTGATGCAGCAGCAGGCATGAAACAACATCTCCTCCCCTCTTTCTCCCGTGGTTGCCAGGCTACATCGGTGGGTACAGCGGCAGCAGCGGCGGCAGCAGCGGCGACAGCAGCAGCAGTTCTTCCGACTCCAGCCTGGTGCTGCGGGCGGGTGCCTTCTCGGCTGGGCTGGCTACCACGCTGGCCGCGCTGGGCGTGGCGTCCTCCCTGCTGGGCGGAGCATATGGCCAGGTGGGTCCGGGGCCAGCTGCACTGCATATAGTGCATGGCGGAGGCAGCCGCCTTTGCTCCAAGTCAGTGCGTTGGGGTGTGGCTTCCATGGTGGTTAATAATGCACAGCAGCATCCAGCAGGCTTCATGGCAGGGAGGGTCCAGCACTTGTGGGTTTATACACCTTGGAACCCTATACCACGAGCCCCTCCACTTTCTCCCTGGCCACCACTGCAGATCGGCGATGGCCTGCCCATCGCGGTCAGCCTGGTGGCCATTGCCATGGGTCTCAACCTTCTGGAGCTGCTGCCGCTGCGCCTGCCATCCGTGGATGTGGATGTTCGTGGCCTGGGGGTGCCCCCCGCAGCCCAGGCCTACCTTGCAGGCAAGCCTAGCTGCTCGGGCTTGCCTGCACAGCCGGCTTAGGGCGGGCTCAGCTGAGTCCGCCAGGCCGTGCTTCCCAATGCTGGTTGTCGCAGCTTATCAAGCTGCAGCATACATGTGCCACTAACTTGTGCAGCTGTCGACTACCGTCTCGTTTGCTTCCCCTTTGCAGGCCTCACATTTGCGCTGGCGGCCAGCCCCTGCAGCACGCCCATCCTGGCCACGTTACTGGCGTATGTGAGCACGACACGAGACCCGGTGACAGGTGCGGGCCACAGCTGGCTTGGCATGCCTAGCTGCTGCACAGCGTCGCACCTGGCTGCTTGCTGCGACAGCCTGCGAAGGGCAACCTAGGTGCGCTGTGCACCATGCTGGAAAGCAAACTTCTGAAGCCCAGCCCACCTCCCTTCCTCTTGGCTACCAGGGGGCGCGCTGCTGTTCGCCTACACCCTGGGCTATGTGGCGCCGCTGCTGGGAGCTGCCCTGTTCACAGGCGCGCTGCAGCGCATCCTGGCCATGCGGCAGTGGAGCGCGTGGATCACTCCAGCCTCTGGTGTGCTGCTGCTGACCGGCGGCACGTACGGCCTGCTCTCCCGAGTGTTCCCTGCCTGACCAGACTGCTGTCGCTTTCGCTTGCCATCCATTCCTGACTTTTATTGCACGCACATTCGTTGCTTTCTGTGCCAGTAGCTTTGTGAGATTTGAGAGAAAGAGAGAAAGACAGATGTAAGTACGCCGAACGACATGTAGAGAAGAGTGAGACAACTAAGGCAGGGGCAGCACCGGCGGTAGCGGCACCGGCGGCAATGGCGGTAGCACCGGCAGCGCCCACCCTGCTTGTGCCTGCTGCTGCTGCTGCTGCTGCTGCTGTGCCACCTGCTGCTGCCGCTGCTGCTGTGCCGCCTGCTGCTGCTCTTGCTGCACTGGCGCCTGCTGCTGCTGTTGCGGCGCCTGCTGCTGCTGCTGCTGCTGTTGCGGTGCCTGCTGCTGCTGCTGCTGCTGCTGCTGCTGCTGCTGCTGCTGAGCCAGCCGCTCCTGCTGCAGCCGCTCCTGCTCCTTGCGCTGCCGCTGCTGCCGCTCTGTGGCCGCAGCGATGGCTGCCGCCAGCAGCTGCCGCTGCTGCGCGATCAGCACCGCAGGCAGCTGTACAGCCATGGGCGCGGCTGCCTCCAGTGCCTGCAGCGCCTCCTGCTTCACCATATCTGCTTCCACGGGGGTCGCCTCCAACACACGCACCACCGGCAGCTCCTGCACAGCCACACCCACTTCCACAGCCGTCAGGCCGGCAACTGCTGCTCCTGCCCCTGCAGCAGTCATCGCTCCTGCTGTGCCGGCTCCATTTGCTTCTGCCGCGCCAGTTGCCGCGACCCCAGCAGCGCCGCCGTCTGCCGCCAGCGCGCCTGCGGCCTCGCTGGCAGCTGGCAGCTGGCCAGCTGCAGCTGAGGCCCTGCGATCTGAGACACCGCCCCGCCGCGGCAGCTCCATGCCAAGGTTCCTGCGCACCAAGTTAGTGATGGTGACAGTGAACAGGTCAGAGCAGGCATAGCCTTCTAAGGAAGCAGCCATCGGCGTGCCCCCTCTGAAACCCGCAAGGAAGCGATCAGCTGCATCGCACAGGGTGCAGCATGAAGCCCACGATACGCACGTGGCAGCGCACTCCACACCAGCCGAATATATGGGGTGCATGCCAGCAAGCCGGCCTCAGCTTCGTTGCTCACCTGGCCACGCGGGAGACGGTGGTGGCACAGTGGCCATGGTAGTAGCAGATGTCGCGCAGCGACAGGCGCGCGCTCTGCAGGTGCGCCGCCAAAAACTCGCGGGTCAGCTCCGCCTTGCGGTTGCGCGGGTCTGCGGCGGGAGGGAGCAAGGCAGACCAAGCGAGGGAATGAGCGGGTGGTGGGTAATCCAACACATCTGGTTTGTGTTCTTGCGTTTGCTTGGATCGGCAAGGAGAGGTGAAATGGGACTGCACATGACCAGCATGCATGATGATAGGCATAACCCTGCACTGGCGCAGCTGGTCTGGCGTTGCACTCCCCTCCCAGCCCCTGAAACACACAGCCCCTGACACACGCACCGCTCTCGTCGCCCTTCTTGCGCCGCCCACGCTTGGAGGCCGCCCTCTTGTCCTCCTCGCTGAGCGGCGGTGCACCGCAGCCGGGGCACAGCGGCGGCATGCCGCCCTTGCGGTGCACCGAGTTGCGGTGCGCTTTGCTCGACGCGCCGCCTGCCCTGCTGGCCGCGCTGCGCCCGCCTCGGCCGCTGCTGCGCAGGGCGCCGGCGCCAGCCGCCACAGCAGGCCCCACCCCGAAAGCCGCCGCGATGTCGGGCTGCAAGCCAAATGCCGCCAGCGATGGCAGGGCGGGCGCGCCAGCTGCTGGGTGCTGCATGAAGTCCTCAAGCAGCTCCACATCACTGTAGGTGGGCTCCTCATCCTCCTCACCACTGCCCTCCCCATCCACATCCTCCGTCTCATCCTCGCTGCCGCTGTGCGAGCTGCCCTCTGCGCCGCCAGGTGGCTCGCTCGCCTGCAGCCGGGGAGGCACGGGGTGGGAAGGGCTGAAGCGCGCGGGGTGGTGCATGCAGGGTGGTGCATGCAGGGCGGAGCTCATCCAGCAAGGCAATATAGCTCGCAGGGAGGGAACACAGGCAAACACCGCGATGACCGGGCTGCCCAGGCTCACCATGCTTGCATCCTGACGAGGGCGGGGCGAGGGCAGCTGCTCATCTGCTGCAGTGGGCGAGGACTCTCGAGCCAGCGCAGCCTGCACAGCAGCCGCAGCCACAGCCGCTGCCAAGCCCTCGTCGCTGAGCGCGCTCGGCGGCTGTGGGGCCTGCTGCTGCGGCTCCTCCTGCTGCTGCTCCGGCTGCTGCTGCTGCTGCTGCTGCTCAGCTGGCTGCTCTGGCGGTGGTGGCGCCGGCTTCGCTGGGTGCTGCACAGACGATGCCTGCTGTTGCAGCTGTTGCTGCGCGTGCTGGGCCGGAGGAGGCAGGGGCGGCAGCCCCCCGGCTGCTGCAGGCCCAGCCTGCTCCAGTGGCTGCTGCCGCGGGGGCTGGATCGGCTGCTGAGATGCAGTAGGCAACCAGGCTGCTGCCAGCCCACTGCCGCCCTGCTGAGCCAACTGGATGGTTTCGCCAGCTGCCGCCGCCATGCCAGCTGCAGGTGCCGCACCCAGCAGCGCGCTGGTCACCGCATACTGAAACAGCCTGCCGCCCAGCTCAGCAGCCTCTGCCGGCGGCAGCACGCCAGTGTGCTCAGCCTGCAGCACTGCCAGAGCGCCGCGCGCCGCCGCTCGCCGCGGCCGCTTGGCGGGCGGCGCACCTGCAGCACTGTCGGCAGCACTGCTGGTGATGAGGGGCAGCGGGCTGACGGATAGCGTCTGCCCCTCGCGCAGCTGCGTCAGCAGGCGGAGCAGCGTGGCCGCATCTGCCACGCCCGTCATGCTGGCTGCTGTGCCATCGTGCGGGCCAGCACTGCTGGGCGCTGCTGCCTCCATGGCCGCTGCTGCAGCGGCCAGCGCGGCGGCCGCACCCGCGTCCATCCGGTCTGCCGCCCTCCGCTTGCCGTTGACCGCAGGTGCAGCCGGCTCAGGCAGTTCATCCTTCAAGCCGCCACTGCCCAGGGCAGCCAGGCTGGCCAGCACATCCATTGCCGCCTACCAGGTGGGGCCCCTACAGGCCACGGGGAGGGGAAGCAGGCAATGCTACACCCGTCGGGCGGTGGTGGGCGCGTGCGCACCGCCGGCCTGCTTGCAGCCCCGGCCGCACTCACCCTGGCAGGTCTCTGCAGCCGCTGCTTGGCCCGTGGGCGAGCAGTTTGGGGGCGCACGTGAGGCCAGGGGTGTGCACGGGCCTCGCGACAGCCGGGCCGCGTGGGGCAGGCTCGGTTGGCCCCAACGGGCTTCACGCGGGATGCTAAGTGAGATTAGAGCGCCGCTGGCCGCCAGGCGGCGTGCCCGGCGGGCGTGGCTGCTGGCCCCTTGCGTGTAGCACTCCTTTGGGCCTTCCGATCGGCGCGTGCTGCTTTGGAATGATTCCGTTGCACAGAAGAAGCTCTAGGACGGAGAGCAAGCTTGAAGCTAGATGCTGGGCGGGCGGAGGCGGCGGGCGGCCAAGTGCGCCGCAATCCGGAGCTGGCCGTGCAGGCGGGCATTGTAGCCCTGTGGGGCACCATTGCATTGAATGGCAGTGTGCATGTTGGACGTTCCTGGGCACGATGGTTTCATCCGCATCCGACTGAGTGCTCGGCGAACTGCCTCAGCCCGCCTGCCGGAGCGCATTTGCTGCGGGCCCAGAGGGAGCAGCAGTGTGCAGCAGTCCCAGCGGATGATCTGCAACAGGTGGCTTCAGGTGAGGCACCAACCCGTCGTGTGGCATGAACTCTCAATGTAAACCCCATGGAGTTCATGCAACATTGGTTATATTAGGGGGCTTCTCCGGGGCGCCAGCTGGCCGGCCACGCTGCCGCCTGCTGCCGCCATGGCCATCACCTGCCCACACAGCGCATCTACTGGCACCTGCAGGCGCTCTGCCAATCTTAGCCGACCCCCCGAAGTGGCTCCTGGCCACGCCCTGCAGCAGCTCTCCTCTTAAGGCTGTCCAAGGCGCAATCACTGTTTCTTGAGGCCATTGCAGGCCATCCCAAGGCAGCTGGGTGGCAGCGCTGTCCTCATTTTGCAGCTGGAGCGCCGCCGCCGCCGTCGTCGCCGTGCTATAGCCGCTGGCCACAGCTGTGGCTCGTCAGCTGCTGGTCTCACGGCGTTCAGCTGTTACTTGCCACAAAACCATGCAGGAGCAGGTGCGCCCGTGCTGCTATTGTATGCATCATAGCTCTGCTTGCTCACACCGCCTGGGACTGCTCCCCAACCCAGCAGGCGCCCTCCATTGCCGACCTGCCGCCTGAGCTGCTGCGGCATGTATTCGCCTTCGTGCTGCCCAGCACTAAGCCTGAGACGCTGCTGGATGTGGCACAGCAGTGGCTGGCGCTGCAGCTGACCTGCAAGGCCTGGGCGGCAGCGCTGCAGGCTGAGCCGCCCATCCCGCTGGCGGTGGCGGCTTCCATGCCGCCGCCCGGAAGCGTGCGCTGGCTGCAGCGGCATGCCGTTGTGCTGCACATACTGGCTGCCAACCGGTGCTCATTTGATGACTTCCGGGGGGCTGACCCAGGCAGCCGCATGCGGGATTGGGTGCAGCGCCACTGCGGACTGCCTCATGCTGAGGCGCTGTGGAGCCCCAATGAGTACGGTGGCCCAGACGCAGCGCACATCTCGTGCGCCATGCACTACGAGCACTTTATTTTTCCACTATTGGCTGGATACACCATGGTGCCACATGGCGCCTTCAAGTTCCTGCCAGTTCCCGCTGGCGCTCCACTGCTAGCACTGCCCGAGTGCAGCAACTTGGAGGTGCGCCCCTGCCTGGCCCACGGCCCTTTCATGCCGCACCTGCTGGCGCAAACCTCAGCGCCCGCCACAAGCTACCATTGCCGCCCTGCCCTGCGCCGTCGACAGGACCTACACCTGCAGTCACCCCGCGTGCTGAACCCCTACCAGCCGTCCTTCAACTCAGAGGTGCTCTCCAAGCTGCCCCGCCTGCGCCGCTTGGAGCTCGTTGGCTTTGGCCCGCTATACCTGGATGCCCTGCCAGCCTCGCTGCGCACGCTGCGCTCTTTCGGCGGCCAGGTCACAGAAGAAATGATGTTGGAGACGGAGGATGGTGCGGAGCCGTTCCTTCTGACCCTGCCCGACCACTGCCGGTGCGAGGCTGCTTGCGGTGCGCAGGAGCTGATGTGCAGCAGGGTGTCACGCTCTCCGGACCAGACGGACTCAGCCTCCCACATGTACTGCCTCCCCTTGCTGTGCTAGCATGGAGTCTGCTGTGATTGTTGCCCATTTCCACGGCGTGATAGACTTGGATTTTGTGGAGGTACGAGGCTTGGTGAGCTGCCATGCCGTGTTACCCAACCGCGCTGCGTTGCATGCACATCACCGCAGCCCATCCTGTTCCCTGCAGCACTTCCACGACCCCTGCCGCATCAAGGCGCTGCTGCCGCACACGTGGCGCGCCTGCCGCGAGCTGGAGTTGCAGGCAGAATACCTGCTGCTGGCAGAGGTGCCTGCAGATCTGGAGGTGTTCAAGGTGCGGCGCTGGTTGCAACAGTCAGATGACCGTCTCAAATGAAGGCCCACCCGAGGCGCTGCGCCGCCTAGCGCCGTGACTGTAAATTTTGTGAAGTGCAGTGAGGCTGCTGTGGCTGGCTGCTCACCTAGCATTCCAATGTGCTACCCGCTCTGCCCTTGGCACAGGTGGGGTACGATCCTGAGGTTGGATACGATGAGGATGCTAGCATCGATGAAGAGGAAGTCGCCGACGTGTCTGAGCTCCTCTCTCGCCTGGCCGATGGCCTGGGCCCCGCCACCACCCTGCGCCGCCTGGCCGTCAACCTGGACGCTCACTTTGTGCTGCCATCCGGCCAGCTGATCTGTGCCAAGCAGCTGCTGCGGCCTGCGGGCGTGGCCCAGGCCGCCACTGCTGGGCTGGAGGTGCAGCAGTGGGAGGGGAGCAAGACAGAGTGTGTGCTGCTCACGCCACGCCGCTGAGGAATGACAGCCTCCTAGCTTCACTTCATGTGCTCTCTTTGCATGACTTCAGCAGTTGCTGCATTGACCTGTCTGTAAATCTTTTAAGGTCCGGCACAGAGCAGCGCGCCGCCAGCTGGCACGCTGCCGCGGCATGCCGCCAACACTCCTGTGGGCCCGATCGCGGCGGCCTGACACTTGCACGGCCTGCCCGACATCAGCTAGGCCCGCAAAACCTTACAACCATGCCGACTGGAGGCGCGGGAGACCCCATCAACGTGTACACGGAGCTGGAGCCCGTCTACGGTGATGGTGAGTCGGTGATCTCGATGCTCGTTGCGATCCAGCTGCGCCCGTCACCTCAGGCCGCCGCCCCTCGCCGCAGCCACCGAGACCGCGCGGCGGCGCTACGAGACGATCAAGGCGGCGTTTGTGGAGCGCTTTGGATCACCGCCAGCGGCCTACGCCCGCTCACCAGGCGCGCTGGGCTGCTGGGTTGTGTGCAGTGCCGCTGCCGCCGCTGCCGCCCAGTGGCCGCTGAGCGAGCAACCTGCGCTCGCGGCTGCACTCTTCTGGCGCAGGCCGCGTCAACCTGATTGGCGAGCACATCGACTATGAGGGCTATGGCGTGCTGCCCATGGCGCTGGCGGTGGTGCGTGCGCCGTTGCTGGGGCACGGTGCCCTCGAGTGTTGCCGTTGATGCCTCTGCACCAGCGAACGTGTGCCCAGCCTGTTCAAGCCCTGACCGCTGCAAACCCAGCCACCTGCCCTCGTGTCGCCCCCGCTTTCTGGCGCTGAAATGAGTGGGCATAGCGCCTCTCTGGCCGGCTGTGTACCTCTGCAGGACACGGTGGTGGCCGTGCGGCGCGGCGGCGACCAGCTGGTGGTGTGCAACGTGGACGCAGCAAAGTATCCGGAGAAGGCATTCAGCGTGGACCCCGCCCAGGAGGTGGACGTGGGCAAGCACAACTGGGGCAACTACTTCCTGGCTGCCTACAAGGTGTGCAGCAAGCGAGCATGAACTGCACACCAGCCCAGTGCGGGCGGATGGCAGCAGGCATGCGTGAGCAGCAGGCTGCGGCGAAAGATGCATGGCATCCTGACTTGGAGCTGCCTGGTCTCGCCCATATCTTGCCGCCTGGTACTTCTTGGGCGCCTCACGATGCTGCTTCATGAGCAGCCATGCCTTTGCTGTCCTATCTTCCCCCAGGGTGTGTTTGAGCACCTCGCAGAGAAGGGCCAGCAGGCGCCTGCACCGGTTGGCCTGCAGATCATGGTGCACGGCACCGTGCCCACAGGTAGGTAGCTGCCCTGCTGTTTGAGCTGCCCTGCTGTTTGCTCCCAGGCCTGCATTCTTCTACCGCCTGCATCGCTCCATGCAGCAGCTGCCGCCATGCGAGCTTGAGGGGCTACTGCGCCCATGCGTGCGTGCGTCCGACCCGCCTTCTCACTCCATTTCTGTCCCGCCTGCCCCGCCCCCTGCTGCCCAGGTGGCGGCCTGTCCAGCTCAGCAGCGATTGTGTGTGCCTCAGCCATGGCGGTCATGCGCATGCATGGCATTGAGTTTACAAAGGGGGTGAGCCTGCTGCCCCTGCTGCTGATTGTGCCCCGCCAACACTCGCCCGCCCGCCCTCCTCTGCCCGCCCTCCCTCTGTGGCTGTGTGCTGCGTTGCAGGGGCGGGCGTATCGAGTTCGGCCTCCATTGTCTGCTCCTCTGCTCTGGCCATCATGACTGCGCACGGCCTGCAGCTGTCCCAGCAGGTTGCTACAACTTGCACGGAGCACGAAGCATGTCATCGTCTGTTATCATGCCGTGCAGTTGGCGGGATGCGATGCCGCCCAGTCTGCACTGCCTGGCCCACCGGAGCCTGCATCCCCCATCCCCCCACCATGCTATTCTCGATGCAGCTGTGCTGCACCTGCGGCTGGTTGTGTCTCATCCCATGCCGCCCTCCCGTGCTGCCCTGCCCTGGGCACATTCATGCCATCTGCAGGAGGTGGCAGAGTTTACAGCCAGGGCCGAGCGCTATGTGGGCGTGACATCAGGTGAGACAGTCCCCCCGTGGGGACAGTCGAGCTGGCCGGCTGGGTTAGAGCCTGAGTTGGTGGCACGCCGCTGCCTTGCCTCGCATGCCGACCATGGCACCTCCCTGCATTCCATCGCATCTCGGCCCTCCCCACAGCCTTGCATCGTCCACCACTCCCCCACCCTGCTGTTTCAACTTCCAAACTGCCGCAACTACCGCAGGCGGCATGGACCAGGCCATCAGCATTATGGGCATGCCCGGCATCGCCAAGCTGGTGGACTTCAACCCGGCAAGTTGGGAGGGAGGGGTGTGGGGCGCTGACATTGCCAAGTTGGCCATGACCAACCGCCTGCCTGCTCTTGCACGAACACCCCCCCGATGCAAATGCCCCCGCCTCTTGCCGCGCTGGTAGCTCCCCAAACCCCCTCTTCCACGGTGCCCTGCGTGTGATGCATTGCATGCACATGCCCAGCTGCAACTGACCGCACCCTCCAACCTGGCGGCCGGCTTTGGTCCTGCAGGTGCGGGCCAGCGATGTGGTGCTGCCGGAGGGGGCTGTGTTTGTTGTGGCCAACTCCCTGGCCATCAGCAACAAGGCAGAGAGCGCAACCAAGCACTACAACCTGCGCGTAGTGGAGTGCAGGTGGGATGTGCTGGCCGCTTGCGGCTTGCGACTGTAGTGATGTGTTGGATTCAGAGGCAACTGCATGGGAGGCCGCAGTGTGAGCTGGTGTGCAGCCCAGGGCAGCAGGCCTTGCAGAAGGGGCACGGCACGGCCAGGAGCAGCATGCATGGTGGCTGCCCGGCGGTGCGCAATGCCGTGCAGCGCTGTGCTCCTGCGTCACTTTCAATCCAATTCACTTTCTTGCCGCGCCCCACCGCTCCTCGTGCAGGCTGGCGTCGGCTGCGCTGGCACTGGCACTGGGGCAGAGCCGGGAGGAGGCCCGCAGCATCATCACCCTCAAGGAGGTGGAGCCGCTGATTGAGGCCATGTACAGGTAGGTGCTGGGCGCCGCTGGCTCGAGTGGGCGTGCTTGCGGCTGGCGTGCTCACTTGTTTGGTGCCAGCACCCAAGCACCAGCAGTTGTGCTTGTTGGGGCAAGCGGAGCTTGTGCTTTGCGCGGCGATGGGCTGGTCGCACACTTGGGCATGCCATGCCTGCGCTTATCTGTTTGCATATTCAAACCGTCCTTCTTGCAGCGGGCCCAAGGCCAGCACCAGCGGCGCGCAGCTGGCGGCGGTGCAGGAGCTCCTGCACGACGGTGAGCAGCGAATGGGATTGTGGCTGCTTCGGAACAAGTGGAAGTCAGCTGCACCTCATGTTAGGCGCCTTCATAGCTGTCCCAACTTCATAGCTGTCCCAGCCACCTGGCCCTGGCCACAAGAGTCAGGCTGTCCTGCCCTCGCACCCTCCTCTGCACAGGCGCCTACAGCACAGGCGAGATTGAGGAGCTGCTGGGCCTGAAGCTGACCGACCTGTACGAGGGAAACGCCTCCGCGCTGCGCGTGCTGGGCGCCAACGGTGCGCTGCGCTGTGATGTGTGTGCTGTGCTGTGCTGCGCGTGCTGGGAGCCAACGATGCGCTGCGCTGGCCTGCGGTGTGCTGTGCCTGCCATGCTGGGCTGCGTCCAAGGCCGGCATGCCCGCGTTATGCCCGTCACGTCCCCTTTTCCGGCAAAACCAACGGGCTCACCTGATGGAGGCCTTGCCTTGCCACCCACATTGCTCCACCCACATTGCTCGCCCGCAGACGCGTTTGAGCTGAAGAAGCGGGCGCTGCACGTGTATGCCGAGAAGCAGCGGGTGCCCGAATTCAGGTGCGGCATCATGTTGAGATAGTAGGCTGTTTGGGGGTGTATTTTGGGAGTGTACACCGGTACACCAGTATTGCTGTTCATTGAACTGTTATCAATATCATTCAACTCATTGGGCTGTGTAGGTGCAGCCTTGGATGCTGCACCTAGCGAGCCGGCGCGACCTTGTCACTATAGCAAGTGTTTATAGCAAGGGCCTGATTGACCTGGGTCTGCTTGGCGGCGCCTTCCCTTCTCATACTGACCATTGCTCTCGACACACACCGTTGTACAGGGACGTGTGCAACAGCGGCGCACCGGTGGACGAGAAGATGAGCAAGCTGGGGCAGCTGATGGACGAGTCGCACGCCAGCTGCCGGTGGGTGGCGCTGGCTGGACGAGCAGCCTGCACTTTTGCTGCGTGAAACACTGTTTTCTGCAAGTGGGCTGGGTTGTACCTGTGTGTGTGCGCTTGAGGTGATGTGCTCCACTCTGGCTGTTCTTGGCGCCCCTGGTCTTGCGCAACACGGTGACCCATGTCCGACCACAAGTGCGTCCTTGCACCTGGCCGCTGCCCCCTGCAGGGACCTGTACGAGTGCAGCAGCGTGGAGCTGGATGCCCTGGTGCAGGTGGGGGCCGCTTGCACTCTCAGGCCAAACGGCCGCCTTGTGCAGCAAGCTGGTGTGCTGCCCTGCGCATCTGGCTGACTGAAGCGGCTGAAGTGGCTGACTAACGCGGAGCCCCTGCATCAGCCACGGCATGCGATTTGGCTGTCCTGGCTGCATTTCGCACGCATGCAGCTCAACAAGGCCGCAAGCGCCTTTGGCCCACGCCTCACCAATCCCACTGTCCTGGCTGCGCCCTGCCTGCAGGTCAACAAGGCTTATTCACTATCCTTCATATTTCCTGTTGCAGGTCCATAAGGCCGATCCACTATCCTGGCTGTGCCTTACCTGCTGATGCAGGTCAACAAAGCGGCGGGTGCCATCGGCTCGCGCCTCACCGGCGCCGGCTGGGGCGGCTGCACCGTGTCGCTGGTGCGGCAGCAGGACGTGGACGCTTTCATCGAAAAGGTGGGCAGGGCTGCTGTTGTTTCCCAGCATGTGGGTGGGACGGCCGTTACACCCAAAATGGCACTGGTGCGGCAGCAGGATTGTGGACGCGTTTATCGACAAGGTGGGCGGGACGGCTTGCCTCTGAAAGGTATGTGGGGCTGCATGTTGCACAATGCCAATGCCGACCCTATATCTGCGTACTTGGCTACCAAACTTGTCCGCAGGTCAAGCAGGGCTACTTCCAGGGCCTGTGCAGATGGAGAACAGGGCTCACTTTGTGTTGTGCTGATTCATGCCTACTTAGTTACCCAACCCTAACCCTTCTTTCAGGTCAAGGAGGGCTACTTCCAGGGCCTGGTGGCTGCGGGGCGGGTGCAGGCGGAGGAGCTGGGGGAGCACATCTTTGCCAGCAAGCCCGCGGCCGGCGGCGCCGTGCTCAACCTCAAGCTGTGAAGCCGATGAAGGGCGCCAGCGAGCGAGTGATTGGTTGCTGCTGAAAATCAAGGCGGCGCTTTGCGGCGGCGGTGCTGCAAACGAGCCTATCTCGGACCCACTCTGCTTGACGGCAGCCTCGGGCCCCCTCTCCTTGGCTGGCAGGCCAGCCCTTTCGAATTTCAACCCCTGACCTCCCTCGGATGACCGCTACACTTTTACACAATGTGAACAGCTACATATGCGAACAGCTGGGCTCAAGGCTGCGAGAGTTGGAGTGCGATGCGCGAGGCGGTAGAGGTGGATGTATTTGGTGTGTGCTTGAACCTTATGCGATCAGTAAGCAGCTGCGCCAGCTGCTCGAGGGGCAGCCCAGCAGTGCAGGCGGCAACAGTGTTTGTGGGCATTTGCTCCTTGCGGCTGGAGATGCCACACCTACAACTGAAGTGATCACGTTTATACTAGCACGCAGCAACGTACTGATCATAAATAGACGAATGCACGGCAATCTCGTGCTCCCAGTTGCCGCCGGCGTTGGCGTGGCGGCGGGGAGGTCCATCGCCGGAGGAACTGGTGCCATGCCGGGCGCATTGCCCCCCTTGGCCGCGTCCCCATCTGGCACGCCTCCTTTCAATTGTACACTCCTCGACCGCCTCGGCTGCCCGCTGACGTTGCAGACCCAGCTCTCTGCCGATGAGGACCGGCGCGCTCGCCTTGCTGCTGGTTGGCACGCTTGCCTGCTGCCAGGCGGCCTGGCTGCCGTTTCGGTGCGCCGTGTTGCGATGTGCGGCTCGCTGGCTGCCGCCTGCCGCCTGCCGCCTGCTACCACCGCCGCTGCTCGGACCGGCAGTGCTCCGCTGGCGGGCAAAGGCTGCATGCCTGACTGCAGTAGTCAATACTCAGACATCTCTGCAGATGATGTAACTTGCACCAGCATAGCTGGTCGCCCCGGGAGCGAAGAAGAGCCAGGATGTCACGAGCTGTGCTGAGCTCGCCGCTGCCGCCGCTCGGACGCCATGGCGCCATGTGCCCCATCACCCGTCCCTCTTTCTGGCAGGACGACCGACGGGATCTGCCATGACCTCCGCATCATGAGAGCTGACGAAGGCGGGAAGCAGAAGGCTCCACTGAATACCGCGGAGGCTTTGGAGGCTGCCGTCCAAACTGGCACGAAACTGTGCAAGCTCTTTGGCGACGCGTGGTATTATATTCGGACCGTGGAGTACGACCCACAAAATGGGAACCACGAGTGGCAACACATCTGCCGCCTCTGCGACCGCACCCTCAACGATGCTGTACTCATGTGGTGCGCCTGCCCTAAGTGCAGTCACCTTGCACCATAGGGCTGCCGCCTTCACTTGTATGCCACCGCTGGGTGACAGAGTGCGCAACTTTGGTCGCTCCCCGCCCCCATCTACACCCTGCAGGTATGGGACTGCAACTGCGTGCCGCGGCAGGTGAGCTGAAGCAAGGAGCATACGCGTGTTTTGTAAGCGGGGCGCATTTGGTGTTCACCAAATTGCTTGAGGCACCTAAAGTGCTGAAGAGGCGTCCCAGCCTGGCCGTGCCTGACGCGCCACATTTGCGGCTGCTTGTTCGGACCTCCCTGCAGCTGCCCGACTGGCTGGCGCACCCTGACCAACGGGAGGGACGGATCTTATGCCCAGGTCGATGCGCGTTATGTCATCGACCCGGTTTGGGGCGCGCAGTGGGAAAACTCGCTCGACTTTGGAAAGAGATGCGTCCTTGCTTCCCCCGGAAAGGTGGGCGTCAGCGTTGGCGATGCATGGCAGGGCTGCTGGCCAGCAACGCAGGCTGCGGCTGCCCCGCACAGTCAGGTGCAGCCGGCAGTGCTGAGCCCCACGCTTGCCGCATGTGCATGCCAGCCACAGTGCGTGTGACCATTGCTTGCACACCAACGCTTCCCCTCGGCTGGACAGACCGTGGCTCCTCCCCCATGCACTCACGTACGCTGTCCGCCTGGCGTGTTTTCTGCGCCGTGCAGGTGCTGTGTGCCCTGCAGGGCCGCCCAGCAATCGCGCAGTGCTCGTACACCTGGCGGGGCACGGCCCCTGGTAAGCTGCCTGCACTGCTCCCCCTCGCGCTTGCTCCAAACGTGCTTGGCTAGCCTTGCGGTGCTTCCGGTGCCGCGGATGCCCCCTGTCCAGTACCCGGCCAGGGCCCTCATGAAGTCCAACCTAAGGCATCACCGTCTCCCCATGGCATGGCGCTGCAGACTGCCGGGACGCGTGCGAGCCTGGAGAGACGCTGGTGGCCAAGGACTGGTGAGCCGTGCGCCTGCACTGCGTCTCAGGGAGCTTGCCAGGCAGCTGCAGCTGTGTGCATGCATTGCGTCTCAAGGTGCACGTGCTCGCCGGCGGCGCTGCCCTGCTTCGTGCACAACAGCCTGGTGCTGCCGCTCAGCCCCGGGGGCCACCCCTCGTCTGCTGCATCTTAACCTCACCTCAGCGGCTGCCCTGCTCAGCGCCCAAACTGCCCTCTGTGCACGCAGGTACGGAGACGGCGCTCGCTGCATGAGCGGCACGTACAACAAGATGGTGCGGCGGGTTTGTGTGGCGGACATGAAGTGCCTTTGCCTTTGCGAAGTGAAGTGAAGCTTTTGCCTCTGGGCAGCACTGCGGACAGCTGCAGCAGCCAGTGGCAGGGGCCACCCAGAGGCTCAGCGGTGCCACCCACCGTCCCCTTGTCGCCCTCCCACGCCTTGCAGCTGTGCGAGCGCTGCCAGCAGGAGATCCTGGACCTCAACGACTGCACCACGCCCACCTGGGTGCGCTGGATGGGTGGCCTGGGCGCATGCGTGCCTGCCCAGCTCACAGACTGCAGCTAGTGCCGTGCTATTCAAAGGCGTGTAGATGCGCTGCGCAGGCATGCAGCCCGGACCTGTGCCGTTTGCACTGCGCCGCTCCTCTGCTGCTTTCCCTGCGCAGTTTGGCACCGCTCCGGTGTGCTCCGGGGAGTGCTACATGGGCGACCGGGTCATGGCTCGCGCGCAGTCGAGCAGTGACGTGCCAAGCGATCAAGGTGATCACTCATGAGCTGCTGGGTAGGAGTGAATGGCGCACTGAGAGGCCGGCTGGTCAGCTGCGTGTGGCCACCTGGGGTAAGCCGTGCCATACTATATTGCATTGCGTGATGGTAAGTGCATGGCATCCCCCATCCTTGCGCAGATCCTGGCGGCTTTGGCAAGCCATGCTGGTCGGGCTGGAAAGTGCGGTGAGTAGGGTGCAGCTGCGAGCAGCAAGGAAGTTTGCAACTGTGGCAGTGGCTCGCCCTTTGCTGGTGCAGGCCAAAGCTGAATGTGCTCTGATCGACCGTGCATGCGGTTGGTGTTTAGATGCTTGCGCCCTTGATCCTACTGCACTAGCTGTCAAGTGCAGGTGCCAACAGTGCAGGGTGCTCGGCCGGAGCCTGCTGGGCTCCTCAAACAAACGTGAGGCCTCATGCGGCTTTTTTATGCTGGGGCTGCTGCCACACAGACTGGCACGGTAGCTGCAGCAGGCGGCCTGCAGCAGATAGCACCAGGCTTGATGGCCATCAGTAATGCGAAACCTCCTGCTCCCTGCACGCAGGCCCCACCTGCACCGCACCCAAGGAAGGGCGAGTGTGGGCAGGCACCCCTGAGATTGTGCTCAGCGCCGTCAAGACGTACGCCGCGTGCTGCAGCGGTGCGGAAAGCAGCGCAGCAGGGGGTGCGGTGCGGGCAAGGGCCATGGCGTGTCGGGCTGGAATCGTCCCTGCCGCCTGTCCATTTGTGCGGCCAAGGCTCAGCGTCGCGCCCAGGATCCACAACCCCCCACTGCAGAGTGCCGGGACGCATCCAACTGCCGCCGCTTCCATGTGGGCCCCTCCGGCTGCACCCTGTTTGCGGATGGCAAGGCGGAGCTCAAGGTGGTGCCAGCACCAGGCCGTGGCCGTGGGGCCCGCGCCGGCGGGGGCGTGTGGCAGGCCGGCTCCCTGCAGGCGGCGCCGTGATAGGCGCAGTCAGCACGGCCCGCTGAGCTGGCTGCCTGGCGCCTCTCACTAGGGTGGTTGTGCTTGGCACTCATGCCGTCTTGCGCACCAGGCGCCACGTGTTTCACCCAAAAAGACAAAATGCTCTCTCTAACTACGATCCTGCCTAGCTCAACCTGCCTGGCCTCCCACCATCGGCTGTGTTTGCATTACATTATGTGAATAGCCAAACATGTCTGCTGCTGAGGCTGCTGCGGGCTGTGGGCGTAGGAGTGAGAACAGGATATGAAGAAGAGGGGGTTATTTGGATGCAAACATAATGTGTCGCTGTGTCATGCTGCGCTGCCTGCTGGGCCCAGGCTGATCCGAGGCCAGCTGTATGTGCCACAGTGAACGGGGGTGATGGTACATGCAGTGTTGCGGGCAGGAGAGCTTGCCCTTATGCATCGATTGCAGAAGGACCGCATCTGCTTATGGCTGTTCATGGCCGTGTTAAATGCCAGGCGCTCCCCCCTTGCTGCTTATGCCGTTCTGTCGGACTTCTTCATCTGCAGGGATGCAGCAAACCAAGGCGCCGTGTCAACCGTTTGTTCAGCAAGCTTGGGCAAGCTGGCTGCTCCTTCTGTGCCACCTGACGCAGCAGATCGCCGCGCACTGGTTGCAACAATGTGGCTGGGCAAAAGCATTACTAGCCAAGTGCCTGAGCGGGTTCCAGCGCTCGACCCGCCTCACCTCAATCAACAGGAAGTGTGAACCCTTGTCGCCCGCCGTGAGCTGCAGGTACAGCGGCTTTCGGTCCGCCACCAGTTCTGCTGCGTCCCGCTGGGCCAGCGCCACCTCTGCGGGTACTGGCGAAATGCAGTTGTTGGGTGTTGGTTGGGGCAGTGGCGGTGCAGCACAAGGGCCCCTTTGCCATGCAGCTGGTTTTCATGGTGGCATGCACACACTTGGAGCAGGCTGGTCCTGCCTCAAATCGCTGCCCAGTCACCTGTGTCATTGGTGCTCACGGTCATGCTGCCCTCAATGCACACCAGATACGCCTGCAGACCAGGTTAGGGTAAGGAACACGCGTGTGGTAAGGCAGGCAAGTACTGCAAAGGAAGCCCCGCCGCCCTGTGCTGTGGCAGCTGCCCACCAGCGATGCCGTCCAACGGCAGAGGCACTGCCCATCTGGCCCTCACCTGGCGGCCTGCTGCAAGCGTGATGTCGTGGCTCACGCCCGCATCATTCTCGCTCGCAAACACGTTGGCATCCTGCATTGAGTAAGTATGCATTGAGTAAGTATGGTGGCCATCAGTCAGGGCTGGCCAGCTGGCTTGGCTACCGTTCCCCACGACCCTTGTGAAGCACAGACCGCTGCCGAGCACCGCGCAGCGCTTGCGCGGCACAGGCAGGCATCCCATAGGCAGGCCCACAGCCATTGCTGACATGACGCAGCGCAGCGCAGCGCAGCACAGCAGCACGCACCTGGTGCAGCTCAATGCCCTCTCCCGCCTCGATGCCCTTCCACTGGGGCACCGCCCCCGTGCCGCCCAGCAGGTGCAGCAGCTTGTTGTGCCGGTGCTGCTTCTCAAACCTGCGGGCAGGCAAAGGTCATGGCGAAGTGTGAGGGCGTCTGCCAAGCTGCCGCACAGATGCCGCTGTGACAGTGGAGACTTGGCGAGGCTGCACTGGCAAGCCATAGCCCAACCAATTGCTGTTGAGCATTTCGTCGTCCCTGCAGTTGCTGCAATCACAACACCAGGCTCACCGCGCGCTGCCGTACTGCGGCATGTGGCCGCGCTGGTCGGGCGTCAGCCAGACCTACATGCATGGCAAGGACGCGCATGGTTCAGTCAGCTTCGCTCGATAAATGTTGCGTCTCGCTGCCATCACACCACTCCAAGCCCCCGGCACAGCAAGCTTTGCATTCCATGAGCAGTCAACAACCGGAACCACGCTCAGGACAGCACCCCACCTGCAGGAAGCGGCAGGTCTTGTCTCCATCATTCATCTCGGAGTGGACCACTCCTGCAGACGAGCCAGGATACTCAATGGGGGTGAAAAGGACTCCTTCCCAGAAGGTCACTGCCCACGACACACAGGCTTGCAAGTGCCTGCACAGCCCCGCCCTGGTAGCTGCTGCTGCTGCTGCGCAGCACGGTCATGAGGTCATGAGCACCCACTGGCACAACCACTGCCACACATGCACCTGTGCCTGCGGACATGTACTGCACGCAGCCGCGGGGCAGCGACTCGTAGTTGCCCATGCTGTCGCGATGGCTCAGCTCGCCCTGCAAGGCACATTCAGAGCACAGCGTGCGTTAGGGCAAGAAAGTGAGCGGGCGGCCGACCAGCCGGGACATGCTGCACAGAGCAGTTTCGCTTCAGCCTGCCGGTCCCACCGACAATCACACTACCCGGGATGGCACATGTGGTTCACATCAAGAATGGCCTTCCCACTCGCCTGCACAATGTAACTGAAGATCTCCGCATCCCTGTGCGGGTGCGCGCCAAAGCCGGCCTTGGGCTGCACAAGGGTAGGGACATGAGCAGGGGTTTCAGGCAATGATACAAGATGCCAGGAGAAGCCAGGTGCATCCAGTATTCCGGCCAGCAAAACACACAGTGCAAGGCAACTGCATGCTGTAGTGGCATCCACTGCTGGTTCACTCTGCACTCATCATGCACGCACGGCACGCTGGCAAGCAAGGCAAGCGCAAGCTGGCCAGCTGGCAAACTAGGAAGGCAAGCGCATGCTGCGCACCTTGACCAGGTCGTCATTCAGCACACGCAGAGCACCTGCAGACAGAGGTGACTGGCAGCTTGTGATTTGATGTGTAGGCGTCTAGCAGTCAGGGCCTGGTTGCCCTCCCAACCGCAGCACCGCGATGGCAGGCAGCAGCAGGCTGCCTGCAGTCCCTCAGCGTGCCAGGAATAATGCTCACCCTGCCCACTCACCAAAGTTCATATTGCGGGGGTTGTAGTAGTCTGCAAAACTAAAGTGGAAGCGGCTCTCCAGCCACCTGCAGAGTGCGTACGAGAGGCAGGCCACAGCTGACGTCAGCCCTGCGACCCGCTCATCCCAGCTGGTCGGCTCGGCGCTACCATCACGGCAGCTAAAGTCATCACGCCTTCCTGCTGCTCACCAGGTGGGCTTGGAGATGGCGAGGCCGCTGGCGGGGATGTGGCGGATGGGAGAGGCGGGCGCCATGGCTGCAAGCGGCTCGCCGGCGGCGGCGGCGGCGGCGGAGGTGCTGTGGGCCGCTGCTGCGGGTTTTGGCGCGGGGCGGACGAAGTTGCGCAGGGCGCTGAGAGGGTGGGAGAGTGCGCGCAAGCTTGCAAAGGCAGAGGAGGGGCGGCTGGTGCTGTTCAGCGCGCCGAGCAGCATGGAAACGAGCAAGACAATGAGTGCCGCCCCGCGCTTCCACGACATATGAGGAGAATGCGCGCGATGAGCGCCTGCTAGGGGCAGATGGCGCACCGGTGATGGCCGCCCGCGGCGGTGATGAGGTAAGCCCGGCTCCGGTGGAGCTCCCTGGCTAGCAGGCCGCCTACCTGCCTGCCTTTGCTCCTGTACACGTGCTGGGACATGTTGAGGGTCCCTGTGTGAAAACATTTTCAGATCACAAAGCCTCTCGAGGCCGGCCTGGACCGCATTCGTGCATTGCGCCTGTTCACCGGCAAGCCGCCGGCGCTGCCAACCCCAGCAGCGCTCTGCTTTGACCAATGAAGCTTGTAGGGCTGTTTTCCGCAACGTTGTAGTTAAGATGTGTGTCAAGTTTAGCGCTTAATCCGTCTGCATGCTTGTACGCAACAAAAAGCGCAGTGGGGCCTTGCCCGCTGCGTCGCCGCCCCGCCATTTCAATCTGGGCCTCGCTGCTCCGCTCGCTGTCCGACATCACCACGCGCCACAGACCACCAGGATGGAGGGCCCGGGGCTGCTGGAGGGCCTGATCGAGGCCTTTGCCTGCAGTGTGGCGGAGCTGCGCTCGGCCACGCTCCTGCGGGTGGACGGTGAGTTCAGGATCGGTGTAGAGTGCGTTGACAGCCGCCCCTCGCCCAGCTGCGCCCAGCTGCTGCGGCCTGCCGCGCGACTGCCGCTCCCGCCGCCTCTCGCCGCCTCACACCACCCACGCTGCCGGCCTTCCCTGCCCAGACACGACGCGGGCGCTGTATGCTCAGGACGTGGAGGCCATTGAAGCCACCGTGCGGGCGCTGGAGCACCGGCTGCGGGACATCCGTGCCTCACTGGCGCGCGAGGCGGCGGCGATTCCGCAGGCACGCACGCAGCCCTGCTTCATTCACTGCGGACGTGCCAACATTCGGCTATGCAATTCATATGAGCTGTATGGCCAACAAAATGCATGGCTTCCTCGCTCCTGCTGCAGGTGGAGGCGGTGGTGGCAGCCTGCACCCTGCAGCAGCAGCACCTGCAGCACATCGCCAGCCACCTGCCCACCTACCTGCCGTCGCTACGCTCGCCAGAAGTGGCGGGGCCATCTGCTGCTGGCGGCGCTGCCAAGGAGAACAGCCGTGGCGCCACCAATGCAGCGGCAGCGGCAGAGGGCGGCCCAGCACCCAGGAAGCGCGCCCCGGCGCCACGCAGGTAGCTCTCACCGCTGGTTTTGGAGGCGGCAAGTTCCCACATGGGCTGGATGTCTGCGCCTGCCCTGCACGTTTCTTTCTGCAAGCAGGAGCAGCAGCAAACGTGTGGCCTTTCACGCGGGCAAGCCACTTCATTTAGTTTGCACCCGATCATTGCGTGCAGGTACATCACAGGCGAGGAGCTGACCAGCGTCTCCTCCTATATGCGCGGCCGCCTGACCGCGGACAAGTGCAACGCGGCACTGGATGAGCTGGCAGGGCTTGCAGAGGTGGTTGGGTGGGCAGGGATGGGCAGCTGCTTCATGGCTGGCCTGATGTGACTCAGCCAGGAAACTTGGAGGGCATGTTCTGCAACACTAGCACCTCCCAAGCAGAGGCTCAGGGCCGGGGGGTGTGCTCAAACACCAGCCCGCCTCACGCCCTGGCTCCTTCTCCTGCCTTACCTTCCCTCCCTCCCCATGCACCCCGACAGGCAAATGCCGCCATGGTGGCAGCAGCGCGGCGCAACAAGGCCACAGGGCCTGACAAGAAGCACGCAATGTGGGTGGCCTTCAACGTGGCGGTGAGTGGCACACGCGGGCGTGCAGACACTTGGCATGCTGGTGCAGTTGCCATGGTGCAGTTGCCATGGTGCAGTTGCCAATGGCATGCTGCTGCTGGAGTTTGTGCGGCTGGCGGCTGCCACTCTGCCAACCGGGCAGCGGGGTACCATCAGTACACATGTGTCTCGCAAGCTCGTCTTGCAAGCTCGCGTCACCACAAGCCCATCTCGGCAGCTCACCTCACAGCTCATGCTTGCCTTGCAACGTGTCCTCCACCCCGGCAGCCGCACGAGGCGCTCAAGGGGCGCAGCTGGCTGATGGAGAGCGACATGCGCAGCGGCGCCGCGGTACGGCTGGACAAGACGGGCAAGACGCTGCTCACGCTGCTGCGCCACCTGGGCCGGTGAGCAGCAGCAGCGGCTAGTGGATTCCGCAGCTCACAGACAGCTGGGGTGCTCTTGCACTGCTCAGTGCAGCCGATGCACTCCAGGCAGCGCGCATGTGGATCAGGGCGGAGTGCGACTGCTGGCTGAGACTGACTGCACCACTACTGCGCCCTGCCATGGCTGCCCCTGCAGGCTGCAGGAGGTGCGGGTGCACGCCGATGGCGCCACCCACCTGGTGTATGTCCTGGTGGAGTGAAAGAAACAGCTGGGCGGAAGAAATGTAAATACTGGTGGCACGGGGGTGCGAGCACCATCCTCACCACCTGTGATTCTGTCGCATGGGATCTGCCTTCACAGCTGTAGCGCGGTGATAGCATGCATGCCGGGCACTGCTGTTCAACGGGCGAGGGGCAACATGCGCGGTTGCCGCCAGCCCAACTCGAGAACCCCATGTAATGTGTGAGTGGACACGACATGCCAGCCGCTAGGCACGCAGCCCAACCTGCTGTTTTGTGGCCAAGAAAACCAAGACATGCCAACTGCAAGCAAGTCCACCCAGCCTTTGCAGCTCCGGATGTCTGCCCCCTGTGCCCGCCAGCACTAGTCTCTCTGCTGAGCTACCCAGCCATTTCGCGAAGTCCTCTTACACGTCCTGCGGCTGCCAACACATGAAGGCATGCGTCCCGGCAGGGGACGGCCGCGGCGCGTGCGGCGGCACCGCGCTCAGCCCGCGCGCTGCGGCTGTGCCGCGGTCCGCCAGCGGCGCGCTGCTCAGCCCAGGTAGTGGAAGCGGGTCACGGTCACGCCGCCCGCCACCAGGTCCATCTGAGGACAGACAAAAGAAGGGCACGAAGAGGAATGCGTATCAGCGCAGCTGCGGCCAACCGAATGCACCAGCGAGGGCGCTTGGCACACGCACACCTCCTGTGCATGTTGCGGTGCTCCCTGCCTGGGCTACCTGCATGTGTCCTGCCAAAAGTCGCAGGCAGTGAATATGCCCCAGCCACGCTCCCAGCGCTGCCGCAAAAGCAGCCGCTCCGTCACTACCGCTGCTGCTTTACCACCCCCTGCTGCTTCACCAGCCTGCTCTCTGACCGCCCCCCGCCCCTGCCCACCTGGCGCTGGCCCTCGGGGGTGATGCGGCGGCCGCCCTGGGCCGCGGGGTTCTTCTCCACCAGGCCCATCGCCTCCAGCTGCTGCAGCGCGTGGCGGATGACGCCGCCCGCCGCCTGCGCACACGCATAGCAGGGCAGTGGAGCAAACAGCATGAGGCGGGGCGGCAGCAGTGCAACCTCCAAAAATCCAGAGGCTGAGCGGCTGGGCGGCCCCGGACCCACAGAGCCGGCAGCACCGCAGCTGCTACATGCGCCCCGTCGGTGCTGCGCTGCCCCAGTAGCCAGCGCTGCGCTGCACTGCCCGAACCACCCAAATGCTAGCCAGCCGCCCACCTTGGCGTGGTGCTCGGGGGTCGCCGAGCCCTTGGCGTTGGAGCGGCCGCCGAAGGCGCGGCGGAACGCGCCCACACCCATGCCCTGGTTGATGTACACGCGGCGTGCAATGGCGGCTGCAACACAAGCACAGGAGAAAGAAATGCAACTGGTCAGGACAAGCAGGCGGCCGTGCAGCGAGTGCAGCAGAGGGGTGGCTAGCGCGCATGAGCGGGTGCCATGGTCGGAACTGCCGCTGCCATGTGCGCCACGGCTGGTTTGGCCCGCCGCAACAAGTTCTTGTCGCCAGCTGCTGTTTGGTGTTGATGATGGTTGCTGCCTCCTCAATTTAGTTTGTTCCCCAGCTCCTCTGCTCCAGCTGCTTTGCTGCTGCCGCAATGCTCCGGACTGCAGCTGCGCACGTGCTGCTGCCGCGCCACTACCGCAGCGCCAGCAGCGCTGAAACAGCGGCATTGAGTGCACTGACGCGCAACACAGCAGCGGCAGCAGCAGGTGGTGCAGCGGCCAGCACCAGCATTGTCGTGCCGTGCAGCAGCATAATTTCAGGTGCATCGGAACGCACGGCCGCCAACACGCACCGGCGCGGACGTAGTACCAGTCGGGGTCCAGGGGAGACAGCTCCTTGAAAGAGCCGGTCTTCACGTAGTCCACATACTGCGGCAGCTGGACCTGCAGCGCAGCAGCAGCAGGCGCGGCGGCCGGACGTGAGGCATGCAAATATGTGGCGACAGGACTGGCAGCGGCGGCGGCACTGCAGTACGGTGAGTTTCTGGCTGGCGACAGCTTCCTCCATTTGCATTCTGCTCCAGTTGCATTTGCTGATCCACAGGCCGCCTCCAGTGCCCGCGACTCTGCTGGCGGCTCCAGGGCCCCCCACATGTGCCGCTGCTGCTGCTGCACCCCACGCCGCACCTTGTTGGTCTGCTTCAGGTAGGCGGCGAAGGCCTGCAGCATTGAGGAGAGGCGGCATGCACCTTATCAGCCCGTGCATCCCGGGAGCAGCAGAAAGGCAGCAAAAAAGCGCAGCCACTGCCGGCCGCGGCCAGCCTGTGCTGCCGCCCGCCCGCCTGGTGGGCGGCCGCCGCCCACAGCTCGCCGGCTGCCCCGCGCCGCCCAGCCATCGCTGCTCCACCAATGCCGCCGCCAATTGCCGCGCCTCCTCGGGCTGCAGCCGCCATGCCTGGGCCTGACATGCAGGGGTCTAGAGCGCCTGGGCGCCGGCGGGGGCTGGACTGCCTCCGGCGAGCTCCCTGATGCTGCAGCAGGCTGCCCGTAGCGCTGCGCGCCCCCCAGCGGTGTGCACCTCGATGAACTTGTCCGCAGGGACGTCCTTCACGCTCTTGGGGCGGTCGTCAGCCATGGTTGCTGACCGCTGAAGCTGTTTCCGGCCTCAGGCACTCGAAGAGGCCGAGCGGGGCGCGAGCCCGGCCCATGAGGCTCTCTGCCGGGCAGCATGCGGCAGCATGCGGGCTTTGCGCGCGGGATCGCACTGAATACAAGCTCTATGAATCATGTATGATGCGGTGCGGGCGCCGCCGGGCCTCCCAGCGCCAGGGCGGGGTTGAGGGCTCTCAGGCAGGGCTGCACTCGCCCAGTCTCCTCACGCCCTGCTGCTCGTGCCTCTGTGTCTGCAAGCCATGCAACTTGCAACCGGCAGAGCGGCCCTGGCGCCAGTGATGGCGGTGCGGCTTGCCGCGCTCGGCGGCGGCGAGCGGCGGAGCGAGACGTGCATGACCGCTGCACTCTGTGCTGCGCACAGCTTCGCTTGCTGGGAGCTCTGATGCGTGCCGTGCAGGGTAGAGCCTCACAAGGGTCTGTTGCTTTCTACGCGCTGCCGTTGCAGGAAAGTGCTGCCCGTGTGCTTGCCGCAGCCGGATCGCCGCTTCTGCAGCGCAGCGCCACAGCCAGGGCAGCAGGCTCGCTGACAGTAGCCTGCGTTTTGTGAATCGCCGTCTGGAGCATCCGCATGATGTATGGGCGGATGAAGGCGTGGGGTGTAACTGGGCTCCGCTGGGACTGGGGCGGCGGGGTGCCCGTTGCCAACGAGCTGTGCGACTTGGAGGGGGTGGCCGGTGACGGCTGTGGTGACGACGCGCAACATGCTCAGCACGGATCGTACACAATCCAGACCCCCTCACACCTGCACTCGTGCACGGCTCGGCAGCTGACCGGGCGGCATTCGCGTAGCAGCTTGGCGGCGGCAGCAGTGGCGGTGGTGGCGGCGGCGGCGAACCCTGCCACTGCATGATGCGCCTTGTTGGTCTCCGCAGTTCCGCAATCGCTTTTTGGGCCTCTCCAAACCACGTAAACCTTCAGGGCCGCGTTCTAAACGGCGCTGTTGACCACCCGCCAAAGCCAAACCGGCGTTCAGAGGCCCGCCATCCGAGAGCGAGGCGCAGCAATGGCGCCCAAGGCCAAGCCGAAGAAGGCGCGCCGCTCCGTGCCGTCCAATGCGCTGCCCCCGCCCGCCGCCGTTGCCCGCCGCCGCCGCCGCTCCGCCTTCCGACACGACCCGCTGCTCCACCCCTTGCCCCTGCCGCCCATCCGCAGAAGAAGGAGAGCTCCGAGGCGCGCAAGGCACGGCTGGACATGGAGGCCCTGGCGGCGGCAGAGGCGGAGGCGGCGCGGCAGGCCGACGCACGGCGGGCGCTGTGGGAGCGCGCCGAGCGGGAGGCCGCCCTTACCGCGGTCAACGCTCGCAAACTGGACGCCGAGTGGCTGCATCGCATGCGCAGCGCCAAGCTGGAGGAGCTGCGGGAGGAGGCGCGGGTGCTGTCCAGGGAGCATGATGCGCAGGTGGACCGCCGCGACCGGCTGATCGAGGTGCGAACAGCCTGGGGCAGCTGTTGTGTTGGTGGGTGCTGAACGAAACTGTGTTCGCCCTGCTGTTGGCATAGAGTGAGTCTTCAGGCGGTGAGGCAAGCCCGCGGTGCGTGCTGCCTGCTGTGCTGATGCTGATGCTCCACTGGTTCAGTCCAGCATGCCCCCTGCTCTCCCACCCACGATAGCCCCTCCATGCCCACCACCTTGTCCCCTGCCGCACAGACGCTGCTTGAGGACGTGGCCACGGCCAACAGGCAGCACTCCCTGGCAGCGGCCGTGCATGCTGAGGTGCTGGACTCGCTGGCGGAGCTGCACGCCGCCCGCATGGCGGCGCTCAAGGCTCGATTTGATGGAGACCTGGCGGCCATGGCGCGCGAGTTTGAGGGGTAGGCTTGGGGGCGAGGGTTGCTGTTGGTGGCTAGAGGCTGTGTGGAAATGACCAAACTGGGATGACTGCCGCGTGCAAAGAATCACGGCAGGCGGCACGGAGCTGTGTGGCAATGCAACCTGGGTGCAATCTGCATGTCAGCCGGCGAGCTCTGGTCTGTCCTGCCCACCCCAATTTAGCAGCGAGAAGGCGGAGATGTGCGCGCTGCACCACCGCCAGAAGAAGGAGATGCAGGAGGTGCTGGCGGCGCTGCAGGCATCGTACGCCGAGACGCGGGCCGAGGCGGCAGCTTCGTACCGCCTCATGGTGGGTGAATGGTGGCTGGGCCAAGGGTTTGCATGGATTGATGTAAGACCAGCGCAGAAACGTGCTCGGACCGCCTGAATGCCGGGCCATGCTTGGACCAAGCACAAGCAACCACGGTTAGAGTGCTGTTCACCGCCCACCAGCTAGCGCCTGGATTTAACCACATGCACCGCACCCACGTGGCAGGAGGAGGAGCTGCGCAACCACGCCATCGAGGGCCTGAACGTGACCAAGCTGGTGCTGGAGGGGCGCATCCGAGAGCTGGAGGGCGCGGTGGAGGCGCAGCACCGGGTGCGTGGCTGGGCGGGGTGGTTGGAGGGCTGAGTAGGGTGCATGAAGGAACGAGGAGCGCACTGGGTGGCACCTGGCAGGGCTCGGTGGCTTGGTCACCGTTCATCAGCACATTGGCTGTCCTCCCTCCCTCCCCCCTCACACTCCGCCCTGAGGCACCCCTCTGCAGAGCTATGTGGATGCCACTGGGGAGCAGGAGGCTGCCTTCCAAGAGCTGGCGGCTTCGGATGCGGAGACTGCGGCGGCCATTGCGCAGCGCACGGCGCGCCTGCGCCAGCTGCAGGAGACGCTGGTGCAGGTGGGAGGGCATGGCGGTTGGTAGTGTCTGGAGATTGCGTGGCGCCTGTGTGCTTGCTTCCCTGCACCGCGTCACAATACCCCATGCACCTAGCTCAACTCCGACAAATGTCGCTTGCCCGCCGCAGTGGCGCGGCCGCATCGTGGCCAACAGCAACGAGTGGCAGCGGCGCAACGCGGCTCTGGCCAAGGAGAAGGAGATTGTGCTGGGGCACCACACCGCGCTCAAGGGCGCGCTGGCCAAGTTCAGGCAGGCCCAGGAGGCGCGGCTCAGGCAGATGTCTGTTGCGTAGTGAGTGGTGGGGACAGAACAGGGCGAGGCCTGCAGCGGGTATGCTAGGGGTTGGCAGTGTTGCTACAGCCCTTGTTGGAGGCTGTGTTGCAGCCAGTGTGTGCAGCAACCGCAGTTGCGTCACTGGTAGCAGTGCCGAATACAGGGCCGCACTCTGCATCTGACCAGCTCCCATGTCTCTGCTGTTGTGGCGCAGCGCGTCTGTGGAAGCGGGGCTGAGGGAGCAGCTGGATGCTTCACAGCGCATCATCCGCCTGGCGCAGCTGAGCCGGCGGCACGAGGTGCCCGCAGACGCTACCGGCGGCGCACCAGAAGGCCCGCAGGATGAGCAGGAGCAGCCAGTGGAGGCCGGGGGTGGTGCAAGCGAGGGGCAGCGGACAAAGAGCAGCAGCAGGGCAGATGGCAGCAGCAGCAGCAGTGAGGGCCTGCCAGCAGCAGCAGCAGGAGAGGGCCAGGCACGGGACGAGCTGGGCCTGCGGGCCGGCAGCAGCGAGCAGCGCCTGGTGGACGCGTTTGGGCGGCGCACCAGCGGAGCAGCCCTGGGGCGGGCAGCGCTGGACCAGGAGCGGCTGAGGCTTGGCGCAGAGAATGCTGCCCTTCGGGCGGTGCTGGCGATGGTGCAGGCGGGCAGCAGTGTGGGCCCCGGCGCAGTGGATGACCCGCTCTCCACGCTGCTGATTGTGAATGGCCGGCTGCAAAAGGCGCTGGGCGGGGCGGCGGCGGCGCGGCGGGCTTTGCAGGGGCAGGCGGCCAGGCAGTAGGCATGATTAGGGCTGCTTGCCTCACATGCTCATCTCACTCCACTGCTACTAATAGTACCAGTGCCCTGTGTCTGTCGTGTGGCGCCAGGCAAGATTAAATTGTGCTTTTGTGGTTATCAAGTCGTGCCGCGGGGGTCACCGCGCACACACGCACACACATCCGAGGAACCGAGAAGATGCGAGCAAGGGAGGAGAGGCAAAAGAAGGGTGGGGCGGTGCGCGCGCAGGCGGGCTGCTCGCGAAGCCACCTGGGTCGACTGCTGTGAGGTTGCTGCTGGCCATCAACTGGCTGTTGCTGTCCAGAGCTGGCGGGCTGAGGGGCGCGCTCAGGCGCCGCCCGCCCGCCGCCGCTGCTGCTGCGGGCGAGGGCTGCGGCCGGATGGCCGCAGCGCCTACGCCGCTAAGGGGCTGCCAGCCGGGCGCTTAGGCCTGGCCGGTAACCTTGTAGGCGCAGATCTGCTCCTCACCCATGGCCTGCAGAGAAGGAGGAGGTTGGGAGTTGTGCAGGTTGAAAATTGTGCATGGGATGAATGGGTCAGGTGCCGGTGGTTGGCAACTGTGCCACCAGCGCAGGGCGCTGACGTGCATGCAAAGTGCGTGGGTGCACAGCGAGGGTGCGTGGCTCAGACAAGGCTGAAATTGGTCGGCATCCAGCGGTGTGCTGCTGAGAATTTGATGGTACTAGGTTGATCCTCATCGCCACATTTGGAATGGAATGCATGCAAGCATGTGCATGGCGAAAGTCACATACAGGGGATGCATGCAACGGCAACGGTGTGCGCTCAGCAGGCCCTGGCGTCTGGCACGTGTGGGCCAGCGGGTCGGTGGCAGGAATCCACCGGGCGGGCCGAGGAGTGTCCTCACAGCGCGTGCAGCGGGCAAGGCAGGTGCAACACATGCGCGCAGGACAATGCCGAGCACAGCAGCTGGCTGCCATGCCAGCTCACACGGCGGCACAAAACTGCAATACCGTTGCTTAACGCAGCCCGCTGCTTCCTAACCCCAGGCATCCCCCAAACCCTGACGGCAATGGCCATTCCCCCCTCACCTTCATGACGGACACCACCATCTCCTTGCCCGCGTCAAAGTCGGCCTTGATCTGCACCGCCAGCTTCTCGGCCTCATCGGTGCCGGAGGGCAGCTGCAGGTCGTCCTTGGTGTCGCCGCTCTCAGTCATGAGGGACACCTGCGGGCAGATTTGAGGGGGCACGCAAGCTGAGATTAGCATGACCGCACTGAAATCAGGCTGAGGTCAGCATGACGCACTGCAAAGTCAGCGCAGCGCACACTTGCGAGCAGTCATGGCCAGTTGGGCCAAGCGTGACGCCGCGACAGCGCTCGAGTGCGCCCCACACACACGCCAAGGAGCCGTTTGCGCATACGGAAAACAAAGCAGGTCGTCAAGCAAGCTGATCAAGCATCACGGTCAAGCACTATTAAAATCGAGGACCACTCACGAAGCCGTCATCTCCCACATCCAGCAGCGTGTAGTCGGTGCGGCTCACGTGGGGCACGTCCACGTTGTGCGAGGAGGGGGACAGGTCCTCCATCTTCTTGCCTGGGGGGAGAGGAAGGAGGGAGATGGGAGCAGGTAGAGTGAGTGAAAGCGAGATGCGGGCGGCTGGCCCTGCCGCTGCTTGGGTGGCAGCGCTTGCAGACAACCAGGGGCGCCGACCATACCAGGCATGCCCTGAGAGCTCGCAGGACTGTTGGGTGCAGGGGGCGCAGCAGAAGCAGCCGCCAAGCGCACCGGTGAAGATGTCGACGGCGACAAAGGCGCACTTGGCGTGGCCGTGCTTGCCGGTCTTGGAGGTGGACACATCCACCACCTGAGGGGGAGGGAGGATTGGAGGAGAAATGAGGAGCAAAGGTGAGTGACACACAAGACAGACGATGAAGCTGATTGGCAGCTGAGTTCAGACATATCGAGCAAGGAGCATCGCGCGCATTCGCCGTATGCATCCACTGCTGCCGCCGCATGCGCGCACCTTGCAGGGGCGGCTCTTGATCACGATGTACGCGTTCTTGCGCACGGTACCGGCCTGCTGGGGCTGCACATGTGAAAGAGAGGAGCGGGGCGCCGGGCAGGAGAGGTCAGGGCATGGTCCGGGTGTAGGAATGTGTGCCGTGCCGGGAAGCGTGTGCCCGAAAGCAATGCATGTCGCAGCCGAAACGCCCACCAGCAAGGCAGACAGCAGAGCAAGGCCAGGCTTACGTAGGTCAGCGAGGCACCGGCATCGGCGCTGCAAGCAAAGCAAGGATGGGGAGTGGGGCAGGTGGGTCAGGGCATTAGGGCACATGCGAGATCACAGGCAAAGCTGGGCTGCAGCCAGCTGATGCGGAGTTGACGACCAGCAGCTGCGTTTCCATGGCCGACGAAGCAGCTGCGGCTGCACGTCTGCCAAGAGACAACTCCGGTGCAGGGCCGGGCTGCCGCTGCAGGTGCTGCTGCCCCAAGCTTGCTTGCTCCTGCTGGCTGGCACGGCAGCTGCGGTGCAACCGCTGCAGGGGTGTCGCCAACGCGTGCACGCGCTCACCTCTCGACTGCAGGGTAACAGTGGAGGGCAGACAAGAGTTAGTGGGCAAAGCATGCACAGATGATGCTTCAAGTCCAACAACTGCGGGTCCGTGCATGTGGCGGTGCAGCAGGCGGCGGAGGCATCTGCCCATGCGTAGCAGGCCAAAATAACAGCTGTAGCTGCCAGAACTCACAGTGAACATCGTGTCCGTGATCCTCGTGGTCGGACATCTGCGGCAGCAAGAGCACAGGACAGGACAGATTGAGCGGGCGGCACTGGATTCCAAGCATGTGTGGTCATCCCGCGTCCCGCAGCGGACTGCTGCCGTGCGCCTCGGGTGCGCTGCGGCACTGGTGGCTGCTGCTGCACCCATCAATTCTGCCAACTGCTCTGGCTGACGCGCGGTGCAGCTGCAGAACAGCATGTGTGGCCATCTTCCGGCCCATCGCAGCGGCGGCTCGACCCGCGGCAGTGGCGGCGGGCGCGGCAGCACCCCGCATTGCCCCGTCCAGCTGCGATGCTGTCATAAGCCGCATCGAGCCGTCCTCCTTGCGGCTGCACAGCTGCTGCTGCCGCGCGCTGATGGCGTTGGCGCCGCCGCTGCGTGCTCACTGCATGTCCGCCGCTGGGCGGCACCAGCCCATCGGGCAGCGCCCATAGCCCCGGCCCCGGGCCCTCCCAAGTGCCGTCGCCGCAAGGCGGCGCTGCCACGGCGCCCACTCACCGTGCCTGGCTTGGGACTAGATGCACCGACACACGGGAGAGGCACCTCAAAGGTGAAGAGGGCGATGCAGGGCGCCGGCGGCCGCAATGACCGCCCCTGCTGAGCCTCATGCCCAGGGACAGCAGGGGCTTGGGGCGGCACGCAGCGATGCCCCAGCTGGGATTTGCACGTTGAATTTCATTCATCTGCACCGCTGCAAGCTATAGCACCCGCCATCGCCAGTGGGCGCGCCTTGCACCCGCGCTCGGGCACTGGGGGGCTCCAAAGCCTGGCAGCAACCTTGCAGCAATCGTTTTTACATGCATGCGATTGCATCAGATTGTTTCAAGCACCAGCCGGGCATGTCCAGCCTACACTGCGTCGGCGGGCGGCGGCGGCGGGGGCGCCGCCAGCCGCGACCGCTGTGGCCCAGGCTCCTGCGGTGGAGGGCGCGTGATGCCGCCCACCCTGCTGCCTCCTTGCTGCGAGCGGCTGCCAATGCCATTCCCGCTGCCGCTGCTATCGCCGCTGCCGCTGCTGTTGCCGTTGCCGTTGCCCGCCTGGCCTCCGCTGCCGTCATCATCCCTGCCGGAATTGCCGCTGCCGCTGCCGCTGCGGCCGCCATCCCTGCCCGAATCGCCCTCGCTGCGGCCGCCATTCCTGCTCAATCGAATGCTGCTGGGCGCTGCATCCTCGTCCTCGCGCCGCTCCCGCTCGTCCATCCCCTCCATAACCTCCTCTGTCAGTCGCTCGCCCGCTCGGTCGTTGATGACGGCGGTTGACTGGTGGCGGGCCAGCGAGCGCGCCATGGCACGTAATGACGCGAGCAGATGATCAGGGAGGTGGTCGGCGTACACGAAAAGGGGCAGCAGGACTCGGGAACAGATTTAATCGGGAACAGATCTAATAGGAACAGGTCCGACAGGCATCAAAAGGCTGGAGGCACCAAGCAGTGGCCGCCACAGCCCAGCGTGCGCAGCATGCAGACAATTTCACAGGCTCCATAACCCATCAGATCCATCCCCTCACCTGCCATCATGCGGCCGCTGATGAGCACCCCCTCATCAATAATCGAGTGGCCGTCGATCCACACTGCTCGGTACCGGCGCTGCTTGCCGTGCCGCAGCTTGAGCGGCCCGCGCCGGCTGGCCGTGCGGGTCGTCTGCCCGGTGGGCTTCAGGTGGAAGCAGCGGCCTGCAGGGAGGGAGCAGTGAGAGACAGCGTTGGAGACCTGGAAACAGCACGACTTGCGTTGCGTGTTGCGTTTGCATCACGGCTGCCTTCCCCACTGGCCAACGCAGCAAGGTTCATCATGCCTGCGAGCCAGCTGAGCCTAGCAAAGCCCACCGCCTCATCATGTCTCCTTGGAGCTCCATGCTCGGTTGCTAGACACCAGCAGCCAGCCAGCAGAGGCAACGGCACATGCACCCCCCTCACCCGGCGGGCCAAAGTCGCCGGCAATCTCCATGAAGGAGCGGATGGTGGGGTTGCGCTCCACAGACAGCTGGTACGCGGTCAGTGCTTCTCGCGCCTCCATGGGCAGCTGAGCAGTGGGATGGGGTGTGCAGGGGGAGCGGCGTTTAGGATTTTGAGGTGCGGCTGCTGGGGCATGCGTGGGCAACTAGATGGCAGGTGAATCACCTTGCAAGGCAGTGCCGACCAAATGCCCGGCGAAGTGCGCCAAGGCATGGCCTCTGCAATGTGCAACCCACGTGCAGCGACTGCCCTGCCTCCCTCCTTCCAGCCCCAGCTCCCCGCTCAAGGCACCCTGCGCCTCACCTCATCCGGCGCGTAAAACAGCTCCTCCTCTGTGAAGCGCTTGCCACGCATGAGGTCCCAGAACACCAGCCACTTGGGCCGCTTGCAGCGCAGCGCAGCAAATACCATCTCGTCGCGCATGCGCCCAAACGTCTTCAGGCTGCGGCAGGCAGCCGGGGGCGGGGCGGCGAGGAGCAAGCAGGGGTTGGGGGGCGCTTTAGCACTGCCTGCGTCATGATGCTCTGTGCCACATCATGCCAGCATGAGGACGCAGTTCAACTGCATTGCTGGACAAGGCTGGGCAACCTGCAATGCCAGGCCGGATCACCCACCCACCCTGTTCATTGTTCCCTCCTGCTATTTCCTGTTGTTGGTTGCTTCCTGCCAGCCCACCTGAGGCGTGGGATCCACTCCTTGCCACACACGCACGACGTGCACCAATCCTCGGATGCGGCGCACAGCTCCCCGGACGCCAGTCCTCCGGGCGGGGAGAAGGCCCAGCACCTGGGAGGCAGGGAGGGCAGGGAGGGCGAGGGAGGAGGTGAAGGTCTGAAGGGTCCAGCTGGGCTGGTGTGACTTGCAGCCATACCTGCACAGCCTCGCGGCAGGTGGTGTCATCGCCAACTTGCATCCCCAGCAGGCTAGTCCACAGGCGACAGCAGGCAGCGACTCCAACACGCAACGCAGCAGCCTGCTCACTTCAGGTTTGGGCAAAACTGGCGCAGGTAGAGCCCCAGCAGGAAGGCGCAGCCCGCCCCCAGGCTGTGGCCAGCCAGCACGAGGCGCCAGCCGTGGCAGCGGCCGCTGGGGTCCAGCAGGACGTCGTGCAGCACGCGGTGCTCCTGTGGGTAATCCAAAGTTACGAACGGTAGCAACGACATTAGGGTGGTTGTTAGGCAGGGCTGGTCCCATACAATGCACGCCATTCACACTGGTAAGCGCCGGCAGAGGACACGGCCCATCGCCCCATGCAGCGCCCGTGCGTCTGTTCCCAGCTGCCTCCGCTGGCCTGCCTGGATGTCAATGAACGTGGCCCGCGCTGCCTCCAAAATGCCCGCATGCGCTGCAAACTGCGTGTGCACGGCTGCAAGGGTTGGGTAGGCAGGATGAGTGAGCAGACTAGGGATTCGAGGGGGCGGGACAAGATGACCAAATGACCTCCCAGCTTGCATTCACCCAGACAACGCCCCAGCCGCCACCGCAAGCAAGCGCCCCATGCAGGCGCCGATAAATTTCCCTCTGCGGCCCCGTCCCTGTCCCGGCTCACTGGCGGCGGTCAGCGGTGGCGGCGGGTCGTCCCAGCTTTTGCCGGGCGCCAGCCAGTCATCCAGGGAGGCGGGCTCAAACAGCAGGTCCCGAATCACGTCATCCAGGCTCAGGGAGCCTGCGCACAGCAAGATTGAGCAAGGAGATCGCCTAGCTGAAAGCAGCACCCAGACCCTGGTGCGCTGCATAGGTCAACAAGCCGCATTGCACACAAAGAGCAGTTGCTTTCCCAAGTGGCCCAGCCAGCCCACCTCGGATGGCCACCACGACCGACTTGGTTTCCTCGTCGGCAGCAATGAAGTAGGGCAGCACGTGCGGCACCTCGCCCTCGTACCTGGTGTGAAAAAGAAAGGAAACAAAGGAGGAGTGCGGGGGTGTCAGGTGTTAGGAAAGGAAGGGCCAGCATCGGTGGGAGGCAGAGACGAATTGTGCTGCTCATTGCGCCGCCACAGGGTGGGCGGTGGGCTTGATTTGCTGAGGAGGCGCAATCGAGTGGAGGACAGGAAGCTCAGGCTGCATATGCGTCCTACTCACACACCACAACACACTGCACCGCATGCTCACCGCACATCCAGGAGGTCTCTATCAGCCAGGCCCGCCGCCTGCAAGGGGGCATGAAAAGGTGCTGCCGCTCAGCATGCCGCGCCCATGCGTCAGGCGGTTCTTCCGGCATACGTTATAAGACTGTTCTCCCTCGTGCGTCCAAGCCCTGCCTCACCTGCTGCGTCGCCTCGCGGTTCAGGTTGTGCATGATGCGCAGATCAAGCTTCTTCCGCTGCTTGCGCCCGTGCGCCGTGCCTACCAGCAGCCCGCAGTTGCGGCCACAGCAGACTTGCAGGCACCCATAGCTGCAGGCAGGGGTTGCAGAGGGGAGCTTGCGAGTCAGCTACGTGGGGTCACCCAACAGCAGCACATGAAACATGGAGCACTTGCAACTTGGGCTTGGCACCACCATGGTCCGGCAGCAGCGCAAGTAAACCATTCAGCTACTCACGCAGGCCCATGCGTGAACAGGTACAGCAGCATGCCGTAGCTTGCAAAGGCAAACTTCATGGCCCAAGCCGCCTCTTGAATAGTTGCTGCAAGCGGGCACGGGTTGACAAACGAGCGATGCCACCAGGTACTTAGGTAATGGCAAGGCCGGGTGGCCTGTTGTCGGCAAAGCTACTGCTGGGCTGTGCAACAGGAGACACACACGCCGACTCGAAACACGATATACGGCTGCCCCTGCGCTCCATTGCACTCACCTGGATCGACCATGCCCTTCTCTCCAGCCTTGCTGTCCCCCGCCTGCAGCTGCCAGTGCGGCCCGCCCGGCGTCTTGCCCGCTCCCAGCTGCACATCGTCTGCCACCGGCCGCCGCGGCACAAAGCTCTCCAGCCGATCCGTGCCCAGCTCCCCTGGCGCACCTCTACTGCTGCTGCCCACCCCTCCGATGCCCTGCCGGCGTCCCAGCAAGCCAGTCTCCAGGTCGTGGCCGTTCCGCTGCAGCAGGTCATCCAAGCTGCCAAAGCTGGTGGCTCGGTCGGGGCTGCTCTGCTCCGACAGCTGTATGCCGCCATGCTGCACCTGCTGCTGTCCCTGCTGTGCCGGCTGAGCCTGCTGTGCCTGCGGGCTGCCGCCCGCCGCTGCCTCCGTGCCGAGCGCTGCAGTTGCCGGCCCGCCGGCTGCGCCCAGGGCAGCTCCTGCTGGGGCCTCCTCTCCTTCCTCCTCTGCCTCCCCTCCTCCTGGCTGGTTCAACCGCTGCTGCTGCTCCTCCCGCAGCCGCTTGCGCTGGATGCGCTGCAGCGCCATGGCCAGAGAGAAGGCCAGCAGCATGTCCGAGGGAGACATGTCGATGTGGGAAAGCATCTGCAGGTAGTGGCGCAGGGCATGAAGGGCGCGATAAGGTGAGTGTGAACTAGTGCTGAGGCGAGCAGGTCTTGAGCGCCAGGCTGGTTGCTAGATGTGCCCCACTTGCCAGCGCTGGCCGCGGCGATCAGTGGCGGACAGTCCTGCCCCAGGCGCGTTGCGAAAACCTCCATCCTCGCCATGCGATGCCACCCAACACATCCAGACAAAAACCCTGGTCCGCAGCACCCACCATTGCGAACAGGTTGCCCAGGCGGGAGCTGAGGCGCTGCGGCTGGCCAGACAGGTCTGTGTACTTTGATCCGCGGCGCGCCTGGCCGGTGGAGCAGCAGCAGAAGGTGGCCAGGCAGTTGCAGCGCGCCTCCCAGGACTTGGGGTCGGAGTAGTCTGCAGGGCAAGAGGGTGACCCATGAGATTGCAGATGGCTCAGTCCAAACAACAAGCGACAAGCAGGTAGTTGCAGCGCCTCCCAGGACTTGGGGTCTGAGTAGTCTGCAGGGCAGGCCCTAAGCACGGGATGAGTCAAATTAAAGGCCATCCGGGCTGTTGCAGCGTGATATGGCTGGCACCAGAGGCTGGAACGGAAGTCGGCAGCAGAGGGGCAGGAGAGGTCAGGCGGGCAGCCTTCGAACGAGCCACACACCCATCGAAGGCCAGTGCAACAGTGCGCCAACCTGGAAACAGGTTGTAGGTGAGCACCAGCAAAGCCAGCACGGCGGCAATGAAGGCCCAGGTCAGCCACACCAGCACCTGCGGTGGGGCACGGCAGAAGTGTGTGACAGCGACAGTTGCACCTCAGAGGAGCAGTGCGGCATGATCAAAGGCAAGGGAGGGGAGCCAGAGGACGCAAGCGCGTGGTGTGGCAAGAGGCTCAATTGCACAGGCCTCGCGCTGAAAATCCATCTCAGTCAGCAGCAGCAGGTAGAAGCCCACAACAGCCAGCTAGTTGGCGCGCCTGCATGACTTCAAACGGGTTCCAGATTTTTTCCTCCTCACAACTCGGCTGGTCCACGCCATACACCAGGTAGGTGCAGTAGCCGTTGAAGGCGACCTGCGCAACACAGACGGCAGTGTCTTTGTTGAATGAAGCCATCGAGCGTGCCAGATCGAAGGCCGGTGTGCCTGCTCGCCGCTGCGAGACATTGTGCGAGACAGTGGTGGCAGCAGCCCATGTGGCAGTGGCAGCAGCATTGCACCTGTCGCATGCTTGCACTCGTGCGAGCAGCAGAACACCCCAGGCCCACATGCAGCGCACACTTGCCTGGCAGACGTGCGACACGATGTCCAAGTAGATGAGGCGTGGCAGCAGCCGGCGCTTGCGCGTCTCAAACGGCCCGCCCCGCAGCCCGTGCCGCACCTGCGGCAGCGGGGCGGTGCAGAGGCACGGTTAGCGAGGGATCAAGTTAGTGTTTTTAGATTGCACAATGGCTGATGTTGCCACAGCATGCAGCACGCTTCAGCCCATCCTCTTCAAGGGGCCAGCCACATGCCGCTCACTCACCATGCCCATCTCCAGGCCCAGGGACAGCACGAAGGCGGCCAGCAGGCCCCCCACTCCCACATCGTATCGCCACGCGCCCTCGCACTCCGCGGGACCGTGCACCGATACAAACCAAATGATCAGCAGGATGCACCACACCTGCAGGTGAGACATGGGGGAGGCAAGGTTGGGCAAGGCGAGGGGTATGGATCGCACAGCGCCTGCCCAGTACAAGCAGTAAGGGGCGTGGAAAAGGGTTGCCAGAGCGCTACGCCGCCCAGCAGGGCCAATGTGCGGTACAGGGAGGGTAAGCAGCTGCCCCTGCCGGCTCACAAAGTGGAAGACGGCGAGCCCTGCCGCCGGCAGCGGCACGTCATCGCTGGCGATCAGCCAGCGCCGGCCAAACAGCACCAGCGCCGGCATCTATCTGGTGGTCTGGTGCCTACAGCGATGCAGCAGGGCGGGGCGCCGATCGAGCAGCGGCGGTGGCAAGGCGCCGTCGGCGCGCTGCACAGAAGGCGGGTGCGGCGGCAGGGCCAGGGCAGGGCGGCAGGCCCGCCGCCGGCGCTGGATCGCTACGCTTGCCTACGGCAACGAGCCGGTGCTCCCTCGCGCGTCGTCGAGGCGCCCACTGCGCTCAACACATTTCGCCTGAGCGCTGGAGGGCGTTTCAGGCCGTTGCTAGCAGCTGCAGCACGCCGTGTGGTGGCTCCAACAACGGCAGGAGGCGGAACGCTTCGCGCTGCAAGACCATCACCACAGCGCGGCGAGGGCGGGCGCATCGGTGCGCCTCAACTCCGACCTGTGCTCCCAATGCCCAATTAATGCCCCATGGACAGCCCACCATGGCATTCAGCAGAGGAAAACGGAGTATTGTGGCAACAGATCTTGACGTTTCTATTGGGCAGCATTCGACGGTCAATGCCAGTGCCCGAACGGCGGTCGGCCATGCTTTGGAGCTCAGCACGTGGGAGGACAGTGCATGCCTTTCGCAGTCGAAAAGGAATACTGACATTGTATGAGCATGGAATGCGCTACCAGCCTGGTCTCCTGCTTGATCCATTGACGCCTCCTCGGCTTGCATCTGCTACTCGGGCGGCGGCGGCGGCAGTGGGGCGGCGCTGTGGTGGGCTCAGCCCCAGCACGGCAAGCCGCTCCCGATCGAGCATTGGGCACGCTCAGCAATATAAGCGCGATTGGCAGCTCGCTCGCTCAGCCTGCAGCGCTCCTGGGCCCCGCTCTGCTCGCTGCTACTTCCACCCTCTGTCTGCGCGTCACATCACAGCCGTGCATGTTGCGGAGAAGCCTCACAGCGGCCGCTGGCCGCGCGCGGCAAGCGGCTGGGGCGCAGAAGGTGCGGCCGCTGCCCGAAACGCACCCTGGGCGAGCCTGCGCCCAAACCCCAACCCTGCAGGCATCAGTGCTTACTCCAGTCTCATCCTGCCGCCCCCACAGGGGTTTGCCGAGCTGCTCAGTACCTCGGCGGCAGCGGCGGCGGCAGGCGGCGCCCGGGCCGAGGGTGCCCCGCTGCTGGGGCGGGCCGCCTCGGCAGCGGCGCTGTTGAGCCGCGGCAGCAGCGGCGCGGCGGGGTTGCCTGCGCCATGCTGGCAGCTTGGTGCGGCGCGCGGCTATGCCCAGCTGGGCGGCCGCATGCCCAAGGCGGGCTACAAGCCGCCGGCAGAGATGCAGCGTGCCATGCAGGTGCGAGGGCTGCTTTTGATGTGCCAATCTTGGCCCATTTGTTTGGCAATCAATGCACCAGGACTAGGGCTGTGGCTGGCTACTCCCTACATGAAACCTGCCACGTGCAGCTGGAGCGCACCGTCATGCAGCAGCTGCTGTTGGGATGTGCCTCCCAGCCTGCCACCCATGCACCCTTCTCTGCCTGCAACCTGCGCAGATGCGGCTGTCCATGGTCTCCTCCAACCTGCTGGCTGCTGTTGTTTCGTTACGCCTCAGGCAAATGACTGAACATGTTTGTTTGGATCCTGCGCAGATGCGGCTGTCCATGGTCTCCTCCAACCTGCTGGCGGAGCCGTACCGCGGGCAGCCGCCCCGCCTGCCCATCACCGCCTATTTCAGCGTGGCTGGTTGGAAGGAGGCGTGGCGCCGCTTCATGAGCCACGTAAAGAGCATGTTCACCCTCGCAAAGTGCCAGTGAGCTAGGGATTGAGCTGAGGGACTCTCTGCGGTTGGCGGTGGTGGTCGCAGATTGCAGCCGGCAGGCGTGCTGCCGGGCTGCCTGCCGTGCCTGCCGCGTGCCGCGCCAGCCTCTGCCTGCTGGTTGGCCGGTTGCTGCTGGCTATGTGCATGCAATTTGTTGTCATACCTCGCTATGCTGCACCGCCCGCGTGTCGCAGGAAGCTGATCCCCGGCTTCAAGCGGAAGAGCTTCAAGGCTGAGAGCCTGGAGGTGCGGCAACAAAAAAGCAAAATGGATGCGACCATGACTGATTTCCACGAGTGGTTTCCCACGTAGTCGGCTGCTTTGCTCGATTGTGCAGCAGCTAGCCCTCGCTTTGATGCTTGACAAGCTTTTGTTCATCCACCCCATGCTGCAGCTGTACAAGGAGGTCTGCGGGCTGCTGGCGGCAGGCGACAAGACGGCGCTGCGCCAGCTGGTGCGCTGCCTGCTGCTTGCTTGCTGTGTGTCACATGGTTTGCACAGGGGCAGAGAGATGGCATCCTATCAGGCTATCCCACAGCATGCCGTGCCCAGAATGTTCCCAACTGCTGCTCCAATACGCAGGTAACCCCCGCGGTGTTCTCCGACATGAAGCGGCAGCTGAAGCAGCGCGAGGACGGCGGCTGGGCGCGCGTGCAGTGGGACATTGTGCGGGTGAGTCGTTGGCTCATTTATGCATGGTGCATGGCACATCAGGGCGAGGCCGCAGGGAGACACTGTGCGGATGAGGTGGCGATGGCTGACGTGTAGGGTGGCAAGCATACCGCCTGCGTGGCAGCGCGCCTGGACCGCTCCAGCAACAGCACGCATCGCGCCGCTTTCCACCTACCAGGTTGCCGTTGATGTTCTGCCTTTGATTTGCCAGCGCCATGCCAAGTCTCTCATTCTGTGGCTTGTGCAGGAGCCTTCAGTGGATGAGTTGACCACGGTTCATGGCCGCCTCATCATGATTGACCCCAAGGTGGGGCCGCTGCTCCTCATAGCTGGCTCGTGCATGCACGTCTGCATTCATATGACCGCCGTCTTTGGCTGCTTTGCCCATGTTGGCATTGCCGGGCCCAAGCAACCATGCACTTGCTTGGGGCTCAACGGCAACTTAGTCAGCTTGCCGTCGCCCATGTCCGCTCGCACCACCTGTGCGACCCCACCAACCCTCCGCACCACCCCTTCCCCTGCGTCAGGACGACACGTCTGGGTTTGCGCAGCTGACGGTGCGCATCCCCAGCCAGCAGCGCTTTGCGGCGTACGACCGGCAGGGCAAGCTGGTGGCCGGCAACCCGGAGCAGGTGGGTTGAGGGACACCATGCTGCTTGGGTGTGTGCACAGACGCAGGGCTTGCATGTGGTACATGGGGTCGGCAGGCACATGTCACTTGGGTGTGTGCACAGACGCAGGGCGTGCCTAGGGCGCATGCCGCCGTCTGCATCGGCTGTGCATGCTCGCCAGCCTGGCCACTGCGTCCTTGCATGCACGGCCCACTCCTTCCCTGGCTGCCGCCGCACTCCCTGGGCAGGCGATCGATGTTGAGGACTTCTGGGTGTTTGAACATGCCCTGAAGAAGTCGGCAGCCAACCGCTGGCGCCTGGCGGGCCGCCTGTCCATCCTGCCATCAGCCGTGGAGCAGAAGCAGCCGGCAGCGGAGGGCGAGCAGCAGGCGGCGGGCGCGGCGGCGGCGCCGCAGCCAGCGAGCGAGCCTGCTGCGCCTGCTGAGCCTGCCATGCGCATCGGCCACGTGGCGGAGCAGCAGCAGCAGGTGGTGCAGCCGGCCTGGGGGGCAGGCCAGAAGCAGAAGCAGAAGCAGAAGCAGAAGGCGGCGGCCGGCCGGGGCCGGCGGTGAGGCTGCTGGCTGCGGCGCTGGCTGGCGGGCGAGAACCGCCCAAGCGGCGTTGTGCAACCACCCAATCTACCACACTTCGTACTGGCATTGCTTACCTGTAAACAATTTTGAGTGTCGTGGCATGCCGTGGCGCAGCCAGGGATGGAGCATGCTCCGTTTGATGTCCGCCACAATCCGGCACGCTGTGCCGCGCATGCGGGCTGCATGCATGGCGGCCGCACGGCTCTGGCGCAGGCCCGGCGCCCGCAGACTGAAATTTACGATCATGTTCAACTCTGGCACTGATTGAGAGGCGACGCGGCGGCGAGTGCTCCCTATGCGTTGGGCACGCGTGCTGCTCCTGGGGCTTTTGGTCGCAGGCAAGTGGCCCGAGGGCTGCCAATTGGCAGGAGGGGAGGCCTGCACGGGCCGGTGTGGTCTGTTCTGCGCTGGGTTGGTCCGACGCGTGCGCCCCGAACAGCGCGCACCCAGCCCGCCCCCGGCGACCGCTGGTCCATCTGCACATTTCCTGCCGATCGGGAACGCCGTTGCAGCGCGCGCAGCCATGATGCTTGCTGTTCTGGACCGCCAAGCCCCACCGCTGCCGACCCAAGGCATCATTCTGCTTGCAGGCTCCCTCGACTTTCTCCCCGCACATTTGGCCCACCCAAGCAGCACATACCTTTTCTCTCAAAAGCCTTCCTCGCAGCAGCGCTCATCCCTAGCCCATGCCCTCTCTTGTCTGCAGGAGCGGCTGCGGCGTGCGTAGACAACAAGGATGGCTGTCTGACGTGCAGCTCGGACGGCACAAGGTGAGCGCCCCGCTCGACCGCCTCTGGTGCATGCATCCACATATTGAACTTGCTAGCACTCCAGCCGGGCATGCGTGAGGCGGCATGGCTCACCCCAGGGTCTGGGCTCGCCGCACAAGGCTAGCAGGCAAATCGTTGTTCAGGCATGCCCGTGCCAGCCTTCGTCATGCCCGTGCATCGCATGAACACAGCACTCTGAGCCCCCTCCCTCGTGCAGCTGCACCGAATGTGATAGCAACTACAGCCTGTCGGGCGGGGCCTGCGTCAAGTGCTCGGGTGGAGCGTCAGACTCGGGGGTTCGCTGCACCCAGTGTGACGCAAATGACCCCGGCATATGCCTCCGAGTGAGCTGTGGGCATGGGGGTGGCTTGGTGCAGCAATCAACCCTTGTGTCTGGCCCTGCAGGACGCTTGATCATCGCCCTGCTGACTTGCTTGCTGGCCCTGCAGCACATGCATCTGAACGGCACGACGCCTGTTGCATCCAGTTTGCCGCTTGCTGCTCACCACCGCCCACTTGCCGACACTGCACCCCGCTTGCGCAGTGCGAGGCAACATCTAGCGATGTGGGTGCCTACATCGACTCGAGCGGTGCCTGCAGGGCCTGCCCCTCCGGCTGCACATCTTGCAAGGACGGGGACGGGTCATGCAAGGACGGGGACACACAGTCGGGCGGCAAGCGCAGGAAATCCGAGCGCGGCGCCAGCTGCCCGGAGCGCTGCGCCGACTGCGACAGCAAGGGGAAGTGCGACGAGTGCGAGGAGGGCTGGCTCCTGGACGAGAGCGGCGCCTGTGTGCAGGTGGGGCTTTGGTGGAGGCATAAGCGGGGAGGATTGAGCGGAGGCAGGGTCGGTGTGGAGTGCGCTAGGCTGAGCAGCACCTGCGGGCCTGCCTCCCTGCCCGGCAGTGGAAACCCGCAGCCGCCCGGCCTGCGTACCCATACTGGCCCCCTCATTCTATACACCGCTGCAGTGCGGCGACAGCTGCATTCGCTGCAAGCCCAGCAGCTCCGGCGGCACCAAGTGCGTGGAGTGCGCCTCTGGGTTTGCGCCCGTGCGCGGCGGCTGCCAGGGCTGCTCCAGCCCGGCGTGCACCAGCTGCCCAGACGGGCCCGCGCAGTGCGCAGAGTGTAGGGACGGCTTTGTGGCTTACGGCGGCGGCTGCACCAAGTGCTCCATCGGCAGCTGCCTGCGGTGCGACTCAGCCGACCCAAACCGGTGCCTGGAGTGCAGTGGATCCCTGGGCGCCGATTCATCCGGCAAATGCGTCGAGGTGAGGCTGAGAACAGGATGGCCGATCAATGCGACATAATCAGCCGGCCTGTACTGCGCGCTCACTGCTTGGAGCCAGCTGAAGTTTTGAAATAAGCCGGGCAGCAGCAGCCTGCGCGCACCCCTTGCAAACCCTGCTGGCTGGCTGCGTTGCATTGCCCTGCCAGTCACTGACGACACTGCTGGCTTCTGCTTGGTTTGTGCAGGGCAAGGTGGAGCATTGCAAGTCAGTTGACCCGGGCAACGCTAACAACTGCTTGCGGTGAGGGCCCGCGCTGCATGGCGGCCTGCTACTTGCTGGAGCACAGCTGCAGCCAAAGCACAGCTAGTAGGGAGCCAAGATGCTTGCCACGTTTTTGGCCTGACTGCCCCTCTGACCACCTTACGACCTCCTTTTGGGCTGCAGGTGTGCTGATGGATACATTGAGGTGCCTGATGACGCCAGCGGCGCAACCACTTGCCAGCAGGCCCCTGCTAGCCCCGCTAGCCAGAAGCTGCGCTTGCGGCGCCTGTGAATGACTGGCTGCCGTTGAGGCTCAATTGACTGGCTGGCCATTGCTGCCCATATGACCGGCTGCCATTGTGGCCCGTTTGACTGGCTGCCCGCTGCGGAGCCACTCTCCAACCGGCCGCCCATTGCGGCCGGATGTTTGCATACCCCAAGGAGCATCCCTCCTTGCCGTCTTGTTTCTGGTTGTCTGCTCCTACCTCCTGCCATAACCACGGGGCCGCGGCACACGTTGCCTCCGAGGAATCCCTTTCCAGACATAAAGCCATCCACGCTCCCTTGCTTTTTCCTGCCACCCACCCTGCTGTTCGTGATTCGTGCATCCCGCCATCTCCACAAGTTCCAAAGTGCCCCCATTTTTTCTCGAGCCACACCCAAAAAGCCGTTACTTGCCCTCCATCTTTCGTGTACCCTGCACTCCCTACCCACTCTTTGCACGAGTATCCCCTGCATGTTTTTTTCAACCAAAGGCCTTCCAACCCTGCCAGCCCTCCTGCACGACCTGCTCCGACCTCCAGCCTGCCGCCGAGCACCTCCACCGGTATTAACAGGAGCACATGCCTTTTGGGAGGCTGACTATACCTCCTGGAGCAAACCTTATTGCACCGCACGCCGTGCACCACACCGCCCATCCACCTTTTGGCTCCCGGCCCATCCTGGGTCTCTTTAGCATACCATTGCATCACACTGCAACCACAAACGACGGTCAGGAGTCAGGATGGGCAAACCAAGGAGTGATGAGTCAGGTGCAATAAACATAGCGTGTTGCCTTCAAGCCGGTGCAACATGGCCGCTGCCGTTCCCGCTGCTGCCGGCCGGCCCAGACGCTGCCGCAGGCTGCTGGTCCAGCGAGCCCCCAGCGCTGCTGCTGGCCGCCTTGAAGCTGGGCTGCTGCTGGCCCTGCGGCCGCGGCAGCCGCTGCAGCTTGCGGCCCTCAAACTGAAGCAGTAGGGAGTTGGCCATCACTGCCAAGCTGCTGAAGCCCATCATGGCGCCTGCAGATCCAGGGGGAACGACCACCAATCATGGGCGGGTTGCATTGCCATGAACTTGCACCGTTCTTCCCCTGGCCGCCACCATTCTGCATTCCTCCAACTCTTGACGCGCCGCTGTGTCAGTGCAGCGACATAAGAGTGTGCATACATGAGTGCACACCTGACAAGCTAGGGGTGAGGGCCAGGCCCGTGAAGGGCAGCGCAGCGCCGGCGGCCAGTGGGATGCCAATCAGGTTGTACCCAGCGGCCCACCTGCATGAATTGTGGGGTGGCAGTTGGGCAGGCAGCTTCGGCCACATGTGGCTACATCAGCAACAATCCAGGCGGCACCGATCCAGCTCAGATGCCCAGCCAAACTGCACGGCCGGCAAAGCCCAAGCAAGGGCAGTGCCCCCCTGCCCCGCACCACATGTTTTGCTGGATCTTGCGGAGCGTGGCGCGGCTCAGCTGCAGCACATCCAGCACCTGGCAGCAGGCAGCGGGTAGAGACGTGCGGTTGGCTGTGGGCTGGCATGGCACTGAAGGTGTGTGTGCTAGGCAATACGCCCAGCGTGAGCACATGAAGGCAAGGCTGAGCTAAAGTGGAATTGTGTCGCCTCTGTCCCGTCTCCCATAGCGCCGGCGCCATGCAGCCAGCGCCATGCTGCTCACGAACGCTGGCGCAGACGGGGCTGGGTTGGTCATGCAAGCTGGGTCAGCCATGCAAGGCTGGGTCGGCCATGCAAGGCTGCTAGGTCATGCAAGGCTGCTAGGTCATACAAGGCTGGTAGGTCGATGCAAAAGATGCCAAGAGCCCACCTGCGGCACCCGGTCTCCCAGCAGAACCACATCAGCCACCTCGCTGGCCGCATCCACACCACCACCCATGGCAATGCCGACATCCGCCTGCAGCGCAAGGGGCAGCAGGTGATAGGATCTCAATTCTGGGCGAGAGGCCTCAATCGCATGGTATGCTGCTGGGTGCTTGCAGAATGCCATAACGCTATTGCTGCCAAGCATAGACTGCTGCTATCACGACCAGGTGCTGGCCTTTCTTCCCTACTTCCTGCCCATCGCCTTGCGTCGCCGGCCTGCCACAGACAGGCCTGCCAGCCAGCCAGCTGCCTTCGCACCTGTGCAAGTGCTGCGGCGTCGTTCACGCCATCCCCCACCATGGCCACTCGCCGCCCTGCTGCCTGCAGCTGCTGCACCAGCGCCGCCTTGCCAGCGGGCTTCACGCCGGCATACACCTGCAGGCGTGCCACTATGGATGCAGTTAGGCTCAGCGGAAGTGAAGTAGCAAGTTAGCGCAAGCAGCTGGCTGGACAAGGCCAACCCAACAAGTGGCCAGCGGGGGCACCTGCTGGCCACAGCAGCCAGGCTGCTTCACAGGGCTGTTTCACGCAGGCTGTTGCACAGGCAGGACACCCGCCTGCTGTGGAGGGATGCCCACTGCTTTGGCCATGGCATGTGCGGTTGCAGGCTGGTCGCCAGACAGCATCACCGCCTGCACGCCCATGCGCTGCGGGTGGGGAGCAAGTGAATGGGACGGCGGGCTCGTCAGGAATCGGCTGAAATCGACCGGTACGCTAGAGACCCCCGGACCTGCCACTCGAGCAGCCCAGTGTGACTGGACAACATGCCACCACAAGCAGCAGGAGCCCACAGTCCAGCACACCGCACCTGCAGCTGCTGCACCGTGGCGGCAGCATCTGGCCGCAGCTCGTCCGCAATCTCTATCGTGCCCGCCGCTCGACCGTCAATGCCCACGTATACCAGAATGTGGCCCGGCCGGCTGGCAGCCACAGCCTGCTCTGCCGCCGCCAGCTCAGCAGTGGTGCTGCCGCTGCTGCTGCTGCTGCTGCTGCTGCTGCTGCTGCCATCGCTGCCGCTTCCCACTGCTGCAGCGGCCAGCCGCCGCTCCTGCTCATCCAAGGAGATCAGCGCAGACCCCTGCTGCTCCGCTGGCTGCTGCTCGCCCGCCTGCTCACCCTGCTGCTGTGCCTGCTGTGCCTGCTGTGCCTGCTGTGCCTGCCACGGTCGGGTCACCCACTCAAGAGTGCCCACAGACACTCGCCGGCCCGCCACTGTGGCAGTCACTCCGCTGCCCGGCTCCTGGACAAAGCTGCCCTCCTCAGCTGTGTACTGGTGCGGAGCCCCGCTGCTGCTGGCGCCCCCTGCATTGCCGTTTTCTGTCCGTCCTCCACCGCTGGGCGCAGCCACCGCCGCTGCGATGGCCCTGGCAAGCGGGTGCGTGCTGCCGCGCTCCACCGCCGCCGCAAGGCGAAGCAGCTCTGCAGGATCCTCAGCATGCAGTTCTTGGCCGTGGTGCTTGCCTGCCGCCGCCTTGCTCGCCGCCTTACCAGCTGGTAGCGGGCGCACATCCACCACTGCCGGCCGGCCAGCTGTGAGGGTGCCGGTCTTGTCAAACACAACCGTGTCCACGTGGGAGGCGGCCTGTGGGTGAGAAGGGTGTTGAGGCGAGGTCATTGTCAGGAGGCCTTGGCAAACGATAGGCAAGGTCATTGTCATGATTGTCTTGGCAAACGATTTGCCATTGGGGGGCAGGCAACTCATTCCGCAAGGCGCAAGGCCAGCAGCACTGCGACCCCAGGCATACACACATGGCGCCATACCCTTACGTGTGCTATCCCCAGCCCGCTACCCACGCCACCATGCCCCTAAGAGGTACCATCAGAACCCACCACCCACCTCCAGAATGTCGCCGCCCCGAATGAGCAGCCCACGGCGCGCGCCTGCGCTTGTGCCCACCAGGACGGCCGTGGGAGCGGCCAGGCCCAGGGCGCAGGGGCAGGCGATGACCAGCACGTTGCAGGCCATCTGTGTTTGGAAGGAGGGCAGAAGTGCAGGCTGGGTGTTGGAGTGCGCAAGCGGCAGCAGGGAGGCGAGCGCACCTTGCATAGCAAGTGCAATCAAGCAGGGAAACGGCTGCCCAATGCCCTGCTCTCTGACCTGCAGTGCCAGCAGGGCAGTGGCTGCCGCCTTGGACGAGGCAGCGGCAGCATACGGAGCCAGCACCTGCGTCCGGGCAGGAATGCTCAAGGGTTACAAGGCGTGCATGGCTGGGTGGGCAGCTGCTCTCTGGCAGGCAGGACCCCGGCTCAGCAACTGCTTTGTATGCACCGCTGAGCACTGGGTTGCATGTCAATCATAACATGCCCTTGGCAGCCAAATGCCCCTGCAGCGGCATGCCTGCGGGAAGATGCGTGTGCCGGCGCCGCTCCAAAACAAAAAGGTGGCTGCTGCCACCCCCATCACTCCATAAGTGAACTTGCCCTGTTGGGCAAAGAGCGGGGGAGGGGAAATGAGCGGGCAGGCGATCATCTCTACGATTTGGTCGCTCACAGGGTGGAATGTGGGCTGTGGAATGGCGGCGGTCCACACACCATCGATTCCACACAGCAGGCCCAGCAAGTGCTAACAATGAGCCGCTTGGGAGCGTCCCTGTAACAAAATGGCAACCTCAGACTCCCCGATGTAAGGGGAGCAAGGCAGACCTTGGCTGGTAAAGCGCAGCATTCATGCCAAAACACCAGGCTTGCAAGCAGACAGTTTGAGCTCCCGCTCAACAGGGTTCCCTGCCCCGCAGCAGTGGAAGCTCACCGCCACGACGTCGGCAAAGCGCTGCACAGGGGCGGTGCGTGACTGGGCGGCCTCCACAAGCCGCACAATGTCCGCCACGGCTGCACACAGGACACAGAAATTGGGCACCGCATGGCGGATTCAGCATGCAGCGAGGCGTGGCGACACGAACGTGGCGGCACGGATCACAAACCGAGCCACCGCATGCGCTGGGGGGCCCTCCAGTGTGCCCAGCTTGACTGATGCAGCATGCCGCTGCTATCGAAAGCGGCTGCAGTTTTGCAAAGCAGGCCTGCGGGCTCACCTGTGTCGCCGCCGCTGTGCACCGCCTGCACCGTGATTTGGCCGTCGTAGTTGACGGTGCCGGCAGTCACCTTGTCACCTGCAGGAGGTCATGTCATAGCAGCGCTGGCATGTAGATCAAACAGTCCTGTGGCTTCAAGCAAGTTTGTGCACCAGCAACCGTCATGGCGCCCGCTGCAGCTGAACATGGCCCAGCGAACACTGTGTGGGCAGTGCAAGCACGCACAGGTGCAGCCTAGAAACCCCATGAAATGCATAAATTAAAGCAGCCCCGCCTCACCCTGTGCCTTGGTCACAGGCAGCGGCTCGCCGGTCAGGGCCGACTCGTCCACTGTGCTGCGGCCGCCCACCACCATGCCATCAACTGCAGTGGCATCACAGAGTGGCAGGCGTTTGGGTCTGGTTGGCACCTTTGCAGCAGCACCCGGTTGGATAGCCTCTCACAGCAAGCATGGCAAGAGCACGGATACATGCAACCCCTTCATGACAGGCCCAAACACCCAAATCACAAATCCATCCCCCTGCCCACCTGGGACGCGGTCGCCCGGAAGCACCGTCAGCAGGTCCCCCGCTGCAACCGACTCTGAAGGCACCTCCCGCCAGCTGCCGTCGCCCAGCAGCAGGCGCGCCTTGGGTGGCAGTAGGCCCTGTGCCAAGCCAGGAGGCAAGGTAAGTTGAGTTGGTGGGCTGTCCAGCGTTCCAGCCGCCCTGCGCTGCGCTGCAACGTCCCCAAGCTAGCCAACAGCTGCGCCACACGATAGTTGCGTTCCAGTGCTTTGTCCGTGCATAGCTGGACGTGCATGAGGCGCGCTTCTAATCCCACCTGGAGAGCCGCCATGTCAGCGCTGGCCTGCAGCTTGGCCCGCTCCTCCAGCGCCCGCCCCACCAGCACCACACCCAGCAGCATGGCGGGCTCCTCAAAGAAAGTGCGCCAGCCTGGCAACATAAGGCGGGTGTCGGAAAAAGTCCGGCTCAGCTCGTGCACTGTGGTGTGCCCTGCGGCTGGGGGGCGTACCATCACGCACACGGCTACTTGCGGGCGCACGATAGGCACTCAAGTAGATCGACCGCACGCAAGACCCCGTCCCTGTCACTCACCCAGCTTGGGCAGCAGCGCCGCCACAGCGGACACGGCAAATGAGGCGGTGGCGCCCAGACCCACAAGGCTGTTCATGTCGGGGGCGCCGCGAGCCAGCGCTGAAAACCCCTCACTGATGATGGCTCGCCCGGGGCCTGTGAATTGGGGAAGGGGGTGGACGAGTGGGCATGCCTGGTGGGCAGCTCGGCTGGTCGCGATAGTGCCTGGTGGGCAGTCACAGCTGCACCGAGAGCAAGCATGACAAATGTACTGCTACACCCCAGGCCCTGTGCGGCTGCAGTAATGAGCACTCCGTGCGGCACCGACCAGTTGCTGCATCACCCACCCAGCAGCGCCAGTGCGGACATGGCGGCATGGACAGGGGTGGAGGCCAGGGCATGCAGCCAGTGCGGCGATGCAGCACCCAGCCAGTGCGTGGCGTGGTGCAGCAGGCAGGCGGACGCGAGCAGCCAGGCCACAGCCAGGCGCCGCGTCGTGTCCCTGCGGCAGACAAGGTGCAGACTGTTGGACGCGCTGAAGGGACACGCCTACGTGCCTGCCACACTGCAGACCAGAGCATTCACGGCTGCCACTGGAGCGTCGCATGCCCTGTTGCATGCCCTGGCGCATGCCCTGGCGCACGCTGTTGCATGCCCTGGCGCATGCCCTGGCGCACGCTGTTGCATGCCCCTGGTCAATAATAAGCCGCACCTGAGGCGCCGCATGCGCTCCTCCCGCTTGGCCGCCACCACCTTGCCGCTGGCGCTGCTGCCGCCGCCCTGCTGCCGCATGGTGGCAGCATAGCCTGCGTCAGTCAGCATGCGTGCCAGGCTGACACCCATGCTTTCCAGCTGGCGATCGTGCGGAGACAGGCCCGCCTCAAGGTCAGGCCCCTCCTCTGCTCCTGCTGGCTCTGCCGCTAGCGCCGCTGCTGCCGCCTTGGCCGCCGCTGCTGTTGCCGCTGCCAAAGGTGCCGCACTGCTGCTGTCTGCGGCTGCAGCCAACGGCAACAGGACGCGCACGACAGCCGTCTCGGTGGCGAGGTTGACAGAGGCGCCTCGCACTGCATCCTCTTTCTCAAGTAGCACCTTCACACGGCTGACGCAGCCGGCGCAGCGCATGCCTGCAGCAGGGGACATCGTACAGCGTGCAACATCAAAGAAAGCGGCGGCAAATTCAACCCCGGCCTTCTGCTTCCCTCGGCACTTCCCATCTGCTTCCAGTTACAAATCTCTTGCCTCTCGCCTGCCGTGCGACGCACTTCCCTCCCATGCCGGCAATAAGCAGCATCCCGGAACCTAGACACGGTGCCAGGATCGGAAGCCGTCTCATCTCATGCCAGTAAGACAAACCTTTGCACCCACCAACACACCCACTCTTCTGCTCACCCGTCACATCAAGCAGAATCACATCCTCCTTGCCACCAGGGGAAGGCGCCGCTGCAAGTGCTGCCGAGGCCGCCGCCCCTGCCGCCCCGCCGCTGCCGCCGCCCTCCCCGCCCCCGCTGCTGCCGCCTGCCGAGCCTCCGCCACCGCCAGTGCTGACGCTGCGAGGTGAGCGGCACACGCGGCAGCGGCGGCAGGAGGGTGGTGGCCCCCAGCGCACGCCTGCAGGTGTGGCATGCCGCCGGCTGCCACCCAACCCATTCAGCGCCGCTGGGCCAAACAAGCCCTCACCTCTGGCACCGCTGCTGCTCGGTGCAGGGCCCGGGCTGCTTGTGCATCGTTGAGCACGCAGGCTCAAGGCTGCTCTCCTACGTGCCGCCGCCGCCGGCGCCACCGCCGGCAGGCGGGCGGCCTGCAGCACGGTGGCGGTCTGCAGCGCCTGCAGCGTGGAGTGTCGCCAGCATTGGCTGCCTGCCCTGCCGCTGCAGGGCAGCGTGGCCTGCATAGCCAGGGGCGAGCCAGGCACGCCCTGGTGCTGGACGGGCTTCGGCAGCGCGCTTGCAGCCGGCGATTTCTACTCCAAAAGCTCCAATGTGGCAGCTGCTCAAGCGCCGCAAGCTCCCGGCGCCTGCAGCCGCCGTTGCGCGCGGAAGTGCGAGGCTCGCGCAACCCAGGGCTGTGCCGACCGCTTGGATGAATTTGTACGCCTGTGCTGATCTCGTAAACTATGCGCGAGACTGGGGATTGGGCACCCTCACCCACAGATGATGTGGCGGTGGCGGCGCCGCGTCGCCGCTTTCAGCAGCAGCACAGGCACTCATTTCAGAGCATGCCGCCATGTGTTGTTCATTCATGTCACGGGGCTTGTCGCATTAACCAAAAAGGCCTTTTCGTTCGACATGCTTTGCACAACATTCAATCATCATGCAACAACATACGGCATCGGTTGGTGTGTTGTGATCTCCTTCAGCCGAGAAAGTGCCAGCTGGGTGAGGATGAACGGATGAATCACGAAAGTGAAAAGCGAAGGATGAAGTTGTGACAAGCGGGATGCGAGTCACTGCAAGGTCAGGGCATTCATTGCGTCGAAGCATTGCAGCTGTGCCGGTCGGCTAGACGGCCGTGGCTGTGTGACTGTGGCATTTATTCGTTCAGGTTCGTTCAGCAGGCCATCCGCTCAAACACGGTTCTTGAGGATCCACGAGATTGCGCCGTCGGTCAGGCCACGGAAGTATGTGTAGCCGCCTCCAGTGCAGGACAGCACGCCGCGCACATTCAGGTCGGTGGTCCAAGCTGGAGAGCCGCTCTGTCCTGGGTATGCATCTGCAGGGCAGGGCATCAAGGCGACAAGGAATGTGTCCAGGCTGGCTTGCTGACGGAAGGATGGTCTCTTCTGGCAATAGACGGCAGCAGGCAGGGGGCTTGAGTTGCAACACGCATCGGGTGCGTGCTGTGCAGGGCGCCTCACCGATGGTGGTGCGTGCGACACTGCCCGAGCCCCAGCCCGCGCAGCCGGAGAAAGGCACCACGCCTGTGGTGTACCTGCATGGGGTTCACATTGTCAGGCAGGTGCTGATAAGCAGCAGCTGGGCACGCAAAGCGCCGGCCAGCCAGAATTTGACTCCAGGGGCCACAACTATGTGTGGGTGCTCAATGCTGTGTGGCACCTTCCGACGCTCCGAGGCAGCAACCAACAACTCCTCACCAGGTGCGCCAGCCGTAGTTTGGCTTATCCGAGGGGTATCCCTCCGTCCTGCAGCTGTACTGCTTTGCGCCGCAGCTGGTCTGCAGGCCAAAGTAGCCGGTGAACGAGGTGGTGACCTCTTTGAGCCGGATCACTGCACAGGAGAGGAGGCGGGCAGGCGGTGTGGGCATGTAGAGATAGGCAGCTGCAGCTGCAGCTGGCTGGACTGGAGTGAAGGCAGGGGCAGGGGGAGGGGCTGCTGTACGATGCAGCACACAATCCAATCTATTGAAGCAAGCACAAGTTAGTCAACAACACCCATGACACGCCTCCTCCTCCCACCTGCCACGTCCAGCGGGATGTCCGCATTCATGATGCAGCCAGGGCCACAGTTCTTGGCGTTGACAAACAGAGTGGAGGCCCACTCCCAGCGGACAGTCCTGGGCGAGTAGCACCGCCGGGCGGTACCGGTGCTGTGGCAGTGGTACCCGCCCGAGTGGCGGTTGGGATAGAAGTCGTATTTGTTGAGCCAGCTCTGGGTGTACGTGTCCCACAGACTGCAGGGAGACCGGGGAGGCGGTGCACCAGCAGCAAAAGGGGTCAGAGCACCGGCAATGTGCCGGCACAGCAAGCAGGCAGTCAGAGTGTGTGGTGCCACACGGTTCGACAACCGGCAGGCAAGCAGCCCGGTGGTGCTGCGTTCAGGGCCAGCAGCAGCAGCTTTCAGCAGCAGCCCTTGCGACCAGCAATCAGTAGGCAGCAGATGGGCAGCAGCTCACCAGTGGCCTGCGTCAAGGCAAATGAAAAGGGAGACGCTGTGAGGCGGCCGCGGCATTCATGGGATGTGTTCATGTGCAGGCACTACAGGTAGGGCTGCAACAGTTGGCCCGCACTGGTCAGCTGCTGCTCCCACCTGCAGTCAGCACGGTGCGGGGCCCAATCATGGATCCAGTGCAGCCTGACGCCACAAACCCGACAGCTGTGTATGGGTAGGTGTGCATGTCGATCTCGTACCTGCAGGCCACCAAGGGTGGGTGGTGCGCATCAGCAAAGCCCGTGCGCCAATGAGCAGAGCGGCTGGTCTAGGGGGGCGCACACGTGCAGCCAGCTGCATCCAACCGCCAGCCGGGTGCTCACCGGTTGTCTGGGCCCACAATGTTGCCCGCCAGCAGCTTGCGGTGCTGTTGGGTTGAGTTGACTGGCTGGGGGTCCCCGTTGGCGGCAGCAGCGGCGGCCACCTGGGGCCCAGCTGGGCGTGCGGGTGGGGTGGACAGCGGTCCAGTGAGCAAGTTCTTCAGACGGCCCACGTAGAGGTCGCCCGAGGGTGTAATGCGCACGGCAAATGGGCTGGCGCCAGCCACGCTGCAGAAAGGGGAAGGGGCGGCAGGGCGGCATGACAGGCCGGTGTGGCAGCAGCAACTGGCGGCGCTGTTACGGCGCTGCCGAACGCTTGTAGGAGGTGGGCAGTACCAGTGTCAACACTGCAACACCTACTCCAATGGCGCCGCCCTGCACTGTCTGCATCCACAGCTTGAGCCACTTACCCGGCGGCGGCTGCGGCCTGGGGGCCAGCAGCCTGCACCTTGGTGATGGGTGTGGCCATACGCTGGACCGCCTTGACTCTGCCCACAAAAGAGTAGCCTTCAGAGGCGTACTTGGCCATCACAGGCATGCCTACAACCGCTGCCGTGTCCAGCTGTTCAGGCCGCAGGAAGGCAGCAGTGGCAGGTGGGGCACCGGCGGCTGCCGCGGTGGGGCCTGCCGCGGCGCAGGGGCCCTTCTTTGCGACCTGCACACCCTGGCTCTCAGCGATGCAGGCGTTGGCGTAGGTGATGCCGTTCTTGCCGCACACGGGGGCATGGTCCATCTTGCATGCTGCGGTGTGGGGGTGTGGCGGCGGGGAGGAGGACGGGTGAGCGGGGAATCGTGCTGTACACCCGCATATTCCTTCACCGACAGTGCACCCTGCAAGACTTGAGCACCACGGACCTCTGCTGCCCCCCTGGCTCACCCTTGGCTGCCCTGGCTGGTAGGGCGGTGGCGCAGAGGACAATTAGCAGGAGGGCGCCGCCGGCGGCGAGGCGGCGGTGATGCACGGGCACCATAGTTGCGGGCGGGTGATTCGGCTTGATCGTTTTGCCTACACGTAGATGTTACGCGTCGTGATGGAGTGAATGCAATCCCGGGAGGCGCACCATGGCTCAAGTCCCGCGCGTCGTGAGCGCAGGCCCGATGAAGGCCGTCCAATTGGGACGGTTTTGCTAGTGGGTATATCACACTGGTTGCAATGCAGCGGCGTGTGGTCCATGGCGCGTTGGGGTGGCCGGCCTTGCATGGCAGCCAGTGCTCGGCGACCGCTCACCGGGATTTCAGGCTTGCTTCTCGTCAATTGGAGATCATGAGGACTGTTTGAACGTGTGGCGGTGGCGACCATGCTAAGCACGAGCGTTGAACGCGGGAGGCAGGCAGGTGCGCCGCGACTTCCTCGAGCGGCGGTCGCCGCGTGGCGACGGCCCCTGCTGCTTGGCCAGCCAACCGATCAGGCAGGCTGGCTCAGTACAAGCCGCTGCAGAGCACTAATCGCCCTGGGTCAATCCCACCAGCAAATGGCAGGCCAAAGTCAGGACCATGCCGGCTGCAGCTGCCACGCTGCGCCGGCGGCGGCACCACCAGCAGCTAAGCGGACCTGCGCCTGTGCTTAGGCTCGAGCGCGTGACAAAAGCTACTAGTTTCACTTTCGTTTTCATGTCGATGGGCAAAGAGCTTTGCACTCACTGCCCTTTCAGACGGAGTTCCCCATGTGCTCCACTCACGCCGCGCGATTGGTGCATTTGCTGCAGAACGGTCGGCAATGCAACAGGTCTGCCGCCCGGCGGCCGTGGCTCGCCTCCTCCCCTCCCTGGCACTGACACACCCTCTCCGCTCAGGTGGCCCACGGCAGTACCCGACAACAAAAGCACCCCTCTTCTTGCAGCCCAAACAAACACAATGGCTGGGAGGGGCCAGCGGTGCGAGCGCTGATGGCGTCGGCAGCCTCTCCGTCTTCCTGCCGTGCTCCGCCTTGATCTCTGCAGCTGGACTGTCCGCTTCAATTGAATGTTTGCAGCGCCTGCGCCCTGTCGACGTGCTCAAGCTCTCAAACCTTGTGTTGCATATGGCTGCATGCACGTGCAGCCGCTGCGCTGATCGCAATGCAGCCGCCATGCTCTGCCGCACGTCGGTCGCTATTCAGCCGGCGGGCAGCAGCAGAGGGCCAGCACGCACGGTCTTCAAACGCTAAGGCAAGCCTGCTCATCTTGCGCAAAGCTCTGGGCCCTGCCGACCTCTCCAGCCCGCCCGTTGCTCACCCTCACACCCTATTGGCTTTATCAAGGATCAGCAAGCTCACCTGTGGCGCCAGCATTCGTCCAAAGGCCCCCTCAGCGACCGGTGCCGCTCACGGCGGCGGCCGTCAGAAGCAGCAACCGGCGGCGGCTATAGTGCTGGCTCCTAGGTGAGACTGACTGTCCACCCAGCCGGCATACGGCGATGGACGCACGGCAGGTGGCCGCGGACCGTTTTGCGCAGCGCGTGCGGCGCGCCCAGCGCGGCAGCGGCGGCAGGGCAGCTGGCAGCGGTGGCAACACAGCGGAGCCGGGAGCTGATGCCGCTGCTTTTGTGGCCTTTTCCAAGCTGTCGGATGAAATGGACGAGCTGTTTGTGGGTGCAGACAGGTGGGTTTGCTTGCGGGTGCAGTGCAGGTGCAGGGTTGGTGGAGACCTTGCGGTCTTGCGGCTGCCGACACTTAGGCAGACGGCACTTGCAAGTTGCACACGGCTGGCTTGCCTGCCCACGTGCAGCCCTTCTGCGGCCAGTTCTGGGCCCTGCAGCCTGCCAAGCCAACGCTATCCTGCCCGCCCTCCACCCATCCACCAACCCACAGTCCGCTGCTGCAATTGCGCGCAAATGAGACGCCATATGACCAGCTGCGCACTGTGCCGCCGGAGCGCCTGCTGCCTGTCCTGCTGGAGCTGCTGCGGGCCTCGTTGCCCACTTCCTTTGACTACCTAACCAACCTCACCCGGACAGCCATACAAAACCATCTGCGGCCCTTCATGTGGCTGGACCGTGCCTTTGTTGCAGGCGAGAGAACTTGCCCGCATAGATACAAGCCGAGGGCGGCCGCCCGCGGATGGGGCCAGCAGGCGCATGTGCGGGAAAGGAGAGCCTCTTCCCATGGTTGGCAGGCCAGCAGGCTATCCAGCTGCTACATGTGGCTGGCCGCCTAAACATTAACGTTTGGGTGCATGGAGCCTGTCGCCGGTCGACCAAGTCATGAGCTGGCATCCACCCACCTCTCACCCTCCCCTAACTGCGCCCTGGTCCCGCAGGGCCGTGGGGTGTCCATTACCCTCCCTCCCTGCCCTTCCGCTACCGGCTCAGCCTGCGGGAGCCCCTCGCCGTGCCCTGGCTGCAGCCACCTGGCAGGGGTCTGGCCCTGCTGGTTGTCAAGGCGGCATCGGCTGTGCAGCAGTATGCGTACAACGACGTAGAATGCTGCTACTGGGTAGCAGAGCGGGTGCTGCGGGAGCTCGAAAACGAGGCCACCAACAAGACCGTGCAGGCACGCTTGCGAGTCTGAAACGGTTTGAGCAAGCGTGCATTTTGGCTTGCTCACATGCGCACTTGAGAAGCTTTTGGCGGCAGCGGCGGCGGCCAGCAGCAGCGCAATGCTGGCATGCTAGGCGATTCCTCCCTCACCCAGGCATCTGGGCCACCTGCTGCCACCACCCTCCGCGCACCCATTGCTCACAGTAGGAGCTGGCTGCGGCAGGCGTGGCGGACGCCGCCGCTGCGCTGGCTGACCTGCGCTACGCCTGCCACGAGGCGTGCGCCCAGCTGCTGGTTGCTCAGGCTTACAGACTGGAGCTGACGGGGCAGAGGCAGGAGTTGTTCGCCGCCTTTGAGCGGCACGCTGCCGGCCTGCTGCGGCAGCGGCCCGACCTGCCCGGTGCCTGGGCGCTGGCTGCGCTGGGCCACTGCCGCCTGGTGGACCACTACAAGGCGCAAGTGGTGCGTACCCTGGTGCAAGTTGGGGCTGCTGCCTCTGGTTGCACTGATGCATGCAGCCGGCCTGGAGCACAGAAGAGGCTGGCGGCAGAGGCTCCAGGTTGCTGATCGTTTGCTCGTTCGTTGGTGCATGTTAGTGCCATGGTGACCTCGAGCTCCCTCCTGACCGCCACCGACCCTTGCAAGCGCATGCTCCTCCAACCGTTTGCCACTTGCTGCAGTTGGCCCTGCGCGGCTTGCCTGTTGCGGATGCCATTCGGGACGACTGGAACGGCGCTTACCTGCGCCGTCTGCTGGCAGGCAGTATCGCAATGGCAGGGGAGGCAGCCACGCCGGGCAAGCTGCGTGTGGGCGTGCTGCGGCGCCTGATTGGAGAGGCGGCGCTGCTGCAGCGCCGCTACCGCTCGTGGGTGGTGAGTGCATGACGTGGCAAGCTGCTTTGCGGGAACGCAGCCTGGCACATGCAAGGCCCAGCTGGCACCAGCAGTGGCCGCACAAGGTGACTCGCTGGACTTGCTCCCGCGCTCACGGGTGCCCGCCCTGGGCTCTGCTGCCCTGCTCCATCCCAAGGATACTTCTTGCAAATACTCATCCCAACCGCGCGTCCTTCACCTGATTCGTGCCGCAGCAACAAGATGCGCTGCTGCCACCCCTATTACCTGGTCAAACCCACACTTCTCCCTCTCTTGCCCCCCTCATCAGCCCAAGGACGCACCGGAGCCTGCTGCAACGGCTGGCGCGGTGGTGACATGCTTCTTCGACTGTCGAGGGTCTGACAAGGAGCGCATCGATAGCTTGCCAAACGACGCAGTGGTGAGCAGCACATTTGTTAGGCAGGTTTGCCGGGCAGTCTTTCCTTGCTGCGGCCTGAGCTAGCAGCGGCACCGGGGCTCGTGCTAGCTGCTGCCTTGGTGCACTGGTATTGCCATGGTACTGGCTGCCTTTCTCTTGCCGGCAAGAGCTGCCGTCAACTGCTCTTCGGGCTGGCTGCCACTCTCCTGTGCGCAGGCGCCCTGCTTTAGCGCCGCCCAGCGCATGCTTTTAGATGCCTGCCCGCGTTTGGACATTAAGCCGCGCTGCGGCGGCTGCGGGCAGGCCATCGAGAGTGACCCAAAGCTCTGCGCACGCTGCAGGTGGGCCCAGCGCCTGCAGGGCAACCGCGCCCTGCCTGCTGGGGGCCACACATCCTGGCTTGACACATGCAGATCGCATGCATGAGGAAAGAAGCAGGCGACCTGTAGACTATCCATAATGGCACCCTGTGAATTCCCACAACTTTGCAGGGCTGTGTCCTACCACAACGCAGCGTGCCAGCGCTCGCATTGGACTGCCCACCGCAAGCAGTGCCAGGATGTGGAGGCAGGTGGTCTGGACTGGGCAGCCGAGGCGGCGGCGGCAGAGGCAGGTCTGGTGGCATGCGAGCAGGGAGGGCAGGGGAGGACAGCTGAGGAGCGCAGCCAGCGGCTGGGCATCGACCAGCTGCGCGCTGGGATGGAGCCAGACGCGGCAGGAGAGCAGGTGTGTATGGGTGACCTGAAGGGTCACCTCCTGGGCTTAGCCATGGCAGCCCTCCAGGGCCAGCCGCCGCCGCAGCAACAGCGCGGCCCCGCCGCTGGTGGTGCGGGGCCGCCCCCTGGGATGCCGGCAGGGTGCCCCATCAGCTGAGCAGGTGCTTGCACATGGCGTGTTGCTGCGCCCTGCTTGTGACAGTCCAGCAGCCTTGCACGGTCCGTTCTGTGCCACACCAGGAGATCCGCTCTGTTCCTGCTCTGCACTGCCGCTTCAACGCTGCCGGCTGTTCCGGCAGGCATGCCGATTAGGCTGTACTGTACACCCGCCTCCATGCTTATGGTTTATGCCACCTTATGCATGCACTGTGTTTGCCAAACTCAATCACGTTGCACGCTGTTGTTGATTGTAAACGTTGTTTGATTGTCTGGAGTGAGACGCGGCAGGCGGTGGTAGCAGGCTGAGCTTTCCGATAGCAAAGCAAGGGACAGGGGGTGCATCATGCTAATGATTAGGGGCGGCAGGGACTTGGCTGCAGCCGGCTGCACACACAAACTGCGCAATGTGAGCCGGCTTACTCACAACTCCACCAGGCACGTAACAGCCCAGCTGAGCCCCATGTTGGCTTCCACCAGTGCCGCCGCCACTGGTTGTGCACGTGCCACCACTGCCGCTGGACCGCCGCTAGCCAGACCATGTCCTTGCGCAGAGCAGGTGAGAAACTATCTTACAGGGTCCTTTGTGAGTTTATGCACGCATGTAATTCTCTTGAGATGCACGAGCATTTTGGATCACTGCGAGGGCATGCATGCAGGCGCCACTCAGTCGCTGGCGGCAGTACCGCGGGAATCGCAGGTAAGGAGGTAGGCACCACTGTCCCGCTGCGAGACTTGCTGCTTCCAGGTCAGGGGAGCACCTCTGACAGGTCTTGCCAGCCGTTCTCCACTTCGTCCGGGCAGGGCAGGCCCAGCTGTGTGCCGGCTGGGTCGAAGTAGTGTGCAAAGCGCACGCCCACGGGGATCATGCCGCCCAGGCCGGGGTTGTTGGCGGTGCCGGTGGCAATCAAGCTGGACTCGCTCATCGCGTACAGATTGCCTGCAGGGGAGATGGAGAGGCGAAAGTGGCTGATTCGGTGCACTAGTTGGCTCAGCCTCAAGGCTTGATGGCAAGCTGGCTCCCACCTGGCATGCAGCAGGTTGAGGCTTGGCTCTGAGCGCTGCCGCTGGGCACGATGCCAGCTACTTGGGGCAAAGCGGCTGGCTCCACGCACGCCAGGTGGCACATCGCATCACCCAAAACACTCTACACAGTACTGTACAAGACTTACCCTTGAAGTTGTTGTTGTCCAGCGTGAGCTGCACCAGGTGCGGAGCCAGCTGGGCATACTCCAGCGGCAGGCTGCCCTCCAGCCGGTTGTTGGCAAAGCGCAGCCACCTACGCAAGGGCGATAGGAGAGGATGGGAGCAGTGTAATAAGCAGGGCGCCACACGCCTGCATGCTGGCGATGCACGGAGGCCATGCTGGCTGGATGAACCAACATGCCGCCAACCTCTCAACACAACCCCGCCCTTGCGCCGCACTTGAGGCCCGCCATGCCGCCAATCTCTGGAGGCAGTGTGCCAGTCAGGTTGTTGTGCTCCACCTGCATCAGAAATGCGCATCGGAGGGTGAGTGCATGCTGAGGGCTGCTCCCGCTGCTTTGACTGCATGCTGCCGAGCACTCTGGATCTTGGCATCTGTGCGGCATGTACTGCCCGCTACTTTGGCTGCATGATGCAGTCAAAGTCTGTTTCTTGACTCGAACGTGCATGGAACATGGCTCCAGGCACTGCTGCGGGCTCACCTTGAGCTCCTCAAGCTTGGTGAGGGTGCCCAGAAAAGCGGGGATCGTGCCGGTGATCTGCAGAAGCAGAGGGTCAGTGGCAGTGATTGTGCTGGTGCAAGCAAGGCAGGACCACGATGGACGGGGGAGATGAGCAGCAGCTCAGTATGCGCGGCAAGCGGCACCACTGCCGCATGCAGAGCGCAAAACAGCAGGCACAGTGCAGCAAAGCGCAGCGCAGCATGCCTGATTGTAGGACAGGTCGATTTCGTCGATTTCTGGGAAGCAGGTGGTGAGCTCGCGAGGGATGGGGCCGGTCAGCATCCCGCCGTCTGCAGGCCAGCAATCACAAGAGCGGGTCAGACTGCTGGTTGCAGAACGGCGAGGATGCCAAGCACAGCAGCTTGTCACAGCAGATGCTTCTCAACGCAAGTAACTAAGGCAGCAAGCGGCAGCACGAGGGGCCAGCGTGACGGTCCATCCATGTGCGCAAGGCGGCGGCAGGTTGCAGAAGGCAGGCGGGCACCCTCTGCAGCCATCACACACTCGCTCACCCACATCAAACTCCTTGAGGTGCTGCAGCGGGCACAGGCCCTGCGCCACCTGCTGCAGCGTGCCCTGCAGCAGTGCGGCGTGCAAGGGCAGCGGCAACGCCATCTGAATCTGAGATCGGCTAGCTGGGGGCGCTTCACATGCCGTGGCAGGGCCGTCGCAGCCTGCACACAACAGCTCGCACCTCAATTTCGAGGTCAGTGATGTGGATGTTGCTCACGAATCCGTCGCCGCCAAGCTCATCAGACGCCTCTGTGGTGTCGCCTCGGCAGCCCACATGCTCAAAGTTTCCCCACCTGCGGCAGGGGATGGGGCGGGACAGAGGGCGGTTCAACCGCCACCCCCCCAGCCGCTGCTGCTCGTGTTATCCAATTGCCATGCCATTGCAGCTTGCTGGTCGTGTGTGATCCAGCCGTCTGCTGTTCCTTCTGGCATGGCAGAGGCAGACGGGCGTCAGACGAGCGGGCGCATGGCAGGCGGTGCAGGGCGCGCTTGCATCAGCAGCCCTTGCTGCTCACCAGCTCTTGGTGCCACAGGGGTCACATGAGCCGTCTGGGTTGCTGGTGTTGGGGGTGGGGCAGCTCCAGGTCTGGGGGAAAAGGGAAAATGAGATGAGGGGTGTTGGGGTGTGTGGTGGATCACCAAAGACCAGTTTGTGGCGGTGCGGAAGCTGATAGCGGTAGCTGGCCGCCCGCCGCCAAAGCGGCCCTGCCGCCCACCTGCAAAGCCGTGGCCCAGTTGGGGCCTAGGGGGAGCATGCTGGCTTTGAAAGCCAGCAGGGCGGCCGTCTGGTTGGCGAATGTGAAGGCCGCAGCTGGGCCGAGGGCCGACAGCAGCAGGCCCAGGGCCGCCAGGGTGCTCGCCTGCAGCCTGGCCATGATGCTGAGGGTAGCAGAAGCGAGAAGCATGCAAGAGAAGGCAGCAACAAGGGCCGCCACCCTCAAGCTGCCAGGCGCTTGTTGTGCCGCTGCGCTGGGATCTCAGATCGGCAAAAAGACTCTTCGGAGGAGCATACACTTCATGTGAATTGCACTGCTCTGCTGAACCCGCTGCGAGCTTTACAAGGCCAGCCCAAGCTGGGAAAGCATGAGCGTTGGAAGCGCATCACAGCACAAGGTGCCCGCCGCTACCGCCGCGCCTTCTGCAGCTTCGCCCAGCCATAGCGTATTGACTTGAACAGCCCTGCAGTCAGCACGCCCGACACCGCCTGCCGCTTGCTGGAAGCGCCCACAATGGCGTGGATGGCATGGCGCAACAGGCGCTGCCGCCGCCGTGGAGCCTGCATGGCCAGCGCCCGCCCAATGGCTTGGAAGCCCGGCGGCAGCGGCGGCTGCTCCGCAGGCAGCGCTGGCTGCCCCGCTTGCTGCTGCTGCTGCTGCTGCTGGCCGGGTGACGCGGGGCCGCCGCAGGCTGCCTGTTGCTGAACTTCAGCACCCGCAAGCGGCGGCGGCAGCGGCGGCGGCAGCGTCACACCCAGCGGCGCCGCCAGCCGCTCCAACAGGTGAGCGGGAAGGGCGGCCGCAAGCCGCTCTGCTGCCTCTGGGGAATGGTCGGCCACCCAGGCATCACCGCCAGCTGCTGCGGCAGGCTCCAGCAGGCCCCAGCCCTGCTGCGCTGCCGCCAGCGGGGCGGCGTACAGCTGCCGCAGGCCCGCTTCGCTGCCTGCCACGATTCGGTGCACCTTCTTGCTGTCCTCTGCTAGGCCCATGCGCACGTCTCCGCTGTAGCTGATTGCACAGATGGAGTGCAGCAGGTCCTGCAAGGGAGGGTGTGAAGTAGGTGCAGGGGAGCAGATGGAATACGGATGGAGTAGCATTAAAACCGCGAAGAGCTTGTCACGGTCAGGCTGGCGAGGTGAGCGGTGAAGGCGGGCGCTGGGGTGCCCTGCAGCAACATTATTCCGCAGTCGTCTGCTCGAAGAAGTCCAAGCATGCAAAGCAAGTTGCGCTGGCTGCTGCGCCTTCCACTCAAGTGGCAGCAGCACCCATTCAGCAGTGGCAGCAGCACCCATTCAGCACCCATTCAGCAGCTCACCAGCGTGCTGAAGTGCTCCGGCAGCAGCAGCAGCGCCACACGCAGCGCAGATAGCAGGTTGGCGTCCTGCGCTGCCGCCACGCCTACAGGACCCAGTATACGAGACCAGAGAGCTTGAGTGCTTAGTTGGATGCAGGCGGGTCACATTTCACTGGCCTGCGAGGTTGAGAGGCAGCTTGGTGACTCTTGTCCCCCAGGGCAGGGAGGCAGGCACAGCAGCAGTGTTGTTCGCGCCCAACCAAACTGCCCATTCTTCCCCAAGCCCAGGCACCTGGGTGCTGCACGAGCGTCGCCACCGGCTTGTGCAGCCGGCCGGCGCAGTAGAGCGTGGTCCAGTGCAGCAGGTCCTGCTGCAGCGCCGACAGGCGCACCACTCCGTACTTGATCAGCTGGCCATGGGAAGAAGGGAGGGTCAGGGTCAGTCAGGGTGGCAGCCCCAGCGCCTTGGGTGGTTGGTGGCGAGCTCAGGGCATCAGACAACGCTCGATAAACAGCACTACACAGTGCACGGAATTCCTGCTGCCACCAGCCAGCCTACACCTGTACCTGGTGAGGCCGCCAGGGGACGAGGGTGTTGAAGTAGACGCCTGCACCCAGCCGCTCTGCCACCGCAGTCATTGCCCCGGGACCCAGAGACCCCAGAAAGGAGTAGTGGTGGGCGTGACGCTTCAGGTTCTGGAGACAGAGCAAGTGAGGGCAATGCCGATCGATGCGTCAGCTGTAAACGGGGGATTGCAGCCAAGTTTGGCAGGTGTGCCGGGCGGAGGCACGGCAGGGAGCCTGCAGATTCAATACATCTGCTGAATGCCTCGGACTGTCTCGGGCTTTATAACCTCGCAATCAACATCGCACCTCCGCGTGCCAAGCCTCTGGGTCGTCAACCACAAAGATGAAGTCGAGCATGGGGCGGTCGGCGGCGGCGGCGCCCTCTGGCGCCCCCTGTGGCGACCGGTCATACAGGCCTGGCTGCTCAAACACGCCGGAGCCATACGCAAATGCGTGTTGCACCGGCGGGAAGTCGGCCAACACGGAGTGCAGCACAGCCGCCGGCTGTGCGCTCATTGTAGGCCGTAGCCGCGGCTCAGAGGCACCTGGATGGTAGGTAGCAGACGTTGCAGACACCTTCACGCTGCGATCGGTGCAAAGTGCGCACGGTTGTGTCCGCCCGCCAACGCCGCCGCCTGCTGTGCTGCCGCTGCGCCGCAGCTCAAAACCACTGCTGGCCACAAGGCGTGCAGTTACAGCAGATGCAGGTACAAGAAGTATGAATCATGGACAGATCATGTCATGTCATGCATGTTGAATGGTACTATGAACTGGGTAGGGTGCACTTGGACGTCAACTGTGCGGGGTCAGGGTCGGTCGGTGCCAGGTACAGGCATGAAAGCAAAGGCAGGAGTGAGGGATGGCAGGCTTAGGGATGGCAGGCTTGATGAACGAATGTGCCAATTTTCAAGGTTCGTGGCAGCGGGAGCACTGGACTAGACACCTACGGCTTGCCCACCAACCGCTTGACTGTGGGTGCCATGCACTTGAGCAGCCGGTCAATGGTTGCCTTGCTGGGGTGCAGGCCGTCGTACAGCTGGGCTGTATCGTTAGGGTTGATGTCCTGCAGTGTGCGGGGCAAGCAGGGATGCCTGGGTCCAGTTGCAGGGGCTTCCTGCTGGCGTCAACCCAAATCACGTCCTGGGCTTGGGCAGCAGAAGCAGCAGGAGCGACAGCCACTGTGCACCGGCCGCACTCATGGGCTGCAGCTAACTGCAGCAAAACACAGCAAATGGACCCACCTGGCCGCATGCCAGGTAGCTGACGCCGCGCCGCACAGCCAGCTTCTGGTATTCGCGGTTTGCTGCCGTCACGCTCACGCGCTGCAGGCAGGGAGGCGGTGGCAGGCTGGGTCGCGGCAGGCGGGTGAGGGCAGCTGGCCTGGGCAAGGTGCCTGAACGCCAGCACTCCCACATGCACAAGGCACCCATCTCAAGCCATCAAGCCTCTCGTTGTGCATAAGCGGCCGCACTGCACTTACGCTGTTTGGCAGGAGCGCCATGAGCACGATTTTAGTGTTGGGCCAGATGGACTGCAGGTACAGGATGGTGTACTCCAGCCGGTTGACCAGCGTGGTCATCTTCTGCTTGGCCTGCACTTGCAAACAGAGGTGAGGAGTGCTGGCACGTCAGCAGCACGAAGGCTTGCCAAATGCACCACCCATGCCCAGCATACATCAACCAGCCGCCATGCCGCTTCTGCAGGCTCGTCAACCACTGCCCGCCCCCATCAGCAGCACCCAATACCCCGCCGACCAATGCACGTGCCTGCAGGTTGTTCACGCCTATAAGGAGCGCCACTGCCTTCGGAGCGCGTGCCGGCCGCTCGGAGCCGGAGAACAGGCGCCAGGCCAAGTCCTCCACATCGTTGCCGCTCACGCCCAGGGGGTAAGCAGCCCAGCCGGCCGCGGGGCTGAACTGGGTGTTGAAATAATCCTTGAGGCCGGTGCGCTTGATGATCTGCGTGATGCTGTCGCCTGCAACGTGTTGCACAGGGCCAGAGGGAGTTTGGTTTGGGTTGCAAGTCACCCCCCAGTCGCCAGCGGCAGCCCAACTGGCTGCCAACTGGCAGCAGCTCTTGCCACGAGATTGCCGCACATCGGCAGGCATACGCACCGTACATCAGGAAATCATACTGGACGCCCTTCCGGTCTGCCGCCTTCACGACCGCGCTGCAGAGTTGGTTGGGAGGGCCAGGTGAGGATGGCGTGACGCAGGGGGTAGCCGCAGCCTGCTGCAGGCAGGCAGCAAAGCTCGCTGCTGGCATAACCAGGCCTCTAACCTGCCACTCACCTGTTCTCCTGGTTCTGCTGGATGGAGAAGTCCTTCCACTCCCCTTTGCCGCGGAAGGTCGGCCCTCGCAGCCACGCGGGCGGCAGCAGCTGCGCCGCCGACAGGGCCGCATGGCACGCCAGCAAGACGCCCAGCACGGCGAGCGCTGTGCCTGGACGCTGCATGCCTGCCCGACGCCAGGCGCCTGCGGGAAAGATGAGGTGTTGGGCAGAGCTTTGGCTACCAACTGCAGCAGCTTCCCCCTCGTGACCACCGAATGACCGCTCGGCGGCGGTGGCGGCGGCGTGAGGACACACGCTGCTCAACTTGTAGGAGGACGGTCGCCGCACTGCAATTCTGCCGCCTCCACCTCCACTGAGCGGGGTAACGCTGCAAACCCCCTGCCTGTGACCTGCAAGCCCCAGCTTCTGTCGGTTAGCACCCATCGGCGGGGCATCTGCGAGCTGCTTCACCTCCCGGCCCCTCCACCCGCGATTACAAGTACTACAGAGCTTATAACTGAGAGCAGCGGCCCCCTCGGCGCACCTAACAAGCTTGGCCGCGGCCCCTTCCTCCCGCCGCTTGCTGGGAGGTGTCCAGAGGCCGCTGCGACGCTGAAGCAGCCCTGTCGATTCCTGAAGGACGGTCAAATGCCCGCCTTGCACTTGTGCCCCCACTGCCGCTGCGGGCACGCTGCATGCTGCCGCCCGGCCGCTGCATTTCGGGCGCACAAGCGAAGGGCGCATTTGCCACTGACATTCAGTTGTCGTACCTGTGCTTTACTGCCACCAGGCGGTGCGGGCACCCTGTGCAGACGGCCACGCCCGAAATTGCACAGCCGGGCGTTGTCGCAGGCGGCAGCGGCAGCGTGTTGGACGACGTTTTTGCTGCCCAGGCGGTGCCGTCAATCCCACTAGCCCGTGCATTCGTTAGCCAACCATAGGAAGTTCCTGCAGGGCATGAGCATGCCAGCGGCACAGGCATGTGGCAGGCCGAACAACATGAAGCGCCGCTGCAGCGCGGAAGCCAGGCGGCGGCCACGTCGGCAAGTGCATGGCAGACAAAATTCTCCTCGCCCGCTTCGATCGTTGGCGGCATAGGCCCCCGTCACTTTGCAATAGCCGTCCACCCCGCTGGCTCCCCCCGGCGCGCTCGGCAAAAGCAAGCGGGCTCATGTTGGGCGGCCCGCACGCCTTCGTGCCGGATTCGGACGACCCGGCGGCCGATGACGACTTCCAGGTCGTGTATGGCGATGTCGGCGAGCAAGGGGGCGCCGGCCACGCCGAAGAGGCGCCTGCAGCACGGGTGAGCGGCCAGCGAACTGGAGAGACTGTCGAGGAGAGTGATCAGCGTGCCTGGGGCTCGACAACGCCAGCCCCCGCCCTGCCGACCGGCGCCGCTCCCGCCTGCCGCCTGCTGCCCACCGCCCGCAACCTTGGCATCCTTCCCTGGCCCCGCAGGCCGCCCGCCTGCGCTACAGCGCGCCCTATGCCGGAGCGGCGGCTGCGTCTCAGCGGGCAGGAGTGGGCACAGCAGCGGCGGGCCTTCATCAGCGCCCCGCAGGCTCACCAGCAGCATCCGGCGGGCATGGCGGCGTGGCTGACCCAGGCAGCCCATTGCTCAGCGGGCAGCAGCAGGAGCCGCCGCTGACCCTTGCACAGCAAATCCAGACAGTGCTGCACGGGCTGACGCAGCAGCCGCAGGCAGGAGCAGTGCAGCAGCAGCAGCCATCAGCCCAGCAGCAGCAGCAGCAGCAGCAGCAGCAGCAGCAGCAGCAGCAGCAGCAGCAGCAGGCTGTGGTGCTCCAACAGCCACTCCAGCGGCAGCGCCGGCACTCAGGGCAGATCATGCACACCAGCCCTGCGGTGCCACCCCAGGGCACGCTGGCAGTAGGGGATGGACCGGCATCGGGCAGCGGCGGACGGCGGTGGCGCCAGGCACAGGCCGCTGCTGCGGCCGCGGCAGCAGCGCAGCGCCAGCAGCAGTCGCCCGCTGTGCCCTCCGATGGCGGGGGCTCCAGCTTCTTTGCAGTGGATGATGATCTGGTTCAAGCGGCGCAGCGCCAGGCTGCGGTGCAGCAGCAGCAGCAGGCGGGGCGGCAGCGGCAGCGCAGGCCGCCGCGAACCATGCAGTGGGACTCGCCGCAGGCGCCAGCTGCCCCTGCCGCCCCCTTTGCCTCGCAGCAGCCGGGCGGCGCTGAGCAGACGCCGGTGCAGTCGCAGCGACCTAACCCTCTGGCGGCGCTACTGAATGCAGGCGGCGGCGGCGGCGGCAGCGCGGCCAGGCCACGACCTGCAACGACAGGCAGCAAGCCGCGGGCCCGGCACCCCATTTACGGTCAGGCCCCCGCCTCCGCCACAGCAGCAGCACCTGCGGCCTCTCAGTCCAGCGTCCGGGACGGCAGCAGCATGGGCGGTGCCACCGCCAGCAGTAGTCGGCAGATGAGGGAGGCACTTGGGCTGCGCGACCCTCCCCTGACCTCGCCACGCCAGCTGCAGCAGGCGCGCCGGCAGCCGCAGCACCAGCACAGCCGGTTTGCCATTCGGGAGCCGGCGCAGGTGGCAGCAGAGGAGGCGGCAGCCAGCCAGCAGGCGGCAGGAGCCGCTGTGCCTGCTGCAGGCGCTGTGCCTGCTGCGGGCGGCCTGCGCTTGCTGACGGGAGGGGAGCCAGCATCCGCTGGAAAGGAACAATTCCTGCCGCGCCCCCGCCGAGCACCCACCCCAGCCGACCAAATCGCGGAGGATGAGGAGGACGGCTTGAACGGGCGGCAGCAGCAGCAGCAGCCTGCGGCACCAGCGCAGCAGCAGCAGCAGCAGCAGCAGCAGCAAGGCGTGGCATTGCAGCAGGGCGCCGCAGGCGACGATGCCTTCCGCACGCCCGGCCAGCATCTGCGCTCCGGCCGGCCTGAGAGCCACACTGCAGGCTCCGCTGCGGCAGCGGCGGCAGCAGCGGTGGGAGCGGCTCCTGATTCGAACGGACGCCCCGGCGCACCAGGGTCCAGCGGTGGTAAGGGCGCCCTGTCCCTGCAGCGCCAGTTCATTGCGCAGTTGCAGCCTGTGAGCCGCCCCGCGGCGGCGGCCACCATGCAGCAGCAGCGGCAGCGGCTGGCGGGCGCTGAGGGCTTGCATGCCCGCATGCAGGCCATCCTTGTGGCGGAGAAAGCTGGGCTGGCTGTGCAGTCGCCGGCAGGTGGCGCAGCAGCGGCGGCAGCTCCTCGCCTTACAGTGCTTCAGAAGGAGCTGGAGGGCAGCATCACAAAGTGCCTGTGCAGGTGGGTGCTGGCAGCTGGGCTGCATGGGAGTAAATAGTCGGAACCGTACGCACAGCAACAACAGTTCTGAGTGCCGTTGCAAACCTGTGCAGAGCCTGTGTGAGCTTTATGCAGCGCATGCATTCTTTGCTGCAGCTGGCTCGCCAGGTGGCCCTCTACGCTGTACACATGCCCAGACAATGTCCCCAACCACCCTTCCAATCCCTTTTGCCAGGTGCGATGGCACGGCGCAGGCGGCGCTGGGGGCACCGCAGGTGGTGGCCCTGCTGCAGAAGGCCACGGCTCGTGAGGTGGACACAGCACCCGGCTGCACCCTCCTGCTGCAGCAGGTGGGTCAAGCCAGGTGGCTGGTCAGATGGGTTGCCTCTGATGATGTGTGGCAGCCGCTGGAACACTCTAGACAGAAATGCTGTTTGCCCGTTCCTCCTGACGATTAGCAACACGCCTCCCTCTGTCCTTGCACTTGCAGCCCTGGCGCATCATCACCCTGCCGGGCAGCCAGTGGCCCGTGGTGCTGTGCTACGCGGCGGCCATGGGCTGAGGCATTTGGGGCATGATCAATGGGGCCTGCCGTTCTGTACAATTATGCCTGCAAGTGCACACTCATCTTGTTCAGCACCCAACATGTACAGGCCGGTGCGCTGACCTCCAGGCTTACACGAACAAGCAAAACTGGGGTGCAATGCAGGGATAAATCTGCGCCACACAAAGTCGAGGGCATGCAAGCGTTTGGCACAATGGCACGTTGCCATGCCGCAGCCTGTGACAGGGCAGCAGCATCGCAGGCGGGAGGTGGAATCGCCAATGCTGCACCACTGCTGCAATGCGTTGGGTTGGAAGCTCACTCCCGCTTGGCGGCCGCCTCCTTGGCCTGGTTCTTCTTCTCCATCACGTACTCCTGTAGCAGACAATACACAGGGATATCAGTTTTGGAGCGGAGCAGGTGGCCATGGGCTGGGCGAGCCATACAAGTCACCCACGCTTTAGCTGCAGTGGGCTGCTGGACAACCAAAGCTTCAGTGCGCGTACAGCAGGTGGCCCCACGTGCCCCAAGTAGCCACGCACAGGCATGCGGGCGCACCTTGGTGACATAGACGTTGGTGAACCCGGCGATCAGGCCCGCAATGTCCATAAGGCGCTCAAACCACTGCATGGTGGAGCGCACGACAGTTCCAGCAAGCACACGGTCAGACTCCATGCAAGCGAAGCAGTGCCGCAAGCGGTGCGGCGAGCAACACTGCAGCACACAAACTGCAGGCAGAAGGGCGCCGCCTTGCTACACTTCTGTGAATGTTCTGAGCATCCCGCACGGGCACGCAGGCGCAAATGGAACCGCCCCACAGCGCACTGCACAAGCGGCGGTCCAAACCCCAGTGCGCCGTATCATACAGAAGGCACCAGCCAGCAGCCAGGCATCAGGGCCAGCAGCAAGCCACCAGGTCAGCACCCAGGTACCCACAGCCAGCCGCTCGCACCTGGGCCAGCAGGCAGGCGCAGCCAGAAAATGTGCACCGTGGCAAACAAAAAAATGCCACCGACAGTTTTGTGAATGTGTACACCCGCACCTGGGCCAGGAACACGAGCGTAGCGGCGGGCAGGCCCAGGCGGCCGGAAAAGTGCTTGGCCAGCATCTGGGGGTATTGCTTGCCCGCGGCGCGCCCCATCATCTTGGCGTCGATGTGGTACATGTAGAAGATGAGGGTGCACTGTGGCGCAGGGGTAGGGTAAGGAAAGAAGTAAGTGGTCGAGGTGGGACAACAAGTGGCTGCCTGCGCAGGTTGACGCCGCAACTGCGGCAGTAATGGCAGCGCCAATACCAGCAAGGGGCAACGGCAGTACAAGGTGTGCACAGCGCGCTCCTCGGCCACCAGCAGTGCAAAGCAGCAGCAGCACGGCTGCAGCAAGGATTGCCCACGGCGTCCACAGCGCGCACCTCAGCCACCAGCAGCGCGGAGCCCAGTGAGTAAGTCATGATGGCCCACAGCTTCTCACGGTGTGCCTTGCCAAACCCAAAGGCCCAGGCGCGCAGCGCAAACAGGGCCACGCCCGCCACAAAGATGTACTCAGTGGACAGCGTCAGGCGCGGCTCTGCGTGAGAACACCAATATGTAAGCAAGGGGGTTGCATGCATTCGGTGCACACCAACATGCAAGGGGTGAAATGCATTTGGTGGAGACCTTGACATAGACATGCAGCGGCTCTGCATGGAAAACAGGTATGGAAACACGGTGGGGGACATGGAAATACAGGGAACACGGCTCTGTGGATGCGATGGTTGGGCTGCCCAGAAGCGATGCCGGCTGCTGCAAAACATGCAGCCTGTGCGCTGCTTGCTGCTGCTGCTACATGAAAGCGCGTGCCGCTCACCGCCGGTAAGGAAGGGAATCGAGTGCCACAGCGTGCGCAGGCAGATGTAGGCCAGCTGCACCACCGCGCTGACGCCGATGGTGCGCCGCATGGAGGCCATGCGCTTGTAGCCTGCGCGGCAGGGGCAGCAAGCCGGTAGGAACGCAGGTCTGCGTCGCATGTGCGGCATGCAGTGCAGCAACAGCCGTGCATTACTGGCAAACAGATGAGCTAACCCAGCAGTGCAGCAACCCAAGGCAACTCACGGTCCTCAATGACCATGCGGTAGCTGTGGTCGCTGCCGTCGTGCGTGGGACGCGGCGGCATGGTGCCTGCGGGGCAGCGGCAGTGGGTGGCGGCAGCGGCGGCGGTGGACGGCGGCGCCTCTGCCTCTTGTGGCGCCGATCATGAGGCATCGGCGCTCTTGCTTCTGTCCCTGCTATGCCAGGCCGTCTGCAGCGCGCTGCCCGTTGCTCGCAAACTCCGAGCCTCGCTCGGCCTTTGCATGCTTGCCTGCTTGCAGTGCGAGCTTACCAAATCACGCTGCTGATGTTGATCGCCGCGCCCGCTTCCTTGGGCTGGACTGAAGGCTGCGGAAGGTGCGCGCCCAAGCTGTTCTCTCCCCAGCTCACTCACGAGCAGAACGAGAGAGCAGAAACCACGTTTACAATGCATTGGCGCTGGCAGCCACCTCCAGCTGGATGCCAGTCTACCCCCGCCTGGATCCCTCTCCGCCTCGTTCACTGCCCAAAGCTTGCCGAGTGTTATCAGCGGTCAAGCATTCGTTACAATGCATGCAATGTGCATCGTGGGCAGGGCAGCAACAAAGCCACGTCGCTGGGCCGCGCAATGCCGCGGTCCCACCAGAAATGGTGCAGCCGCGGCGCCGCTGGATGCCGCCCAGCCTCGCCCCAGGTGTGGCTCATTTTCCAAGCCAGCCTGCAGCTCTCCAGCATGCTACGCCTCCATGCCTCCAGCTATGTCCTCCAGCTCCATCCGCAGGTTCTCCTCCAGCTGCAATTGGTTAGCCGGGAGGGTGGAGAGGATGCGTGAGGAGGCATGCCTAGCCTCCTGCTTAGCGCAGCGGGAGCGGGACACTTGCAAACTACGGGAGGACGAGTTCACGCAAACCGCCCCATCCAGGCTGAGGCAAGGCATCACTGCCTCGCCGTACTGCAGCCAGCTAGCCCAAGGGACGCACCTCGTCCCACAGCTGGGCTCCCACGCATGTCACCGCTGTGTTGAACAGGCCCTGCTGCTGCTCCAGGCTGTAGCCGCCCCAGCCCTTCACAACCTCCTGCAGCACAGGCATGGGAGAGAGGAGGAGTGGGAGGTGAGTGAAGAGAAGTGCTGGGGCAGGTAAGGACGGGCGAGGGGGCGGGTGCGCTCACCCGACCGTGGCGGTGGCACGACACAAAAGGCGCCCACCGCTGGTTGGCCAGCCAAGCACAGCCTCCTTCCGTTGCAAGGGTCTGCCACCAGCCACTGCTGCCAGCACAGCACCCACCTTGAACAGCGCGCTGCCCGGCTGCGATCGCAGCAGCAGCTTGAAGGGTCGCAGCATGCTGTCTGAGTTTTGGTCGTCGGCAGCCTCAAATGCATCCACTGCCCGCTGCTGCAGCTTGCGAGCTGCGGCTGCCGCCACCTCGGGATTCAAAGCGATGCCGCCGCCATTGCCGCCGCCGCCGCCAACGGTGCTGCCGCCGCTGCCCAGGCGGCCCAGCTGGGGGCTGCCGCCGCTGACTGGGGCCTGTGCCGCTGCCGCTGGCTCAGCAGCCTCTGCCTCCGCCCGCCCTGCCGCAGCGGCGGCAGCTGCCGCGCCGCCCGGCCGCTGGTCGGGCGATGCAAAGTCGCCGGCTGCCTCTGCTGCGCTGGCCAACATATCAAGCTGATCCAGCAGGGAGGCTCCTGCATTGGCTGAGGCCGCGGTGCTGGCGCCCAGGCGCGGCGGCAGCGGCGGGCGGCGCTTGGGGGTGCCCTCGCCCCGCGGCCGCTTGGGGCGGGGAGGCTTGCCCTGCGGGCCGGCTGGTGGGGATGCCTCTGCGGGCTCCTCATTCTTGGGAGGGAGGGAGGAGAAGTCCAGCTCCTCAAGCACGATGCGCACCTGCGTTAAGAAAGAGCGGCAAGGTGCAATAGCAAAGGGTGCAATAGAAAATCAGCTGAGACGATGCCAGGGCGAGCTGCCGGATGTGAATGATGAGCCGCATCAGCGCAGCGGTGTGACCGCAAGCAGTGCAGCCTTCTTCCGCATGCATGCGTCGAGCGTGTCGCACTCCCCAGCCTGCCACTCACATAGTTGACCACGGCCGCGCCCTCCGGCAGCTGCTCCAGCTGCTCCAGGCAGCGGTGGCCGGCGTAGAAGCTGCACAAGGGAGGAGCGTTGAAGGGACACAATGAGAGGGAGGCCAGCCTCCTTGCAAGCATGGCCCGGACAGGCGCAGCACTTGTGCTACCAAGATGGCTTGCCCAGGCTCTAGGTATTACGGCTGGCAGTCGCATGTGCCGTGCACATGGGCGGAAACCCAAGCTCTCAGCACAACCAACAGCAGTGCAAGCAAGCAGCAGGGCCTGCCTGAAGGGGTAGTTGAGCGGCGGCAATGGCGGTTCGGTCAGTGGTGGGGCTGCCTCGGCTGCCACCGCTTCCCCACTGGCTGGCTGCTCAGGCTGCGGCCCCATCTCTGGCGCCGCCCCATCCTCCTGTTTGAGTGCAGCAGCATCCTGCTCCGTGCTCGGCTGCTGCTGCTGCTGCTGCTCTGGCTCCTGGCCTTCCTGCAACACCGGCAGCTGCTGCGCCTGCTGCTGCTGCTGTCGCTGCTCCTGAAGCTGTCCCTGTGCCTGATGCTGCTCCTGCTGTGGCTGCTGCGCCTGCTGCGCCTGCTGCTGCTGCGCCTGCTGCTCTGCCTGCTGCTCGCCCTGCTGCGCTGGTGCTGCCCCCACTGCTGCCCGCTTCTCATTCAGCCAGCCCCAGAGGCTCAGCAAGTCCCGAGCCACCTCTGCTTCTGGGGCAGTTGGCAGTCCATCAATGTGCAGCTGCAGCGGGAAGGGGGTGGTGGTCGGGTTGGTGAGAGTTGCCAGCATGGCCCCGTCATAAGGGCAGGCGTTCAGATCCCTGTTTGTAGACGACCATGCACACAGGATGCACCGAGCTGTGCAGTACGAGCCACACCAGCGTTGCAGCAGCAGCAGCAGCAGCGACAGCGGCAGAGTATCTCACCGCCACGCGCTGCCCATCCGGAGTGGTGCACATGGCCGCCGCCTCCCACTGCCGCCCGTCGTCTCTCCACACCACCCCCACCCGCCGAGACCTTGCAGGAGAGCCAGCGGGTGCCGCCGCAGCTGGTGCCGGTGCCGACGTCTTGCGCTTGCGCCGCGACTTGACCTGCTGCGGTGGCTGTTGCTGCTGCTGCTGGCCCGGCACCTCGCAGCCGCTCAGCCCTCGGCTGGGCGACCCGCCTAGCTGGCTGCTGGGCCGGCTCTGCTGCCCAGCTGCTTCTGCTGCGGGCAGCTGGGCGGCAGCAGGGCCTGCCAGCGGCAGACCCATGTTGCGCAGGTCTGCCTCCAGTTGGTCCTGCAAATCACAAGGGCAAATTGTGGTGCGGCATTCTGTGGTGATGATTTACGTGTGGTCAGCCAGCTGACGGAGCAGGCCGCCCAGCCCGCACAACTTGCACACCAGCCGGAGGAAACCCCAGCCAGCAGCACACATGCGGCAGCACAGCGCAGCATGGCAACCACAGCATGCCCAGCGCAAAGCGCACACCTGCTGCAGCGCCACGTCAGCCAGGCCGTAGTCTGCATCCATTGGGTCGACAAACTGCCCCTCCTGCTCTTCCCCCGGCTCCTCGTCAGCCTCCTCCTGGCTGCCTCCCGCCTCTCTGCTGTACGTCCCGCCGCCCCCTCGGCCCTCCTCTTCTGAGTCACTGCCTTCGTCGCCGGCGGGCAAGCCATAGCCGTAGCCGCCCCAGCCCACCACGCCGTGCCGCGCCCAGCCGTCCCGCTCCTGGCTCTCCTCGCTTTCGCTCTCGGGCTCCTGATAGGCGGCTTTGCCGCCCTCCTGGCGCAGCAGGGAGGCCAGGCGGGAGCCTGCATTGGCGCGGCGCGAGCGGCCCACGCCGCTGGGGCTGCATGGGGCAAGGGGAGCAAGAGTTGGGATGCATTGGATAATTGGTGCAGGGGTACGGGGGGCTGGGCCATGCCCCGCATGCCATCCGCCATCCGAGCCCAAGCAGTTCATCCAGAGTGCATCACACCAGAAGTCAGCTCGAACCCCAGTCCATTTGCTCACCCATCCACGGGCGCTGGTGCAGAGGCTGAGTCCTCATCCTCATCTGAAGACTCGTTCCAATCGAAAATTTCGACGGGCTCGCCGCCCCCGCGCCCCCGGCCGCGTCCCCGGCCCCGCCCCTCACCCTGCATGCATCGCAGGGAGGGCAGGCAGGCCGGGCTTGGCAAGAGTGTGGGGCACACAGCAGCACAGGCCACATGCATGCTTGCACACCAGAAGCAAAACAGCAGGTGCGCTGCCGTGTACAGGCCAGCCCTCAGATTGCACTCTGATCAAGCGTAAAGCACAAGCTCTGAAAGCCAGCAGCTCGCCTGCCCCTTCTTCTTGCGGCTGGTGGCCGCGGCCAGGCCCGCAATGGCGGCGGGCGTGACGGGCGGGCGCACAGGCTCGCCTTGCAGGCTGGGCAGCGGCTGGGTGCTGCATGGTGAGGGGGACGGGTGAGTGAGTTGGAGTGAAGCTTGGCAGGCGACACAGGTGCGCTGTGAGCCATCCACAGTCAGGCAGGCATTGTAGAGTGGCAAGGCGGGCACGGCAGCCCGACGTGGTGAAGCCTGCAGGCAGCAACGAAACGATGAGGTGCTGCTTGCTCATGTGCACCTGGGGATGAGCTGGATGGTGGCCGCCAGGGCGGCCGAGCTGCAGGCCTCGGGCTGCAGCCGCAGCAGGATGTAGTCGCCGATCTGGCGGGATATAGGAGGAAAATAAAGACAGGTTGGTTTGGTGGGCAGAATGCAGCATCATGCTGCTGCGATGACAAGCCACAGCAGCCCCATTCGCTCCATGCACCGGTGCTGGCGAAGAATGGCCACACAGGCTAGGGCAGCGCAGGGCGTATTTGTAAAACGGGCAGGCCACTGCTGCGGCACTCACCGAGGGATTCAAAGAGGCGAAGACTGGCCGCAGGCTGCTGGGCTGCAGGTGCATGCCGTCATCCGTGCGCAGCAGCACCACCTCCCAGGTCTGCATTGAAGCGAGTGGCAAGTGGTAGGCAGGGAAGAGGAGATTGTAGGTGGGTGGGTGGGTGGGATGGGCGGAGGGGTCCACCTTGCACTTGCATAAACAGCTGGACAACAGCGAGCAGATGGCACGGCGGCAGATACCAGGACCACAAGCAGAGCACGGCTCCAAAGCAGCCGCCCAGATCCGACAACTCGCCTGCTGGGTGGTGGCATGGGCGAGGACGAGCCGCATGGGTGGCCCCTCAGTCTCGGTGACCACCCCCAGGCGGTCCACCCAGAAAAAGTACACCGTGACTGCGCACAAGGAGAGGAAGGAGAGGAATCATTGCGCAATAGTATGGCAAAGCTGGTGATTGATGGGCAGGCGGGGCGGCACGGAAAATCCACATGCATGCAGGCCATGGGAACCAGCCAGCTCTCCGTTGCCTTCCACTGCATGCTTTGACCCCTGCCAAATGCGAGCCACACCGCACACAGCCCGCCTCACAGGGCAGGTAGATGCGCGGCGCCTGGAAGCTGGAGGTCGGGTGCAGGTTGCCCTGGGTCAGCTCCTTGAGCCACGCCTGACTGGTGGCCTGAAACTTGGCCCGCCGCTCGCCGGCTCGCGAGCCTGGGCGGCTCCCCAGCCCAGAGTCTGGGCGGCTGCCGGCACCCCCGCGGCCGCCGCCGCGCCCTCGGCCACGGCCCCGCCCCCGCCCGCGGCCTGGGCTCGGGGGCGGCAGCCCGGGCGGCAGCCCCGCCTGCTGCTGCTGCTGCTGCCCCTGCTGCCCCTGCTGCTGCGCTTGCACCGCCTGCTGGATCGCTTGCAAGCCCTCCTGCAGGACAGTAGATACCAGGGCAGCCCAGCGGTATGGTGCTTTTTTCAAGGCTCAGCTGCCGAGGCATGCCGCAGCTTGAGGGCTGACCATAATGAAGGCATGTTCATCAACTGAGCATTGGCAAAATACAGGTCATGCCATGTACTCACCTGGTCCAGCATCCAGAGCGGTGTGAGCGGCAGCAGCTTGCCCAGGTGGCGATGCCGGCACGCGCCACACACCGCCAGGTGCTGCGGGCTCGCCGCCATCTGCGCAGCACGGCAATACGCACGCAGCGTGTGTGGGTTGGAAGCGAACGAGCTGGGCAGTGGCAGATGGGAGGGCCCACTTTCTGCTCACGAGGCACCACCAGATAGCAAGCTCAACAGCGGAATCGCTGCACGCAAAGGCAAGCAGAGCAGGCCGTGCAACATGCTAGCATGCACCCGCGCACCTGCATCCGTTGGAGGTCGCCGCTCTGGCCAGCCGCTGCTCCACACAGGTTGCAGCGGGGCACAAATTGGTCGCCTGCCGCAGCCGCTGCTCCCTGCTCCGCCTGGCTGGCTGCAGCTGGGCCGCCTTCGAGCTGACCAGCGCCCGGCTGCTCTGCGCCCTCCTCAGCCTTGGCGCCGGCCTGCTGGGCCTGCTGCGCTTGCTGTGCCTGCTGCGCGTGCTGTGCCTCCAGCAGCTGCAGGTAACGCCGCAGGTGCGCCAGCATGCCGCCCCACAGCGCGCCGCCGTCTGCAAACGTCAGCTTCCCGTGCAGCTCTGTCAGCTCTGCCAGCCGCAGCCGCAGTGCCTCAACATTGGTGGGCTGGTCGAAGAACAGCTGGCGCAGCTCGGGGAGAGACAGCTCCCGCTGCGGCTGCTGCGGCTGCCCAGGTGCGGCATCGGCGGCAGGCGCAACGGGACCCGCTGGCGCCGCAGCTGCCATGAGGGAGGCAAAGGCGCCGTGCTGGGCAACCAGCTCCGGGGAGGGCTGCTGCTGCTGCTGCTGCTGCTGTGGTTGAGGCTGCTGGGACGCTGCCTCCTGCTGCTGCGACGGCTGTGCCGGTGGCTGCTGGGGAGCTGCCGCATGCTGCTGCGGTGGCGGTGCCGCTGCCGCATGCTGCTGCTCCTGAAGTAGCTGCTGCATCGGATCAGATGTTGGTTGGCTGGCCTGGGCGGGAGGAGCGGCAGCAGACGGGCCGCCGCCGCCTGCCGCTACGGAAGCAGGTGCGTGAGCCGGCAACGCGTTGGCGTTAGCTCCCACGACTGCGTCGGCAGCACCGCCGGCGGCTGCAGGCGCTGGTGCGAGCGAGGGAGCTGCCCCGTGCTCCATTGGCCCCGACCTGTGGGTAGCACGGTTAGCCGAAGGGCGAACTTGCACCACCCGTGTCCTGGCCGAGCGGCGGCCGACCTCTGGACCTCCTCGACCGACTAGCAGGCCGCTGCAGCACTGCTAAATGCTTGGCCAGCCCCCGTGCGGGCTGCACTTGGCTCACCACACCCGAGCCTACCCAGAGCACACCCGAGTGTGTAGATGAGAGCCGCTGTTGTTTGTCAATCACGCTCTGCAAACACTGCAGCGGCAGGATGGGGCCCATTTGCAGGGTGCGCGCCCGCCCCACGGATGCGTGGGCTCATGCGGCGGCGCACCATGGCACCGCACCTGCTGCCGCCTTGGTAGCAAGATCACAGTGATGGCAGACGTGAGTCTGCCCGTTGTGCATGCTCTTATCAATGAAGCCTCAGTGCTTTGCGTGCTGCCGTCTTCACCGACTTGGCGGGCGGCGGCCGACAAGCTCATCACGGTGGCGGGGCCGGTCAACCTCATGTGCATGTGATCCAGTCGGCGCTGATGGTTCTGCTTGAATCCGTGAAATGAAAATCGGCAGCATCTCTCGCTCCTGGATTCACAGGCATGAGTACATGGGCTTGGCATCGGTTGCCGGCGATCGCAACGCGGCGTGCACAGCACAGCGCCGCCGCCGGACATCTTGCGCGCATGTTTGACAGCGGAATCGCACACCTCGCATACCATACCTGCATACCAGCCCGTCCTTGCAGGTTGGGCCGCCCCGACGGTCCCCACTGCAAAGCCGCCGGCGCCTGGCTGCTGCCCAGCTCGATCGCTGCGGCAATCTGATTTGGCAAGTCCAGGCGCGCAATTGAGCGCAATGGAGGGCGCCGCCGAGGCAGCGGACGCCCTGGAGCTCGGCGGTGAGGGCTTGGGGGCTGCACGGAGCGTGCAAGGCGAATGGGGCCGCCCGGTCTGCTTCTACACACGAGCGTGATGCCGCCGCTTTGGCTGTGCACGCCTGCACGCCACAGGGCATTGCCGTCACCGCCTGCCGCCGCCGCTGCCGGCATCTCCCACAGGCCGTGCTCTCTTTCGCTTGCTTCTCGCAGGCTCTTGGCGCGAATACCCGGCCCTGCTGGCAGCGTCGACACAGCCGATGCCGGCAGCGGTGACTGGGGCCCAGCGGCGCGCTGCCATTCATCCGTGGCTCCAATGCCAGGTGAGGCGATGGAACTGCGGTGTTGCATTCTGGGCAGGCCAGCCAGCAGCTGCAGATTGGGGCCCCAGAGTAGAAGCTGATTGTCACTGCCGAAGGATGGTGGTCCAGTTGCATTGCAGTGACAGAAGCAACATGTTAAGCTTCCTGTAGATCGCGGGCCCATCTGTGAAAACCGGCAAGGTTGGCGGCGTCAACATTGGCAACTTCCCGAGCATGCGGGCGTGTGCAATGGCCTGGGATGTTTGCTACCGCTGGCAGGTGCGCTGGTCAAGGCAGGGAAGAGCTGCGATCCTGCCGCCGGAACAAGCCGCCGTGTCTGAGCCGGATCACTGAAGCTTCCAACTGACCAACTGACCTTGCAGGTGCTGCACGATCAGACCGGGAAGAGGGTGAGTGTCACTTGTATTGGCCGAAGGTGCAAGGCTGTTTGGCACGTCCTTGTCTATTGTTTCCAGCTTCCCACAACGCCCCACCAGACCGCTGCGTGCAAGTGCCATCATCTGCGCCCCTTAATGTTGCACCCCGCAGGCGGGCTTCAATTTTCCAGACGCGGGCTGGGAGGCGGACGACAAGCTGACTGCCCTGCTGCAAAGTGTCACAACCGTCCAGGCGGCCGCAAGGTGCGTATGCTTTGGGCTGCAAGCAACAGCTGGCATACTGCATCCCACCTCGGTCGCTCGCAACGCAAGACAAGCAAGCGCAGAAACAGGTGGCGGCCTTCCCTGCAGCATTTGTAGCACTCAATGATCCCTCTGATTGTCGTTCCGCTACCAACCTGCAGCCTGGCGCGCAAGGAGCTGCTGGTGCCGCCGCCGCTGCTGGACGATAAGCGGCGGGCGCTGTCCAAGAAAGGAGGCGAGGCGCCGCGGCTGGCGGATATCGGCGTGCGCCCCCGCCCAAGCTCGCGCTTTATGCTGGTGAGTTGTAAGCATGCGAGTGGCTGTTTGGCAGGCTGGTAAATGTTTGGCATGGTGTCGATGCTGTGAGAGTGGCCGGTCCGTGCAAGGACGCGGGCTGCATGCACCCACCCCTGCGATCGGGCTGTCCATGGCTGTGTTCCCTCGCATCATGCATGCATGCATGGCTCGGGCCTGACCAGCAGCTTCACCTGCACCCCTCCTACCGTCTTCGGCAGGCGGCAGACCACGTGCTGAAGCTACATCTGAACGGCGATGTGTTCACGCGCCGCCGCCTGCTGTTCAAGGGTGCGCCTGACCCCATGCTGGGCATGCTCGCCTCCATGCTGCGCTGCGTTGCACGGCACCTTTGTGAGCACTGCCCTGGAGCCCCGCTTGTTGGCCTGTTTCCTGTGCTCGTGCTCAAATCGGTCGTCCAAACCACTAAAATCCGCTGTGAATGTTGCAGATCACTTCTTCGACCATGTGTGGGGCGGCAGCAAGCCGGGCGTGGCCAGCGGCAGCGGCTCCGCTGCTGGCAGCAGCAGACAGCAGCAGCAGGGGGCGGCAGAGGAGGGAGAAGATGAGGAGGAGCAGGAGGAGGACGAGGAAAGCAGCGAGGAGGAGAGCAGTGATGACGAGGGCGCAGCGGCACGGCATGCACGCAAACCGCGGCCTGCCGCACTGTGGCTGACGACTCCCAATGGTGAGCTCTGCTCATGGGTTGTTGCTGTAGTTGGCAGGAGCACCCACCTGTGCTCTGTTCGTCGTTCAGCATGCATGCATACCACGGCAGGCAGCTCATTTGTTGCGTTTCAAAACAGCTGCATTGACTCGGAGCCTCTGCATCGATCCTTTCGTCCATGCAGGCCAGGAGTTGGCCATTGGCTTCAACCGGGCGGGCAAGGACGGCTGGAGCCTGAAGGTACGCTCTGGCTACTGCTCACGCGTATGAGCTTGCAAGGCTGCTTGGCCTAGTTTTTCGCAGGAGGCAGCACTAAACGGAGGTGTGTGGCCCCCCTCATCGCACATCTGGTGGCCACAATGCCCCTCAATGTTGCCCAAATCCATGTTGCAGTGGGCGGAGCTAGCAGAGCTGCTGGAGCTTCTGGAGGTGACACAGGCAAATGTGGAGCAGAGCACCCTGGTGCTCACCCCGCCCGCGAGTGCAGCCAGCAGCAGCAGCAGCAGTAGCGCAGCCAGACGCAAAGGCTTCCTGCAAGCCGCCGTGCGCCTGGAAGTGAAGGCAGAGGCGCAGCAGGCGGCAGCTGGCGAGGGCGAGGCGGCAGCTGCGGCTGCGGCAGCCGTAGGCGACGAGGGAGAGGGTGCAGCTGCGGCTGAGGCTGATCAAGAGGGCGCAGCACCAGCTGCTGCTGCTGCAGGGGCTGCCCCGGTCAGTGCAGATGCGGCAGCGATGGGCGGCGAGGCAGCAGGTGCAGCTGAAGCTGCGGCGGCTGGGGCACAAGAGGAGCAGTGCACTGTAGCCAAAGCGCAGCAGCCCGAGCAGCAGCAGCAGCAGCAGCAGCAGCAGCAGCAGCAGCAGCCCGCCACGCCTCAAGCGGCGGCTGACCTGCCACAGCCGCTGCCACCCAGCGATGGGGAGGCGTCTGGCAGTGCTCCCAAGCCAGCGTTATTGCAGCTGGTCCGCAAGCTGATGAAGCGCAAGCCTGGTGCGAGCAACGGCGGGAAGAGCGAGCAGCAGCAGCAGCAGCAGCAGCAGCAGCAGCAGCAGCAGCAGCAGCAGCAGCAGGCACGGCAGCAACAGCAACAGCAAGGCGGCTTCACTGGGGCTGCCGGCGCCAGCAGCAAGCGGGCTGCTGAGCTGGTGGATGGCATAGCAGCGGAGGCTGGCGGCGCAGAGCAACCAGCCACCAAGCGGCCACGCCTGGCGCAGCAGGCACAGCAAGTGCAGCAGCAGCAGCAGGTGGAAGTGATTGATTTGACGATGAGCGATGATGACGAGGATGAAGAGCTTGAGATTGTTGCTCCGCAGCCAGCAGCTCACCCCCAGCCGCCGGCTCAGCCAGTGCAGGGCCCTCAGCCACCCCTTCAGCAAGTGCAGGCAGCTGGCGAGGCGGCAGCCCCTGGCGGCGGCGGCAACGCGGCTGGCGGCAATGCAGCAGGCGGCGCAGGTGACACAGGCGGCGCTGCTGCTGGCGGGCCTGCGGCGGCTGCCGGGGCTCCTGGCCCGCTGGCCAAGGCGCAGCAGTATGTGGCTGTGATGCGGCAGCTGCAGCAGGAAGGTGTCGCCGGCGGTGCTTACCAGGTGCGCATTGCACTGCCTGCGCGATTATATCATCAGCCGAGGCCGGAGTGACGGATGATGATACTGGTGTCTCCGTGTCACCTTGCCACAGGATATGGCTCCTGTGGCCTGCCGCACATGACCAACATTCGACTGCTGCTGAGCACCGTCGGTGCACCACAACCCTGAAACGCAGGCCTTTGGAGACCACTACTGCGCGCAGCCGGACAGCGGGCGGGCCGAGTGGCACGGGCGCATTATGGCAGCCGTCGATGGAGCGGCAGTGCGGCAGGCGGTGACGGAGCTGCTGGGGAGCGCAGGGGCCGCCTCTTGATTGGGGGCTGCCCTCTCCGCAAGAGCAATTGCTAAACTTGCTTGACCTTTAGGCTGCTCCGGGCAGCCCTGATTTGGCCCCGAGTTTTCACGGCAGGTCCTACAGCTGTAGCCGGTTGCGAAGACTCGGAGTTGTTTGCTTGCCAGATGGCCTAATGGAAGCTTCTCGGCTCAGACCGGCTGGCTGCTGCTCTCCTTCTTCCGAACCAACGTTTGCCTCGACTGCATGCTTGTGCCCTGATCGATCCCGCATGACCCTTGATACGACCGGTGCGTGAAGCAGCAGCGACACAGTCATCTGCCTCACAAACAAGCGTGAAGGAACCAGTGCGGGCACCGCCAGGCCTGGCGGCGGCGGCGGCAGCGGGGCGGCAACCCAGCTTAGGTCTCGCCGCTGCGCAGCATGCAGGCTTCATTAGTCTGCCGCACGGCTGCATAGATTAGCACCATTATAGCCTTGGGCTGGCGGGCAGCCGCATGCGCTGCTGCGCCTGCCTCGGTTGGAGCTTTCGAGGCCAGGTGTCTCCTCTTGCACGGCTGGCAGCCTCAGCCACGCACTTTCGTATTGCTCGCGGTGAGAGCAGTCGATCGCACGCACTGCCAGGGGCCATGGCGCCCTGGGTGACGCGCCGCGGGCTGAAGGTGACGGCCGCCATTCTGCGATCGTGTGTCCTCTCCCCGCCGTCCACGCTGCCAGACATGGAGAAGGAACTGAACGAGATGGGCCTGAAGGAGGGCGTCGACTACCATTTGGTGCGCCAGCCAGCGCAAGCGCCGCCGCGCGGCAACACCGCCGGCGGCGTGCAAGAAGTCGCTATTCATTTGAAAGCTTGCCTATTGGCAGCAGCTACACTGTTGATGTCGCCCGCAGGGCACGAGGTTGTTTCACTGCCCTGCTCGACACTACGATCCCCATACTTTGATGCTTGGCAGGTGATCGTGGGCGAGGTGCCTGCTGGCCCAGCCCCAAACTCCACAGTTCCCTGGGCCATCACGTCCACCAGGTGAGTCACCCCTGCATATGCATCTAGCTAGGGGCCCGCCGCTGTGAGTGGCAACAGCAGTCAGTGCTTTCTGAGGCTTGTGTCTCTTCCTCGCTTTTGTGCCAGTTCTCGCGTGACAAGCCACCCTCCAGTCTAAGGTTCGTTTGCAATATTTGCTGCAGGCGCGGCCAGTATGTGCCAGACGACTGCGAGTACTGAGTGCAGCGCAGGCCTCGCAGCGTCTGCGGGCGAGCAGCGCACTGCGGCAGGAATGGATTGTCGAGGAGCAGAAGTAGCCGACATTGAGCTGGGAAACCAGCCTGGGAAACCTCGCCAGCCTGTTGTCCGTGCCTGCGCTGGCACCGTGGCTGCTTCAATGCACCATCAATCTCCATGCGCCCCTGTAAACGCTTACCATACGCTACGTTCTGATACAAGCACAGACATGAACATGCTGAAAACATTGCGGACTGGCTTGGGGCGAGGATAGCTTATGGGAGATCAGGGGCCACTCCTCTTACCTTGGGCCTGTGCTGATTTCACGGCTGCCTTTCCACATTGTGGTCCGTACTTCCCCACTGTATGTTACAGGTGTGTTATGTGCACTCACTGGCGAGTGCACCAAATGGTCAATAAGGCAGGGCATGGTAAGGGCAGAGGTCATACGCACAGGAAGAGGCTTTCCGAACCTTAGGGCACAGGCAGGGGTTATACTCAGCGGGCGGGGCGTGAAGGCAAAGGCAGTAGCGAGAACGCACACAGACCGTGAGGAGAGACAGCAACAACAGGGCTTGCAGGGCAGCGAAGGAAGCCCCCGCAGCAATGGCAGTAACAGGCGAGCAAACAAGTCGACTTGCAGGGGTTAAATAGAGAAGGCGCGCTACTGGGGGTTGGAGGGAGCGGTGAGGCGAACTTCCTTGAAGGCTGCCTGCCGCAGGAGGCTGAGGGTGCAGCTGTAGCAGCAACTAACTAAGAAGGCCAGCTCTCTATCGCACCAAGAAAGCAATCGGGCGGGTGCAAGCACTAAGAAGAGCTGCAAAGGCACTGCCACCTGATATGGCTCTAAAGGGTTTCAGGCCGGGCGCTTCTTCTGGAGCGCCCTTGCTAGCTAGGAGCGGGCCGCATGCTGCATGCTACCCACTGCGAAGAGTGAGGCGAGGCCGGGCTGGCTAGAAGGGGGAGGCAAGGCCAAGCTGGTCAGAAGAGGGAGGCGAGGTCCAGGGCCACCTTCAGGCGCCCCTCCAGCTGCTCCCAGTCGCCGCCCGCCACCGGCATCTGCAGCGCGGTGAACAGGTCCTGCTGCACCACCTCGCTGTAGCCGGCCCAGGAAGACACCACCTCCTGGGAAAAGGAGCAGGAGAGAATAGGCACCAGTGAGGAGGGGTGCAGGCAGGAGCTGAGATGGGTGCAGGCAGGGGCTCAGCTGGGTGCAGGCAAGAGGCGAGCTCAGCATGTGATAGCTGCCGCAACTAGGGCTACAGTGGTCAACGCCAAGCAGGCACGACATAGCGAAACAAAGCAGCTGGGCACAGCTGGCCACAGCTAAACGCACCTTGAGCAGGCTGCCGCCCAGGCCAGCATCCGCCAGCAGGCGCAGCGCGCTCAGCATGGATACCGGGTCTGTTGTGTCTGCTGCCGCCACTGCCGCTGCCGCTGCCGATAGCAGGCCATCCGCTGGCTGCTGCTGCTGCTGCGCCTGCTGCTGCTGCTGCTGCTCTTGCTGAGCTGGGCCGACCGGCCGAGGCCCCGTGCCAGAGGCAGCCACAGGCAGTGCCAGCGGGGCAGCAGGCGTGGCGTCGGCAGGGGTGCTAGAGCCGCTGAGCGGCGCGAGGGCGGGCGCGGCGGCGGGGGCGGGCGGCAGCGGCGGCCGCGGCGAGGCGCTGCCGCTGTTGGTGGAAGCCATGCGGACCAGCTTGGCGGCCTGGGTCTGCAACAGGGGGAGGGAGGGAGGATGCAGCCGGGTCAGGGACAGGCATTTGCCAAGGCTTGTCGATTGGCCCAGCAGCGTGCTGCGGCGTTGTGAAATGGCACACTGAGCAGCAAGCTTTCGCAACAACATCCAACACCCCCCACACGCCTCCGCCCCTCACCTCCTCAAGCAGCGAGTTCAGCTTGCGCTTGCGGGCGCCCACTGGCGCCGCTTCAGCGGCCACGGCAGCCAGGGCCGCCGCTGCAGCCAGCGGGTTGGTCGCCGCAAGCCGGCTGGCGGGCAGCATCGAGGCGGCGGCCGCTGCTGCCGCGGTGCCGGGGGCGGCGGGCGGGTCCTGAGGGATGACCGCAGCCAGGAACTGGCACAGCTGTGGCGCAGTGCGGATGCGCCTGCGGGAAGGGGCGGCAGGCAGGGGAGCAGCGCCAGCTTGGCAACAGGGGCAGTTGCGCTAAGCGGCCAGGCCAAAGGCACTGCATGCCTGGCTCCGCGCCGGCATCGATGCTTCCTGTTGCAACCCAAGGCTGCTGCCCAAACACCTCACGAGCACTACGGTTTCAATTTCACAACTTTGACAATTTACACATGCATTCCGCCAGCTCACCTCAGCTGGTCCATCAGCCCCGAGTCCTGATCGTAGTTGGCCGAGGACACGTTGTAAATGGCGGCGTCCCGCTCCTCCAGCGGCTGCGGCAGCCGGGATGTCATCAGCGGTTATCCATGGATGAGTGTGGTGCGTTTGAGCGGTGCCACCAATCTCGCCAGTCGCCGTAGCAAAGCAGGCTGCCCACCCAGCAGCCAGCTGCGTTGTGTCGCGCAATATCGCCTCCCCAACTTCCCTTCCAGACCACCCAACCTGCCAGCCCACCCAGCGCACCTCCCCGGTCACCACAGCATTGGTCAGTGTGCTCCCACTGAAGCAAGCTGAGGCCCCATAACTAACAAGTCAGCCAGCGCACCTCGCCAGTTTCCACAGCATTGGTCAGGCGGCGCCAGGCCAGCGAGAGGTCTGCCGCCACGGCCGCGCGCTGGCGGTCCAGCCGCCCAAACCAGGCGGCCTGGCCGCGCAGGGACACCTGTGGAATGGGGGAGAGAGGGGTTGGTTGTTAGGCGGGGCATTTTGCCTAGCTGTCACACTCAGCAGGGCGGAGCCTGCCCCTGCACAAGCCCACAATCGCCTTGCACGCCAGCTGACTGCACAACTGCATCGCACGCCCGTCAGCCAAGCCCAAACCGCAACCCCTCCCCGCTGCCCCGCTCACCGCAACGCCCCAGCGGTGGCTGCTGCCGGCCCGCGGCGGGCGCGCCCCCACAATGGCTTGGTCGGCAGGGAGCTCAGCCAGCAGTGCGGCCGCCACAGAGGGCGTGACCCTGGGGTGGAAGCCCAGAGGCTCGTAGGAAGGAGACTCTGAGCCGCCGCGCCGCGCTCGGCTCGTCTGCAGAGGGCAGGGCAGGGTGGGGCGGGGCAAGGTTTGATGGGTGTATGTGGGTGACTCCAGAGTAGGCGGGGCAGCCGAGGCTGTTGCTGATTCGGCAGGCAAGAGTGCATACACGGTAGCCCCAGCAGGCAGTCACACCTGCACCTTCCGCCTTGGCGCACAACACCCTGGACAGACCGGCCACCCTCACCTGCTGCGCCGCCAGGTCGTCGGCGGGCGAGAAGTCGGGGTCCTCCTGCTCCCCGCTGAAGTCATCGTCCGCAGACTTCTCCTGCAGGAGACGAAGCAGGTGTAAGCAGCAGATCAACAGCCCCCAGTCAACATGGAGGCTGCCAACACCAACTCCCGGATCGCTCACAGCTCGCACAATGTGTGTTATCTATAGCTTTACTTCCCACAGCCAGCAGCCCTCCCATTCTCGCCCCCCACCTGCTCCAGCAATTACCGCATCAGGCTGCCAGATCTCAAAGCTCAAGATCAAGCCAGCACCCTCCACGTGTTCCCCACCTGCTCCAGCATGTACCACATCAGGCTGCCCGCACTCTGCCGCGTGTTGGCCGCCGGCGGCGGCGGCACGCTGCCCCCGCTGCTCTCCTCGCGCTCGTCAGCCAGCGCCACGTGCTGCGGCTTGCGGCTGCGGCGCCGCAGCGAGGGCGCCGGTGGCTGCACCGCAGGCTGCTCCCGAGGCTCCCGAGGTTCGCGGGGCTCACGAGCAGCGGCACGGCCGCCGCCGGAAGGCCCAGCCGACGGCCGGCTGGCAGGAGTGGCTGGCCGGCCGGGGGCACGCCCCGTCAAGGCGCCGGAAGCGGCAGCGGCAGCTGCGGCGGCAGGCGAGCGGCTGTAAGTGCGCAGTGCAGACAGTGCATCCGCCTGCAGCAGGGATGGTTGGGTCGCTGGGTGAGGCGCAGCCTAGGTGCAGGCTCAGCTAGCCAGGAGCAAGGGCAGCTCCCATGAGGCTTCCATGCCTGTCCTCCAAGATTCCAGGCAGCCAAGCCGCAGCTGTCGCTGTACAGTTATCGCTGTTCATACTGCTCTGGCCAGCGGCGCACCTCCGACAGGCTCTTGAGCAGCGGCAGCAGGTCGGTGTACGAGACGGGCGCAAAGTTGAGGCCCTGCACCCAGGGAGGGCGGACGGTGAACTAGTGTCAGCCACCCAGTGAACCACCCAGTGAACTAGTGTCAGCCACAGAGCAATGCAACCGCCCTGGGAAGAAGCACCAAACAGCCAGAAGGTTGCACGTCATGCAGGCATGCATCCAGCTCTGATGCGCCCAAGCATCCTCCGCACCTGCGCTGACTCGTTGCGCCAGAGCTCCATCACATCATGCGCCACCGCCGCCTGCTCCGCGGTGTGAAATGTGCCTGCGTGGAGTGGGCAGCGGGAGATGCAGGCAGAGTGGTCACACGGCTGCACCGATTGGCTAGGACACCAGGCCAGGCCCCCACAGGGATCAGCCATGCAGGCATGCAGGCGACTGTGGGCTGCAAACAGCTGCCGGAACCAGCCCTGCTGAAGCCTCACCAATGTGCGTCTGCTTGCCCAGCCAGATGTGGGCGTTGTAGCGCTGGCACCGCCTGCAAGCACGAGCAGTGCGAAGGGGCACAGCGCAGTTGTGGCAATGTGCACGCATGCTGTCTATACGAGGTCAGCCCGCCTGCCTGGAAAGCAGCCCCGCTGCATGCATCCCAACCAGCCAACTCTGAGCAGCGCAGCGCCCCAGCCAGGCAGCGTGCTCACCGCTCCAAGCCCCACTTCCCAGCACCACTTCCCAGCACCCCTTCCCAGCCTCCCCCACCCCCTCCCTCACTTGTACAGCGTGACGCCCTTGAAGCCGCTCTGGCCCTTGGGCCCCGAGTGCAGCAGGCGCGGCGCCACGCCCTCGCCCTCTGGCCTGTCCAGCTCGTGGCTGCGCGCCATCACCTTGCCCAGGGCCGTCTCGAAAGCGCCCAGCGGGCTGACGCCCCCAAAGCTGACGATACCAGGGGCCACCAGCGGCAGGCCTCCCAAGGGGTGCAGCAGCAGCGCGGTGCCCCCGGGGTTGGCCTGACCGGCGGGCGGCGGCGCCAGCGGCAGGCCTGGCGGCTTGGCGCCACCACCGCCGGCCGCGGCAGCCGGTGCACCGCCCAGCTCCAGAGGCTCCTCCTTTGCCTCATCTGCCGCACCAGACAGCGCCGAAGGGGCGCGCGGCCCACCCAGCAGCGCCGCCGACAGCGCCTGCAGCTGCGCCTGCTGCGCCGCCGCCACCGCGGGCGGCGGCGGCAGGCCCGGCACCGCCGCCGTGCTACCCAAGTCCTCGCGAGCCGCCAGCGCTGCCTGCCAGTCGATGGGGGAGGCGGCACCCAAGCGGCTGGGCACCGGGCTGTCATTGCCAAGCGACTTGGAAGACAGCTTGCGCTGGCGGCGCGGCCGCGGCGCACGCTCCAGCGGCACCCCGTCATCGTCCTCCTCTGTATCGCTAGTGGCCCCCTTGCCGCGGCCAGAGCGGCCAGAGGCGGAGCGCACGGCGGGCGAGGCCAGCAGGCGGCCGCTGCTGACGCCGCCGGCGGGGCGGGCCGTGGGCAGGCGGCCGTAGCTGCGCAGCGCGCCCACAATCTGGGCCTGCAGGGCGGGCGGGGTGGGTGCCAGGGGCTGGTATTGGCTAAGAATAAGAGACGTAGGCGTAAGAGGCGCACAGCAGTGCATGCTGAGCCATACTGCGCTGCACTAATGCACCAAAGGAAAAATGGGGCCATCGAGTTGCCAGCATCATCAACACGCAAAGCTCACGTGCGGCAGGCTGGCCAGCAGCGGCAGCAGCGGCTCGTAGTCGGAGAGCGGGAAGTTGAGGGACTCGGGGCGCGCCTTGCCGGAGCACAGCGCGCCAATGTCGTGCGCATGCGCCGCCTGCGCGGGCGCGTCGAATGCGCCTGCGGCGGGTGGCAGTGCGGGGATGGGAGGCAAGGGTTGGAACGCTC